>Ga0180007_10007235_pt1 | contig 10553 bp, 10 predicted proteins | sample MM_PC_MetaG_FD_121122 | JGI IMG/M metagenome (GOLD analysis project Ga0180007, IMG submission 121122) | Groundwater microbial communities from the Aspo Hard Rock Laboratory (HRL) deep subsurface site, Sweden - MM_PC_MetaG | ecosystem: Environmental > Aquatic > Deep subsurface > Groundwater...
AAAACCATGTGTGATGAAATGGATCTTATCTGTGGTATCAATGTCCTCGCCCACCAGCCGGATATAAACGACTTCGTGGAGGGATTGAGGATCGCCCTTAAACCTAACGGGGTGATTACATTTGAGTTCCCCCATCTCATGCGAATGGTTGAGGAATGTCAATTTGATACGATATACCATGAACATTATAATTACTTCTCGTTCATGACTATCTGCGAAATCTTCCATCGCCACAAGTTGGCCGTTTTTGATGTGGATGAGATCCCAGAGCATGGGGGAAGCCTGAGAATCTATGCTCGGCATGAGCCGAGCGATTGGTTCAGCGATAAGATGGTCGATCTCTTGACACGAGAACAGCAGAAGAGAATGAGCACAATCGAATACTACCAAGGTTTCCAGTCAAAGGTTGATAAGATCAAAACAGACTTTATGGGATTCGTTTCATTGGCAAGGCATGATGGGGGAACGTTCGCCGCCTACGGAGCTGCCGCCAAAGGAGTTTCGTTCCTCAATTATTGCGGCATCTGGTCAGATCTGATTCCCTATGTCGTGGACAGATCACCGCATAAGCAAGGGAAATATCTTCCCGGGAGTCATATCCCTGTCGTAAGCGAAGATGTTCTGAGAGAACAGAAACCGGATTATGTCTTGGTTCTTGCCTGGAATCTGAAGGCTGAGATCATGGCACAGTTATCGTACATCAAATCATGGGGCGGGAAGTTCATTATCGCCATCCCCGAGCTGGAGGTAATCTAATGTTGGGAAAATGGGAAGCCTTTAGTGGTAACGATTTAGCTATAATAGGATTTATTGTATGGATAATCATCATGATATTGGGTGTACTGTTTGGCGATGATGATATGATTTGAAATTCTAACTCGGAAGATGAATATCTGGAGGTGATATGGAAGTATTTCAATCAAATCCCCGTTCTTATGGGAAAACATCAGCAATGCTTGATGTCATTATGATAAATGGAAAATTCCCAGTTCTTATTATGACAACTTCAGGTAATATCAAGAATATCATGAAATACGGAAAACACCTTGATCTTGAAATGAAAAAACTTCCAAGAATGAAAGAACAGCCAGAAAAGATCGAATATATAAAAGTTATCGGAAGGAAAACATTATGAACGCAATCCCCTACGCCCGCCCCTCCATAACCGATCTGGAGATCAGATATGCCATTGATGCCGTCAGATTCGGGTGGGGTGAATACCGGGACAACTATATCACTCAATTCGAGAATTCGTTCAAGGCACATCTCGGAGTAGAATACGCGATAGCAACCTCTTCTTGTACCGGCGCCCTGACAATGGGATTATATGCTCTGGGGATCGGAGTGGGTGATGAAGTGATATTGGCAGATAGTAATTGGATTGCAACCTTAGCGCCTATCGTTCACTTAGGGGCTACCCCGGTCTTTGTGGATATCCTGCCCGATACTTGGTGTATCGATCCCCAAAAGGTAATAGAGGCAATTATACCCAAGACAAAGGCGATCATAGCGACTCATCTGTATGGAAACCTATGTAATATGGATTTCCTTTGGGGGATAGGAGTAAAGTATGGTATTCCTATTATTGAGGATGCCGCCGAAGCCATTGGTTCTATCTATCACGGTGAGAAGGCCGGTAGTATAGGGACATTCGGGGTGTTTAGCTTTCATGGTTCAAAGACTGTCACAACCGGGGAAGGTGGGATGTTCGTAACCAATGATGATAAACTCTATGAAGAAGTGCTTACTCTGTCCAATCATGGGAGAGCGAGAGGACAGACGAAACAGTTTTGGCCCGAGAGAATCGGGTTCAAATACAAAATGAGTAATGTCCAGGCCGCGATAGGATGCGCCCAGATGGAGAGGGTAGAGGAACTGGTGAAACGGAAGCGAGAAATTATGGATTACTACCGGTTTCATCTCGGGGGGATTGCAGGAATCTCAATGAACCCTGAACCAGATGGATGTATCAATGGATACTGGATGCCAACCATTGTCTTTGATCGTTTCATGGGGATTACCCGAGAAATGCTTCTGGAGCGATTCAAGGCCGCCAACATTGACGCAAGGGTGTTCTTTTATCCTCTTTCCAGCCTGCCAATGTGTGTGCCGAAGCCTGAGAATAAAGTGGCCTACGACATCCCGGAGAGAGCAATCAATCTGCCATCATTCCACGATATTACCGAAGAAGAACAAAACAGGGTAATAGATGTTATCAGGAGGTTGATAGAATGAACGCGATTCACCAGCAGATCCTGGATTACAAGAATAATATGGACAGCCCCGCCATGTTTCTTCTGATAAAAAATAAGGACGGGGAAGTCATTGGAGAACTGTCCTGCCTTGACTGTTGCAATTACCGGATCCCTGGAATCATCGAAAGCATGACGAAGTGGCGGCAGGATAATATGAAATGGTTCCTGACTCAATTTGAGGCGACACCGGAGAGAACAAGAGCGTGGATTGAGGATGTCATCCTTCCCGCCCCCGATCGACTTATGTTCCTGATCTGGTTGGGATCGCTTGAGGATTTTGTCGGGCACATCGGGATTATGAAAATTACTGATAACTTTGGAGAGATTGACAACACCTTGAGAGGCGAATCGAGAGGACCCAAAGGATTGATGCACTATGCAGAGATCGCCTTGCTATCATGGATGTTCGGGAAAATGGGGATGAAAACGGCGAACCTGTGGCTACTTTCATGGAACTATCGGGCAATAAAGTGGCACTTATCAACTGGATTTTCGTTTGGAAATAGGGACGACCCGGGTTATTGGGAGATGGTCATAGATAAGGCGACGTTACTGGAGAAACATCCCTGGATAAGGGATATATATGACTGGAAGGTGGCATAATGGGGAAAATGATCAAAGACAGGTTCCATATCTCACGTGATGAACTCGAATCCCGCATGGAAAAACAGAAATTACTCCATGACGATCCGATTAAGAAGGCGGTGGAAATACTTCAATTTGCCCTGGACAAGGTGATGAAAAAGTTGGGGGTTGACGTAGATCAAGAACCAGAAGTGATTCACGCGCAACAAGAACAGTTAGGAATCATCGTCACGGAAGAAACACGAGAAGATATGGCGGGACTCAACGGTTTCTTCGTGTCACTCGTAAGGAAGGGCGACATCATCCCTTATGCCTGGATCGGTTCGGCTCAGTTGAATTCTATGGGTGAATGTAGTTGTGAGGTTCATTGGTTTCAGGACAATCGATTGGATGAAGTTGGAGGTATTAAACTAATTAAATAAGGAGGGAATTATGCCAACAGGATACACAGCAGAATTGATGAATAAAGGGATGGACTTTAAGAGTTTCGTTTTCCGATGTGCTCGTGCTTTCGGGGCATTGATTATGATGCGTGATGATCCAATGGATGCCCCCATCCCGGAAAAAATTGAGCCGAGTGATTATCATGTAAAGGCTTTGGCTGAGACAAAGCAGAAATATAAATGGTTAAAGACCATGACGAATGATGAAAAGATAGCTTTCGGCGTGACTGAGAAGGAAAAAGAGATAAAAGTATGTCGGGAATATCTTACAAAAGCAATGGCAGAAAATGACCGCCTCACCAAAATGGCTTTACAGATAAAGGCATGGAAACCGCCGACCTCGGATCATGAAGGACTGAAAAAGTTCATGATTGATCAAATTGGTATTAGCATGAACGATCTTTCATGGTCCAGGAAAAGGCTGGAAAAAGTGGAAGAAGAACCGCCAGTTGCCTACTACGCCGCCGCCGTTTCAAATGCGGAACAGGGAATCAACTACCACAACAAAGAAAACCTTGACGAAATTAAGCGAGCAGCTGATCGGACGGAATGGGTGCAGCAACTTCGGGCAAGTTTATAAACTGACTTTGATAATGATTAGCAGGTATAAGAAGGGGACATGATGGGATATTTTACGAAAGAGGAAATAAAGGCTGTAAAATCATCACTTGCTGATATAAGCGGAATCGGCATAAACATTGGCCGGTACAATTCCAATGACGAACAAAAGGGGACTTTTTTCGACAAGGCAAAACTCTGGCGTGTTATTGAAAGAATTATCTCAGCTCTATACATACAGAGATTGTCTGAAGGAAAAATGTTTCTTCATGATGGAGATGGGAATAATTATCAAGTGGTGGCAGTAGGGAAAAAGGAGGTGGAATCAGTATGAAAATAATATTTGAGCCACTTTCAAAAGAATCTTTATGGATACGTTTATGGCGGGCATTTACTTATTCTTGTCGGAAGAATGAGCATATACGTGTCGGTATGAACGGACATGAATTTGTAATTAAACGGGGCATTGTTGTTGATGTCCCTGAATGGGTGCCAGAAGTGTCGTCTCATGCCCCGAAAGAAATGATGTATAATTGTTATGTTCCATATAAGCCAAAGGAGGTGGAATGAAGATTCTATTCGTCGTCAAAAGTAAATCCATTGAAACCCTGGGATCTCAATATTTAGCCGCCGTAACAAAACAAGCCGGACATGAGGCGAAGATTGTCGCCTTAGATGAAGCCGTTGCATCGGCCAAATCCTGGATGCCGGATGTTATCGGGTTCTCGGTTATGACAGGGGATCTCGGGGCAGTTTCTTCTCTTTCCGAGCGGATTAAGGATTTCTGGCCGAAGAGAATCAAGATACCAATTATCATCGTTGGCGGCCCTGATCCAACATTCTTCCCCCAGGGATACGAGTGGGCTGATCATGTCGTCCGGGGTGAGGGTGAGAACTGGTTGGCTGAATTCCTTGGCGGAAATCCGAACACCTTCTCCAATATCAATGACTTCCCCTGGCCGGATCGGATAGACTTTCCCGATATGAAGATTCGGGATTTTCTTGCCAGCAGAGGTTGCGTAAATGCGTGTAATTATTGTTATAATGAGTCATTCTTCAATCTATTCCCCGAAATTCCCCGTTTAAGAATGCGAGATCCTCAAGATGTTGTAACTGAGGTTGAAAGCGTGCGGCCACAATTTGCATATTTCCAAGATTCTGTTTTTGGCGTATCTCTGAAATGGTTAAGAGAATTCTCGTGGCAGTATGAATCAAGACTTCGCATCCCATTCCACGTTCATTTAAGGCCGGATCAAGTGAATGAGGAAAAGATACAACTTCTTTCCGATGCCGGCTGTGTGAGCGTGAAAATGGCATTGGAGACAGCTTCGAGCAGGTTGCGAAAACTGATAAACCGAGGAAAGACAAATAATGAGCATGTCTATATCGCGGCACGATTATTAAAGAAGGAGAAAATTGCACTTATCTTACAGAACATCTTGGGCCTTCCAACCGCAACCATTGAAAACGATCTGGAAACATTGGAGGCAAATATACGATCTCGCCCGGCATACGCATGGACTTCGATTTTTCAACCCTATCCCGAAACTGGGTTGGCGAAAATATGTGAACAGAAGGGTCTTTATAGTGGGGATTACTCAGAGATCGGGGACAACTTCTTTGACAAAAGCATATTGAATGTTTCCGATGAGTATAAGGAACATGTGTCCTGTCTGCAACGTGTCTTTGCATTTTGTGTCGAGATGCAGGTGATGCCTAAAGTGAGTGATTTGACATGGGAGAGATTACCAAAGTTTATACATTCTGTTATGCGGGCAGTGGGAGATCGGAGGATGTTCCCGGGAATTATCTAAATAATTTAACTTGAGGGAGGAAATGAAAATGGAAAGGAAAGATTATAAGATTGAATTATTGACGGAAATGTTGGGTACAGTACCAATGGACCCGGAGGTTTACAAAACCTTTATCGAATCTAAAAAACCGGCAACCACAGAAGTCGAAGATGAATATCTTACAGTAGATAAGATTGAAGAAAAAGGATGGACAGGATTTCGTAAAGACGAAAATGGTCTATTCATCTATGACTATCTTATCCGGGGATTTCTAAAGGCCGCGGGAGAAGTGATGGTTCAAGGAGGAGTTGAGGTTCAAAAAGAAAAGAAAGGAATCATGGTTTCGGAAAGACTTAAGGCAGTGAAGTCTAAGATTGATAAATATGTTTTTGTATTCCCCCGGCGCATTTATCTCGGTGTTGAGGTTCCAGACGGTTTTATTGAAAGACCGTTGCGTGCCATGACTATGCAGGGGCCACGAGTAACAGTAGCAAGATCAGACTATGTAAAAGCCGGTAGAATCCTTGATTTTGAGATCGTATTATTGCCTCAAAGAGAAATCACCTGGAAGATGATTGATCTTTTCTTAACCTATGGTGAATTCTGCGGTTTGGGGCAGTTCAGGAATGGAAGTTACGGTCGATTTAAAGTCATGTAATGGCGGCGTGGGGTATGGTTGCGTTGCGTCGAGTGCAGGTTGTGTAATGTTTTGTTTTGGCGACGTATGCTTAGGTGGCGTACAGGTGGAGTCAGGTAACGTATGGGCAAAGCAATGTAAAGTGGGTTAAGGGTATTGTCTTGTACGGTCTTATATCGTAATGGCACCGTTGAGTGTGGTGGAGGTGTAATATTGTTTAGTCAAAGTGTCGTATAGTGCTGCGGCGTATCGTCAAGGTAAAGTTCGGTGCCGTTACGGTAAGGTGAATTTATAATTCCGCCCTCTTGTATACCAGCGCTTTTCTCTCCTTCTTTCCCGTGACTTGGCGAGCGGCGTGGATGATTTTGCTTGCTGAAGTGAGTCCTACGAGTTCTTTCAGTCCTCTATTGCGAATCTTCTGATTTAGTTCTGTTACATCATCCAGCATATCCTTCATGGCGGTGGGTTTCTTTTGTAGTTTGGCGATTCTGAAAGTCTCCGTTATGTTGGCTTTCTGTTCTGCCGCCCATGCTTTCTGGCGCATGATGGTGGAATTCATTTCCCGTTCGTATCCAGATTCTGTAGGATTGAATCCGAATGATTTAATTATTGCCTCTTTGGTCGAAAGAGTTATTGGTTTTCCGCTTTCACCGTACATCACATTGCCGCGAGGGTTTGTTGCGAACCCTTGGTATCCGAGACTCTTGCCTATCTCTGACTCTTTAAGGGCCGTTAATGGTGAACGTATAAATTCCGGTGATAGCTCTATGGCTGCACGTTCCCAATCTCCCCTTCCGAGTGCTTGTGTTGTGTTAATGCCTCTATTTACCAATGCTCCCATCACTCCAAATATAGAATCAGCAGGATTATCGGCTCCAAATGGCCACGGAAGTCCGATGTTGAGTGATCCTGAAATGTTCGCCCCAAGAACTGCCGGGAGTCCGGATACCCCAAATGTCTCCAATGTTTTCCCGCCTACGCCCCGGAGAGTTTTCCTGATTGACTTGATTGGAGAGTATCCGAACTTTTTCTCATACCATTCAAAGAAATCCTTGAAGAATGGGAGTCCCATGAGGCCACCGAAGAGTGCCATATACGCCATAGTATGAGCAACGGTACGGAAATCGCCTTGAGATAATAACTCCGCTTGACGAGCTAAAAGGTTCTGTGGGAATGCCTTGAATGTGTAGACAGCAGAGCCAGCCACACCGATTAAATCCCCCGACTGGATAACCAAAGGACGATTGACCTTGCCGTAATAATAGTTAACGTTGTTGTTGAAGATACGCGCTACATTGAATGTTGCCTGATATGCCGCCTCTTCCGCCTCTTTGCCGGTTAGACCTTGGGCCATGGCTTTTTTAAGTTCTACGGGATAGGCAACGCGGGATATTGCGACAATGCTGCTTAGACGGTTATGAATTTCCACTGTGCTGAAAGGCCAAGCGAGGAGCCGCATAGCATGAGAGAACCTTTCTCCAAATTTACCGCGCAGGGCATCAAAGATAGACTGGATATACTGAGCAGTTGCGACACCCTTGCGTATCGCCTCATCCATAAGTCTTTTTTCCATCACGATTCTTTTCGTTTCTACTTCACTTTTACCAGCAGTTTTTTCGCCCCTGAGAACATCATAGGAGGCTTTCAACATAACAAACCCCGCCATTCCCTGGACACCATGTTCTCTCATATATTTCTTGAGTTCGGGGATTCCCATTACCATAGGTCCAGTAGCATTGACAGCAGTTGACTTCAGAAGTCCTCCTAACATGTAGGTAAATGCAACCGTTTTGCCGGTCGCGGCAACCCTATCTGCCGGGGATTCGTTACGGAGCTGTTCTTTGTTCCACTTGGCCATACCCTCAAAAATGGAACGGTCGTCTTGCAAAGAAAGGATTTCAAGCATATCAGCAGCGGCTTGTTGTTTTGTCATAAGTCCGGCCATAGAAGTAACGTAGTTTATATAAACCTTCTGCAATCCACGTTCCTTGTAACCTTTGATCGTTCCATACTTCACATTGCGATGCAGGGTGTATCTCATGGCTCCGCGCTTCTTGAATGTATTGGCTACGGATTCAAAGGCAGCATTCCGAAGCTGATCGTAAACATCAATTTTCTCTCCCTTCGCAGTGTAGTAGGTCTCCCGGGCTTTCATATTAAGAATGGAGTCGTCAAGGATCTTCTGGATGTTCACATCGCTTACTCCCTGAAAGGCGGCTTCCGGAGAGACGGATTCTGGTTCCCACTCAATGAAATAATTCCCGGTAGGATTCCCGTCTTTCCCAAAGGCGTGCGGGTAGAGCGCTATCATCTCTTCAATCACCCGGTCGCCTTCTCGGTAGTTATTTGCCATCTTCATGTAAACTTGACGATCTTCAACAGGAACACCCTTCTCGTCCACCTTCACATCGCCGTTTTCATCCAGAAACTTCTCGACCAATCTTCCCTTCATCTTTTCTTGATCGCGGTATTGGGGGGCATATCCGGGCCATTCACGGGCTTCATTTCGGAGACGGTTGATCTCTTTCAGGTGAGGACGGGTAAGAAGATAAGCAGAAAAGACTTCGCGGGTAAGTTCGGAGAGTTCCGTTTTGTCTTTTATCCCCGTTACTTTCCCAATATATCTCTGAAGAGTTTTAAGTTCGGTTGCCATTGTAGTGGAAATCTTCTCATACTGTTTCCCGACATCGGCAATTTCTTCAGGGGAAACGGCAGTAATGCCCTTGTCCAAGCGGTCAAACACGGAAGCAATATCAACCCGTATTTTCTTAGCATTAGCAAGAGCGGCCTTGTTAAGTCCTTTTCGGCTGATGAGTGTCATGGTTTCTGCTTTATCCAGATTTGTACCCGCGGCCGCAAGCAAGATGCCATACCATTTCTGTTTTTTGTACTTCTGGAAGGTCATATCTGTTAAGTGATCCATCTCTGTTTCCCATGCAGAGTCATACCCATTGCGAGCAGCAACATAGGCAGCGATTTCTCGATCGGAAAGAGGAGGGATTTTATTGCCGTACTCATCAATAACACCTGCCTTTAACTCCTCATCGCTATACCGCCTGGTCTCTTGGATCTGATTGATTTTGGCTTGAAGATCATTATACTCTTGACCTTTCTTGCCCTGAATTTGCTGTTTGAGGGCAGCCAACCGTTCATGGAGAATGATATTCCCGGCATTGATTACCCGTTCGACTTTTTCCAGCCCATCTTCTATATCTTTACTGTTCAATCCTTCCTTATGCCAATTCTTCTGGAGGTGAACGAAATTCTCCCCGGTTTTGAGAAATCCGTATGTCATTTCGGATCGGTTCTCCATTCGACGATTAGCATGGGCTTCCCACGCTCCTTCCCATTGTCCACCTTTGGTGGGGTCGTTATACTTCTGAGAGAAACGGAAGGGAACGGAAAAGAAAGAATCCCACCACTTAAATTCATTTGCGCTTTGGGCTTGGAAGGCGGTACGCATAGACTTATGCGCCTCATTTGGCAGAGTCCGAGGATTGGTATATTGAGCTATTGCCGTAACAACGTCACGCTTTACATTGGATAGATCCTCAAATGCTTTGGTTGCTTGATTGCGGATTGAGGCATATTGGGGCGGGATTTCACCGTACTTGGTGCCTTCGGTTGGCTTACCGCCTTTGATGGGTTTACCATCTTGGGTAGAGCTTTCCCGCGCCGTTTTTATGTTTGCCGATTGATCTCCTTTTACCCATTGTGGTTTGTTCATCCCCCCGACAATAGCGGCAGTAAACTCATCTCTTGTGTACTCCTCATCCCATCCATGCCTTTCCATTTCTTCTTTAATATATGGGTGGTTAATGTTAATCGCTTCTTTAATTGCATTAACCACTTCGTTATTTTGGAAAGAAAGGATATGGCTTGTTTCGTGGGAGAAGGTATAGAACAACATCTTTTGCGTATTTTCTCCAATAAATACGGTTGAAGTTCCAAAATCTACACACCCATTCCAGGGGACGTTGGTTATAGGGACGGTTTCATAACCAAGGGAGGCAAAATGTTCTCTTGCCGCCAAGAACTCCACTTGTCCTCCGAGACTGGGGGAATAACCAACACCTTCCCATCGTTCCCTGTTGTTACCCGCAAGTTCTCTCTGCACTTTTTCGTTAATGATCCGTTCATCTCGTAGTCTGCGCTCACGAAATATTTCGTCTGCCCTGCCGTTACGCAGAACATCTGTTGCCCCTGCATCCCTGTTTTCTCGTAAAGTTCTTCGCTGTCCATTCTTAAATTCCTCCAATTTAGTTTTCCATCGTTGGATGAT
>Ga0180007_10007236_pt1 | contig 10553 bp, 7 predicted proteins | sample MM_PC_MetaG_FD_121122 | JGI IMG/M metagenome (GOLD analysis project Ga0180007, IMG submission 121122) | Groundwater microbial communities from the Aspo Hard Rock Laboratory (HRL) deep subsurface site, Sweden - MM_PC_MetaG | ecosystem: Environmental > Aquatic > Deep subsurface > Groundwater...
AAAATTTCATTAACTCGAATTTATAGTAATTATATCGCCTTTTCCCCGCCGCTCCTTAGGCCACCACGTAACCTCAATAATAATATGGCATTACAAAAGATTAGAAAATCGGTCTCAAAAAAGAGCAGCGGGAATCCTGTCAAAAGATCACGCAAAAGTGTTGTATAACTTGACCAATTTACTCGCAAATCTACCAGCCCCCAAAAAAGCAGGGGCCCCCGGTTGCCGGGGACCCCTGTAGCAGTCGATTTGCGACTAAAGCTGCCGCTACATGTCCTTGTACGGGTTCGGGCCGACGCCTTCAATCACCTCCAGGAAGTCATCGAAGATCTTCGGAATCTTGTCATAATCGGTTATGGCAAGTTCGTGAACCTCAACCCGCTCCTCCTCGAGGACGAGCTGCTTCAGTTTCTCCTGAACATTGCCCATCCGGTACGCGGCCAGCTCACTACCCTTTACGAAATGGCACTGGTAGTCTTCACCTTTGCGACACCCGATAAGCAACACCCCGTCAAAACCCGAAGCCAGCGCATCACTGATCCAGATGGTGTTCAGTGAGCCCAGGCACCGCAGCGGGATGATCCGGATCATGGAATTGTATTTGAGCCGCTTCATGCCGGCCATATCAACCGACGGCAAGGCATCGTTTTCGCAGATGAAGGCGAGAATTCGGGGTTTCTCCTCGAACTCATCGGGTACGTCAATCGCCTTGATCATTGTCGAAATCATGTTAATGCCGTAGTTCTTGAACGAGACAATACGTTCCGGACAGGCACCCAGGCAGATGCCGCACCGGCGACAGCGCAACGGATTCGGTTGCGGCGTACCCTTGTCGTCCTCATCCAGAGCACCAAAAGGGCATTCCTCGGTGCAGCGTTTGCACTGGGTGCAGCGCTGCAGGAAGAACTCCGGATAGCTCAGGTCGCCGGCCCGCGGATGCAGCGCCGCGCCCCGTGACACTGACTCGACGGCCTGAATAGACTTCATAGCCGCGCCGTAGGCATCGTTGATGGCCGTCGCAAAGTCCTGCGGAGCCCGGACGGCACCGGCAGCATAGATGCCGGTACGCTGAGTTTCGTACGGGAAGCAGATGAAATGCGAGTCCGGGAAGCCGTATTTGAGGGTGGGTAGATCAGTACCCTGACGGTAGGACAGGTTCAGAATCTTGGCCCCAACCTGGGCACCGGCCGCCTCTTTCTTGCCGTCGGCAGTGGTGCCGGCTTCCGCAGCAGCCGCAGGCTCTTCACCTTCGGCCGGCGGCTGAATATCGGCGACTTTTGTGGTCGGCACCATGCCGGTGGCCAGCACGACCATATCGGCCTTGATGACAATGTCCTCGCCGAGCAATGTCTCCTCGACATTGACCGCGATCCTGCCGTCGGACTCTTTGGTCACGCCGGCGATTTCACCCTTGGTGAAAAACACGCCCTCGTCCATCTGACAGTGAGCATAAAACTTCTCAAACTGGGCAGGAGAGCGAACGTCCTTGTACACCACATAGATCTTGGCGTCGGGATACTGCTCCCGTACATACCGGGTCTGCTTCAGCGACACGCGGCAGCATACCGATGAACAGTAGGGGAGATGGTCCTGATCGCGTGACCCGGCACACTGGATAAACACAATGCTGTTAACCGGTTTACCGTCGGAAGGCCGCTTGATCCCCCCGTTGCTCACCATCTCTTCCATCTTGATATTCGTGATGACGTCGGGTGAACAGCCGTATCCCAGATGGGTGAGTTTGTCGGCCTCGTACGGTTTCCAGCCGGTGGAAAGAATGATGGAGCCAACCGTCAGCTCATGGCCGCCGTTGCCGTTGGCGAGAGCGACCGCGAACTTGCCGGGCTGGCCGGCAGTCTTTTTCACCGTCGTGCCGAGATGGACAGTGATATTGTTGTCACTCTCGACCTCTTTGATAAGGCCCGCCACTCCGGTGTCTTCAAGCTCTTCGTACGGCGGGTGCTTGGGGAAAACTTTGGTAAACCTGGTGGCCCAGCCGCCGAGTTTATCCGCCTTCTCCACGAGGGTGACCTTATAACCGGCCAGCGATGCCTGTCTGGCAGCCGTCATACCGGTCATGCCGCCGCCGACCACCATGATGTCCCTGGAGGTTTCTTCAATCAACGGTTCCGGCGGGTCGACCGTCTGCACTTTGGCAATGCCCATGCGGAGATAGTCTTCCGCAAGCATCTGCGTGTCTTCGTCGTTCGGCTCATGGGACCAGGCAACCTGCTCGCGCAGGTTGGTGCGATCCACGAGAACATCCTTGCCGAAATCAAACAATTCCGGGAAGGTACGGATTGAGCAGGCAGCTACGACAATGCGATTGACTCCCTCAGAGGCGATATCGTTTTTGATCGCATCGATCCCGGCCTGGCTGCAGAGGATATCCTGACACTTACAGATAGCGACTTTGGGATTCCCCTCGGCCAGGGCGACAAGTTTGTCGACATCCAGGCATTTTGCGATTTCGCAGCCTTTACATATATAAACGCCAGTTTTCTTTTCCATCGTCTTAACTCCTTGCGCCCATGTTCAAAGCTTTCAAGGCTGCGCCGGTAGCATCCTGGACCGAAGCGGCAACATCGACCGGGCGATTTGCCACGCCGGCACCAATCACGCCCTGGCTATCCGGAGCAATGAATCCGTACTCATCGAGCGGCGTGTCGAGCGGCGGGGGATCGTCCACCGTGTTGGGAACCATTCCGGTCGCAAGCACCGCCATATCAACTTCCATCTCGGTGACTTCACCGGTGAGGGTGTTTTCGGCGTGGAGAATAACGTTCTGATTGGTCGGATTCTCGGTGATTTTGCCAACCTTGCCGCGATGGAAAAAGAACTTGTCATCGCCCTGCTGTTTGACATAAAAGTCTTCCATCCGACCCGGCGAGCGGACATCGATATAAAACAGATGAATCTCAGCCTCGGGATAGCGTTCGCGAACGTAGGTGGCCTGTTTCATCGAGGCCAGGCAACACACCGCCGAGCAATACGGCAGATGGTTTTCATCGCGCGAGCCCGCGCACTGCACAAAACCGATTTTCTTGATCTCGGCAGCGTCCGACGGACGAGTGATTTTGCCTTCGGTCGGACCGGACTGGGCGGCCAGTCGCTCCATGATGACGTTGGTGACGACGTTTTTGTATTTGCCGAACCCCAGGTTGTCTATCCTGGTGGCATCGTAGGGTTTCCAGCCGGTTGCCCAGACGATTCCGCCGACTTTTGCCGTTATTGTGCGGGGTTGCATATCCAAATCGATGGCGTTGTATTCACAGGCTTCTACGCACTTTTTCATCCGCTCGTCACTCGCAAAGGCCGGATCGACAACATAGCGCTGCGGGTAGGCCATGAGATGGGGCAGATAGATGGCCTTGGTTTTGTTCAGTCCGTAGTTGAAGTCATTGTCGCGCTCTATTTCACAGACCTTTTCACATTCGCCGCAGGCCGTACATCGGGAATTGACATAACGCGGGTGCAGCGTGATAGTGACTTCATAGTTGCCCGGAGTGCCCGTAACTTTGTCAACCGTCGCAAGCGTCAGGACCCGAATGAACGGATTGACACGCATACGCTTAAGGTTGATTTCTATGCCGCAGGTCGGGGGACAGAGCTTGGGGAAATACTGATTGGAAGTTGCAACCCGTCCGCCGATCGAAGGGGCCTTCTCCAGGAGTATTACATGCTTGCCGACCTCGGCGGTCTCGATAGCGGTTGTCATCCCTGCTATACCGCCACCGACGACGAGGGTCTCGGCTTTGATGATATCACCGGGATCGTCAGGATTCACAGCCGGTTCAAATTCAGCCATCGCCATCTCCTTGAGGTTCCTGCCCAACGTTTTGTGGGTCAGTCTCTTATACCTTCAGTTTGCTGCCGTGATTGTTAAAATTTTCACAATCGCGGTTACTCAACCAGACCTACTATCAAGTGGTTGCGTAAGCCTGTGCCGGGTATTATAAGGCATATATATAATGCGTGATGGCAAAGGGCGCAAGGAAATTAGTAACCCTCGGCGCCCCGTTTCTGCACCAGTGCCTATTAATGAGTGGCAAATGGTCCTCCATTTACAGTCCCCCCATTTGAGACGGTTTTCGTCGTTCCGATTTCAACATTGACACCTGATGGCCCCGGGGGTATGCTTCCGAATACCGCTGCGGCGGTTGATGAAAGATCACTATGCCTATTAATGTACTATACAAGGAGTCAATTACGATGCGGACAGGCAAACTGGTTGTACTGGCGGCGTTGGTCCTGATTTTTGGACTGACCGGCAGTGCCGACGCCGGGGTGTACATCAAGATGTTGAATCACACCGACGCAATGAACGTGATGGGGCAGTCCTCCCCGGCCCGGGATGATACCACCGTACTCTGGATGAGTGGCGACATGGGCTACCAGGACCACGGCACCGAAGGGGTGACCATATTTCGAGGCGACAAGCAAATGATCTATCTTGTCAGCCCTGAGACAAAAAGCTATGTGGAAGTTTCCCTGGATCCAAACGCCCCGCCGGCAGCTGCCAATCCCATGGCGGCAATGATGGGTACGCCCACGGTCACGGTCACACCGACAGACGAAACCAAAAAGATCGGCGACTGGGACGCCAAGAAATATGTCGTAAGCATAGCCATGGGGCCGATGAAAATGACCAATGATCATTGGGCCACCGAAGATATCAACATTGATGCCGAGAAATACCAGGCTCTGTCATCGGGCATGATGATGCAACTCCCCGGCTTTGCGGAAGCAATGAAAGAGCTGTACAAAATCAAGGGGATGGTCGTTGAGAGCAAGGGTGTGGTTAACATCATGGGAACCGAAGTCGGCAACTGGACGAAGGTGCTGGAGTCCGCCGAGAAGGATCCGCCGGAAGGTATCTTTGACATTCCCGAGGGTTACGAGAAAGTTGACATGCTGCGACCGGGCCGGTAATTCGACCGCCTGCGGGGGAGAGTGACGCATCGCGGCACAGACATCAGATTCTCGCAGGAGTGGCGCTGTCTGGCGGCGCCACTCCGTCATTGCGCAGCATTCTACATTCATCACGACGACATTCAGACAGGGAGAAGAACGATGTTACGGTCTGTAATCAACATTCGTCTGATCGGCCTGTTGCTGATCCTGACGCTGGTCTGTGGGGGGGCGGTGGCCGATGTCGAGGAAACATTGACGTATCAGGGCAACCGGGCCAGAATCGCTGTTGGAACGATCAAACCGAAAGCCGATCGCTGTACCCGCGACATGGCCGCCGCGATCGGTGAGATGTTATCCACTACCCTGGTCAATACTGAGAAGTTTATTGTGCTGGCCAGTCAGGAAGAAGTGGGCGAACTGGCCGATGAAATCGACCTGGCTCAGTCCGGCTATGTCGAGGAAGGTCGCGGCCCCGACAAGGGACTGATGGAAGGTGCTGATCTGCTCATTACCGGTGCTGTAACGTCATTTGAACCCGATGCCGGCGGCAGCGGCGGCGGTCTGGGCGGCCTGACCAAAAAGGCCTTTGGCAAGGTAGGTATAGACAGCAAGACGGCCAAAATCGAAATGGATATCAAACTCATCGATATCCGTACCCGTCGCGTCCTAAAAGCCAAAACAATTAAAGCCGAATCCAAGAACTGGAAGGTCGGAATGGACGGCGGCGGCTGGACCGAAGATGTTGCCATGGTCGGTGATCTGGGGATGTACTCCAATGAGCCGATGGAGAAGGCCATTCGTGCAGCGCTGGCCCAAACGATCGATATGGTCTCAAAGGAGGTCCCGAAGGAGTACTACCGTTACCAGGGGCAGGGACAATACACCCAGGAATACGGCGGCGGACAGACAGCTCCGGCGCCCAATGCTCCGGCTGCGGCCAACCAGATGGCGCCCACCGGTACGGCGACCGCGACCGCGACTGCAACGGCGACGTCGTCGGCCAAAGTCGCCGAGGACATGACGATTTATAGCAAGTACGATTTCATCCCCGGCGACAAGGTACTTTTCTACGATGACATGTCCAATGAAGAGGAAGGCGAATTTCCCTTCCGCTGGAATCTCGAGCGCGGTGTGCTGGAGATCATCCGCATGGGCGGCGAGTTCTGGATCATGTGTACCAATGACGGCAGGATCCGCCCGCGCATGAAGGATGCACCGCTGCCTGAGGAATATACCGTTGAACTGGAATTCTATTCCTGGGGTGACGAAAACAACTATAGTTCGTTTACGATTTCCTGGGTCGATGCCAAAGGGAGCAACATAGCCCAATATGCCAACAGCGGCTACGGCCTGAACCATACCATGATAAGTGTCAAAGGCAAGACCATTGCCAGTAAATCGCTGCCGGATTTCACGACCAAGGGTCCGCACAAGATGCGCATTATGGCCACCTCCCGCTCCATCAAGTGCTATCTTGACGAGGAACGCGTAGCCAATATCCCGAGAGTTGATGACTTTCATCCGGTGGGATTCAGGCTGGAGACAAGTCCCGATTGGCGCGCGGCCGAGAAAGAGAAGTACTGCCTCTTCCGGGGTTTCCGGTTCGCGGAGGGAGGCAAATCCTTCAAGGATCAGATGGCCGAAACGGGGCGCGTGGTGACGCACGGTATTCTTTTTGACAAGGGATCGGCCACCATCAAAGGCCAGTCGTTCAAAACACTCAAAAATATCGGCGATATGCTGACCGATGATCCCGCGCTGCGAGTGTGCATTGAGGGACATACCGACAGTGACGGCGCCGATGATTTCAACATGACCCTGTCCCGGCAGCGAGCGGAGTCCGTCCGGCAGTACCTTACGACTACGTACGGCATCGCCGCCGACCGTCTCGAATGCCAGGGCAAAGGGGAATCCTCGCCGATCGATACGAACGATTCGCCCGAGGGCAAAGCGAACAACCGGCGCGTGGAGTTCGTGAAACTGTAGATGGGAGAGACCTCAGTGATTCTTCAACGACGGCTGTGTGCGTTGATACTGGCCGCCCTGCTGGCAGCGAGTGCGTTGTTGGCGGGGTGCAACAGCAGCAGCGACGATGACAACCCGGTGGATCCCGGTGACGATGTCTGGACGTTTGAGACCGGCGTCACCGACGCTCACATCAACAAGGTAATCTACACCGGCGGCCTGTTTGTGGCGGCGGCGGACAGCGGGAAAGTTCTGGTGCGCACGGGTTCGACATGGACGGTGCGGCAGACATCAACAACCAACGACCTGTATGATATCGCCCATTCCGGTGGTGTGTACGTGGCCGTCGGTGATGCCGGCACGGTGGTGACTTCGCCCGATCTCTTGACGTGGGCCACGCGCAACTCCACGGTCGATTTCGACCTCTGGTCGGTTACCTGGGGCGGCAGCCTTTTCGCTGCGGCCGGCAACGATGGTGTGATCATTACATCCTCAGCAGGGATCGACTGGAACATCCGCACCACCGGTACCAGCATTGACTTCAACGGCATTGCCTGGGTTGGGAATCAATTCGTGGCGGTAGGTGATTCCCTGATTATCTACACGTCGCCCGATGCCCTCGTGTGGACCTTGCGTCACGCCCCCGGTGCTGGCTACCTGTACGCAGCCGCTGCCAGCGGCAGCAGACTGGTCGCGGTCGGTTTCGCCGGCAGCCTTTCCAGTGACACGATTTTTACGTCCACCGACGGTGTCACGTGGGAGTCCCGTCAGGCCGGTGTCAACATCCTCAACGACGTCATCTGGGCGGGTGCCGCGTTTATGGCTGTGGGCGGCAACCGCTTTTGTTCATCGACCGACGGTCTCACCTGGAGCAGTGAGGAAGTTGGTTCCGGGATGCTGCTTTTGCAGGGAGTGGCGAAAGAAACCACGGGCAGCCGGGTGGTGGTAGTGGGCGCCGAGGGCGCCGTCGCCACCAGGCCATAGGCATATTCTGGTAACAGGCTTACGTACTTCCGGTCAGGGCGGAGTCTCCACACCGCCCCGACCGGATAGCTCAAGCAGTTTTGGGAGGGAATGAAACGGTGAAATCCAGAATGGGCTTTTTTTCGGTCCTTCTGCTGTGCGGACTGCTGACCGGCATCGCGCAGGGTGAAGGTTTTCAGGGGGAGTTACTCACCATCGACGGCAAAGACACAACTGTCGGGCAGATCTATGTTCTCGGTGATGTCTACCGTACCGATGTTGTTTCCGACGGTGATCTCATTCAGGTCGTTGTCAATCAGGCGGAAAACACGGCCAGGGTGCAAATTCCCCGTGAGCACGTGTACCTGGTGCTACCCCTCGATGACCATATGGTGTTGATGAACGAGCCGTTCCAGGGCTGGTTGTACACTGCTTCCCGGGGAGAGGTTCGCACCGAAGGTCAGGAATCCGTAGCCGGCTACGACTGCCGCAAAGAAGTCCTGAGCATGTCGGGGCAGGATTTCATGGCTCGCTGGTACTCGGAGGCACTGGCCTTCCCGGTTCGGATCGTCCATCTCATGAGCGAAAACCGCGGCGTGGAACTGCGTGGAATCCGTGAGGAGACACCCGATGCGGCTCTGTTTGCGGTGCCGAGGGACTACACCCTGATCCACGATCCCCGGCAGATACCCGTGGAACCCCCGGAATGGGCGCCCCGGATACCCGACCTGAGTGTCGAAACCCCGCCCTTCGAGAAACCGATGCAGGCGGATCAGATGGTCCGGATACCGGTTGTTGAGGGAAAGTCACTTGTGGTTCGATCCCACGGCTCAACCGAGAACGCCGATGCGCGCGTGGTTCCGTTTAAGGATGGACGCCCGACAAAGGAAATCGGTATGATTAACAACTTCGGCGCCCAGGGAACGGCCAAAGTAACCCGGAACGAGTCAACAGCCGAGGCCGACGTGTTTGTTCTTCGCGTGTTCACCGGTGAAACAACCGCTGAGGCCAAGTATGTCGATATGTCCGAGCGCGACATGACGGCCGGCGACACGTTGCGCGTGCCCCTTGACGATCGCCACATCGAGTTTCGCATTCTCAATTTGACGGACGGGGACGCCGGTTGCTCTTACGATTACTATCTGGATGGGCAACTGGTCTCCGATGACGAGGCCGGACCGGCGAAGTACCGTCAGCTCGCCTTCACCTATTCTGGCGAACTGGTAGCCAAAACGATACGCGCCTTCGGTAATGAGATGGTGCTGGTTGTGACGGGAGGCCGCCTGCACGTAAAAATAGGACAACTCGACACGTTTACGTTTTAGAAGCAGGGCATGGCTCACAAAGGCGTTTTTTTTGATCTCTACGGTACGCTGCTGATCTACGGCGACATGGATGCCGCCTGGCATGACTGGTTCGAAGTGCTGTTCGAATCGTTGCGGCAACACGGCCTTCCTCTCGAGAAAGACGCCTTCCGCCGTGAGTGCTCCGGCTTTTTTGGCTGGCCGGAACCGCCGGTAGTCGACGATGGTCTCACCGTGTTTGAACGCCGCATCCATGCGTTCTGCCGGAAACTCGACCTGATCCTGACGCCCGATCAGGTGCGCCCGGTGGCCACGGCATCGGTCGAAGCCTGGCAGGAGTATGTGACGCTCGATCCCGAAGCAGCCGATGTGCTGCAGCGGGTATGTGTCGATCATACTCTGGCCCTGATCTCCAACTTTGACCACCCCCCGCATGTTCATGGCGTGCTGCGGCGGTTCGGCCTGACCTCGTTGTTTGACAGCATTGTGGTTTCGGCGGAGCAGGGTATCAAAAAGCCGGACCCGGCTATTTTTGAACCTGCGCTGGAACAGACAGGGCTTGCAGCGGTCGATGTCATGTATGTTGGCGACGCCCCCGAGGATGTTTCGGCGGCGATGGCTGCCGGCATGACGCCGGTCCTGTTGCGGCGTGCCGGCGCTCGCGAGGTTCACACGGTCACGGATTTTCGCCCTGAGATAACCGATAGTAACGGACCTCCGGCCGAGCGGTCACCTGCGGTCACCACCATATCCCGGTTATCGGACCTGTTTGACGTGCTCACCTGATTGCCGGGGCACTCAGTTCTTCGTGTGCCAAACCCCGGTTCAGAACCGGCCGGGGCTTTTCGGGCTGTGCAATTGTTGCACACGTATACCAATAAACAGCTGCGGAACAGGCATTTCGCCGGTTTTCGATAAGCCCGCCCCCCGGGATTCCGATTTATCTCTGTAGTGCTATTTGGAGCACTGATTAAAACAGGAGATAGACAAGTATGAGAACTATGTGGGGTAAGCTGATGCTGGCGCTGTGCCTGGTCCTGATTGGGACCGCTGCGAGCGCGGGAGAGAAACCGTCTTTTGATGTCGACTGGTACGGGTATGTGAAGGCTGATGCCTCTCACGATCAGAATCTTACCAGTCATGGCAATTTCGCCATCTGGGTGAAACCGCAAAGTGATCAGGATGACGCGCAGTTCAACATGACTGCCAGCGAAACCCGGTTTGGTCTTGCGCTGACCGGGAAGGGATACGAGAAGGTGGCGGTAAGCGGCAAGCTGGAGTTCGATCTGTACGGTGCCGTAGGGGGTGCCACCGTGGCCGAAAACAAGGCCATTCTCCAGTTGCGTCACGCGTATTTTACCGTGAAGTCGGGCGACTTCATGCTGCTGGCGGGGCAGAGCTGGGATT
>Ga0180007_10007237_pt1 | contig 10551 bp, 15 predicted proteins | sample MM_PC_MetaG_FD_121122 | JGI IMG/M metagenome (GOLD analysis project Ga0180007, IMG submission 121122) | Groundwater microbial communities from the Aspo Hard Rock Laboratory (HRL) deep subsurface site, Sweden - MM_PC_MetaG | ecosystem: Environmental > Aquatic > Deep subsurface > Groundwater...
AGATACAGAGTATCATAATACTTAGGCCAAAAACCAATAAACATAATATCCCTAAAACTAAGCGCTAGTCAAACTTGAATATCTCATCTATCTTCACCCCCAAAACTCTAGCGATTTTATTTGCTGTCTCAACGGAAGGATTCCTATTTCCCTTTTCCAAGTAACCAATAAATGTTCTATCAAGACCTGTTTTGACTGCCAGTTGGTCTTGAGTTAGTCCGGCATCCTTGCGCAAACTAGCTATTCTTTTCCCCAATTTTTGACTTATATTTGAACGCTTATCCACAAATCAAGATTATTGAATAAGTGCCACATTCTCATCCGACACACAGTCGGATTTACTATTGACTTTCGCCGTATTTAAGTTAAACTCAATTATCTTACTTACAGTCACATTATTAGTTAAATTAAAAAAATGAAAAAATGTAAAAGTTGCCAGACAGAAATAGATGATAAAGCTAAAAAGTGTCCTCATTGTCAAGCAGACCAAAGGAATTGGTTTGCAAAGCATAAAATTTTAACGGCAATACTTGCCATAATTATTATTGCCATAATTGGAAATACATCTGGTGGGAACAAGGATTCGTCTTCCATAACAGAAACCAATAAAAAAACCAGTACAAGTGAAACAAAAGTAGCTCCAACTCCAATGGTAATTACAGCAAGACAGCTGGCTGATGATTTTGATGCTAACCAAGTATCAGCCGAATCTGAGTGGGGAGGAAAACTTGTTGAATTTTCGGCCGAGATTAGCAATATTACTGATTCTGGTCTTAGTTTCTATGGTGTTGCATCCAAAGATTTTTCTATGGTTCAAATAAGTTGTCGAGTAACTGACAAACAACAACTAATGTCATTAAAAAATGGTGAAATAGTAAAAGTTAGAGGCGTTGTCGGAAAGCAATCTATTGGAGTAATAAACATGTCAGATTGTGAAGTTGTTCAGTAGGTAAAAAAGTGATAAATAAAAACTCACCTCCAAAAAAACAAAAGGTTTCTAAAGCAAATACGCCCACCACAATCATCCCAACCACCACGACGACTGCAACCACCACATCAGAAGAAATTGGGTTTAAGTAAAGTTAAAGGTTGGTTTTTGGAGTTATGTTCGTGTGGATTTCGTGTCCTGTAGTAATTAAGCTTTTTGTTTGAATCTTCTTAACCAAAACATTTATATGACTTACTTTCCAAAACAAACAAACATTCACAAGTTTGACGTCAAAACCTTATTTTACCTTTGATATTTTTACTTCAGCACATAATACAAAAGGGTTAACGTTTTTTATACCTATAATTTCTTTTTAATTGATATTTTACCTTTCTTATGGTGAAAGATAACATGACTTTTTGACGGAATCATCAATTAAAAAGTTCGTTTTTACCAACCTTTAACTTTACTTAAGCCTCCGTGTTATTATTGATTCATACATGAAAAAGACTATTAAAAGGGGACTGGTTGTTTTAATGAGTTTTATTTTCATGGGAGCTTTGGGAGGTTGCAGTAAAGAGGCTAGCGATTCTTTCGAAAAGGGAAGAGAAGCCGGCAGGGAAAACGAAACAGCCAAGGAAAATAAGAGTGGGGATGTGGTAATCGGCGGAGGCAAAGAAACAGTCGAAGAAAATAAAACTGAGGAAAAAGAAGTGAGCGGAAAAGATGAGACAGTTGAAAAAAACGCAGGCGAGAATGTAGTAACCAGCGAGGACAAAATCAGAAGCCTTGTTGAAAAAGAACTGGAAGGAAAAAATAACCTAAAGAAAGAATACAAACGAAAAGTGGAAATTAGCGAACAAGGCGGTGGTTATACGGTAGCGGTAGATTTTAATGCCAGCGATAATTTAAGTTCTAAGATGAGAAAGACAGGGATGGAAGGGAAAATGTCTGAAATATACATAAGCCTTTTTACGAGTGATGAAAACATTGCCTCTGTTGAAATATCGGCCTATTTTCCTTTGGTAGATAAATACGGTAATGAGTCAGAAGGGCTTGTTTACCAAAGCGAACTAACAAAGGAAGAAGCAGGAAAGGTTAATTGGCAAACAGATGGTCCAACCCCAAGACTTCGAGTTTTGCCTGCTATCTGGGAAACAGAGTTTATACATCCAGCATTTCTCTAGAATTAATCGAAAAGAGTGAGAAATAAGGCGATAAAATAAACCCAACAGAAAATATTGTCGGTTATAAAAGTAATATGAAAAAAGTATTAGTACATCCTAATTCTGAAACATTGACCAAAAAAATAGATGTTGACGGAGGAAGCGGAGGTGCTCTTCTTTTAGGTATTGTTTGGTATGCCATACACGGATTGTGGATCAAGTTTTTTCTCTATCTTTTTTTAAGTGTCTTGGCTTTGGTTTTTTCTTTTGGAATAGGTCTTGTACTAGTTTGGTTAGTAATGACTTTTAGATTCAATAAAGAACTCAGTTGAAAAGAGAAAAGATAAAGAAATTTTAAAACAATTTAAAAAAGACTTGATAATTTTAGTAAAAGAAATTGCGGGAGGCGACCACACTCTTTCAGGAGCGCGCGGAGCAATCAATAGAATATGAAAATCAAGTTCGAAATGGACAAGCGTTAAAGAAAAAGGTATTTCCGGATTTAATCAAAGGTTACAAAGTAAAGCAAGGACAATAATTGAAGAAACAAAAAAGCTGGGTCTTTTTATTGTTCCTGTTGAAGAACTAGAAAGTTGGCTAAATTTAGGAACTAAAAAGAAAAACAAATGGATTGTGTTGGCACTAGAAACCCTTTACACAAGAAAGTGTAACAAAGAATTAGAGAATTTCATTAAGGAAATTCTGAATTTTTTTGACTAATTTAAAACTTAAACAACTCGTTAAGAGAAATTTTTAAAATTTTTGCAATTCTCGCCACTACCTTAATAGATGGATTTCTTTCTCCTCGTTCAATGTATCCGATGTAAGCTCTATTTAGTCCAGCCTCAAAAGCTAATCTTTCCTGACTCAAGCCTTTTTCTTTTCTAATTTTTCTAATTTTTCCACCCACCTTTTGGGAAACATCTTTTACTTTCATTTCAACCACAGTCTCTTTTAATACTTACTGCTTGTCGACTTACTGGTGGTATAGAATTACTATTGACTTCAGGATTTTTTTTGCTATCATTTACTTACTTACAATTGCCAAAAGCCTAAGACATGGCTCGCGGAGGAGGTAATACAAAATGGGCTTATTTTCATCAAAAACAGAGGAAGAAAAACTAAAAAAAATTTTTGATAAATATGGATTAGATATAGAAAACTACGATACGGTAGAAGTAAAAAAACAAAATAGTAAAAATCTCAAACAAATAGCACAAGATATTATTGGCAATGGATGGTTTAAGGCTAGCATGGCTCTCTCCCCCCTTATCTCTGCTGATAAACGAGCAACTGTTGGTTATCTCAGTGCAATCGTTAACCAGAACTGGATACTTATAAGACAAAACGAGCTAATAATAAGATTGCTTGAAAATAAGACAAAGAAAAAATAGGGTTTAGTTAATCATAAAAAGCAAAAAGGTGAAAAAATGAAATGAAAAAAATAATTAAATGGGGATTGATTAGTTTTGTGGCTTTGATAGTAATTGGAGTTATTATTGGAAAAGGAAAAAAAGAGGTGTTAGATAAACCAAATTATAGTGAGCCAAAAACGGAAAAATTTGTAAAGGAAAAAGCGGAAAAATATTGGGATACCATTTCGTTTAAAGACCATTCAGCTAAATATGAGTTTATGTGTGAAGAAGTAAAATCAAGTGTGTCAAAAGAAAAATATATTCAAAAATATAAAGAAGAAGACTCTGTACCACTTGAAAAAGTCGAGATTTTGGAAGTAAGAATAGAAGATAATATAGCTTACATAAAGACAGTTGGCTACAATTTCTTTTATCAAGATGGTATGTCTGGCATGACTGAAATGAGATATGAAAATGATAAGTGGTGTAAAGTCTTATCCGAAGAGACCATTGAGTGGCTCAGCGCTTATTAAAATACAGATTAAAGAGGAAGGTGAAAAAATGAAATGAAAAAAATAATTAAATGGGGACTAATCGGTTTTATTGTTTTGGTGGTAATAGGAGTCATGGCTGGCGGAGACAGTAAAAATTCAAGCACAAATCAACAAAGTAGTTCGGGTTTAGAAAAACAAAAAACAACTCAAGAAATAGAAGAAGAGAACAAAGGAGAAATTACTCAACCAGAAAAAACAACGGAGGAAACTACAAGCCAAGTCAAAACAGAAGAAAAAGTAGTTGCAACACCGACATTATCACCTACACCGACAGAAGAAATACAGCAAACAGGAGCAAGTCTTTTACCATCAAGAGAGGAAGCAAAAGGCATTATCAAAACAAACGCCGAAAGCAAATGGGAAGACGATTACAGCATGGTTAAATATGAGATTGATAAACAAATGGAAGCATATGACTGGCTGGTAAAACAAGACACCCACTTAGACATTATGAAAAGAGCAAAACAAAAATGGGAAGACGATTACAGTATGGTTAAATACGAATATGAGAAGCAGGTAGAGGCATACGAGAGCCTGTAAAACAAAAGTTTGAAAGAAAGGAAGTGAAGAAACTTCATTGAGGTAAAATGATGGTATGTGGTATGAAACGAGAGAACTTGACCAACCAGAATTGACGGGTTACATCGTAAAAGAAAAAGTTAGATGCGGAAAGAAAAACTGTCGTTGTTTCAGAGAGGGGGTAAAACACGAGGCTTTTTATCTTTATTATCGCGACTCGGAATTGATTATTGATTCATTAATTTGTTATTCTTAAACACAAGAGGAGTATATGAAAAATCAAATACAAAAAACTAGTCCTATTATTCCCTCAGATGTGGCTAAGTATTTTCTTTATCGGGCTATTCAGGACGGTGATTTAGTATCTCCCTTGAAAATGCAAAAGTTGGTATATTACGCTTATTCATGGACCTTGGTTAATAACAAGAAAAAATTATTCGAAGAAAAAATGGAAGCCTGGCCAAGTGGCCCGGTTGTACCAAGTTTGTATGGGGAACTAAAAATTTATGGTTCAGCCCCAATAGACGAAGATTACCTTGGTGTTAGCAGTACAAATGAGTTTAATGAAGTCATTTGTACCAAGTTCCCTGCAGATATTAAGGTAACTTTGGATAAAGTATACGAAGGCTATATGACCAAAACAGCATTTGAATTGGTTGCGTTAACTCATTCAGAAAAACCTTGGTCTGAAACCAGAAAAGGTCTTTCTCCGACTGAACCCAGCAATAAAACAATTCCAGACAATTTGATAATTCAACAGTATGGGCAACAAAAATAATGGTCCACAAAAACATATACTTTTGCCTGCCAATGAAAAAATAAGGTTTAGTTTTGAATACTACGACAAAAGTTCTAGTAATTATTGCTTATCCTGTTGGAGTCAGAAAGATATCAGAAGTACCCTTCTTCGCCTGCAAGATGTTTGCACAAAATCATTTAATCACTTGAACAGAGAGCGAAGGGTTTATCATTTCAGTGAAGTAATTTGGGAAAAAACTATCAAAAAAACCGGTTTTCCAAATAGAGGAGTCAATCAGCTTCCGGCATTTCATTTTGCTTTACTTGGAATAAACAACCAGAAGGCTCGTGTATACGGCGCATATTCAGCAAGCACTTTCTATATTGTGTGGTTTGACCTTAATCACGAAATCTGGCCAGTTAAGCTAAAACACACTTGAACAAAGATCGACCGTAATTCAAAACTAAGTCAAAAGACTACAAACCCTATCCCGACAAAAACAAGAATCTTTGGCTTAAATTCAAAAAATTTATTACGTTCCAAAAAATATCTAAAACAATGATATTATCAAAAGTACATTTTATATCTAACTTATGTTCAAAGTTTACAAAAATTACTACCGCTTCATTTTTCGCTACAAGAAACAATTCTTTCTTTTTCTTTTCGCCCTAATCGGTCTTAGTATTACCGAAAGTATCCAACCTTATTTCCTAAAACTTTTCACTGATAACATTTCGAGTCAAAATTTTGAAATACTTTTCAAAACATTAATATTATTTGTTTTTATTCGTTTATTAAGCCTGCTTTTTGACAATCTCACTTATTGGTTGGGAGACAAGTTTCTTTCCCTTGCGGTCAGAGATGCCAGATTAACAGTTTTCAAAAAAATCCAAGATTTGGACTTTGCTTTCCACTTAAGCAAAAGCACCGGTTCACTTATTAGCGCTATAAAAAGAGGAGACAACGCATTTTGGAGTTTTCACCATAGTATCAATATAAGATTAACCAGAATAGCAATAAAATTTTTTGTTGTCCTTTTTTTCTTTTTTAATATCAATTGGCAAATCTCGATTTTTTTAATTCTGTCATTTATTGGAAATATATTCCTGGCTCGTTTATTAATTAGGCACAACATAAAAACAAGACGGGAGTTTAATAAAGAAGAAGACCGTCTTTCTCATGCAATAGTCGATAATCTTATTAATTTTGAAACAGTCAAACTCTTTGCCAAAGAAACATGGGAGTTAAAAAGATTAAAGAATCTCTATATTACTTGGATGAAAAAGTTTTGGAATTTTGCCAATTCTTTCAGAGTTATAGGAGTAACGGTTGGTATCTTGGGCAATCTGATGCTTTTTTTAACATTGTTAGTTGCTTTAAAACAATTAACAAATTCCATTATTTCACCGGGAGAATATCTAATGATTTTTGGTTTTATTACCGTTTTTTATGAGAATTTTTTTGAATTGGTTTATCAATTTCGAAATATTGCCAAAGACCAAACCGATCTAAAGAAATATTTTTCAGTTTTAGACAAAGATACTCTAGTCAAAGATCCGGTTAATCCGGTCAAAAAAATATCGGCCACAGGAGAAATCGAATTCAAAAATCTCTCTTTTACCTATCCGGAAACCACCAAAAAAGCCGTCAAAAATATAAATTTAAAAATTCGGCAGGGTCAATCTATTGCTTTTGTTGGCCGTTCCGGAGTGGGAAAAACTACCCTAATCAAGCTTTTGATGCGTTTTTATGATCCGGATAAAGGAGAAATATTATTGGATAACATTAATATAAAAAAATTTAGCAAAAATCAACTTCGATCTTTCATAGGGGTAGTGCCACAAGAACCAATTATGTTTAACAACAGCATTGCCTACAACATTGCCTATGGCAGAGACAAAACAACCCAAAAAGAAGTTGTTTCTGCCGCCAAAATGGCCAATTTACACAATTTTATTTCAACCTTGCCAAAGAAATATAAAACCAGGGTAGGGGAAAGGGGTGTTAAACTTTCCGGAGGTCAAAAACAACGATTGGCCATTGCCCGAATGATTTTGTCAAATCCCGATATTGTTATTTTTGATGAAGCCACTTCCCAACTTGATTCTGTCTTGGAAAAACAAATTCAGGATGCTTTTTGGAAAGCTACCAAAAACAAAACCACCCTTATTATTGCTCATCGTCTTTCTACTGTTATCAAAGCTGAAAAAATTGTTGTTATGAAGCATGGGAAAATAAAAGAAATTGGTTCTCATTACCAGCTTCTAAAAAACCCTGACAGTCTTTACTCCCGTTTCTGGCAACTCCAATCACGAAAAGATTAAACAACTTGCCATCCGTCATCCTGAATACACCCCCGTCATCCTGAGTAAGTCTTACGACCGAAGGATCCCATAGGAATCAAAACTCACTTTGGGATTCTTCGCTCCCGCTCAGAATGACGAAACAATTCCGTTGGGATGTTAAAATCAAACAAAATGATAAAAGAAGACTTTTCCATCAAACTTGCCGGTCCGGCAGGTATGGGCATCAAATCAGGCGGTCAACTATTTTCAAAATTTTTCCAATCCTTAGGTTTTTATTTTCATGATTATACAGAATATCCATCACTTGTTCGTGGCGGACACAACACATATCAAGCCACCTACGGATACCAAAAAGTTCACGCTCCCCACCAAAAAATAGATTACTTTTTCTCGTTAAAACCGGGCCACTGCCGACAGCATCAAAACGAATTTCACCCAAACACTCTTGTATTTTCAGACAAAAAAAATCCAGTTTCAAAAGGCAAATTTATCAATTTGCCACTTTCTCAACTTTCTTCTCAAGCTGGTAATCCTTTGTCCGCTAATATTATTTGTTTCGGAATCATAGCTTTTCTTCTAAATCAAGACAAAAGTCAGGCTACATCACTTATTTCAAAAGTTTTTTCAAAAAACACAAAAACTAATTTGATCGCTTTTGATATCGGTTATATTTACGCTCAGCAAAATTTGAAACAATATCAACAAACCCTAAAAATCCCCAAACAAGCGAACCAAGCGAAAGCACAGTCATCCGCAGGGGGAAGATTAACTAGTTTTAATGATGGCAACCAAGCTTTTGCTTACGGGTTTTTACAAGGTAAAGGAAATTTTTATGCCGCCTACCCCATGACCCCATCAAGCGGGACACTTCACTTTTTAGCCTCTAGGGCCAAAGATTACAACATTACGGTTGTTCACCCAGAAGATGAAATAGCCACCGCCAGTTTAGCGGTTGGCGCCGCTTTTGCCGGCGCCAGATCAGCAGTTGGTACTTCCGGTGGAGGTTTTGCTTTGATGAACGAAACTGTTTCCTTTTGCGGAATGAGTGAAATCGGCATGCTTTATTATCTGGTTTCTCGCCCCGGTCCCGCTACCGGTATGCCGACTTGGACCAGTCAATCTGACCTGCTTTATGCTATTTTTTCCGGACACGGTGAATTCCCTAAAGTTGTAATCGCTCCCGGCGATCAGCAGGAAAGTTTTGATTTTGCCAATATCGGACTGAATCTTGCTGATCAATTACAGACGCCAATTATTGTTTTAAGCGACAAATTCATTGCCGAATCCAGTGCTTCAACTACAGATTTATCAAAAGAGAAAGTCATAGTAAATCGTGGCAAAATTTTAAATTCAGTTACAAAAAATTTTAAACGCTACAATTGGATTACGCGGTCAGGAGTATCTCCCCGTTGCCTGCCGGGTACAACTAATGGCCAGTTTTTAGCCAATAGTTCCGAGCATAACCAATTCGGTTTTTCATCTGATGATTCAATTGTTGCTGTCAAAATGCAACAAAAAAGGGCCAAAAAGTTAAAAACTGCCAAGATATTGGCTCCAAAACCAAGACTTTTTGGCAATAAACAAGCCGACAGCCTTATTATTTCCTGGGGTTCTAACAAGGGTATTATTTTAGAGGCCCTAAAAAAACTAGACAATTTTGCCTTTTTACAAATAAGAACTCTTTGGCCTCTTCATGATTCTATAAAAAAAACAATCAAAAAATACAAAAAAACTATTATCATAGAAAACAGTCAAACTTCACGGCTAGGGTTTTTACTCAAGTCGCTTTTCAGTTTCAGCCCAACTGCCACTATTTTAAAATTCAACGGTCGACCCTTCTTCCCAGAAGAGTTAATTAAAAAATTAAAATGAAAAACCAAATTTACAATTATAAATCTAAGGTAGTTCCTACTTGGTGTCCGGGCTGTCCCAATTTTCTTCTTTTAACCGGTCTTCAACAAGCCTTTGCTAAATTAAAAATTCCCAATCACAACATAGTGGTCGTTTCTGATATCGGTTGTGCCGGCAATATATCCAATTTCTTAAATACTTACAGAATTCATTCACTTCATGGTCGGGCTATTCCTACCGCCATTGGTGTTAAATTGGCTAACCCAAAATTAACGGTTGTGGTTGTAGTAGGGGATGGGGGAGCTTACGGAGAAGGTCTCAATCATTTAATTACTGCTGTTCGTGCTAATTATGACATCAAAGTTTTTGTTGCCAATAACCATCTTTACAGTTTGACCACTGGACAAGCTAGTCCGACCACCAAAACAGGTACAAAAACAAAATCAACACCATTTGGTTATGCCCTAAAACCAATCGATCCTGTTCCTCTGATAAAAAGTGTCAATTCGTCTATATTAGTCGAAAATGTTGATTCAAAAAACTCACCAAAATTATTCAAAAAAATTACAAAAATACTAAATCACCAAGGTTTCGCTCTTCTTGACATCTCCCAAATCTGCATTTCTTTTGGAAAATCTTTATAATAATGTTATAATAAAACATGGGTATTCTAGAAAATCCTACAAACTGGAGAGAAGCCATGGGCTTCAGTCGCTCGGGTGAAACAGTCAAGGTTACTCCCGTATTGTCTCCTAGTGGACAACCAACCTATGAATTTAAAGTTGTGCCGAGACCAGTAAAACCCAAAACTAGTCTTGCGACCAGAGTCAGAACATTCATAAGACGCTACCCAAAACAAAATTCTTAAACACTTTCGCTAACTAGCCCTTTGTATTGCGGGTCGAGCAGGTCGAAAACCCCCACCTTGTCTTACTAAATTTCGAGCCTCTACTTTGCCCAATGGTCGCCCACGATCAATGGGCAATTAAAGGCTGTTGGTTCATTAATTCTATCCTTACCAAAGGAAAGCAACCCTTCCCCGTAATAGTCGCAACTCCAACAATGACATCTTTATCAACAAATATACCCACGATAGGCCTATCTAATATCCTGTACATTAAGCAAGTATATCA
>Ga0180007_10007238_pt1 | contig 10550 bp, 11 predicted proteins | sample MM_PC_MetaG_FD_121122 | JGI IMG/M metagenome (GOLD analysis project Ga0180007, IMG submission 121122) | Groundwater microbial communities from the Aspo Hard Rock Laboratory (HRL) deep subsurface site, Sweden - MM_PC_MetaG | ecosystem: Environmental > Aquatic > Deep subsurface > Groundwater...
AACATTACTCAATCGTTTGAACCTGAACACAGCACATCTTGATTTGATGGCATCAATAATCTTCCACTCTCGATTTCCAGTAAGTATAAACATTGTCCCCACAGCTTGCTCCATGGTTCGCCTTAAAGCTTGCTGAGCATCTTGAGTAAGATTATCTGCCTCATCCAACAGGACAATTCGGTTCCCACGAATCTTACTCAGCCTCTTAATGATTCCCCTCACCACATCGATGCCTCGGTCATCTGATGCGTTTAGCTCAGTATATTTGGATCTCCAGCCTTCTCCAAACAGCTTTCTGGCGATACATTCTGCCACACTGGTTTTTCCTGTTCCTGAGCTTCCAACGAACAACATATGAGGTCTTTGGTCGTGGCTAATAGCGTTTATTATCAGAGGCAAAATATGGCTTTGTCCTTTCACTTCACTGAAATTCTTTGGTCTGTACTTTTTGACTAATTTCATCTTCTCACCCAAATATATCAATTAATTTACTTTTAGGTAATTTGCCCAATTTCTTCCTAATCCAATTGAATAATTTGTCCTTTGGATATGTTTTTCTACAAGGTATATGGATATATAACTCTTGTCTTCCGTATAGGTTCACATAACGTGAATCTTCTTTAAATTCGTTGACTAGCGATGTATCTAGAATATAATGAGCATTTTTATAGATAGTGTAAAACCAAGTCTTTATTCCCTTGTTTTGGTTCTTTAGAGAATTCTGTAATTTATCTGGTCGTATCCAAACAAAGTCATTGACGATACTATTTGTACCTGTAACCTCTAAATGAAAGAGCAATTCGTTTTTATGAAACACAAAGTAATCGGGACCACCCCTTTCATGTTCCAAGTTATGATCTATTCTTTCGGTTTTTTCTGTACCATATCCTTGTTTAAGCACCAATTCGGGAAATTCTTTTTCTAGTAACTGACGGACTTGCTTTTCCCTATTTGAACCTGCTATCCATTCATGTTTATAGAGGTCTTTCCAACTCATTCCAAACCCTTCCTAAAGAACATAACTAAGTCGTGACTTAATTTCAAATGATCTGTATATACAGACTCGGCTACAATAACACCTGACTTTTGTCTGCTCATTTCCCCATGTGCTACCTTTATAGCATGACCATAATCAGAAAACCCTATTTTTAGTGCAACCTCATGGGATTTCCTACAGATTGGAATATATCTACCATCTTTTATTTTATCACCAAGAAGTGCACACATAAATTTACCCTTTTTAAGCACCCTAAAGCACTCACCGAAAACTTCCCTCAACATATCAACAAATTCATCTAGACTTTTAGCTCTAGACAAATCAGCTCTTGAATTTTCTTCTTTAGCCTCAGTATAGGACACCATATCCCAATAAGGGGGATGAATAAATATCATGTCGACAGATTCATCTTCTAGGGGAATTTTTCTGCTATCATTTTGGATTATATCTCGTCTATTTTCTCGTGGGTTGAGATCATAAGCAATACATTTTCTATTGAAGAGATTACAAACATCAAGGGTTGTTCCAGAACCTGCCATAGGATCTATAACTAAGTTTCCTTCTTCCGTCAAACGCCATATACATTGTTCTACTATCTGAGGTGAACAATTACCATGAAAATCTCTATCTCCACCATAATTATCACGAAACGGGAAATCCCAGATTGTATAGGGAATTACACCCCTTTTCTTAAGCACTTCAAGTTTAGACATCTTTTCCTTCATTAATTCACTCTTCTCCCCTTCCTTTTTCTCATCATTCTCCTTACCTTCAAATAGTTTAGCCATTTGCTTTTGAAGCTCCTCATCAGCCAACAACTTTGTCCTTTCTTCATCTCTTAATTTCTTCCTAAGTCTTTCCTCCTTAGCTTTTTCCTCTTCAGGTTTCATGGAATTATCTAAGTCTTTTTTAAGTTGTCTGCCCTCTTCCCATGCAATCTTTGGATCTGAACTCACCATTATCTTTATCCTTTCGAACCTTCCAACAAATTCAGAAACGTCTATACCTAGCTTTTTAGCCTTCGCTATTTTCTTTTCGGCATCACTCAAAGAACACAATGCTTTCTCAAGAATTGTCTTCTTCTTCTTCACCCTTTTCTTAGTCTCTTCTTCAACCACTTCTTTTGAAGGCTCAATTTTTGGTAGCCCAACCTTTGATCCTTTTCTGATAACTTTCTCGGCTTCTTTTTCTACTTTTTCCTCTACTTCTCCAAGAAACGATTTCACATAGCTTTCTAAGTCCTCTCCCTTTTTGAACATTCCTTCCCTAAGCATTTTCTCGACTTTTGTTTGTGCCTCTGGATATTTAGGGTGAAGCCTAGCAATAACTCTCGCATAAGTGTATGGAATTTTTCCATCTCCCCTACCTATCATAGCTTGGGTTTCACGCTCCAAGAATAGACATTGAACATAGTTCCAAATGTTCATTTGGTTGACGCCGATGATACGGGAAAGCTGTGCGGTTCCAGAGGGAATACCTTCTCGTACTTTGCTCGCGTTCCACTTTAATAAATTTATTAAAGTGTTCTGGTTCATCGCCTTCACATCTTCAATCGTATAGTTTCCATCTGTGTTAATATTCAAAATCGCAGTCCCATAAGCCCAAGCCTTCTCCATTTCATTAAGGTCTTCGCGATGAGCATCATCTATCAGTTGCCTCTCCAGACGAGTTTTCTTTGATAGTCCTATCTTCCTTCGAATTGGGATTTTATCTAATCCCTTCTTTATTGCTCCTCTCCATCTGCGTTCGCCTAGAATGATAAAGTTACTTTCATCAACTTCAATGGGGTTTATAATGTCTTGGGCATCAAAGGTTTGGGCTAACTGTTCTATTTCCTCTTTGTTGAAATACTTTCTTGGTTGATTCAGATCTGGTTTCAATTCTTTTGGATTTACATATTCTATTGTTTCACTCACTTTTCATCATCGTCTACAGAAGGAAGGGTCTAGCCCACTCCTTTCTATCGATGTCTAACCTATTCCTTTAAACTCTCCCAATATATCCGTTTCCACTGGTCTCGAAACCTCAATAGGTAACTCCAGAATCGTCAACTTCAACTTTGCTGTCATCATAGAAGCCTCATCATGTTGCAGATGTGAAACCCAAACCTCTTGAATTTTAGAGTTGTCAACCACCAAAATCGCATATACGTCATTATCGACCTCAGGGAATAACTGAACTTCTATATCGCCTTCTGCCCAAGCCATTTTTATTCCGTTTAAGTAAGCTTCGAATCCAGTAATCTTTACCGATATCGGTATTCTATTTGGGTTGTAAATGATAACTTTGGCATTAATTTTAGTAGTTTCAAAAGTTACTTCTTTCCACGAAAGTTGAATGTCTACAATCTCAGGTCTTTGGGGTTGAATAATTCCTAGATTATTCAGGGCAAATGCCACTGCAATTGTTGAAAGTATCACAGCCAAAACCAATAGAATTATTTTCTTTTTCACTTATTCACCTCCATATTCCAAATTCAATAATCCATACACTTCTCCTCCTAATTTCTGACCTAGGATCGAAGCTAATTGCCACGCTTCTAGGTTAGTAAAGCCTTTAAGGGTTCTAGAGTGTTTAAGTATTATCTTCGCTCGTTTCTCTCCAATCTTTGGAAATCCACACAAAATATACTCCAAAATCCTATCAGGATTAAAAGGTCTCTTCTTTATTCTGGGAAGCCTCACAAAATCCTTCTCAGAAACCTTCTTGTGAAGAAATCTCAAAAAGTAAGCACAATCTTCATCTGCCTCCACATTCACTGTCACGATTTGTCCCTGCATCCCAGTAGCAGACCTCTTTAAGCTCGAACCACACAAACTGCTCAAATATGATCCCCTTGGAATCCCACAATTCATCAAAGCAGAACTCACAACTCCAGAAATAATCACATAACTCAACTCAAAACTATTGCTCATATCAGTCAACTGTCGATCCAAATGTCCACTTTCCTTACTTGAAAGGTAATCTTGAATAGTCTTCCTTTCAACACAGACATTCCCAACCAGATAATCTCCAACCTCCAAAGTGGTTTCAACAACTTCAATTCCAAATCCCCTCAACATATCAGGAACACCACTTTCCCTCTCACGAAAATCGTATTGAATCATAGCTTCAACTCCTTAGTTTCAACAAGATAAACGGGTCGTTTCATTCTATGTTGGCATACACACTGAAACCCCATTAATGTTTCATCTATACTCGTCCAAATCAAAATCATCCTATCATCACACGTTGGACATCTTACCTGTTTCTCCAATTCTCTCTTACGAAGGGATCGTTTTCTGGCATATTTCTGTGAACAACTTCTTGAACAAAATATTCTAGGTGGGTTATCAAACTCATATCTACTAAACTTCTTTCCACATTCCTTACATGTGTATTCTACTTGTTTCCTTACTCCCATCTCCATCAGAACACCTCAGTCAACTTTCTAGTCCCTTTCACCTGAGCCCAAGAAAGTCCTCCAAGAGCAATAAGGTCTTCAACCTTCCTCTTCACAGTCCTATCCACCATTTTACTCCAGTTAATCCTAGTCCCCTTTGGAACCTGCTCCTCATCCAAAAAGCAAAGGACATCAGTCAAAGGCTTCCCTCCTCCCACATGATTCACATACAACATATGAACAGTGTCTTCACTACGAATATCAGCCCCAAGATGACGATTCGCATAGATTGATCCACGAACAAAATCCATCTTAACCTTGTAGCTTTCAAACTTCATCTTCAAAGTCTTTTTGATAGCCACTTCTCTCAAAGTATATTTGCTTCCCTTCATATCTCGGATGGTCTGTTGTAAAAATCCTATTAATTCTTTCGGTTTACCCCTGAGCAACTTCTCAAAAGTTTCACGTTGCACCTTTCTGGTCACCAGACTGCTATCACGTCTCACGTAGTCAAATCCTTGAATATACAGATAGTCACAGTCTTTTCCATCTTCCCAACAATTATGAACTAAGACCCCGTTCACAAAAAAGTTGTTAAAGGGTTCACAATGAAGGTTTATAGCCTTCGTTATCCTTCTCCTCGAAGGTCTTATATTGGTTATTTTTACCCCATTATGTAAGAAGGGAATTATTTCTTTAAGAAGTTCCTTCCCATCAAAACGTCTAGTATCTACAGGTAGCACAAGACACGAATATCCAAACTTTTTATAGTGTTCCTTTCTTTCTTTCTCATACTTTTTTCCTCTCGTTTTAATGGATTTTTTTCCATAAACCTCTATTACCTTCTTTTGGTTATGTACTTTAAAGTCAGGATTCATCTGCCTTCCAAGACCTTTTTTAAACCTTCCTGAGTTACTATCTCTTTCTAAAACACCTGTCCAAAGGGTTCCATCTCCTACATAATCTATTGGAAGATTCTCATTCACGAACAAGTCTATGAAAAGTTGTTCAAGATATGATGGTCTTTTTAGTCTGTTCTTAACAGCCAAATACCTTGAGTGAGGATTATCCATGGGATTCTTCAGTTTCATTCTTCTTGAAGAGGCTTCATACACCCCTCTTTCCAAAGAAGTTTTTCTACTCTTTTCTATGGCTTCAGGGGTATGAGCTTTTGCATTTACCTTTGAAAGATAACCCAAAAACTCCTTTCTTCTCTCATGCCAAGTTCTCCTAGATTTCTCTCGTATCTTTTGTATTGCTTCAGGGGTTGTGGTATTCTCAACTGAATGTTCTGCTAGTTTTGCCTTAAATATTGGATCTATTTTTACTCGGAATTTTATTTTATCACTCTTAGAGATAAAGAATAATTCATCTCCCTCTTTTAGTTGATCTGCTCTAACCCACCCTCTACTTGTGTAGAAAGGATGTTCAACGGTTGCGATTATAGGTTTTTGGGAACCTCCTTGAGGCTTAGAACAGGGTGCATCTTTATTCCTCTCCAATTCTATCCTTAAATAGTAATTGCAATCCCGAGAGAAAACCTTTTTTACTTTGGTCTCAGAAAAGGTTTGGTTGATAAAATCGTATGCTATCAATTTATCATCTACCTTTACTTCTCCTATAGGAATGTTTGGACCCCTGCTTTTCCAGACTTTGTTTCTCTTTAGATCTGCTAAACAAACAACCCCAGCAACTCTCTTCTTCACCCCTTTAAATAGAATGTTGGAGAAAACCCTATCACATTTAAGTTTCATATCAGTGTTCATCCCCTTCTCTTTGCTCCAACCAACCATCACCTTATTAAGCTCCAAAGCCAACTTCATAGCATCCCCTCCATCCATATGAACATAGACTCCATCAGTATCATAATACAAGCTTCTAAACCCTCTTTCCTCAACAGCCTTCTCCAAAACCAACAGCCCCTCACGTGAAGTAGAAATCACTTTTTTGAATATTGGAGGATTGTAAAGGGGATTGCTTAAACTCCCAAAACACCCAATTACTCCTTCACCAACATACTTGATCCCATCCCTCACACTCTTCAACGATTTATACTCAGGTGAATCCAACACCAACTTGGACAGTTGTTTTTCATACTTATCACGTTCATCCAACAGATATTGGCAGGTTTCAGGTACAATACCCCTTACTCCCTCTGGGGGATTCTCAGGACTTAAATTAAGTGCAATGATAATATTTGGATAGTATCGTGACATGTCGAATACAGCAACATCTTTGAACATTCCAACTGGAGGCTTCTTCACTAAAGCACCCAGCAAATCTTCCCCTTTAGTCCTTTTCTCCTTTGTGGGAAGGACATACTTTCCATGGAACCTGCGAAGCATTAAAGTATGGACTAACACTCCAGTGTACAGAGTCTCCTGTACTCCTTCAAGTCCCACAATATTCTTCCTATCCCAGAAGTGACCAAGCAAATCTCCTCCAGCCTTTTTTTCGTTAAGTTTAACCATCCATTCAACATGTCGCTTATTTCGTTCCACCAGTCCCATTTTGTCTTTTCTCCACAGTTTTCCATAGTCCACTTCAGGTTCAATCCAGTCAATAATTCCCTCGTCAAACACAACATCCTTCAATCTGTTGCTTGCCTTCTTATACAGAGTTGCATAAGCACCAAGCATATCAACAAGACAGACACTTTCAAAACAAGAAAAGTCTATTCCATGTCGTTTTCCACGAACCTTCACAAAGTCAAAGTCGAACTTATTCCATTCAGCTCCAATATCAGGGTTCAATCTCACATAATACCTTTTCAATGACAAAAGAAGATCTTTCTCAGTCCTGACACGATACAACCTATGATCTTCACCAAGCTCCTCATATGTTCGAACGTCAGAAGCATCTGGATCCAATAAAATTGTTATGTAACACATTAATCGTGTATCCCAAACTGTCGCACAAGTAACCTTTTCACTGGCACGATTGGGATTCGGAAATCTTCCCGAAGTGTAACATTCAATGTCTAAGAAGTTCTCCAAAGCCTTCAAAGAAAACTCGCATGGAATCAGATCTTTGTAGTGAAGAACCTTTTTACCCTTCACTAAAGTGTCAAACCCTGACGTTATCCCACAATCAATGACGAATCTTCGCACAAATTTCACTTTTGCCTCCCAATGTTTAGAGAAGAAGTCTCTTCCATCTCCAACGTCACTTGGATTCCTCATCACCAACTGTTTAGTCTCTTCTCCATATACCCCTCTGAATCCAAGGTTCACCTTGCGAAGTCCTTCAACAACACTGCCTATGGGTTCGTCTTGAGGAACATAAAAATAGGGCTTAAATCCCAATATTTTCAGGGGTTCTTTAACCCCTAATTCGTTCCTTGCGAAGACTGTTATGCTTCCATCAAAATTATATTTCCCCGAAACAAATTGGAAGGGCATCTAACAGAAAACCTCCTTCAATTCTTTTCTTCTTCTTTCCCCTAGCTTATCAGACTTAAAATTCAGGAATAGCAATTCCTTCACTCTTGGTCTCTTATTCATCCCCTTCCAAAAGGATGTACTTACTGATACATCTTTTTCCAAAACAACCCATCTCGGCTCAGGATATAACTCACGTATTTCCTCAGACTCAAAATGTGAAACTACTACAAGTCCTTCTATTACATTCAATATCTTAGCCAAGTCCCTATGATCTCGATAGTTGAATGGAACTTGGTAATATCCCTGTTTCCTTTCAAGATATGGAGGATCGCAATAGAAAAGGGTCTCAGAACTATCATATTTTTTAATACACTCCCTAAAGTCCAGACATTCTATTGCAACCCCTCTAAATCTCTCAGAAAATCTCTCTAGGTCGTTGGTATTGACATAATAATTCAAGGCTTTATTTCTAACTATGGAAGGAGAAAAATTAGAACTCAACTCCCCAGAAAAGGATGAAAAAGACAAGAAAAAAATGCTTGAGGCTATTTCCAGTTCCTCCTCAAGTTCACCATTCAGCAAGAGTTTCTGTAGTCTATCGTGTTCAACCCTAGAAAATGGAAGGTTTAGGAGATACTCCTTCAGTTCTTCTGGGGAATTTCTGAGGTAACGAAAGAAAATAACTATTTGTTTATATACATCGTTATAAACCTCAACTTTACTTCTTTCCTTTGTAAGTAATACAGAAGCTCCCCCACCAAATACTTCAACATAACATCTATGTTTCGGAAAAGCTTCGATGATCCATTTAGCTATTTTACTTTTTCCTCCTTGGTACCACATTAAAGATTTCAATTTCTCAACCAACTATACAAAGGAATTATGAATCTAGGTCTCAATTTTTCCTTATACCTTCTGATTCCATGTATGTTACAGTCTCCGCCATCATTTACCATCTTAAAGCCACAATTCCTCATTTCATCATAAGTCTTATACCTAGTCCAGTCTTGAAGATAAGGCAATCCGACATCTTTACATATCAAATGAACCGCAAGTCCTTCTTCCAGCTCTCCCCAAAGACTAAAAGCTAACTCCTTTCCATCACAAGTAACAACCCTTGGGTAAAGATTCTTGAATAGGTGATAATTTTCAACCAACCATTGAGTATATCCAAAATCAGTGAATTCCTTCCTTTTGCTTTTCTCATACCATTTGATAACAGATTGTAACCCTTCTTCATACTCGTGTCTGGTGGTATTATATTCAGCATTAGGATGAGCCTTTTCGAACCTTTTCAAATTCTTTCTAAAGTTTTTTATGGATAAAGTTGTTTTAATATCATAGATGAAATTAACATCATACAACTCATTCTTCCATCCCCAAGGTGCTCTTCGTTGACTAACCCAGACCTTCTTCACCTTCTTAGGCATACCAGCATCCATAATTGGAGGGAAGAACAGTTCATCTTCATCAACCCAAATTCTCATTCCAACTCTACTTCCAGTCATCTCAATCTTCAAGGGTTGAGTAGATTCACTTATAGCCAATAATAATGGAAAGTTAGTGTAGAAGTTTCGTTCAAGAGATGAGTGTATCAGCGATGTTGAAATTGACTCGTGTTGAATGGTTAATTGTTCACTCAAGTCCAACCATCCTTTTAAACTTCGTTATATGTCTTTTAGTCAGAACAGCCTGCTCAACAGCTTCAGGGGTTGATTGATAAGCATAAATCTTTCGCTTCCCATCAGTTTGAGTCAGCTTCAACTTTTTTGGGCGAATCACAAACCTAGTCATCAATCCAACCTTACAAAGTCCCGAAACGATTTTCTGAATCGTTGTATAGTTTAATCTGGTTCTGCCCTGAATGTTCATAACTCGTTTTGGCTCTTGACAAGCCAATATTATGTTAATTGTCTGCTCCAATCTGCTTCGATGTTTAGCTTCACTGACGTAAAGAATCTTATCTTCCATCTAAAGCACTTCACTCAACTTCTTAGTCTTCTTCTTCTCTTCCTTCCTTCTTTTCAGTGCCTTCTCAATGTCTTTAGCACTCCAGTTTCTTTTGAGTGATTTTCCTCCCACTCTAGTCAGCCTCCTCATAAGTCAAGTTGCCAATAAGCCCTTCAAAAGTTCCACCGAAAGAAAGGTCTCCACCCAAAACTACAGGTTGATTCTCTACAATACCCAACATCAAGCTATTGGCAAACCCTTTCAAACCCACAAGATCCTGAGTGAAAATACTCACTTTTCCACTATCTGGATGATTTGACTCTTCAGCAAGTCCTCTGCTCAACTTCACCTTTGTCTCCATAGTAACTGTTCTGTCACTTCGCTTCTGGTTAATCGTAAGGTAATTCCCATTCGCTCTAAGTTGAGTCACCAAAATCCCATCCTCAATGTAATCCAGAGTTTCTATGGGAGCTTTAAATGTTGTAGAATAATGTAATTCACCAAGAGCATTCTCAACATCTTCTTTGAATGGTTTCTTGTCAGGAACAAACACCCTTCTGATATTTCCTTTATCCTTCCATTCAAACAGCACTCGTTCACCACGTCTCTCAATTCTCTCAGAATTCACAGGGCTTTCTGAAGCATAGAAGGTTCCAGTTCCAACAGATTGTCTCAGTTGCATCTTAAACAAAGCACTTCGTTTAACATTAGCCAGATACACAACAGAACCCTCCATTTGAATCAGTCCTCCACGTGAACCTCCAAAGTTTCTAGCCATAGCCACTAATTCACCAAACATTCACTCACCTCCCATCTTCCTCAGATTCTCGTATCCTTC
>Ga0180007_10007240_pt1 | contig 10549 bp, 6 predicted proteins | sample MM_PC_MetaG_FD_121122 | JGI IMG/M metagenome (GOLD analysis project Ga0180007, IMG submission 121122) | Groundwater microbial communities from the Aspo Hard Rock Laboratory (HRL) deep subsurface site, Sweden - MM_PC_MetaG | ecosystem: Environmental > Aquatic > Deep subsurface > Groundwater...
CACAATTTGTTCAATTACCGGGCAGCCATGGATGATGGTGCCTATTCTTACACAATTTAAAACAGAGGTGGGATCAGATTTTGAGATTTCCCTTTGCCAAAATTATTTAAACTGCACCCTTGGCATTTTTCGCCACAAGTCCAGTTTAGGAGAGGTAAATAATGAAATCAATCCGTTCAAAACTTCTTATATTTTCTTTGGTATTAATTCTGGTCACGGTTATCCCCGTTGTATGGGCCGTCAATATCCTTATTAACAAATCGGTTCAGGACCGGTATATGGAGAATGTTGCCCAGCAAGTGAATAGCATCGAGCAGATGCTGGGGGTGTTTTATGATGATCTGGACCGGAATATCGACATGTTTGCCAGCCACGAGAAAATACTTACCTCAGATAAGACCCTTACCCAGTATGGGAGTACCGCTGATGCAACGGCCATGACGCCTTCAAAAAATGGCGGCATCGAGCAGAAGATATTTGAAGAATTCGACAATTATGGCAAAAGTCACCCGGGTACAATTTACGTATACATGGCCACAGAGGACGGCGGATATGTCCAGTGGCCAGAGACAAAAATCCATAAAGGCTTTGATCCCAGAAAAAAACCCTGGTATAAACTGGGCATGTCCGGAAACGGTCAGGTACGGCGGACCGCACCTTACATCGACACCATAAGCGGCTCCATGATTGTCAGCAATATCAGATCCTTTAAGGACAAAACCGGCAAAGACTACGGCATCGTTGCCATTGATGTTTCCTCGGACAAACTGGCCCAGATCATGAAGGGGATCAAGATCGGGAAAACCGGATATGCCATGATGCTCCATAAAACAGGGCTGATCCTGGCGGATCCTAAAAAGGCTGAAAACAATCTCAAATATGTTAAGGATGTGGGTATTGAAAAAATGGAAACCATCCTTGAAAAAGAGGTTGCCGGTTTTGAAACCAAGATCGACGGCAAAATGCATCAGGTGAATTCATTTCAATCTCCAAAAACAGACTGGATTGTGGCGGTTCTCATTGAAAAAGCTGAATTGTCAGAGGTAGCTGATTCAATCCAGACCATTGTTGTGGCAATTACGGCAATTGTCCTGGTTGTTGTTGGCCTTCTGACCCTTCTGATCTCCGGGCGGTTCGTCAAACCCATCAACCTGATGGTGGCAGGATTAAAAGATATTGCCCAGGGCGAAGGTGATCTTACCATGCGGCTGGTATCCAACAGCCAGGATGAAATCGGGGAGATGGCCAGATGGTTTAACACCTTTGTGGAAAAACTCCAGGGTATCATTACCAGTATTGCCGGCGATTCAGAAGAACTCAACACCTCCTCTTCCGAACTGTTGAAAATTGCAGGCCAGGTCTCACAGGGGGCCCATAATATGTCGGAAAAATCCAATTCCGTGGCCGCAGCAGCCGAGGAAATGAGTGCCAACATGTCGTCGGTGGCAGCGGCTGTGGAAGAGTCTTCCACCAACATCGGCATGGTGTCGGCTGCTGCCGAAGAGATGAACGCCACCATAAATGAAATTGCCGGGAATACGGATAAGACCCGTCTGACCAGCAATAAAGCCGTGGATCGGACCCGAAAAGCCTCTGAAAAAGTAGACAACTTGAACCGGGCTGCCGGAGAGATCGGTCATGTGGTTGAAACCATCAATGACATTTCCGAACAGACCAATTTGCTGGCCCTGAATGCCACCATTGAAGCTGCCCGGGCCGGAGAGGCCGGTAAGGGATTTGCTGTTGTGGCAGGGGAAATCAAGGAGCTGGCCCGACAAACAGCCGAGGCAACCCTGAAAATCAAAGCCAACATCCAGGGTATCCAGGCCTCAACCCAAGAGACTGTCTCGGAAATCAAAGCGGTAATCGGCGATTTTACCAGCGTGAACGAAATGATCGACACGGTTGCTGCTGCCGTGGAAGAACAATCCGTGACCACCAAAGAGATTGCAACCAATGTCAGTCAGGCCGCCCAGGGTATTCAGGAAGTCACTGAAAATCTTGCCCAGAGTTCAGGCGTGGCCAATGACATTGCCAGGGAGATCGGCGATGTCAGCCAAGCCATAACAGCCATGTCCCAAAACAGCACAGAGATAAATTCCAGTGCCAGTGGACTGAGCCGGTTGTCAAACAGGCTAAAGGAAACGGTGGGTTTGTTCAAGGTCTGATTGTTGTTCTTAATACCATCTATAAAGGCGGTTAAATGAACCATATCCGCAAATTCGGCGGCGTTTGGGAAATGTTGCCCTTAAGCTTGCTGGTGATCATCCTGATGCTGACGGCACAGGCAAATAGTGCCCTGGCGAGAAATCCGGAAGAGAAACCGGTTTCAAATCAATTCATTTCCAGGCTTTCTGACCGGGAACAGGCCTGGCTGAGAGAGCATCCCATCATCCGCGTTGCCCAGGATCCCGGCTGGCCCCCGGTGGAATTCATCAATGAACAGGGTGAGTTTTCCGGTATAAGCCAGGATTATTTAAATCTCGTTGAGCAGCTGTTGGGGGTGAAATTTGAACGGGTAAAAAATCTGACCTGGCTTGCGGCCTTTACCCAACTGAAACGGTGGGAGATAGACATGACAACCTCGGTGACCGTGACACCCCAGCGGGCTGAATTCTGGGCCTTTACCAAGCCTTATCTGACCCTTCCCATTGTGATCGCGACCCAGATGGATGTTACCTACATCGCCGACATCCGGGAGCTTCTGGGCAAAGAGGTTGCAGTGGTGGAAAATTATGCCATTGATGAGTGGCTGAAAAAAGACTTTCCTGACATCCGGCGGGTTCATGTCAACTCTGCCCGCCAGGGGCTTGAAATGCTGCAGCGGGGTCAAGTTTTCGCCTACCTGGACAATCTGCTGATTATCGGCTACTACCAGGCAAAGATGAAAGCCTCCAGCATCAAAATTGCCGGACAGACCCCCTATGCCAATGCCCAATGCATGGCCGTCAGAAAAGACTGGGCTCCCCTTGCAGGCATTCTTCAAAAAGCCCTGGAATCGATCCAGGAAACACAACGCAAGGATATCTACAGAAAATGGCTGCCGGTGCGTTACGAACACGGGTTCAACTATGTCCTTTTCTGGAAGGTGGTAGCTGTTCTTGGCATGGTCATCCTGTTACTGATCATTTGGAACTGGAAGCTGGCCAGGGAAATCGCTTCCCGTAAGCGTGTTGAGGAAACCTTGAGGAGAAGCGAAGAGCGTTTCAGAACAATTTTTGAGCAATCTCCCCTGGGTGTTGCTTTGACGGATTCCCTCACAGGACGTCTCCGCGAATTCAATCGACGGTTCGCAGAAATCTGCGGCCGAACAATGGCTGAAATGCATACCACGGACTGGATGAACATCACCCATCCGGAGGATGTCCAGAAAGACCTTGATAACATGGCCCTGATGAACCAGGGGAAAATCCCCGGGTTTACAATGAACAAACGGTATTGCCGGCCGGACGGTTCCCATGTATGGGTGAATATGATCATTGCACAGATGCCGGAAAAGGATGGGCAGCATCCCCAGCATCTGTGCATGATCGAGGATATTTCCGAACGTAAGCAATCCGAAGAAGAACTGATCACAGAAAGGATATTTGTTGATGCCATCTTTGACAGCATTCCGGGGATACTATATCTCTATGATGCCGAGGGCCAGTTAATAAGATGGAATAAAAAGCATGAACTGATGACAGGATATTCTTCCGAAGAATTATCCAACATGCATTTAATGGATTGGTATCCGGGGGATGAACAAAGCCAGAAAACCGTAACCGAAGGATTAAAACGAACCATGGAAAACGGGTTTGGAGAGGCGGAAGCCATTCTGCAAAGAAAAGACGGCTCACGGCTTCCCCTATATTTCACAGCCAGCCCCTTAAAAATTAACGGCAAGCAGTATTTTACCGGAATCGGGATCGACATCACAGAACGCAGGCGGGCCGAACAGGAGCGGCAAAATCTGCAGACACGATTGAGCCAGGCCCAGAAAATGGAGGCCATCGGAACCCTTGCCGGTGGGATTGCCCATGATTTCAATAATATCCTTTCCGGTATATTTGGCTATATACAATTGGCAAAGATCGATATCAACGAGCCGGAAAGCACAAAAAAATATATGGACAAAATCTTTGAGGGCGCCCAAAGGGCCTCCTCCCTGATTCAGCAGATATTGACATTCAGCCGACAGACCAGCCAGATCAAACAGCCCATATCTCTTTTTTCTCTTGTCAAAGAAGCATTAAAGCTGATTCGTTCAACCATCCCGGCAAACATAGAAATAAAAGAAGCGCTCAATTCAAAGGCTATGGTATGGGCAGATAGCACTCAAATGCATCAAATCATCATGAATCTTTGCACCAATGCGTCCCATTCCATGGCAGACAGGGGAGGGGTTTTGACCATTGGGCTGGATGACTTTGCAATCCCCGGGAATGAAAAACCCCAGGGGATTGATCTTGCCCCCGGCAAATATATTAAGTTTGAGGTGACAGACACCGGCTCCGGGATTGATCCCGGAATCAAGGAGAAAATATTTAATCCATATTTTACTACAAAAGAGATCAGTAAGGGCACGGGTTTGGGTTTGGCTGTGGTGGACGGTATCCTGAAAAAACATAAGGGCTTCATTGAATTGAAGACTCAACTTGGCCTGGGCACCACTTTTCAAATTTACCTGCCGGCCTTTGAAAAAAAGATGCCATCCAATGCGGCAAAGGTTGAGAAGATTGCTCTTCCCGAAGGAACAGAAAGAATACTGCTTGTGGATGATGAGGCAGCCATCCTGGATACCCTGACAGCCATTCTCAATCGCAGGGGGTATATAGTGTCGCCCTTTAATAATGGTGAATCCGCCCTCCAGGCGTTTATGGAAGCTCCCCATAATTTTGACCTGATCATTACCGATATGACAATGCCTAAAATGAATGGGGACAAATTGTCCGGAGAGATCTTAAAAATCAGAGAAAAAATTCCCATTATCATCTGCACCGGTTACCACGAGAAGTTTACAAGTGAGGAAGCTGTTAAGACTGGTATTAAAAAATATATCCAAAAACCGGTGATGGCAAGGGAGCTCTTGAGGATTGTCCGGGAGTTGCTGGATAAAAATTAGATAAAGGGGAAAATGATAGTCGGAATTGATTCGGCCTGTCTCATCTCCACGGAAAAACTATGGCAGTCTGTACTCTAAAGCCGGGATATTCCCAAATCTGACAAGCAATGCACACGATTTCAGGCAAATAACATTGACAGGGATTGGAGAACCATATATTTACGTTGAAATGCTCCATGAACTAAATATTGACCTGGGCACATTGATGGACAACCTTCCCGGCATGGCCTTTCGTTGCCTGAATGACAGGGATTTGACCATCCAGTATGCCAGCCGCGGGTCTGTCACCCTTCTGGGATATGAACCCCTGGAACTTATCCGGAACAAAGCCTTCCGGGAAATGGTGCATAGGGACGATTTGTTCCGGAACAAGAAAACCCTGAGTCAATTGTCTGTCAAGGCTCCCAGGTATTGCCTCATCTACCGGATCAGAATCGCTGACGGTCATGATAAATGGGTCAGGGAAGAAGGGATTGCCATTTTTTCGTCCGACGGCCGGTTAAAATTCATTGAAGGATTGTTAACCGATATCACAGATCATAAAACCGTTGAGCTTGAACTCCAGCGGGAAAATATCCGTTTGAAATCTTCCATGGGCCAGCGGTATCGCCTGGAGCAGATGATCGGCAAAAGCAATGAAATGCAGGATGTGTATGACCTTATCCTTAAGCTGGCTGAAAATGATACTTCTGTGATCATTACCGGTGAGTCTGGTACGGGAAAAGACCTTGCAGCCCATGCCATTCACTCCCTGGGTTCAAGGCGCCAAAAGCCTTTTATCCCTGTCAACTGCGGGGCTATTCCGGAAACCCTTCTGGAACGAGAATTTTTCGGCCACAGCGAGGGATCATTTTCAGGGGCGACCGCTGACAAACCCGGATACCTGGATCTGGCCAGAGGGGGAACCCTTTTTCTGGATGAGGTGGGTGAAATTTCTCTGAATTTTCAGATGAAACTGCTCAGGGGCCTGGATGGTGTCGGATATACCCCCATTGGCGGGAAATCCCTGTTGAAATCGGATTTCCGTCTTATCTGCGCAACCAACAGAGATCTGAAGGAACGGGTCCGCCAGGGAAAAATGCGGGAAGATTTTTTTTACCGTATTCATGTGATCCCGTTAAAAATGCCTCCCCTGAGAACGCGCAGGGAAGACATCCCCCTTTTGATTGATCATTTTCTCCAGGCTGCCAAGGGCAGAAGTGCATCCATTCAGGAGATTCCCCATTCCCTGAGACTCATGATGGAAACCTATGCCTGGCCGGGCAATGTCAGGGAGCTGAAAAATGCCATTGACCGTTACCTCACCCTTGGCAAACTCCAGCTTGAGGATGTCCTTTCCTTTCCGGCAGAGGCGTTGCCAGGGGAGGATGCCCCCGACAAGGGCCTGGGCCTTTCAGGTTCCATGGACTCCTTTGAGCTCAAGCTGATCAATTCCGCTCTTTTGCAATGTCGCTGGAAAAAAGGGGATACAGCAAGGCTTCTGGGCATCACCATGAGAACCCTCCAGCGTAAACTCAAAAAATATAAAATCAAATAATCCCGCCGCAATTTAACCGGATGGGTCGTGTTATGCGACACGATTGTCATATCTGGTTGCATCTCCTTCAAACTCAGGTTTTTTAACAGATATTCATTGGGTTGCACGACATCTTTGTCGCTTTATCAAATTAACTTCGTCCTGGGCTGCAGGGAAAAATGTATGAAATAATTTAATTATTTCATGTGGTTCAATGAATACGCCCCTATACGTCGTGGCTGGCACGCTTGTTGATATAATAATCAGAAAGAACGCTTCGGTGAACGATGAATAAGTGGTTTGCCGAATACAATGGAGAAACAAACAATAGCCGATTCCGGAAGACCCCTTACCGGAGTGATGAAGATTGAGGAGGAAAATAAATGCAGAAACGAAATAAAAATGTGGTCATGATCATGTGCGACAGCCTTCAGTGGCACTACATGGGATGTTACGGCGGAAAGGTCAAAACCCCTAATTTTGACAGGCTGGCCCGGGAAGGCGTGGTCCTTGACAATGTCTATTCCGAGGGACTTCCCACCATCCCGGTGAGGCGGGCACTTTTTACCGGGCGGTATACGCTTCCCTACAGGGGATGGTCTCCCCTGGAGCTGGATGACACCACCATTGCCGACATCCTGTGGCGGCATTCCACCTATTCCGCCCTGATCACGGATACGGCTGTGATGCACCTTCCCAAATACGGATACCAGAGGGGGTTTGATTATGTGTTCAACCTTCGGGGCCATGATGACGACAACCATTATTATGCTGAAGATCCCCTTTACCACCTGAACATGGACGATTATCACAAGCCGTCATTCCGCATAGATGAAAACGGCAACAAAGTGGAAGAAATGTGGTCTGAGTTTTCCAAGGATGAAATGAAAGGGTATCTTGCCCAGCGCCAGTATTGGAGAACCGATGCCGACCAGAACGTGGCCCAGATTGCCAAGCAGTCCATCCGGTTCCTGGAAGAAGCAGATCGGAACAAACCCTTTTTCCTGTGGATCGACAGCTTTGATCCCCACGAGCCCTGGGATGCCCCCTCCATCTATGACGACAATTTAAAATGTCCCTATGATCCGGATTACGAGGGCATGGAAATCTGGAACCCGGTCTCCACCTATGCAGACAATGTTTATACGGAACGGGAGATGGAGCATACCCGTGCCCTGTATGCGGAAAAAGTAACCAACGTGGACAAATGGCTGGGCAAGGTTCTGGACAGGATCCGGACCCTGGGGCTGGAGCAGGACACCATGGTTGTTCTCATGTCCGACCATGGCGAACCCCTGGGCAACGGCAAACACGGCCACGGCATCGTTAGAAAATGCCGACCCTGGCCCTATGAAGAACTGGTCCATGTGCCCATGATCGTCAAGGCAGCAGGCCTTGAGGCTGGCACCCGGAAATCCGCCCTGGTCCAGAATATCGATATCACCCCCACCATGATGGAGTGGATGAATATTCCCAAAGACGCCTGGGCTGATATGCAGGGTAAAAGTCTCTGGCCACTGTTAAAGGGGGAGACAGAGAATGTCCGGGATTTTTTGATCACCGGTTTTTTTGGCCAGGCCTGGTCCATTGTCACCCGTGACTGGTCCTACATCCACTGGCTGAACCCTGTGGCCCTGGAAAACTCCGAGGCTGGCGGCAAAACCATGTTTGAAGTGTTTGATATCCAGGAAGGAGAGGTGTCCGAAGGCGTGGGCGACACCCAGACCATGTTTGACAGAATCAAAAAACAGCAGGAAAACCAGTGGACCTGCGTTCCGGGTTCCCTTACCGAGGTGCCGGAAAAAGACTGTCTGTTTGACCGGGCAAAAGATCCTTTCCAGCTGAAGAATATCATCGAACAGCATCCTGAGCGGGCAAGAGAACTCTACGACCAGCTGCGTGAGTTTATGCTGGAACTGAAAGCGGAATCCATCTATCCGGACAGGGATTAGGTTTAATGGAGAAGAACAATATGATAATCGAAATCACAGATAAAGAATTTGAAGCAAGCATTGCAGCAGGACTGAACATTGTTCTGTTTTATAAGGAGAATTGTCCCTTTTGCAATGCCATGAAAAAAATTCTGGTAAAATTTTCCAATATGCCAGCAGCTGCCGGTAAGGAAATCAATTATTTCCAGCTTAACCGGGAAGCCTGTCCTGAAGCCACAAAAACCCTTGAAGTCGGGCGGATTCCCTCTGTTTTTGTGTTCAGGGACGGAAAAAAAATTGCCGAACGTAGCGGGGATGTGACCTATCGCCAGCTTGAACGAATGGTGGCCTGAAGCCGTTTTTCAGGGAGAAAAAAATGGAAAACAAATACGACATCATCATTGTGGGAGGCGGTATTGCCGCCATGACAGCGGCAATCTATGCAGCCAGGGCCAATTTGCGAACCGTGATCCTGGAAAAAAGCATTTGCGGCGGCCTGGTGAATACCACCTATTGCATTGAAAATTTTCCGTCCTGGCCCAAAATTTCCGGCATGGACCTCATGGAAAAGGTCAGGGACCAGGTGGCATCCATGGGCGTGGAAATCCGGGAGGTGATCGAGGTGGACAGCCTATCACTTACTGGCCCCATGAAACGTGTTGAAACTGATGAAGGAACCCTTGCAGCTCCTGTGGTGATCCTGGCCACGGGCCGCAAGCCAAAAGAACTGCCCCTGGAAACCGATTGCAAACAGATCCATTATTGTGCCATCTGTGACGGGGCAGGCTACAAGGATAAAAACGTGCTGGTGGTGGGAGGGGGCAACAGCGGTATTGAAGAGTCTGTCTACCTGCTTTCCCTGGGGGTCCGGCATATCAGTGTCATTGAACAGATGGACCGGCTCTTTGCATCCGAACAGGCGGTAACGGATTTGTTGAAGCATGAAGGTCGGGTGGATATCTTTACCTCCACCACAATTGAATCCATTGAAATGGAAAACAGGAAAATTACTTCCATTCTGGTCCGGGATTCAAAAAAAGACCAACAGACTCAGCTTAGGATGGATGGTATTTTCGTGTACATGGGCCATGAAACTCAGACAGATTTGTTTGAGGACGTCATTACACTAAACGAACACGGGTATATAGAGGCAGGAGATGATATGTCAACCAATGTCCCAGGGGTTTTTGCCGCAGGAGACATTGTCAGAAAAAAATTCTGCCAGATCACAACAGCCATGAGCGACGGGACCATTGCCGCTCTCAGTGCGGCGGAGTACATACGGAAAATGGAATAGGCCATGCTGCTTGAACTTTAAGCGGTGCAAACCGATGAAAATAAAATAAAAAAAGGAAAAAAACACCATGTCAAACACAAGTACCCCAAAGGCCGCAGGCCGGCAGAGCACTGACACCCAGTGGTTGGGTAAATTCCTGGGCAGCTATGACCCCACCATCTTTTTTGTCACCGGTGCGGTCACCTTGTTTGCGGTTATCTACGGATTCATGGACCCTAAAAGTTTTGACGGGGCCCTGTCTGCTGTCCAGTCCTGGATCACCTCGCGTTTCAGCTGGTTTTTTATTCTTTCCGTTGCCATCTACCTGATCGTTATCATGGCCATTGCCTTTGGCAAATATGGTAATCTACGGCTGGGTAAAGAGACCGACAGGCCTGAATTCAGCTATTTTGCCTGGATTTCCATGCTGTTTTCCTGCGGGGTCGGTGTGGGCTATGCCTTCTGGGCGGTGGGTGAACCCATCATGCATTATATGAACACCCCCTATCTTGCTGAGTCTGCCACCCCGGCAGCCCGAACCATTGCCATCCAGATAGGCATCATGCACTGGGGAGTCCATGCCTGGGGAATATTTGCCCTGGTCGGTCTGGCCATTGCATTTCCTGCCTATCGCCTGGGAAAACCCATGAATGTCTCCATCTCCCTTTATGGGTTATTCGGCGATCGAATAATCAACAGCCCTTTGGGAAGATTCATTGAAA
>Ga0180007_10007241_pt1 | contig 10548 bp, 9 predicted proteins | sample MM_PC_MetaG_FD_121122 | JGI IMG/M metagenome (GOLD analysis project Ga0180007, IMG submission 121122) | Groundwater microbial communities from the Aspo Hard Rock Laboratory (HRL) deep subsurface site, Sweden - MM_PC_MetaG | ecosystem: Environmental > Aquatic > Deep subsurface > Groundwater...
CTGGGCATAAGCGCCAGATTATCAATCTTTGTTTTGTATAAAATACTTTCCACATCCGCGCCGAGATATAAGTAATCAGATAAGCCTACTTTTAGATTTAAATCCAGGGAAACATCGAGCATCCCGCGGCGCAGATCACAATCAACCAGCAAAACACTTTTACAGTCAACATCCTTAGCCAAAGTTACCGCCAGGTTTAAAGAAGTCATTGATTTGCCTTCTTCTTTAACAGAACTGGTTACCGCGATAGTCTGAAGTTTTTCTTTTTTCTGGATTGTTTTAAGATTTTCCCGCAAACGGCGGTATTGTTCCGACAACGGTGAATCCGGCTCAAAATGAGCCACAATATGATTATTTAGATTAGAATCAACCACGCTTTTTAAAATAAATTCTTTGGGCAAGGAAGGCATGTTTAAAGCGTTAGCCTGCTTATCCTGGATGTTTTTTATAAATTCAAGAAAACTCATTTTATTCGCTCCTTTTTTATCTGACTAATGAGAAAACTAGGACAATGACAATCAGCAAACCAAAAAATATCGCCATCATTAAATAAGTAAATCTGGCGCCTTGTTTGGTTTTTTGAAATTCATTTTCAGTAATAATTGTGGAAATCGCGCCCAGAATCGGCAAAGTCAATTCGCCCTTTACATCGTAAATATTCTTATATGAGCGATCAACCATTTCTGCTAAAAATATACAACCATAGCCAATACCCGCGCCCAATAATAGCCCCATCATCAGGAACTTAATTGGATCAGGTTTGCTGGGTTTTAAAGGCAAACGCGGCGGATCAATTACTGTAAACCGTGTACCTTCTTTAAAAGTATCGAGCTTTTGGGTGATTCGCGCTGTTTCCAAACGCTGTAAAAGCATGGCATAAACATCTTCATTAACTGTCGCGTCTAAAGCCAGACCCGCGCGATTATTTAGATTTAAAGACAGATTATTCGCCATATCACTCACTGAATCCGAAGCCGCTGAATCATCGCCTTTTTTCAGTTCTTTAAGAATCATATAGGAAAGCATGTCTTTATCGGCTAACGGCTTTTGCGACTGTAAACGCACATCAATCTCATCTTTGTCTAATTCGGTTTTTAATTTATCAATCCGCGACTGGAGATTCTGCACCATGGGATGTTTCACTGTTGAATCCACTAACAGCTGATCCAATTGTTCCTGGAGATTTTTAATTTCATCTGATTTAATTTTATGGCGGTATAGTTTTAACTGATCTTCTAAAAAACTCACGGCCACATCAGTTTCCCGAGTTTTCGCGTCAACGTTCTGCTGAATAAAGATATCAGTCAAGGTTTTGGCAACCTGCTGCACTGTTTCCGGATTTTCCCCATTATAAGCAATCATCACTAATTGTTCCCCGCGGGATTCAACAATGATATTTTTGCGCAGATCCTTAATCAGCTCTTCATAAGAATACTGTGATTTGATACTAGCATCAAGATTTAAACGTTTGGTTAGTTCAGTTAAGCTTTTCCAGCTTAAAATCTGCTCTCTTAATATCCGCAAGCGATCAACAACTGTGGTCGAAACTGCTAAGCCGCTGATCAAAGGATTAATCACATCCTCTTCTTCAATTAAAATCACTGATGATGAGATATAGGTTTTCGGCAGCACAAAACTAGAAATAACCACCACAGTAACTGTAAGTAAAAACGGATACAAAAACAGATGTTTTCTTCTAAAGAATATTTGTAAGTAATTAACAATATTTGACTGCATTATTTTCCCCTTTTTACCCTTTAGCCTTAATTATTATTGTTATTTATATTATCTACTGAATCATATACTGAAGTTGCCTGAAATGCCGGCTGCAAAACCTGTCCGAGCACTGTGCTGACTTTCCATAATACTGTAGAAGGCAGATAAACAATATCTCCTGATTGAAGATCATAGTTTAGCTTTAAATTACCTTCATATAACAAACTTAACAAATTTACCTTCTTGATCGCGGCTTTTTCGCCATCTATTGGTCTGATAATTACCGCCCGGCGCAATGAAGCGATATTTTCCCTCGGTAAACCCGCGGCCAAAACAGCGTCGCGGACTGGCATGAATTCCGCGTTCATCGCGTATCTGCCAGGAGCTGCTACCTGTCCCATCACATAAACCACCTTACTATTATAAGCAACAATTGTAATATCTACTTCCGGAGTTTCAATGTATTCGGTTAAAATTTTTGCAACTGCTGCTAAGGCTTGACTTTTAGTCATGCCGGTTAAACTAATATCACCAACAAACGGATATTGAATTTTTCCATTAGCCGCCAGCATAAATCTGCCGCTGAATTCCGGATGCCTGCGCACATTGATTTCAATCAGATCATCTTTACCTAATGTATATTCACCGTATGCTTCTTTTTTGATTTTATTGCTTTTAACATTCGGCTTAGCAAGCTTTTTCTCAGGACTTTTAGTTTCAACCTGAAAATTAATTGTTGTGCTCGCGTCAGCAGCCCATAAACCATTATTAGCATAAACCAATATTCCAATGATACTCAAAACAATTGCTTTACCTAAAACTCGCTTCATTTTCCCCATTGCCCCCTATGCCTCCTGCGAATAAACAACACATTCTTTAAAGTTTTTCAGATTTTCTAAGTCTTGCTCAGTATAAAACCGCCAGCCGCGCCAATCGCGTTTGGCTTTCTGGACTTTTCCTGCCTGTTCCCAGCGCATTATAGTCTTTGCCGTAACCCCGATCATATCAGCAGCTTCGGTTATAGTCATTCTGGCATCTGTCATGTTTTACTCCTTTATTCATTAATTATTAGAATTAACTCTTTGTATTTTGTATACTATTGTCCATGACTGTATAATATTATCCATGAGTTAGCGCAACGAACTAATACATAGCACGATTTATGCCATGCTAGATTTAGACTCAGAGCAATTCAGCTAAAACATACATAATACTTTTAATTACAAAAAGTTACATCTAGCAATTAATTATTACTTTAATGAAAATAGCACATTTTGCTCAAATATTCAATAACTTTTCTTGTCTAAAACCCGTAAAGTGTATAAAAAAATGTACAGTCTGTTATTGTATAGGACAGTCTTATTGAGTATATGCTAAAATTTAGGAGAAAATCAAGTATACCTTATAATTACCGAATTGCAAGAGCCAGCCAAAACAACGAATTGCCAATGCGCTAGAATCAGGCATAGCTTAAAAGTGTTTCTAAAATTATTTTCTTCTGATATAATACTGTTATGAAACTTCGGGGTCTTTTTTTGGGGAGTACTAGTTTATTAATATTAATTGGTTTTAGTGTTTTTCTGACCAGTTCCTTGGTTTTTGCTAAAAACGCGATTGATCCTGATTGGTATGCTTTTAGCTTTGACTCAGGCTTTGATTCTGCCTCGGCAGCGAATCTGGGTAAACTCAGCCTTGACGCTCCGGCGGGTAAATACGGATTTCTCCAAGTTAAGAACGCGGGTTTTTATTTTGGCAATGAGCAAAGAGTCAGATTCTGGGGGATAAATCTTTGCCAAAGCGCTTGTTTTCCGGATAAAGCCGCGGCAAAAAAATTTGCCGCTGATTTAGCTTTTCTCGGATTTAATTGCGTGCGGCTGTCTGGCCTTGATTTTGACTTTTCTCCGCAAGGAATTTTTGAAGATATTGGCGCTGAATACAAAGACAGTCAATTAAAAACCACCCGCTATGTAAGTATTGAGCAATTAGATAAACTGGATTACCTGATCAGCCAGCTTAAAGCCCAAGGAATTTATATTTGTTTAAATCTCCTCTCTGATCGCAAATTCACTCAGGCTGACGGAATTGTTGATGCTGAACTGCTCGAGCAAGCTGCTGGTCCGGCGGCAATCTTTGATGATGATCTAATTGATCTGCAAAAAGAATATGCCCTTACCCTGTTGAATCATTTTAATAAATACACTAAGCTTAAATACAATCAGGATCCGGCTATTGCCTTGATTGAAATAACTGATAAAAACTCTTTGCTCCAGGCTTGGGAAAACAGCGCGCTTAATGGCAATTTGTTTGGCAGTAAAAACAAAGCATTGCCTGGCTATTATTCTAAGCAATTGGATTTTAGCTGGAATGAATATTTAAGAAAAAAATATACTTTCATTGAAAAACTCAAAGCAGCCTGGCAGGAAAATAGCGATACCCAGTCGACAATTCCTTTAAACCAAGTAACTTGGAACCTGGAATCAAACAAACAAGCCAAAGCAAACGTCAAAACCAAGGATAATCTGAATATTATAAAAATCAGAAATATTTCTGGTAATCCCCAGGATCTGCAATTTCGGGCAAATTGTCTTAATTTGTTTAAGAATAAAAAATATCTCTTAAGTTTTACGATCAGCGCTGAGCAGAATACGCGGATTGGGATTATTGCTGAGCAAGTATTTTCTCCCTGGGATAATCTCGGGCTGGATCAGCAATTAGAAATTTCCCCCGTTCCCCAGATCATTACTTTGCCGTTTAGTCCGGAGATAGACTGCGCTAATGCTCGAGTCAGTTTTATTATCGGACAAACTAAAGGCACGATTAATATCGCTGATCTGGAACTAAAGCCAATTGATTCCTTACCAATTATTGAAAATGACGCGAAACTAACTAAATTCAAATTTCATCGTCCATTAGCCCAAATGATCAAGCTTTATCCAAAACAGGCGAAAGATGATATTATTGAATTTTATACCCAAATCAGCGCTGCTTATTTTAAAAACATGGCTGATTTTCTAAAAACCGAATGCGCTGTAAAAGTGCCGATCACAGGGATTGCCAGTTATTCCCAGCCTGGGGATATCGACGCTCAAACAGCCTGCGATTATATATCCACCGCGGCATTTTGGGATTATCCTGAATTTAATCAGGAAGCTCAGGCTAAAACAGGGTTTAAGCTTAAAAATAATTCCGTACTAATGGAAAAAGATTTAGGGATTTTAGGCCTGATCCAAAGCCGCGATCCAAATTCGCAAGACAAGAAAACCAAACCTTTTATCAGTAACTGGAGTCATTGTTTTCCTAATAAATTTAGCTATGAAAGCCCGACCTTGCTGGGATCAGTTGCCGGCAATAATAACTGGGATGGATTATTTCAATATGCATATAGTTTAAGCAGCGATCAGTCAATTAATCAGAATATGATTAATCATTGGTTTGAGATAATCAATAATCCGCAGCAATTGCTGCTTTGCGCCATAGCCGGATTAGCATTTAATTATGAATTTGCCACGCCCAAGATCAAAGGCTTATGCGGATTTATTGAGAATAAAACATTGCGGGCTGGTTCAATTACTGCTAAGTCAGCTGATGACGGAGCGGTTTTCCTCTGCGCTTTAGATCAAAAATCCGCTGAAGAATCCGCGCATTTTCTGTTAATCGCGCTCAGTGAGATCAAGAATACCAACAGCGGCTGGGGGAAAACCGGATTTAACTGGGGCACGGCTCCAACCTTGCTTAAAAAAATTAATCTGGATATAAAAATTCCCAAGCTTAAAGCGCCGACTGTTTATGTTTTAGATAATAGCGGTAAACGTTTGCAGAAAGTTAAATTTAATAAAGTTAATACACAGCTTAGTTTTAATACTCAGGACTTTAACAGCCCCTGGTTTGAAATTGTGCTTAATCCCTGACAAGGTCACCAGGACACAAAGTCACAAGAAAAAAACATAAACCAAGAAAAGTCACCAATTACAAAGTCAACATGACCCGAATAATTATTTTGTAAATTGCTTTGGAAATTTTATAAGAATTTTTAACCTGGTGACATTGTGACCCAGGTGACCTGGTGACATTTACTAACCGCTAAACGCTGCTTTTTTAGAAATTGTGTTCGGCTTGAGCTAAACTTGGTAAAACCATGTCTTTATCAGACAGCACGGGGTTTTTTATCGGCCATTGGATATTCAAGAGATTGTCTGACCAGATAACCCCTTGCTCATGAGCTTGAGAATATTCCGCGGTACAATGATAAATAACTTCAGCGATATCCGATAATACGCAGAACCCATGGGCAAAACCTTCCGGAATATAAAGCATCTTCCGGTTCTGACAGGAAAGGATCTCTCCTACCCATTGACCGTAGGTCGCGGAATGTCTGCGCAGATCAACGCCAACATCAAAGATCTCACCGCTAACCACATGCACCAGCTTAGCCTGGGCCTGAGGCGCTAATTGATAATGCAGACCGCGTAAAACATTTTTTTTCGAACGCGAATGATTAACCTGGCAAAACGGCTTTTCCAGGCCATAGCGTTTAAATTCTGATTGTTTATAGATCTCAAGAAAAACTCCCCGATTATCGCTGAATATCCGCGGCTCAATAAGAATTATCTCCGGAATATCTGTTTTCTTAAAATTAAACGGCATAGTCATCCTCATTTACTATTTGTTTTAAATAATCACCATAACTCGTATTAATCTGATCCGCTAGTTTAAGTAATCTGGGTTTATCAATAAATCCCATGCGGTAAGCAGCTTCTTCAATACAGCCGATCTTTAAGCCTTGCCTGTCTTCAATTGTTTTAATAAACATCGAAGCATCAATCAAGGAGTCATATGTCCCGGTATCCAGCCAGGCATAGCCTTGACGCAAAAGCAGGACTTTTAACTGCTTCTGACTTAGATAAACATTATTTAAATCCGTGATCTCAAGCTCCCCGCGAGCCGAAGGCCGCATCTTTTTAGCAATATCCACGACTTGATTATCATAAAAATAAAGTCCGGTAATCGCCCAATTCGATGTTGGGTTTTTCGGCTTTTCTTCAATCGACAAAACATCACGCTGTTTATCAAAACTAATCACGCCATACCGCTCCGGATCTTTAACATAATAGCCGAAAACACAAGCCCCTTGCTTCTGAGCCACAGCCTGCCGCAGCGTCTCAGCCAGGCCTGAGCCAAAAAAGATATTATCCCCTAAAATCAAACAAACACTGTCCTGAGCAATAAACTCCTCGCCAAGAATAAATGCCTCGGCAATGCCTTTAGGTTGATCCTGCTGTTTATACTGAATGTTTAAACCAAAATCACTGCCATTGCCGAATAAGTTTTCAAATTGCGGCAAAGCCTCTGGCGTGGAAATAATTAAAACATCCTTAATCCCGGCTAAGATCAAAACACTCAACGGATAATAAACCATCGGCTTATCATAAACCGGCAGCAATTGTTTGCAGACCCCTTTGGTAATTGGATATAATCTGGTTGCCTTTCCTCCGGCTAAAATAATCCCTTTCATGCTTGCTCCTTTATATCGCTTGATAAACTGATTTCACTTTTGCTTAACTAAACCAGCTAAATCAGATTATTCGCTTTAGTTTTTCTTGAATTTTATTTATCCGCGTTTTCAACCATACTGCTATCAATCAATCCTTGTTCAAATAATTGAATCATTGACTGTTCCATGCTCCGCATCCCCAAAACAGTGCCAGTTTGAATCAAACCCGGGATTTTATCAAAAAATCCCTCTTTAATCACATTAGCTGATTCCGGATTATTAATAAAAATCTCTAAGCCGGCTATTCTAGTTTCCGGTTGGGCTTTTTTATTCAGCAGTTTTTGAAAAATAATTGCTTTTAAACTTTCTGAAATAATTTTGCGCGCGTAATATTGCCGATCCAAGGGGAACACGTAAATCAGCTGATTCAAAGCCGCGATAATGCTTGAACTAGGAATTGTCAGAATAACCAAACAACCGCTTTGCGCTGTTGCTAAAACAAGCTCCAGGGTTTGAACATCCGGAATTTTATCTAAAACAATAATATCGGAATTCTGATAAGCAGCTTCTTCCAGACCTTTGCTGTAGGAATGCACATCTTTAGTAATCTGTCTTTGGCGGATAATACTTTGCTTAGGCTCAAACATATATTCAATCGGCTGTTGGAGCATGGTAATCACTTTCTGCTGCTGAGAATTAATTTCCTCGATCATTGCCGCGCAGGTAGTTGTTTTACCACTGCCGCCATGACCGGTAAGAATAATTAATCCTGACTTTTCCCGGATCAAAGCGTTCATAATTTTCGGCAAGTGCAGATCTTTGAGTTTAGGCACAGGGATCATAATCGCGTGAAACACTGCTTCAATAATTCCCTGCTGAAAAAAAACATTTACGCGAAAGCGGTAAGTTCCGCTGATCGTTACCAAAGTAATCGCAGTGTTTAATTCAAAATTTTTATTAAAATATTCGATTTCTGATTCAGTGAGTAAACTAAATAACATTCTTTTTATCGCGTTTTTTCCCAAAGGATCATATTCCATTGCCTGAAGTTTATCCGTTTTGCGCATCAGCGGCGGATGGCCTAAGGAAAGGTGCAGATCGGTAGCGCCTTGTTCAACTGCCTGCTGCAGCAAGCAGGTGATATCAATCTGCTCAAGTTCAATCTGGAGTTTATTCCGGTCTTCCGGCTTAATATCGGTGATTGCCACTGCCACGCCGTAAATTTCCCCGAGTTTTATTTCCGCGGCCCTGACTACCCGGCCTTTGAGCATAATCGGATCTTGAAAAAAAGGCACTCTTAAGCTGATTTCCAAATTCGAGTTTAAACCCAAGGGATGAAAAGATTCTAAGCATAAGCCCACAGCACTGATATTCTTGGTAACCGTTGAATTCCAGGCCCGGGTGGATTTATCTTCACTGACAATCCTGTATTCTAAAGATAACTGCGCTCTTACCCGCTCATACTGTCTGCGGCTAAGCTTTACAATCTTTTCCTGATGTTTCATTTTCTCCCCTTATAAATTGCTGTTCAAATTCCAGTAATTGTATTTTAAGCTCAAGCCCTAAGCCATAGCCGCCGGTTTTTCCGCTGGAACAAATTACCCGATGACAAGGAATGATTAAAGGCAATGGATTTTTTTTCAAAGCCTGCCCCACGGCTCTTTGCGAATTCGGTCTGCCAATCTGCTCGCTGATCCATTTATAAGTCCGGGTTTGCCCGGGCTTTATCAAACAAGCCGCTCTGAGCACAGCTTGTTCAAAAGCAGTTAACCTGTTTAATATCATATCAATACTTCTTCCAATGTTCAATGATATTTTTCGCTGTTTGGCCATCAATCCCTCTAATTTTTTTTAATTGTTCAACATTCATTACTTTTAAAGCATTTATTTTATCAATTGCCTGCAGCAGGATTTGTTTTCTTTTTGGCCCGATGCCGGGGATTAAATCCAATTCCGAAAGCAGCATCTGTTTTTTTCGCAGGCCATGATGATAATGAAGCGCGAAGCGATGCGCTTCATTACGAATTGCCACCAGCAGTCTTAAAGCCTTGGAATTTAAAGCCAGAGCAATCGGCTGCTCCTGCCACTGCAGATAAATATGTTCAAATTTTTTCGCCAGACTGACGATCGGCAAATTGATTTTTAATTCTTTGAGCGTTTGGCTAGCAATATTTAAATGCCCTTTACCACCGTCGATTAACAGCAGATCCGGCATTTCCAAAGTTTCTAATAACTGACCGCTGAATCGGCGGCTGAGCACTTCTTTAATCATCGCGTAATCATCAATCACTTTGACTGTCTTGATCTTAAACCTCCGATAGCGGGATTTAAACGCGCAGCCGTTTTTAAAGCTAACCATTGAGCCCACAGCATCAGTGCCGGAAATATTGGAAATATCATAACCTTCAATCAGCATTGGCCGGTTTTTCAGCCTAAGCACGCTCTGCAGTTCCGCGATCTGATCCGCGATTTTAAACCGCTTGTGAATTATCGGCACAATGCTTAAGCTCTCGATTTGATTTCTTAAATTAAGCGCCGCTTCATAATCATGGTTTAGCGCTGCCCGCTTCATTTCTTGAGAAAGATTATTAATCAAATCTGATTTTTTGCCTTGTAAAAACAATAATAAATTATCCACGATTTTTTTATAACCCGCGGAATCAACATAACCTTGGCAAGGCCCTAAACACTGTTTAAGCTGATAATTCAGACAAACAGTTTTCGGCAGAGCATTACAAGCGCGCAAAGGAAATAAACGGCGGATTAAGGTTAAAGCTTGGCGAAGCAATATCCCTGATGTATAGGGGCCAAAATACAAAGCCTTATCATTTTTCTTGCGGCGCACGATCCGCAAACGAGGAAAACGCTCATTCACGCTCAGCCGGAGCAAGGGATAAGCCTTATCATCTTTGATCGCCACATTGTATTTGGGCATATGCTCTTTGATCAAAGCTGCTTCTAAAATCAAAGCTTCTTCTTCAGTCAAAGTCAGCACATGATCAATATCCTGAATTTTACTTACCAGGATTTTTTGTTTGGCAGGCTGCTGTGAGCCGGTAAAATAAGAACTCACTCTTTTTTTTAAAGAAATCGCTTTGCCCACATAGATAATTGTGCCTTGAACGTCTTTCATCAGATACACTCCCGGACTATCCGGCAAAGTTTTGATTTTTTGTTTTAAATGATTTAAATATGCCATTGTATATTTTGATTTAAATTATCAAAGGTGGTCCGGAATCAATCATTTTAGCTCATTCTCGCATTACATCCTGTAATGCTCCGAGGATGAATCTCTAATTTTGCCAGTCCTATCAAAATCAGGCTTCAAACCCGCCTAAATA
>Ga0180007_10007242_pt1 | contig 10548 bp, 7 predicted proteins | sample MM_PC_MetaG_FD_121122 | JGI IMG/M metagenome (GOLD analysis project Ga0180007, IMG submission 121122) | Groundwater microbial communities from the Aspo Hard Rock Laboratory (HRL) deep subsurface site, Sweden - MM_PC_MetaG | ecosystem: Environmental > Aquatic > Deep subsurface > Groundwater...
ACGATCCAGTGGTTCACATGAATATCGGTAAAAATTTCACCATTTTTATCAATGCCAAAGTCTTTGCCGAAAATTTTCAAGGTGAACCGGTTGTTTGAAAACTTAGCCTTCAGCCGTTCAGCCCTGGACTCAAGATCGATACCTTTTATCCGCTCTTTTAACTGACCCATCACCTTGAGATAGTCCTGCTCAAATGAGGATTCATATGAAAGTTTTTGTGAGCCGTATTCCTTAAGAATCTCGTCTTCAATAAACGGGCATTCGCTTAAGGCGATCTGGCCTTGGAACACAGCCGCTGCAAAGGCCAGACAGGTGGGTTTATTGCATTTCCGGCAATTGGTTTTTTCCAACAATTTGAAGACTTCCATTGTATTTTTAAAGGTTGCCATGGATTCACTCTCCTCGGGTTTCATCGGCTTGAATTAATTTTTTTGCTAAAAGTCCGCTGGTCATGGCCAGGGATTCCGGGTCCAGGTAATATTCACCCTGCTTTTGAAACAACACCTTGCAGTCTGCGGGAAAATCATCATCTGCATCGTTCATCAGCAACAGCAGGGATAACCGGGGCAGCACGGTAAATGACACGGAAAGATCATAGGATAAATCATGGGTAAGGTCCATTGAAAGATCTGTGCCGTTCATTTTTTTACATGCTTTTTTTAGATCAATGAGCCTTCCTGCAAAATGCGTGATGATTTGCTGGGTGGTATCTGAATTAAAATAGTTGGCATTGGTGAAATGGGATTCTTTTTTAAAATCCCGAAATGTGCACCAGTCTGCATCCAGGTATAATTGATCCGGGCAAAGCAGGATATATTTGGACAAAATGACACAGGTCACATAGTCTGGTTTTTTTGGGTCTGCATCAAAAATGCCTTTACCAGATACCTGATAGGGTTGATCAAAGAATATAACCGTTGCTATGTTTTTATCTACTTGAATCGCCAGCCGGTCTTTGACGGTTGCCAAATCAACGGCTGCAATTTGTCTGCAATAGTCCTGGTAATTTTTTTCAAATATTTTTGAACGGGTTGTCATCGAAAATCTCCTTTAATGTTTGTCATTATGTATACCGAAAATTTTAATAGGATACATCCCCCATTCAGGTGATTTTTTAAATTTTTGATAAATAATTTTTTTTGGGGGGGAGGATGAAACCAACAGGCAATTGCCCTCCCCATTGAGCAAAAGGGCAATTTAGGTACTTCAGATGCTTGCCTGTGGCTGCACCCATGTGGAAATCGTTTAAAAATTGTAAATATGTTATGATGAATTTTTGGCCTGGCCCTGGCAACCGAGAGGCTCGGGCTTCCCCATACCGTCGCTTTTTTAACCCTGGGGGGCTTAAAAACCATTGGCATCTTCTTTTGGGCATTGGCTGTCACCCGGTTTTTAAAGTTGTTGCTCCATCTTTTAAGCCGGGATGAAAGCTGGTTCAACCTGATCCAGGACCGCACCCTGCAATTGTTTAACAACTGGCGATGTGGAGATTACCATGCCCAATTCCATCATGGGAAATACCAAGATTACCAATGAAGCCGGGGGTTATCATGAAAAATTTCGCATCCGGGTTCAGGTGGGGGTGGCCTACGGCTCGGACCTTGACCATGAGTTGTTGTGCTGGGTCATCAAACCGGTTTTTCGGGGCAGGGTTTTGCACCAGCTCAATACCGCTGTCTACAAGCGGTTTATCCAGGAAGGGATTGAAATCCCCTTTCCCCAGCGGGATGTCCATGTATGTTCTGTCTCAAAGGATAAGGATATATAGAACAAAAAAAGCCCTGTCAGCCAATGTGTGTTCCGGGCTCACAGGGCTTTTGAAAAAAAAAGGCTTAGGAGGGCAGGTTATAGGCCCCGGGGCCTATCTTCCATACTCCGTCCTCTTTGACCAGGGAAAGGGTGTCCTGAACTTCATGCTCTTCAAGTAACCCGAAAATATACCCCACCATTCGGTAAAGCGGGTTGATACTGCGGATGGTGGTCACATTCATTTGAATCTGGGCAGATGAATCATCCATGCTCAATACCTTGGCTTTTATAAGGATGGGTTGCATATGCAGGTAACTTATGTTGTACCCTCGGTTGAAGGCATCTGTCGCCTGAAGTCTCAGATAAAGTTCCACCATGTCCACATCATTTTCATTTGTCTGACCCTCTTTGCTCAGGAAATTACCCATTGAGGGGTCCAGCATGCAATAGGCCTTGGTAAATTCTTTGGCCACCGCTGTTGGAGAGTTGCCCTCAGCCCATGCACTAGACGCATAGAGGCAAATTAACAGGGCGGCTGCCAGTAAAATCAGTCCGGGTTTCTTTTTCATCGGTTGGTTCTCCTTTTTAATTTTTGTATGATCTGTGTTATTTAACTGAAATCTAATAGCAAATACCAGATTTTTATTCAATGGCTTGGAAGCGGTTATTTACGACCCATATCATATTTGGGTTTGATTGGGTCTTCCGGGTCTGGTATTGTGGGAAAAAATATACGAGAATCTCAAGATGGGTGGTAATCTTGCTCAACATGATCAAAAGCAATAAAATGGAAGGTCTCATGGACGGATTGGCCGCCGTGCTGACCCAGGTGCCGGAAGATCCCTTGACCCCGGAGTGGGTCGGTATTCAGTCCAGAGGAATGAAACAATGGATCACAACCCAGGTGGCGCAACGATTCGGAATCTGCGCCAACCTTTCGTTTTTATTTCCCCGGCAGATAATAGAACTTTTCTTTTCAGCTCCGGATAACCGGCAGAATCCGCAGCTTACCCAGGATGTTCTGATATGGTTCATCATGGAGGCCATACTGGATAATCGTGACACCCCCTGTTTTGAACCTCTGGGGCAGTATATCGCAGGCGATGTGTCCGGCCGCAGGCTGTTTCAATTGTCCATGAAAATTGCCCGTATCTTTGATGATTACCAGATTTACAGGCCTAGGATGCTCCTGGACTGGGAGGCCTCCCATGAAAACACCTCTTTTGCCGATCCTGTCATGGCCTGGCAGTCGGTAATCTGGAGAAAGATTGCCGGATCATGGCCCAACGCCCATGTGGCCGCGCGCACCACCCATTTTTTAAAGCATGCCGCCCTGGGTTCCCAAGCGTTTGACCCCAACCTTTATAAGACAGGTCTGCCCGTCAGGATCTCTTTGTTCGGGGTATCTGCCATGCCGCCCCTTTTCCTGGAACTTTTCGGGGTGCTGGCAAACTCCCTGGATATTTTTCTTTTTTTACTGACCCCCTCCAACCAGTTTTTCTTTGATATCAAATCCCAACGGCAGATGGAAAAAATGGATTTGGACCAGGCGGCCCGGGATCAAATGAAACCCTCCCCGGACCCGGGGGGCTATTATGAGATGACCAATCCCCTGCTGGCCTCACTGGGCGGGTCCGGTCAGCAATTTCATGCAAGCCTTGAAGCCTTTGATTACCACGAGCCTTTGGGGGATCTGTTTTCCGACCCCCGGGATGATTCGGGTTCCATGCTGTCGATCCTACAGTCCGACATACTGAATCTTGTTTTAAGACAGTCAGAGGGGGAGAGCCTGCCCCTGGCCGTGGACCCAGGGGACCTCTCTGTGGGGATTCATGCCTGTCATTCTCCCATGCGGGAGGCCCAGGTGCTCAAGGATCTTTTATTGGATGCCTTTGAACAGGACCCAAACCTTTGTCCCCATGATGTTATTGTGATGATGCCGGATATTGAAACCTATGCGCCTTATCTTTCCGCCGTGTTCGCCTGTGAGCATTCCCTTCCCTTTTCCATATCCGATCGGCGGAAAAAATCCGAGTCCCAGACCCTGGAAGCGTTTTTGAAGATTCTGGGGCTCAAGGATTCCCGGCTTGAGCAGTCACGGGTGCTGGATCTTTTGCTGAGTCCTTCCATTGCGTCCAAATTTGATGTGATGGCCGAGGAGCTTGTATCCATTGGAGCCACCCTTGATAAGGCAGGTGTTTTATGGGGCCGGGACGGGGCCCACAGACAAGAACTGACCGGTGTCGGTTTTGATGAAAACACCTGGAGGTTCGGATTTCAAAGGCTGTTCGTGGGCTATGGGCTGGCCCAGGGGGCAGAAGAGCTGGTGGCAGGGGTACTGCCCTGTGATGTATTCGAGGGGCTGGAGGCACAGATCCTGGGGAAAATGGCCCATTTCGGATACACCCTGTTTGAGCGCCTGGCAGACCTTACTTCCCCTAAAACGATTCAAAAATGGGGGGAATGTTTTAGAACCCTTGTGTCGTCCATGATGGAAAAAACCCATTCCAATGAGGCAGACATGGTTTTTTTGTTCCAGGCCATTGATGAACTGGTCCGGGACGGGGAAACGGCCGGGTATGCAAAGAAACTAGAGTTTAGTGTTGCCCGGGATCTCGTGGAGGGAAAGCTGGATAAAACCATTTCCCAGGGCAGTTTTCTGGCCGGGAGCATCACTTTTTGTAATCTGATGCCCATGCGCAACATTCCCTTTAAGGTGGTGGTGCTCATGGGTATGGATGAGTCAAGTTTCCCGAGAAAGGCCGGGGCTGCCGGGTTTGATCTGATCAAAAAATACCCCCGGCCAGGGGACAAACAGGAAAGACAGGAGGATCAATATCTTTTCCTGGAATCCCTGCTGTCTGCCCGGGACCGGCTGATCATAACCTACACGGGCATGGGTATAAAGGACAATGCCCCCATTCCCTGTTCCGGCGTGGTGGCACAATTAATGGATGTGATCGAAGACAGCTTTGTGTTTCCGGCCGGCAGGGAGGTGTGTTTTCATCATCCCCTCCATCCCTTCAGCCCGTTTTATTTTGGCCCGCCAGATGCTAAAAAATACCAACCGTTTTTTTCCTTTTCCCAGGAGCAGTGTAAAATTGCCATTTCCCAGGCGGCTATGGAGAGAACGGGGGATCGCCCTGGGAAATCAGTTTTTTTACTCCCGGAGTTTCACCTGGTACAAGATCCAGATCCAAGCCCGAATTTGACCATGGCGGATCTGGTCCGGTTTTTCAGAAATCCTTTGGAGGCATTTATCACCCGTGGCTTAAACCTTTCCTTTGCAGCAATTGAAGAGGCTGCCCCGGACCGGGAAGCTTTTCAGCTATCCGGATTGGACCGGTATGGTCTGGGCGCTTACTATATGGACCGGGCACCCCAAAAAGATCTCTATCCCCTGGTCCGGGCCGGGGGGAGATTGCCCTTTGGCCAGAAGGGCAGGTGTGAATGGGACCGGGTAAAATCCATTGCCGACCCGGTGCTGGCCCTGGCCCAGACGCTTACGCCAGGCAACGCCTTGTCTGGCGTAAGGGCGGATACCCGGGTGGGGAAGTTTCGGATTACGGGCAGCATCATGGACTGTTATGAGAATGGCCGGTTTGTTACCGGATTCGGGCGGCTGACCCCGGCACGGCTTTTGACCCAATGGATCTATCATCTGTTTTTAAATGCTGTGCCGGGACAGAATATGCCACTGGAAACCCATCTCATCGGTCAGGACCCCAAGGGAAAACTGCCGGCTGTTGTCTATTCCTTTGGACCGGTATCGGACTTTAAAATTCCGATGGAAACCCTGATCTCACTGTATGATCAAGGCCAGAGCCAGGTGCTTCCCTTTTTTTGCGACACCTGTTTTCATCTGGCCCAAAGCCTTGCCCAAAACCAATTTGAGCAGACCCGGGAAAACCTGGAACTGGCCCTGGCCCAATCCCGCAAGTTCTGGGCGGATGGATTTTTCGAAAGGGGGGAGAGCACCAACCGGTATGTGGAACTTGTTTTCAGACACAAGGATCCCTTTGAAAACCTAGAAAATTTAATGGCAGCTGGCATTGTGGACAATGCCCTTCTGGTTTATCAACCCCTTTTGGAGAATTTAATCCGACCATGACCCCTCCTTTGGATCCATTTGATCTGGACCTTGAAAAAATCACCTTGATTGAGGCCAGTGCCGGCACCGGGAAAACCTATACCATCACCACTCTGGTGGCAAGGCTTATCGCCCAGGGGCTTGCCGTGGAGTCCATCCTGGTGGTAACCTTTACGGAGGCTGCGGCAGCCGAACTTAAGCTTCGGATCCGGCAGCGTCTCGTCCAATGCCTGGCCTTGGATTGGTCACAGGAAAAAGATCACGTGGTGTCGGACGAACTGGTCCTGTTTTTCAGCGGCCAGCCCGACGCGGATTTGATTCGAAAGCGTCTGGCCCATGCCGTGACCTGTTTTGACCAGGCCTGTATCATGACCATCCATTCATTTTGCTTTCAGACCTTAAAGGAGAATGCCTTTGAAAGCGGTTCCTACTTTGATATGGAACTGCTAACCGATTCCAGCCTGTTCTTTAACCAGGTGTGCATGGATTTTTTCATGACCCGGATCAATGATCTTCCTCCCCTGTTGTTAAAGTTTTTAGCTCAAAAAGGGGTGACCCCGGAGGCATTTAAATCCGGATTCAGACAGGTGGTTGCAAGACCCGGCATGGAGATCCTCCCCAAACAGGCCAATTTTTTGGATGTCAGTTGTGCCTATGAAGCGGTCACTCAAAAAATACATGAACTCCTTAAAACCCAAACCCGGGAGATTATTGGCCTGATCAAGGATCACAAAGGGATTGACAAGCGCAGTTACACCCAGAAAAATCTGCCCAACTGGCTGGCTATCTCCCTTGAACAATTGGAAAGTCAGGGCAGGGATGCCCTCTTTGACATGACGGAAAAAGGGGACCCTCTCTATAAGTTTACCCGGACACGATTGGCTGAAAAAACAAAGGAAGGGGAACCGCCTGCCCATGAATTGTTTGATCTATGCGAAGAATTATGGGAATTATCCCGGGTGATGGAAACCAACCTAGTCAGTCTGAAATTGGAATTTTTTACCTATTATCGCCGACAGCTTGCTCAAACGAAACAGGTTCAGGGGGCCTGTTTCTTTGATGATCTGATTAACGACCTGGCCGCAGCCCTTGACGGAGACCCGAGTGAACCGCTTCGGCTGGCAGTGACCCAAAAATACAGGGCCTGCCTCATTGATGAGTTCCAGGATACAGATCCCGCCCAATACCGGATTTTTTCCAAGCTTTTTTCCCGGTCTGCAATGGATCACGAACAGATTCCATTTTTTATGATCGGTGATCCCAAACAGGCGATTTATGCCTTTCGGGGAGGCGATATCTTTGCCTACCTGTCTGCCTGTGAGCAAAGCGACCAGAAGTTTACCCTGGAAAAAAATTATCGATCCTCCCCCTTGATGGTGGAGGGGGTGAACGATCTTTTCTGCCTGGACGAGACACCTTTTTTGTATGAACAAATTGAGTTCACCCGGGTGTCGACTCCCCCCACCGCTGTCAACCGCCTGGTTGAAAATGGTTCTCCATTGCCGCCCCTTCAGTTCTCCTTTGTTGAACGGACGGAATTTTCCCTGGATCGCCAGGGATATATTAAAAAAGAGGAGGGGCTAAAACTAATCCCCCGACTGCTGGCAGAAGATGTGCTGGCCGTTTTGAATTCCGAAAGAAGACTTGCTGAAGGATCCGGGGAAACGGTAAGACCGATCAATCCCTCGGACATGGCGGTGCTGGTGAGAACCAACAGCCAGGCCGAAGCCGTTCGATCGGCATTGGCAGAGCTTAAGATTCCCTCCTATTTGTCCAAAACAGGGTCTGTGTTTGACTCCCGGGAGGCCATTGAACTTTACGATATCCTGGCGGCGGTTTATGAGCCCGACCACAAGGGTCTGCTGAAGGCGGCTCTTTGTTCTTGTGTTTTTGGGTTTTCAGGGCAGATGCTGGCCGATCTGGAGCAGGATGAAAAGCAATTGTGGAAACGCCAGGATCAATTTCGGGGATTTAAAGATACCTGGGAGCAACGAGGCTTTGTCTCAATGATCATGGGGCTCTTCCACTCCGATGACGCCGTATTGAGGCCTTTCTCCATGACCATGGCTTCCAGCTTGAGCGAACGGGGATTGACCAATTTTTATCATTTGATGGAATTGATTTCCCAGGCCGCCCAGGAACACCATCTGTCCATGTTTTATCTGCTCAAATGGTATCGGGAACAACTCTTTGTTTCCACACGGAATCAGGGGGCGGATGAACTGCGGCTTGAGAGCGATAAAAAGGCCGTGGCCATAATCACCATCCACAAAAGCAAGGGGCTTGAATACCCCATTGTTTTTGTGCCCTACCTTTGAGCCGGGGGAGGCAAACCCCGCGATCCCGTTGTGTTCCATGATCCGGAGAAGGCCTATCAATTGTGCCTGGACCTTAGGGGATCGGAATCTGATCTGGAGCGGTCCCGTAAATTCATGCTGTTTGAACAGAGGGCCGAAGAGAAACGTCTGCTTTATGTGGCATTGACCCGGGCCTCTGCCATGTGCCGAATTCTCTGGGCCGGAATTTCGTCCGTGGACGGATCTGCCCTGGGCAGCCTGGTCCATCCGGGAGGGTGCACGACAGATGACCAGATGTTAGCAGATCTGGACAGTCTTTGCCGACAAGGAGAGAATCGGGTGAGCGTCAGCAAAATCAGTCTTGTCGGGGAGAACGGGGTATACATCCCCAGGGATCTTCCGGGGATGTATCTGTCTGCCAGATCCCGGAAAAGACAGGTGATGCCTGCCTGGCGGATCTCCAGTTTTTCCGCCCTCAGTACCCCTAAGGAAGGGTATGCGGACCCATACGAACCTAAGGGGTATGAACCAGAGGCCCAGTCCCCCTTGGGCAATGGCAAGGGATACTTCCGGGAAATCTGTTTAAAAGCGTTTCCCAAGGGGGCCGGGTCTGGTGATTTTTTCCATGCGGTATTTGAGGATCTTGATTTTACAGACATCGGCCTGGTGGAAGGGGTGGTGGACCGGAATCTTACCAAATTCGGATTAGAGGACAAAACCCTTCGGGGGCCGGCGGTTAAGGCTGTCAAAGAGATCCTTGCCACCCCACTTGATCCGGGTCGTGATTCGGGAACTGCTACTGAATCGGCGAATCGCTTTTCTCTTCAAGAGATCTCCCTGGCCCAACGGTTTACCGAATTGGAATTTTTCTTTGATGTGAACCATTTGGATTTCAATGGGATGGGCTCCCTGTTTGCAGGAGTTCCCAATGGAAAAACCTATGCAAACGCGTTGTTCAAACTTGGGGTCAAACCCTTTAAGGGATACATCAAAGGATTTATTGACCTGGTGGTTTTGCACCAGGGTAAGTGGTATATCCTTGATTATAAATCCAATTTTCTCGGGACCACCCACGGGGACTATGGGAAAAAGGCCATGACCACTGCCATGGAAAGCCATCACTATATCCTGCAATACCATTTATATCTGGTCGCCCTCCACCGTTATCTTGGCATGCGGTTAAAAGATTATTCCTATGACAGGGATTTTGGCGGTGTGTTTTATCTGTTTATCCGAGGGATGCACCCAGACTCGCCGGAACAGGGTGTGTTTTTCCATCGGCCCTCAAAGGACTTTTTGAACCGGTTTCTGGCAATCCTATAAAGACGATTGCATTTTGATTTGAAATTGGGTAAATTTGTCAAATAAATTACTGATATTTCCCCGCGTTCATAACGATTGTTTACGAAAAACCAAATAAAACAGGAGAAAAAAATGGGATTGGACAAAAAATATGAAACCGGCATTCTCTGGCAGGATACCCAGCACCGCCAGTTGATTGATCTCATGGAAAAATTATCCGATTCCAATGCCAGGGAAGCCGATCCCAAGATGTTTACCTATACCACTGCATTTTTGGCCATGTATGTGACCCACCATTTTAACCTGGAAGCGCAGTACATGACCACCTATGAATACCCTGATCGGGAGTTTCATTTAAAGGAGCATACCAAATATATCGCCATGGTAAAGGAGTTTCGTAGGGATCACACCAGCTTTTCCGTAGAAGGGTCGGTGTTTTTGGAAAAAAATATTTTAAAATGGATTTTGGACCATATTATGGACAATGACCAGAAGCTGGGAGAGTTTATCCGCATAGAAGAAAGAAAACGTATCCTGGCCCAGGAAAGGTGATATTGATGGGCAAGATCAAAATATTGATTGTGGAAGACGAGTATATCATTGCCAATGATATACAGGCCAGCCTTGAAAATATGGGGTATGAAGTCTGCGGCATGGCAGCCTCGGGTAAAAAAGCACTGGTGCTTACCAAAGAATTATCTCCGGATCTGATTTTAATGGATATCATGCTCAAGGGAAACATGGACGGGATTGAAACTGCGGCAATGATCCGTGATGCATATGATATCTCCGTTATTTTTTTGTCTGCCTATTCCGATGACGGCATCCTTGAGCGGGCAAAACAGACCCTGCCCTTTGGATATCTGATCAAGCCCTTCCGGGACAGGGAACTCAAGGCGGCCATTGAAATGGCGATCTATAAACAGGGGATGGAAAAAAAACAAACAGCACTGATCGCCCAGTTGACGGAGGCTTTGGATAAGGTCAAGCTTCTCAGCGGTCTTTTGCCCATTTGTTCTTTCTGTAAGAAAATACGGGATGATGAAGGGTATTGGAAGGATGTGGAAAAATTTATCCGGGCCCATTCCGGTGCCACCTTTTCCCACGGCA
>Ga0180007_10007243_pt1 | contig 10544 bp, 9 predicted proteins | sample MM_PC_MetaG_FD_121122 | JGI IMG/M metagenome (GOLD analysis project Ga0180007, IMG submission 121122) | Groundwater microbial communities from the Aspo Hard Rock Laboratory (HRL) deep subsurface site, Sweden - MM_PC_MetaG | ecosystem: Environmental > Aquatic > Deep subsurface > Groundwater...
AATTCTTCTCCTTAATCTCAATCTTAATTCTCGGCGCCGGTTCCGCGGGATAGAATTAAGGATAAGGATAAGATTAAGAATTAAGGTTTGGAATTTCCCGTCCTTAATTCTTCTCCTTAATCTTAACCTTAATTCTCGTCGCCGCTAGCAGTTAACTTTCAGCCACAAACAAATCTTGCATTTGTTTTTTTTATTTGTCTTTGTCCAGCGAGACAAATTTGTATATTCTTGAATTGTCTTGCAATTCCTGCAAATAATCGTCGATCGTTTCAAAAGCTAACAATATGTGGCGCGCTTTTACTTTTTCATCAACATTTTGGCTCGAATCAGCGTCCTGATGATCATCAACCAGAATTATATGATAACCGTATTTTGTTTTTACCAAGCCGCTCATTTCTCCCGGTTTCAGATTGAAAGCCGCGGTTTCAAATTCTTTTACCATTACTCCGCGGGGGAACCAGCCGAGGTCGCCTCCGTTTTTTCCGGAAACAAAATCATCGCTGAATTCTTTGGCCGCGTCTTCAAAAGTTTTTTCTCCTTTATTTAATATTTCCAAAACTTCATTCGCTCTTTTCTCAGCATCGCGCTGAACTTTTTTATTTTCAGGAATTTCCGCTTTTAACTTTTCTTTCAATACCTGAGAATACAACAAACGGAGTTTGAATGTCGCCATGTCCCAGCCGAAATAATCCTGCAAGGTTTGGTCTAATCCGTCCATTCCGCCGAATTGAGGCGCCAATTGTTCGATGGATTTGGCATAATCTTCTTCTGTCACTGTCACATCGAATTTTCGAGCCAAGCCTCTGAGCAATGAATCCTGAATCAATTTGTTTATCACCTCTTCCTCGACTTGCCGATCAGTCATATTGGCTTGTTTTTTTTCATTCAGCATAGTGACCGCTTTTAATTCCTCGCGCCAATCGGAATATTTCACCACATCGCCGTTTACGATGGCAGCCGGAAAATTAAACACATCCACAATCTTATTGACATATTTGTTGTCCCAATGAAATCGATAAACACCCAGTCCGATCATTCCGAGAAAACACACGGCAACTACAATCACGGAAACGACTATAACAAAAATTCTTTTGTCCATGCGCTCGATCAGCTTTATTGTTTTACGGCCAAGCTTATTCGCTTTTTGTTTGATTTTCGAAAGATAACCTTTTAATTTCAAGAATTTATCTTTTTTCATTTTTCCCTCCTCGTGAATGGTCTCCTGTTCCATATTGTTGTTTCAAGAATAAATTATTTTTTAATTTATCGCCTCATCGGCAAAAAAGTAATCCCACCAAGCGAGCAAATTTGTCCGGCCGCTCGCGCTGTTCTCCGACCGCTGTGCCTGCTCAACCAACATTTTTTCGGGAGTTAGCGACTCAGACCGGCTGTCCAACGAAATAATTGCGACTTTTTCTCCGTCTTTTTTCAAATTGAATCTTGCTCGAGCCTCTTGTTCTATGAAAAAATCGCTTTTATACGCTTCAATGGATTCCAAGAAATTATTTTTATCCAACTTCAATTTGTTTAATTCCTGCTCCAAGCCTGTCAGTTCATCGTCCAGCTCCATCCGCTTCACATATTCCCGCGCAATCCCGATAATAAAAAAAACCAAAATTACTATTGCTACTATTATAACAAATCGTGAAAAAAAACTCTTTTTTGCCTCATTGCCGGAACTTCGTTTCATATTGAATTATAGCATATTTGGAAAAATTAAGAAATATAGTGGGCGCGCGCGGATTTTTTTGACCGTTTCGGGGGGAAATTTTTGTGTGGCACAAAGTGGACAGTCATTAGGTTTCACAAAGGAGTTCATTTTTGCGAAGACGGATGCTTGATGTTAGCTGATGTATTCCTTTTCTTTTGTTTGCTGATAAGAAAACTTGTTTTAAAAAATTCTCAAATTTCTTTTTCCGTTTTGGGCGAAAGGCAGAGGGGAATTGAAGGGATGAATTACCCCTCCATCAAACTCCTTATTCTTCCAATAAATCTTCTAACGCACTTCTAAACTCTCCTTTGAATAATCTTCCGTCAGTCAAATATTCTGTAAACTCCGAATAACTTTTTGGACTAACGAAATGAAAAAAGTATTTTTGATCGATTTTTTCTTTTTTCAATTCATTGTTCAAATCCTCAAAATGTTTTTTCGCCCAGCGATGCTTTGCTTTGTTTTCCTCTGAATCATCGCCGTCTGATTTTATTTCAACAACAATGATATTTTTGCCAACTTTCAAAAAGAAATCTGGGTTAAAACTCCCTTGTGTTGGGTGTTCGCCCTTTCTCCATGAATATTCGATACTATAAAATCCCATATCTCGAGATTTTATCCAAGCGTCTAATTTTTTACACAAATGAGCGTTAACTAAAGTCTCAACAAATTTTCGTTCAGGTTCAAGTTTTGTTAAAACGATATTAACTGGGGTTTTGAAGCAATACGGATTAACTTCTTTACTTGCACTTCTCGGCAAACTTTCGTCGTCAATTATATCCTGCAAAATATCAACTATGCCATTACTACATTCATCTTTGAAATTTTCAGTATAAAAAATTGTTGATCCATGTTTTATTGCTCCCACGGCAACACTTTCTTTTTCAAGTCCCCTTGTGCTTATTAACTTCGGTTTATTTACTGTTCTTTCCAAAACAATTGTTGATCCTCTTGCTCTGAAAAGCGTTTGAAATGCTTTAAAAATTCTATTGGCATTATCTTCTATCAAAACCCCACTCTTTATGCCGACTTTTTTCATTGAATTAACAATAATTTCTTTAATTTCATTTTCTGGAGGTAAATTTTCTTTTTGATACTCGCCCTTAGGAAATCTAATTTTTACCTCAAAATCTCTTGTTTTAAAAGTTTCAACTATTTTTGCGACTATTTTGTCAACCCCAAAAACATCTTTTTGGATTATTGTTGTTTTTGGCTTAATAACCCCACCTAAATCCTCATACTCAGTTTCTCTTTCTATTCGTTCAACTTGAGCGACTAAATTGATGTATCCTTTTGAGTAATCAAAAATTGCCGTGTCCTTTTTAGCTTTAACTGCTTTTTCTTGTTTTGCATAATCAATTGTATAAAGGTCAAAATTATATTTTTTTCTCTCGCCGGCAGTCAAAACCTCGCTTTTCAAACGAACTTCAATTTCTAAAATCTCATCAACTAAACCGCGAATATTCCTACTCCAAGCGTCATGATTGAAAACTCTTACTTTTGGCTGTGGCGATTTGTATTCTTCTGGTATACGAAGTCCACGACCTAAAACTTGAGCGATTAAAAGTTTTGAATTAAAAGCTCGATCTTCCCAAGGCACAATTTGAAAAACATTCTTTACATCCCAGCCCTCGGTAAGCATAGAAACAGAAATAATCCACTCAACCGAGTTTTCTTTATCATCAACATTTTTCAATTCAGAAACATTTTTCTTGTGGTCTTTATGTGAGGTAACAATCAAAACTTTTTTCTCAACTGCTTTCCGTGAAATTTTTTCCCGCTTTTCCAAAAAATCAACCAGATCTTCCCGAAGTGTTTTTGCTTTAGAAATATCTTTTGTAACCAAAATCGTAAGCGGTTTAATGAGACGATACTTTTTTACAAACTCATCATGATTATCATAAATTTTTTGGAATTTCTCATTTTTGTCTATGTTTTCATCCTTTGATACATAATCAACCGACTTAACGACTTTGTCATTAACAGCTTCGCGTATTGAATAGCGATAAATAACATCATTAAAATACTCGTCGTTAATATACGCCGTTCCCGTAAGTCCTAAAATGTATTTGAAATTAAAATCAGAGCTAAGCAAAAATGCCTTCCATTTTCTTATGTCTTTTTCACTTGATGAATTATAAACATGGTGGACTTCATCATTTAACACCAAAACACGCTCACCATTTCCTTTTAAGCTGTCATTTATTGATGATCCAGTCCTTTCATAAACGGCATGAATATTTTCAACGCAAATGTCGCCATTTTTAATAGTACTGTTTGCGTCAATAATTCTCGGATTTTTGAAAATAACATCATCTGGCAATGTTGCTTTTATTTGGTCATCGCCAGAAAGTTTTTCAAACTTTTCTTTCAATCCCGATTCAATTGTGAGCGACGGACACAAAACTAAAACTTTATCTACCAACCCAAGCCCTAAAGCAATTTGAGCAACACCATAAATCACATAACTTTTGCCTGTTCCTGTTGCTAAATCAATCGCTGCCGATAATTTATTTGGCAAAGGTAAATTTTTTTGATATTCGCGAACATTCTTATATCTTTTTTGCAATTCGTCATTTTTTCTAAAATTTTCTTCAACTAAATTTTCAATTGACTTATATTCGCCAGACGCAAAATAAATAATCGCGTCCCGAATTGCTTCTTTCTGATATTCTCTATCCCCGCAAAGAACATCAAGAAAACTAACCCACTTTTTTAAATTGAGCTTTGCGGGATCATAGTTTTGCTTCACCTGCAAAACTAAATCTTGTGTTTTGTATATTTTAATTCCTTCTGTCATATTATTTTAATTCTTTTATAGAAACATTGTTTTGCAACATTATTCTTTCATCATCATTCCATTTGTTTGCAATAATAAAATTGTATCTTTTAATTACAGGCGCTAAATTATTGGCGGCAAATTTAATAGTTATATTATAATCACCAGGCAATAAAATATGAGAACCATGATTAGGAATTACTGCTAAATCAAATTGAAAAACTACTTCACTTGAACTTTGGATACCAAAATATTCTAAATTAGCAAAATCGGATTTTGTAATATGGCCAAAATCTAAATGTTTAAATAAATGGGGCTGAATTTTTGGCATTGCAACATTGTGATAATGTGCCCAAACTAAATTCAATGGTAAAAAACTTTCAATTTTTTTATATTCTCCATTTGCCTCCTTTTTATTTACTTCAGTTATAATCGCTTCAACATTTTCCATTTGAAAATTCCCACTATTTTCAATAAAAAAACGGAAATAATAACTATCGCAGACAAACTGTCCTGTTTGCGAATTGCGCATTGCAATTTTATGACAATCTGGCGATTTTAACCTCATATTTACCTTTATTTTTGGTTTCCAAAAAATATTCCTGATTCTATCTTGAAAAATACCAAATAATCCTAACAGCAAAGCCGTAATAATTGCCCACCACTGAGGGTCTTTGTACCAAGCTATTGTTTCTATAATTATATTTTCCATAGTTATTTTACATTAAATTTTTCCCGAAATTCATTACCATAAATATCAACATAAACTGCCATAACTTGCTTGCCACAATCTTTTTTCGGAAATTCTTTTATTATTTCTTTTTGTTTAGTTAATTTTTCTTTTATTTCTTCCTCGCTTTCTTCTTTTTCGCTTTTTTTATGATTAAGCAAGTCCTGCGCAAAAAAGTAGTCTGTCATCATAAATTTTTCGCCGTCATAGTTTAAATCAACAAGTAACATTGCCAAACTTTCAAAATTTTTGAGTTTTTCGCCTGTTTCATCTTGTGAGTAAGCAGATTCAAATTTTTTGATTTTCAAAACAACTTTATCCTTTAATGTTTTAATTTCAGATTTTACTTCTGGTTGACGAATAAAGTGAAAGCCAATTGCTTCATCCAAGTCGTTAATTTGGCTTTTACTTTGTGGCTGGCGGAATTTCTTGAATTGCACTTTGTGCAATTCCTTAATGATTTGATATGGCACTTTCAGAAAATAATAACGGACATTGTCTATTTGATAATAATCACTAATAAAATCAACATTGTTTGCTGGAGCAATTATATAAAATCTGCCGTCAATTTTCTTTCCTATATTTTTATGTAATTCTTGCAAATACTTTTCATCAACGCTTGTATTTTTAAAATCCCAATACGGAAAGATTTTTACATAAAATTCCCGTTTCTTCCCGTCAATTTCAACCCCGCTAATTTTTGTCGTTTTTGTTTCTTCAATTTCAAACAAATCTTTTACAAACTGAATATATTCATCTTTTTTCAGAGCAAAAATCTTTCCGAGATCATAAAGCCCAGAGGTAACGACAGAAAAAGATTTCGCGGGTTTATTATACTTATTTTTCGGATTTTCTAAATCTTTACCTTGATCTATTTCCAATAAACGCTTTTGTGTGGCATAAATTGCCAATTTACCAATATCGCAACCAACCCAACGGCGTCCAAGTTTTTCTGCAACCGCAAGTGTTGTTCCACTACCAGTAAAAACATCCATTACAATATCACCTTTTTCCGTTGAACATTCAATAACTCTTCTCAAAAGTTCTTCGGGTTTCTGGGTAGGATAATCTACTCTTTCGGCTTGTGCATGCAATAATGCAATATTCCAAACATTATCCATAGTTCTGGTTGTGCGTTCTTCATAGATTCCTTTTCCGTCATCACCTTTTACATAAATCTTTTTACCGTCCACCTTTTTCATTTTAGATACTTTTATAGGAATATCTCTAATTGTTTCTAAATGTTTAAAGTAATTATTTTTACCTTTTGTATAAAAAAGTATTGAATCTGTTGAATTTGTAAATTGTTTTTTTCTAGTGTCAGGAATTTTATTTGTGTAATACCACAATATTTCATTTCTAAAACTATTTTCACCAAAAATTTCATCTAGCATAATTTTTATATAATGTGATTTTTTCCAATCAAGATGAACAAAAATACTGCCGTCATCATGCAATAACTCTTTCATTAAAATCAGCCTTCTTCTTAAAAATTCAACAAAATCCGCACCCTTTTGTTTATCACTATATGCTTTGTGCCCTTTACTAGTATTAAACTCGTTTTCTGTCGCAAATGGCGGATCAATATAAATTAATTTTACTTTGCCCTTGATTTTATTTTTGATTAACGCGTCTTTGTTTTCATTGAAAGTTTTAAGGATTTGTAGGTTATCGCCAAAAACTAAAAGATTGTGCCAATCTTTTGAGTAAAGAGGATATCTTTTACCATTAAAAATTTTTTCAATTTGAAGCGGCACTGGTTTGGCTTCTTCAGTATCTGCCAACACATCCTCTTTCCGCATTTTTCCCGCATAAACAAGTTCGTATTCTTTTTGTTTGGTTGGAAAAATGGCGTATTTATAAACATCAGGAATCTCTTTCCCATTTTTAAGGCAATCTATTAAAAATTCTATGTCGTGTTTGTTGAGATTTTGCATAATTATATTTGTTGATGTACTTATATCTCGCTACTGTAGTTTATCCGTCTGACGCTGATTCTTCCAACAGCATTTGCTCCAGTTGCCTTAATATTTCTTCTTTTTCCTCAATTGCCAAAGGTTCGATTTCCGCGAGAATCTCTGTCAGCGCTGATTTTTTCGGTTTTACTTCAGCCGGCTCCTCGATCGAAACCGGTCGAAGTTTGTTTATCAAGGCTTGAAATGCCATGGGATCCGGTATTCTGAACAATTCCAAGGGAACTGTTCGCTCGCTCAATTTCAATCTGATATTACCATATTTAAATATTGAGGCAAAAGGTCCGCGCATCTTGACGTCAATGCTGATAATTTTGCTGTAAGGAATTTCATAAATCGCGCGATCGAAAAATCCCGCTTGTTCGAAATCAATAATTCGCCTGTCCGTAAATACGAATTTATTCCGCTTGAAAAGAAAAATAATTCGCGCAATGTAAAAAATGCCGAGTCCGGCAACGGAAAAAAATAAAATCATTCCCCACAATCCCTGCAAAAGCAAAAAATACATGAGGAAAAAATCAAGGATCAAAACAGCGGTACACACCAATAGTTGAGGCAACAGAATGGAAGGATGATGGCGAACCGTCTTGACTATTTTCTCATTTTCTCTGATTTCGCTTTTTTTTGTTCCTTTCATAATCAAAAATTAGGCGATTTATTCGCACCGCTCGCTGTCTTCATTATATCATAAAAAACATCAGACAACTTGCTTGATCACAGCGATAAAACGTTCAGCGGCTGAAGACGGCATTATTCCCTTAATATTTTCCGACAACTGCTTTAATTTACCGGAATCAGCCAGAATTTTTTTTACAAGGCTGACAAATCGTTCTTTGTTCAGTGTTTCCTGTTCAAACAGAACAACCGCTTTTTTGCCGGAAAAATATTTTGCGTTTTCTTCCTGCTGATGATGAGGAATGGGAATAATGATCGCCGGTTTTGCGAGGGCTGACAACTCGGTAAGCGTGGACAAGCCGGCGCGGGAGACAACCAAATCAGCGATCGCGTACGCGTCAGCCAATTCTTCATGCAAATAATCGAACGCGCGATATCGGCTCGATTTATTTTTCAAATTTATTTTTTTAAAATCTCTTTTTCCGGTCACCTGAATCACTTGGCAAAATTCCACCAGCTGTTCGATCGATTCGCTTATCAATCGATTGATCGGAAGCGAGCCGAGACTTCCTCCCATGACGAGAAGCGTCGGCAGATTTTTTTCCAGATGAAAACGCGATATCGCATGATCCATTGAACCGGAAAAAATTTCTTTTCGCGCTGGATTGCCGGTTTGCACTGTTTTCTTTTTCGGAAAATCTTTTAATGAAGAAGAAAATGTCACAGTAATCTTGGCCGCGAAAAAAGCCATGATTTTGTTTGCCAAGCCGGCTTTTATATCCTGCTGATGGATAATGGATTTTTTCTTTTGCAACCAGCCGGCAATTACCACCGGAACGCTGACAAATCCGCCGACAGACAAAATCAAATCCGGATCGAATTTTCTGACAATTCGCAATGACTGAAAAAAACCGGCAATCAATGAAAACGGTTCAATGAAATTTCGCCAGCTGAAATAGCGGCGCAATTTCCCCGCGCTTATGGAATAATACGGAATATTTTCTTTGGTAATGATTTCGCGTTCAATTCCCGCTTTCGTTCCAATCCAAATAAATTCCGAGCCGGAATATTGCTCTTCAATTTTTTCTTTGATCGACAATAAAGGACTGACCGCGCCGATCGTTCCGCCGCCGGTTAAAATTATTTTCATATCACTTATTTTTTTCTTTCAATTTATTTACAATTAAACTCGCGCTAACCGTGGCATACGGCCAGACAAACAATGCTGTTCGCTCCGGCTGATTTCAATACTTTGGCGGATGAAATGAAAGTCGAGCCGGTTGTCAGCACATCATCAATTAAAATAAAATTGCCGGACAAAGCGTTTGCCGAATTGACAACAAAGGCGTTCTTGACATTCTCCTGTCTTTCGGATCTTGACAACTTGGCTTGTTGAATGGTGTTTATTCGGCGCCGAAGCAAATCATCTCTAACTACACAATTATATTGAAATCCGAGGAGATTCGCAAGGGCGAACGACTGATTGAATCCGCGTTCCATCAATCTTTTTCGATGCAGAGGAATGGGGACAAATTGATGGTTTTTTACAAATTGAATCAAGTTTTTTCGTCGAATTTGCTCGACCATTATTTGGCTTAACAATCCGGAAATTTCCTCGAGAAAATTGTATTTGAATTCTTCCACCAGCTGTCCGACAAAATAATCATTATATTTTGCGGCAATGATGATTTGATCGATTCCGGTTTTTCCGGCGCATTGCGCGCAAATACCTTTTTCATTATTTTCCGCGTGGCAGATAAAACAAGGAAATTCTTCAATGTATTCTATTTTATCAAAACAGGCGGAGCACAAGTACTCCCCCTCTTTTTTACAGCGGAAACATTCTTTCGGAAAAACAAAATCCAGCAAATTTTCCCAATAATCCTTGATCTTATTTTTTTGTTTGCCAAAAAGCTCCATCAACCAGCCAATTATTATTTTCTTTTACCAAATCAACGACAATATCCTGCATAAAAACAACCGGTTCTGTCTCTGACAAGGTTTCTTCTCTTTCGGTCGAAACTTTCATTTTTATTTTTGAATCTGTCTGAGACACGAGCTCCGCGGCCGGCGCTCTGGTGATGACGCGGTAGAAAAATCCGTTCGGATCGTGCTGAGTTTTCAATTGCGGAATATAAGTGTTTTTCAGCCAAGATTGCATCGGCGAGCTCAGAGCGGGCGACAATTCAAGCAAGCCGATATAATTGCTCTGATTCGTAAAAGTGCCGAATCTTTCGACAAATGAAACCGCCATGTTTTTCGCGCTGATCACTTGTTTTTCGTCTTCCGTTGCCGGGGGCAGTTGAATGGCGACGATTTCTCCGTCCTTCAGATGAACTTTCTGAGGAGAAGCTGTTTCGTCAAGATTCGGAACAGAGCTTTTCTGTCCGGACCTGAACATTAAAATGAAAACAACGGCGAGAATCGCTGCGATCGCCAATATTAGAATGATAATTTTTACTTTGCGAGACATAGATATTCGGTTAAATTTGTTATATGCGAAAATTCAGGAATTGCGCGATTCGTCATTTTCAAATTTCCAATTTTATTTTCATTGCAAAAAATTGCTACACGCCTTTTTCCGCTTCCGCCTGCTCCTCCGCCAGCCGGCGCTGTTTCTTTTCCTGTTCCAGCAATTGGCGCGGATCGGAAGTAATCAATTGATCCTCCAGCGCGGACGCGACAACGCGAATCGCCACGTGTTTGTTTCCGGCAAAGAAAATTCCTTCGCCCACA
>Ga0180007_10007244_pt1 | contig 10544 bp, 9 predicted proteins | sample MM_PC_MetaG_FD_121122 | JGI IMG/M metagenome (GOLD analysis project Ga0180007, IMG submission 121122) | Groundwater microbial communities from the Aspo Hard Rock Laboratory (HRL) deep subsurface site, Sweden - MM_PC_MetaG | ecosystem: Environmental > Aquatic > Deep subsurface > Groundwater...
GAATTAACAAACTGGCGGGCCAGTTTGGTCAATGCCAAAATGCTTTCCGAAGTAGCTCGCCAATTTGATATAGACCACTTTCTCTACCTTTCTAGGGGTGAAGCAAAGGAAAATAACTCGAAAGCCAGACAGTATATTATTGCTAATGCATTTGAGGCATTAATTGGCGCTATTTATTTGGATCAGGGCTGGGAAAAGTCCAGGGAATTTATTGAGAAAAATTTACTTTCAAGACTTGAGCATATTATTAAAAATAAACTTTACTTTGACCCAAAAAGCAGATTCCAAGAAGCGTCCCAAGATAAATTCGGTGTCACACCTTCTTATAAAGTACTTTCAGAGACAGGACCAGACCATGACAAACATTTTGTCATCGGCGTATTTTTAGATAAAGAACTTGTAGCCCAAGGCGAAGGCACCTCCAAACAAGAAGCGCAGGTCGATGCTGCGGAAAAGGCTCTGAGGGTCAAGGGCTGGTAAAAAACCTTACTAAATTTCGACGGGTTAAAATAGTTTTTTAAAATACAGTAAAAACAGCTATTAAAATTCTTACTTATTCTTTCTTGTCACTTTCCCCCTACAGAAAAGGCTAAAGAGGATGTTAATGGTTTGTTTTTACCCCGCCCCAGGGAATTGAGCACCCTGGGGTTATTTATTGTATGAGTCTAAACTCCCTAAAGGCGTTGATGTCGAATCTTGTTTGACATCTATTTCACAAGTGTGCTAAATTAACCCAATCGCCAAAATAAAAATAGCAAATTGAAAACAAGGAGGTTTAGTGAAATTTAATAAAAAAATTAAAGTGGTGATTCTTGATTTTGACGGAACAATACTCAATAACTTTAATAAGAGTGTAAAAAAACATCAGGAAACAGCCAGGAGGTTAAACTTAAATGTGCCACGCAAATCAGAATTTAGAAAAATGTGGTTAAAGGGTCTACCCTGGAAAAAACTGGTAAAAACTTTATGGCCAAGTGATGCAAAATTATTCAGCCAAGAATATCGGAAAAATTATCAGAAATTCAAATATAAACCAGTTCCGGGCATTCTGAAAACCCTCAATCAACTAAGAGAAAAGTGTCTCCTGATTATTGTGACTAGCCGCTCAAAAGAACATTTTGACAAACGCATAAACGATGCAAAAATTAACAAAAATATATTCTTCGCCATCCAGTTGTTAGAAGACTCGCCTTTTCAAAAGCCAGACCACCGAATTTATAATAGAATACTGGGCAGACTAAAAAGACTCAAAATCAAAAAGCAAAACGTGATTTGTGTAGGCGACACATTGACTGATTACAAAGCAGCCGAAGGCGCCTGTCTTCATTTTGTCGGAGTCTTAACCGGCGCAGCAACTAAAAGTGATTTTTTAAAGGCTGGCCTGTCTCCACGTGATATTATCCAGTCGGTCAATGATTTACCCGAGTATCTTACTCTTTTTTTATAAAGCCCAAATTGTTTGGGCTTTTATTTTAAGCCAAATTTGACCCCGCACCACTCCGCTCCGCTTCGGGTGCGGGGCGAGACGAGGAGTTATTCTAGTTTTTCTAAAATATACCTTTTCCCCAAGCTCCACGGTTTGCCTGAAATTCTTGACAATTTACTAGCATATGTTAAGGTAATTTAAAGGCTTCAATCAAATAAAAAAAAGGAAATTGACAAATAAAAGTTAGATAAATTTGGGTAAAGAAAGGAGGAAGAATGTTAATAGAAAAAGCGAGGGTGGCTTATAACTATAACGTCTCACCCGGTATTTACAAAATAATTTTTGATGCGCCAAAGATATCAAAAAGCGCTCAGCCGGGACAATTCGTCATGATAAAGTGCGAAGGCAAACAAACTTTCTTAAGAAGACCACTGAGTATCGCAGGCACAAAGTCAGAGAACTTAACGATTAATCTTGTCATTAAAGTTGTTGGTATAGGCACCAAATGGCTGGCTGAATCAACTTTTGGCGATACACTGGATTTGCTTGGGCCACTTGGTCATGGCTATACATTGACAAATTTAGCTGGCAAAAAAATCTTGCTCGTAGCCGGTGGTATTGGTATGGCTTCCATGATTTTCCTGGCTGAAGAATTATCCAGGCACAGAAAACAAGATCTAAAAGTTAACATTTTATTCGGCGCTAAAACATTAGAGCTTGACGATGGTAACTGCTTTTACGCCTCAATTAAGAATTTATTTCCTTCAAGTTATCGTGAAAAAATTACAACCACTACTGAAGATGGTAGTTATGGCCACAAAGGTTTAGTCACCGATATTTTACCGAGCATTATTGAGAAAAAGGAGATTAATCAGATTTTTGCCTGCGGCCCAAAAGCCATGCTGAAAAAAGTGGCAGAGATTTCGCAGGCTCATAATGTGCCCTGCCAGGTTTGTTTAGAAAAAAGAATGGCCTGCGGTGTCGGCGCTTGCTATTCCTGCGTTTGCAGGGTCAAAGGTCATAATATAAGGGTCTGCAAAAACGGCCCTGTTTTTGAGGCAAAGGAGGTGGACTGGTCATGACAAATTTAGCTATTGAAATAGCCGGTAAAAAATTCCAAAATCCAGTGATGCCTGCCTCTGGCACCTTTGGCTATGGCGAGGTTTATACTGACTTTTTCAGTCCCAATGAATTAGGCGCCGTGGTTTGTAAAACCATAAAGTATGAGTCATGGGAAGGCAATCCAACGCCCAGAACCTGCGAAACATCCTGCGGCATGCTTAATGCCATTGGCTTGCAAAATGTGGGCCGGGAAAAATTTGTCAAGGAGAAAATGCCTTTCTTAAGACAATTGAAAACTAACATCATTGTCAGTATTGCCGGCTCGAAAATAGAAGAGTATGGCCAATTAGCCGCAAGACTAGACCCAGTTGAAGGCATCGACTTTCTTGAAGTTAATATTTCCTGTCCCAATGTCGAAGCTGGCAGCCAAGTTTTCGGCACTAATCCTGACATGGCCGCTGCTGTAACCAACGCCGTCAAAAACAACACTCATCTGCCGATTATTGTTAAGCTAACGCCAAATGTGACTGATATCACCGTTATTGCGAAAGCAGTCGAAGCCGCCGGCGCTGATGCGATTTGCGCCATCAATACCCTACTAGGTATGTCCATTGATATTAATACTGGTAAACCAAGAATTGCTAAAACAAAGGGTGGGTACTCTGGTCCGGGCATTAAGCCAATCGCTATCAGAATGGTTTATGAAATTGCTGAAGCGGTAAAGATTCCTGTTATTGGCGTGGGTGGCATCATGAACTGGGAAGACGCGGTTGAGTTTATGATGGCTGGTGCTACAGCCATTCAGGTCGGCACAGCCACATTCGTTGACCCGATGACCATGCCAAAAATTATAAAAGGCTTGGCTGAATTTTTAGAAAAACAAGAGATTGACGATATCAAAAAGTTAATCGGCACTGTTAAAACTTAAAATTCAGTGTCTTCAGTAAACTTCAGCGCTTTCAGTGGTTACAAGGAGGTGAGTAATGGTTAACCAAACCGAGAAAGTCAGAAAAAAGTTTAAAAGGCAGCTAAATAAATACCAGAAAAAAATGGATGAATGGAGAAACAGGACAATCAAGGCGGGCAGTAAAACAGAAATTAGGTTCTGCAAATTTTTAAATGAAGTTCTGCATTTTGAGCTGCCTGTTGAAATTATGCCATCATTCCCAGAGTTTGGCCTCTGGGTTGCCTTAAAACTAGAGGCTCAAGAACTTTTCGCCGCTTGCCGTTAAAATCAGTAGTAAAAACCTTAAACATTAAAATTATCTCGAAAAATTCGGGATAAAGGAGGTGTAAGATGAATTTTATCGAAAGACTGAAGAATATCCAGGGGAAAAATCCATCAGATGTCTGCGTTGGTCTTGATCTGGATATACAGAAGATTCCAGAATGGTTTCTTAATGGGTATTTGAATTCAGCCAAAAGTGGCGTGGTAGCCTACGGTGAAGAAATAGTCAAAGCTACCGCCCCATTCGCCTGCGCCTTTAAAATCAATTCCGCTTTCTTTGAAGCACTGGGCAGTAAAGGTTTTAAGGATATGGAAGATTTATTCAGATTTATCCAAAAAGAATATCCCGAACACCTTGTAATCTGGGACACCAAAAGAGGTGATATCGGCAATACAGCTAAACAATACGCTATGGCGGCATTTGAAAAACATAACCTGAATGCCGATGCTATGACAGTTAGCCCTTACCTGGGATTTGATTCTATCTCACCATACCTGGAGTATAAGGACAAGATGATATTCGTTCTTTGTCTGACCTCCAACAAAGGTGCGCAAGATTTTCAGATGATACCGATACAAGCAAGGGAGACCATTCCGCCTAATAACTTTCTGTTTCATGAAGTGGCAAATAAGATTAAGGAATGGGGCCTTGAGGAACAAATCGGTATGGTTGTCGGCGCCACACAAGCAGCACAGCTGAAATCAATCAGGGATATCGTCGGCCCAAAGAGAGTCATACTTATTCCCGGCATCGGCGCCCAGGGTGGCGATTTAGAAGCGACCGTAAAAGCCAATAATGACGGTCTCTTCTTGATAAATTCTTCAAGGGCCATTGTCTTTGCCTCAAAGGAAAAAGATTTTGCCCAGGCCGCGGCCAAGGCAGCGATGAATCTGCGCGACCAGATTAATGCTTTAAAGGGATGCTAAGCGTAAAAAACATGGCTTAGTCTAAGCCAATCTAAACATTAAACCCAATTTTAAGGAGGTGAAAAATGTTAAAGATAGCCAACAAAGAAGGATTATTAGCACTTATGCCAGAGGCTTGTCACCGCGCCGATATTGATCCAGAATAAATTCTAAACTGGTTAATAATTCTAGATGGTTATTGGGAACATTCAGGTGATCCAGCTATGCCGCATGCCCTTTTGACTTCAGGACTACATAGCAATGGTTTTGCTGACTGGTGGCAATTGCTTTCATATGAACATCTTTGCAGAATTGTTGCTAATCAACTAGCCAGGAAACTACGAGCTAGCGGATTTACAAAAGCAGACTGGGCCATTGGTTCAGCGTATGCAGCCATTGATTTTTCTAAAGATGTAGGCGCAGCATTAGGTATTCCTCGTCATGGTATTGCTGAAAAAGAACAGAAAGAAAAAAGTAAAAAAATGCTCTGGCCTCGCTTAACTATCCAAAAAAGCGAAGTAGTGCTACAGATCGAAGAATTGATTACCACTCGAGGTACACTAGAAAGAGCGAGAGAAGCAATTAATGAGGGCAATGCTATGAAGCCCGTCGAATTCGCTCCAATGGTTGGTGTTCTTTTCAACCGCTCTGGTAAAGATGAATTCGAAGGCGTTCCTATCGTTAGTCTGATTAAAAAGAATATTCAAAACTTCGATCCAGAAAATTGTCCTTTATGCAAGGAAGATTCTGAGCCTATAAGGCCCAAGCAAAACTGGGCTAAATTAACCGGCAAAGCCTAAGGGAGGCCAGATATGAGTCGATACGGAGGTAAGAAAGAAGAAAATTCAAGTTTTAATCCCGATCGTTGCTTCAAAAAGGGTTCTTCGGGAAGCAGAATGGAGGTAGCTCGAAAGTTAGCCAATTGTTCATTCTGTCCGGAATGCAACAATTGCGATCGAAAAAAATAAGGAGGAATTATATATTTAAAGCTCGAGGCTTGACCTTGAGCTTTTTTATTTGACAACTTATTAATCTATGATAAAGTTAAATAAAACAAATATAGCATTAGTTAAATATAAAATTAACCAATTACGGAGGTGAATGATGCACAAAGCTTGGAAGTATGTAATAATTTTTTTGCTTTGGTTGGAGATTGCTTTGGTTTGCGTTGCAGTCTTCTTTGCTCCACGTTATTTCTCTCAAATGGTTATTAGTTTCTGGAATTGGGATTTAGAGTCACTGATATTTTTTGAGGGACCACTGGCCGTACAGCTTCTTACTAGTTCTATCTTATGGATAGGAGTAGTGTTGTTATACTTAGGTGTAATCTTACTTGGTTTTTGGCTAGATAAGCGCCGTTATGGATTCCCAATTTTCGATTCTAATAATAATGATGTGCCCATAAGTGTAGATGGCATGGATTGACTTGATTATTCCTTTGGTTTTAAAGTTTGAGTGAAGATGATTATATTTATAAGCTCGAGGTATAACCTTGAGCTTTTTTGTTTTTAGATATAGCCACCGGCGCGCCGCGAGCGGCGCTACTCCAGTTCTGGGAGTAGCGAAACTTGTTTCGCGCTGCTTGGTTGGCAACACCACACCAAAGATTTTGAGGTGGGGGTTTAGCCAAATTTGACAAAATATTGGCTTGTGATAAGATGTAGACAATTTGGAAAAATAAAGAAAAATAGCTGTTTAAAATCTAAAAAATGGAGGTTTGTGATGCATGTAATAAGTATGAATGACTTTGGTCCAAACAATCCGCTTGAGAGTGTACTAGCGGAGGCTGAAAAGATGCTTCCGTGGGCAAAACGTAATACTTGTGATAAGCAATTTCCAAACCATAAAGTAGTGATCCTTATGATGGAGCGTAGTACACGTACGGGGGGTTCTACTGAACAAGGTGCTATGAATTTAGGTATGCGTCACACTATGATATCAGGAGTTGATCACACCTCAGTGTTAAAAGGTGAAAGTTTTGCTGATACTTTTCGCATGTTCGTTGGACAAGGAGCACGCATTTTAGCGCTCCGGACAAAAATCGAAGGAGCCCCACTTTTCGCGGCCAAGGTCTGTCAAGAGTATGTAGAAAAAATATCAATTATTAATCCCGGACCAGTTTCTATTATTAATTGTGGAGACGGTGAACATTTTCATCCGACACAGACTTGTCTTGATACGGGGACTATCAAACTAAATCTTGACCGACTGGACAACTTTAGGCTCGGTATTATGGGCGACCCGAGTAAGGGCCGTACTGCTCATTCTTTGTTTCAGGAGTTTAGCAAGCGGCCGGGTATGAAGCTTGTCATTGTTGCCCCAAAAGGATTTGAAATGCCCACTTCCTATAAACAAGGGGTTAAGAATGTTATTGAGAGTGATTCGCTTGAAGCATTGGCTGAGTGCGACATTGTCTATGTTACTCGCTTTCAGATGGAACGGATGACAGAAGAAGAGAGGAGATACATTGAATCAGTTCGACGGAATTACGTAATTACCAAGAAGGTGCTCGATAGCTGGAACCCAGAAGTTCGGATTATGCATCCACTGCCACGTGTTGATGAGATCGCTCCAGAGATTTCACTTGATGAGCGAGTTATTGCCTTCCAACAAGCAGAGTATGGTATTCCTACGAGAATGGCTATCATGGCTATGCTTTGTGAAAGACCTTATATACCTTACGCACTTCCTTCAGAACCGAAGAGGCTACTAGCAGAGAAAGACGAGAGCAGGATTGATAAGAAAAAGTTAGTTAAATATTTTCAGCCAGTTGACTGTGGTACAGTGGTTGATCATATCCCGGCTGGCGAAACTGACCAGCTTTTAAAAGTGCTAAAAACTCTGAGAGGTCTCAAGAAAGAGCTCCCGCGCCAGTTCGTCCAGTATGTCAAGACAGCTAAATACTCGAATCGTAAAAAAGATGTACTCTTGTTCCACGGCTACCAGCTTCCTGACTTTGCCGCGGCGACCATTCAGGCACTTTTCCCTAAAGTTACTATTAATTATCTGTCTGGAGGTAACATTATTGTTAAAAAGCGTTTCCGTGTTCCAGTAGCTATCTCGAAAAATACGCACTGTTCTAACGAAAACTGTATTACCAATCATGATAGAGAGGCTAAGCCGAACTTCATTTTTCGTGAGATTGGGGACGGAGCTCATAATGTTATCTGTGAGTACTGTGATACCCCATTATGGTCTTAATTGGACCTTTTTGAAATGACCCGCCGAGCTTATATCTAAGACTCGGCGGTTTTTTATCCCCACACTAAAATTTAGTGCGGGGATAAATTTTACAAATTTCCAAAAAACTGTTAAAATATTAGTGAATCAAGGGAGTTCAACCCTTTATTTATTGTTAATAAATTGCTATTCAGCCGATTATCTGATTAACCAATCAACTAATTAACCAAAATGTTTTTGCAGAAATTAGAAATCCAGGGTTTCAAATCATTCGCGCAAAAAACCTCAATGGAGTTTACACCTGGTATAACAGCCGTGGTTGGTCCAAACGGTACCGGCAAATCAAACGTGGTGGAAGCGGTGCGCTGGGTTTTGGGCGAACAGAGCATGAAAATGCTTCGCAGCAAAAAATCAGAAGATGTAATTTTTGCCGGCTCTGACAAAAGAGCGCGGATGGGCTTTTGCCAGGTTGATTTGTATTTGGACAACGAGGATAAGCAAGCGCCAATCGATTACACGGAGATAGTCATTTCGCGTCGCGTTTACCGCAGTGGCGAAGGTGAGTATTATATCAATAAAAATAAAGTGCGGTTGCAGGATATACTAATGCTTTTAGCCAAATCAAGTTTCGGCCAAAGAAGTTACAGCATCATCAGCCAGGGTATGGCTGATATTATTATTAAATTATCACCAGCCGAAAGAAAAAACTTTTTAGATGAAGCAGCGGGGGTCAGGCAGTTCCAAATCAAAAAAGAGCAGGCCGAGCATAAGCTGTCATTAACAAGGGAGAATCTGAAGCAGGCTGAACTTTTGATTCAGGAAATTGAACCACGCTTAAGGTCATTAACTAGACAGGTCAGAAAACTGGAACGAAGAGATGAAGTCGAAAAAGAACTAAAAGAGATACAAAGAGTTTATTATACAGGACTCTGGCATGATTTACAGAAAAAATCCCAAATGCAAAAAAATGAATTTAATGAAATAGAGAAAAAGAGGATGACAGCCGATCAGCAAGTCAAAGATATTCAAAAACAAATACAGTCTCTTGCCCTTGGCGCCACTCGTCAGGAAGAATTTACTAAATTGCAAAGGGAATATGATGGCTGGCAAGAGGAAAAAAATAATTTATTAAGAGAACAAACTATTTTAAGGGGGAAAATGGATATTGAGCACATCAAAACTGGCAGCCAGGATTTAATATGGCTGGAAAAAAGATTGTCAGAAATTGAAAGAGAAATGAATAAATTGCAATCACAAAAAAATGAAACGCAAAATGAAAACAAAAAAAGATCCGAACAATTAGTGGAATTAGCCCAGAGACAGGAAAAAATTAATCTTGAATTATCAGGTGTCCAATCGAAAATCGACAGCGAAAAAGAAAAAATTCTGCATAAGAAAATCATCCCGATTCCAGAAATTGCCACGCAGCTTGACCATATTTACAGTTTGCAAAAATCATTTATTGAGGATTTGATAAAAATCCAAACTATCGAACAATTACAAACAATCAGATCAAAAGCCCAAGATATTAGCGAAAAATTAGGTAAAGTTAGCCAAAAATTAAAAATGGAGGGCGGTGATCCGCAAGCCCTGTTAAAATTACAGGAGCAATTAACAGTTATTCTTAAGGAAAAAGATGTTGTTATCAGCGAAACAAATGAGGCAAAGATTAAGTTGCAGGTTAATGAAGAAAAAATAAACTTTATTGAAAATAATCTTAATAATTTATTAAAGGGAAAAATTGGTGTTACAAAAGATATTGAAATAAGCCGTACGCAAAAATCACAATCGGAAATCAAATCTGAATTAGAAAAACAAAATGTAAATTTAGATAATGAAATTAAAAATTTAGATGAGAAACTAGCGGAAATCTCCCAGAAACTGGCGCAATTCAACCAGGCTGAACAAGCGAAAAAAGAAGGAGTTTTTTCCTTGCAAAAAAAATTCTCTGAAAAACAAAATGAATTAAATAAAGTGACTAGTGAGGTCAATGAAATTAAAATTGAGCTAGCTAAACTTGATACGAGACAAGAAGATTTGGAAAAGGAGATGACAGATGAGTTAAATGAAGCGGAAAGGCAGATTGTCTATCAAGCGAAAAACCCTTGTGCGCCCAATCATAATTTATTCGAAGGAATCCAAAAATTAAAAAGAAATCTTGAATTAATAGGCGGCATCGATCCGCAGGTTACACAGGAATACAAAGAAACAAAACTGCGCTATGACTTCTTAACCACACAAAGTAAAGACTTGGAAAAAGCCATGGAGGATTTAGACATTGGCATTAAAAATCTAGATGAAACAATCAAAAAACAATTTAATCATTCTTTTGAATTAATTAACGAGGAATTTGGGCACTATTTTAAAATTCTATTCAGCGGCGGAAACGCACGACTAAGTCTGATGAAAGAAGAAATCAAAACTGAAGAAGAAAAAGAGGAGGAGTTGGAAGAAGGGGAAACAGAAAGTGAACAGGAAAAAGAAGAAGAGTCACAAGAAGAAAAACAGGCGAAAAGGGGAGAAAAAGTAATTACTGGAGTAGAAATATTCGCCACCCCGCCTGGTAAAAAACTAAAAGGCATTGATATGCTTTCAGGCGGCGAAAGAGCTTTAACCTCTATTGCTTTGCTCTGTGCCATCATTCATAATAATCCTTCGCCTTTCGTATTCTTAGACGAAGTTGACGCAGCCCTGGATGAATCTAATTCGATTCGCTTCGCCTCTATCCTGGAAAGGTTATCA
>Ga0180007_10007245_pt1 | contig 10542 bp, 7 predicted proteins | sample MM_PC_MetaG_FD_121122 | JGI IMG/M metagenome (GOLD analysis project Ga0180007, IMG submission 121122) | Groundwater microbial communities from the Aspo Hard Rock Laboratory (HRL) deep subsurface site, Sweden - MM_PC_MetaG | ecosystem: Environmental > Aquatic > Deep subsurface > Groundwater...
ATGCATTAAGAAGAGAAAGATATTTTAAAACAGCCAAAGGTAAAACAACTCTAAAACAAATGTTAAAAACAGCTATTGGCAATGTTTTAGCTGAAAAAAGTTAAAGAATACTTAATATATGTTAGAGCATAATCCGCATGAATTTTATATGGCTGCCGCAATTAAGCAAGCTGAAAAAGCCGCCGCAGATGACGAAGTGCCGGTGGGCGCGGTTATTGTGCATAAGGGCAGTATTATTGCCAGAGCGCATAATCAGATAGAGCGGCTAAAAGATCCTACTGCGCATGCGGAAATGATTGCGATAACCCAGGCTACGAATTTTTTAGAGAATAAGTGGTTGTCGGAATGCAGTATTTATGTTACAATTGAGCCGTGTTCAATGTGTGCCGGAGCTTTGGTTCTAGCCAGAATCAAAGAAATTGTCTACGGAGCCGATGATCCCAAGACCGGGGCCTGTGGTTCAGTAATTAATATAGCGAATAATCCAAAACTTAATCATTGTATTGATGTTAGTTATGGTGTTTTAGCTAATGACTGCGGATACCTGCTATCAGAATTTTTTAAACAAAAGCGCGGCAGGAATGCCAAATGTCAAATTAAAAATGACAAATAAAACGCAAAACTAAAAATATGTAATTATTTTGGATTTTGGGATTAGGTGAGGACGTAAGGATATACAGCAAACATGTATTTATATCCTGCAAAGATAAAAGCATAAAAAGTAATATTTTGTCATTTGGAATTTGACATTTGATATTAGCAATTTTGAAAAAATTGCGGAGAGGTGCCAGAGTGGCCGAACGGAGCTGCCTGCTAAGCAGTTGATCTGGGCGACTGGATCCCAGGGTTCGAATCCCTGCCTCTCCGCCATAAATACTCTAAAAAGGGAAAGCAAATAAACTTGCTTTCCCCTTTTTTATTCGTATTTCTGAGACTAATCACTAAAAGCATGTGATTAATCATGATTTTTTGAAAAATCATAGCGTCGAGTCAGGGCACTGCGCATTGATTTAAGATCAATGCTTGTAAGCCCTGCCAGTGGGGATGAGAACCCTAAAAGAGGATTTTAAGGGGAAAGATTGTTTTTCCCTATCCCGAATGGGGAATATTTCTCTGGGTTAGCATCGGGACCCCGAAGAGTTTCTTTGGGGAGTTACTTCATTCGGGGTCGGCGACTTGCGCTTGCCTGCGTAGGGAGGGGGAATATTAAGGGGGAACTGAAAGAGTTCTCCCTTAAGGAGTGAGTGGACCGCAGCGTAAGCGAAGGGGAATGACACGACGGGTTCCAATCCCAGTTTTCACAATAATCTTTGGTGATCAATGAACATACCTCGCCTATATTTTCAATAATTATATCATCAGCTTAAAACAGGCAACATCAGTTATCCGCAGATAGGAATTGGTTGTTTTTTGTGATTTATGTGGTGGGAATGTGGTGGGCGCCTTTAAAATTAAGTTGACATGCCGGGATTATTTGTATATAATTTTGTATATATGAAATTAGTAATAAAACTAACCCAGAAACAGGAAGAGTTTTTTAATATTTTAGCGGATTATATTCGCCGAGAAAAAATTCCTCCTACCAATCGGGAAATTCTAAAAATGATGGGATTAAAATCTCCCCGTAGCATCGCCCAATATTTAGACGCTCTTGAACAAGGTGAATATATAAAACGAGGGAAGGGCGCCAGGAATATTAAAATTCTTAAATCTCCATATGATAATAATAGCGCGGGTAAAACAGTTAAAGTTCCTGTGTTAGGGTATGTCCCCTGTGGGACTCCTTTCTTGGCAGAGGAAAATATTGAAACACAAATTTCTGTTTCTGAAAAAATAGCGAAACCGCCATATAAATATTTTATTCTTCGAGCGGTTGGGGATAGCATGAATAAGGCTGGAATAAATGAAGGTGATTTGGTTTTAGTTCGTCAACAATTGACCGCTAATAATGGAGATATAGTCGTGGCTTTGATAGATGATGAAGCGACCATAAAAAAGTTACGTTTACATGAAGAACATATAACACTTGAACCAAATTCAACCAACCCAAAACATTACCCGATAGTTTTAGAGCGGAATTTTGAAATACAGGGTATTGTGGTTAGATCTATGTCGGAATTATAACATCAGAGGAAAAAGGAGGGTGTTAAAATGGCAAAAGGCAAAGTAGCACGAAATAAGGGAACCATTAAAAAGGCGGATAATTACCTTTTTGTTTCCTGATTCAAGATAAGTTTGATATAATAAAAACATTTGGGGGTAATTATGAGCGTTAAATCAGCGTATAGTGTTGTTTCTCTTTTCTCCGGTTGCGGAGGATTAGATCTGGGTTTTAGAGGTGGCTTTAAGTCTTTAGGTAAAAATTACTCAAAGCTGAATTACAATCTTGAGTGGGCTAATGATTTTAATCCGGAAGCTTGTTTGACCTTTCAGAAGTATTTTGGTGATCATATCGTTCATGGCGATATAACTGAAATTCTTAAAGGGATTAAAAAAAATTCATTGCTTGATAAACCTTTGCCCGCAAAAGCGGATATAGTTTTAGGCGGGTTTCCTTGTCAGGATTTTAGTCACGCTGGCAAAAGACTTGGTTTTACCAGTAAGCGTGGTGTTTTATACCTGAGTATGATTGAAGTTATAAAAAAAACTAAGCCCTATGTTTTCGTGGCTGAAAATGTTAGAGGCTTACTCACAATAGATAACGGTGAAGCGATAAAGACTATTATCCGGGATTTTGAGGCTCTAGGATATAATGTTGTTCCTAATTTGTATCTAGCGGCGAATTATGGAGTGCCACAGAGTCGGGAAAGAGTGATTCTTGTTGGAACGAGAAAAGACGTATTGCCGCCATTTGAGCATCCACAGCCAATTTTAAATAAAAATACTTGGATATCCGTTGAGAAAGCTATAGCTGATTTGGTTGACGCTAAAGAAGGATCTATTTCAAATCATTATTGGTCAAAAGCTAAAAAAAATAACGGGCAAGGCAATAATAAGATTGATAAAGATAGACCTGGGCCCACAATGAGAGCCGAGCATCATGGAAATATTGAATGGCTGTGGAATGGGCAAAGAAGGTTGTCTGCCCGGGAAGCGGCGCGAATACAATCATTTCCTGATGATTTTATTTTTCATCCATCAACTTCAAGCGCTTATAAGCAAATAGGCAACGCTGTTCCTCCCGTGCTCGGTTGGCATGTTGCTAAAGCTATCCAAGCTTTTCTTGATAAAAATTTACAAAAGGAATTGGAGTATGATTTGTGCTCGTGTTAATGACGCTCCCGAGGGCGATTTTGTTGAATTATTAAGAAAAACTCGAGATGTTATTTTTGAACATTTCAAAACAACTCCCGCGGAATTAAAAAAAATAAAAGCGGTTGAGTTTGAAACTTTAGTGTGTAAGAGCGCTGAAAAAGCAGCTAAAGGAACTATTTTTGAGGGTAAAATAGAACAAACCGGGATTCACGCCTTTCCTGATATTATCGCTAGAAAATATTATGGAATAGAGGTAAAGACAACCACCGCGGACAAATGGGTATCAACCGGCAATAGCGTGTTGGAAAGTACTCGCCAAGATAGCGTTGAAAGAATATATTTGTTTTTCGCTAAATTCGGTGGAACTTTTGACATGAAATTCAGATTATATCAGGAATGTCTTTATGAAATAGCGGTTACGCACTCACCAAGATATCAAATCAATATGGATTTAGCTATAGGCCAAACTATTTTTGATAAGCTTGATATCGCTTATGATGAATTACGGCATTTGGAAAAACCAGTAAGACCAATTGTTGATTATTACAGAAAATTGACTAAGCCAGGAGAAGAAACCTGGTGGATGGAAAGTTCTGATTCACAAGAAGCGACTTTAAAGCCGATTGTCTCAATGTGGAAATATTTAGACGCTGAAACCCAGAAGAATATTAGATCGGAGGCCATGGCTCTTTTTCCTGAAATGTTTAGTAATAAAATGACAAAATTCCAAAGATTACTCCCTTGGCTCGCCGCTAAACATGGCGTGGTTATTCCAGCTGTGCGTGATATTTTTACGGCTGGCGGACAAATACAGCACACGATTAAAGGAGTTAATTATAAAAAATTGCCAAAAATCTTTTATTATTTAGAAGATAATTTTTCCACTGTGTTGGGTTATGTTAAAAAAATTACGCCAGCCGACGCTAAGCATTATTGGCAAATCGAGGAAGAAGTGGGGCAATATACGATTGTTGATCAATGGTGCGATTCTGTTATCGAGAACGCTAGTTTAGCGCTTAAGCGCAATAGACAGTTTATTGTGCATCTTTTGGCGGAAAAATTAGGGAAGAAAGGATCATCATCTTTAGTAAAAGAAGAAATGAGTAAATATGGATTAGATTTTGACTGATGAGAAAAAAAATTAAAAATTATTCAGGTCGAAACTTTAAAAAAGACAGATCTAACGACAAAATATCAAAGAAGAAGCGTTCTTCTTTGATGACTAAAATCCGCTCAAAAAATACTAAATTCGAAGAAGAATTTATAAACCTACTTAGAAAATTCACGCGTAAAAAATTCAAAACACACGTTACCGATATTAAGGGAAAACCAGATATAGTGTTTAATAAAGCTAAGATCTGCGTTTTCTTAGACAGTGATTTCTGGCATGGATGGCAATATCCAAGATGGAAACATTTGCTTAAAAATGATTTCTGGCGTGATAAGATAGAGCGTAATCGGGACAGAGATAAAAAAACGACTCTTTTTCTCAGGCGTCAAGGCTGGAAGGTGTTCCGGATTTGGGAACATCAGATAAAAGCTGATGTTAATCAATTGATGATTAACATATCAAGTAAGGAGATTCTCTGATAATAGATATCTGCAATCCAATCAGGGTTTGGAAATGGGTTAATTGCTACGCAAAGCGTTTAAAGCATGATAAAAGTTTTTACGGATTTCTTTCTCAAGTCATGCTGGAGTGGAAGCAGAGGAAGGAAAGATTAGAAAGAGTGATTTTGTAAGTTTGGAGGTTGCTTATGGGAAAAGAAAATAAACTTAATTTATTAAGGGATACCCCGGAGTTTGAGAGTGTTTATTCCTCGGATAGAGATAAATTTAATCATAAGGTTTATGCAGAAACCCTAGGAAAAATTATTCAAGATAATTCGCCCCCTTTAGTGATAGGATTATTAGGGGGATGGGGAATAGGTAAATCTACAATATTAAACTTATTCAAAAAATTAATAAAAGAAATAAAAGGTATTCGTTATGTTTATTTTAATGCTTGGAAATATTCTAATGATTCTTTTCGCAGGCAGTTTTTATTGGAGTGTGCCGATCAACTTATAGACGATATAAGGCAGAGACAAATATATAAGGCTTGCTTAAGTAAAAGATTTATCTCTACGAATGAACCAGCAGAAGAAGGTGTTCTATTAAGAGATAAGTTGAAAAACCTTAAAAAGTATTGGAAGACGTTTCTTCCTAGAATAAAATTTGACGCAAATATTATTCTTAAGATTTTTGTTGTAATTGTTTCGTTATGTATGCTTTTATGGGTCACTCGTAAATGTCCAGACACTATACCTAAAGATATTTCCACAATAGGTGTATTGGGAATACTCTTTATCTATATTTTAAAAGATTTACTTCCAAACTTATTCAAAATCAATGCTCCGGTTGCGATCGATAGTAGAATTGTATTCCCAGAAGAATTCAAGAAGGAGTTTTTATGTATCAGAGCAAAATGTAAAGACAAAGTAGTTTTTGTAATTGATGATGTGGACAGATGCCCGCCTCATATTATTATGAATGTTTTAGATTCGATTAAAAACTTTTTTGTTCCTAGGGAAAACACAAATGATGAGGGTATCTATGATGGTGATTACTTTATAATAGCTATGGATGATAAAGCGGTAGTCTCGATATTAGAAAAAGAAAGAGGGGGTAAATATAAAAATGAGGAAGTTTTGAAGTTTTTCGATGTGGCAGTGCGAATAAATCCTGTAAGTAGTGTGGATTTAACCGAATTTGCTCACTATATAGCAAAAGAAACTATTATAGATCCAGAAGTAATTAATATTGCTATTTACGGTGGATTTAATACTCCCAGGAAAATTAAACATTTCCTCAACACATACAAAACTGTGTTTTCTGTTGTAGAGCAAAGAATAGAGGAAAAGCAATTCTTTTATAAGGGAGAAAATCTGCAGGAGGCTCTAGCTAAAACATTAGTCTTGCAGATAGCTTTCGCGAAACATTTTGAGTCATTAAAAGCCAATTATGATCTTCTTGAAGAGTGGTATCTGGAGGCAGAGAAGATGTTTTCGGCGGAAGTTAAAGATGGTTCCCAGAAAGACGAAAACCATAAAAATAAATTTGGGTTACTTAAGTTTATTTGGACCACAAAAGATACTAAGCTGAATGATATTGAAGGGTTAATATATTTAAAAAGTCCATCTTATGGTCAGTATTTGACTAATCATTTTGAATTTGGCGAAGCAATAATAAATAATGAACAGAAAAAGATATTAGAGTTATGCGAAGAAATAAAAACTGAAGAACAACAAGCAGGGCTAGTCGCACTGATTCGACATTTATTTGATACAAATCCTATGGGTTCTTTTTTGCGTAACAGGCTATCTGCCTGTTTAACGATATTCAAAGAAATTAGTTTTAAAAAGGGAGTAAAAAAAGCATTAGTTCGAATTATAGAAAGAAACCTGCTTAGACATAAGGATATATTAGATTTTTCACCCAATATAATTTTTTCTGCTGTAAAATTTGTAGCAGATGAAAATCAAGTAAGAAAAAGCATGATAAAATTAGGGCTTCAGAATATTGCAAAAATTCCTCCCGTAAATAATACAGTAGAATTTATTAATATCTTGAATGAAAAAAATTATATAGACACTAATAGGGCTAATATTTTAAATAAATCTCTTGAAGATATCGCGGATAAAAATCCTCAATGGGTTGTTGAAGTTTTTAATAATGCTTCAGTTTCTTTAGATGAGAAGTGGGAAGATTTGCAGAACAAAGTTCCGTCTAGCAGTGTAACCGTAAAATTATTGCAACATATAAGTGAGAAAGAAGAAGCAATTGATTTGTTTAGTGAGATTTTTTCCGTAGTTAATAAATTTTGGTTTGATGAACACCAACAAATTATTTCCCAAAAATGCATGAGTGTATTGAATTATGGGAAATCCCAAAATATAAAAGGGCTTAACGGTAATATCCGATTAGCATTGCGTATGATTATCGAGATGAAAACATGGATAAGTAAAGAAGAGGCACCGGCTGTATGTGATTTGTTATGGAACTTGGTGGGGCGTATAAGCTTGTCGGATGAGATAAAATTAGTTTTAGAAGCAGTATCTATTGCGGCATATTCAAATAATGAAACCAAGGCTATGAATAATGGCATCGTTCAAAAATCATTAGTTTTAGAAATAGATAACTATAGAGAACTAATTGAGTTTGTGGATGAATATCTTGATGAAAATAAGTGGTGGGTAGAGCTTAAAAATCAAATTATTTCAGTACTTGTAGAGAATGTTAAAAATTCTCTTTTAGAAAAGAATAAACTTAAATTTGATTATCTAACACAAAAGAAAGAGATCCAAGATCAACAAATGAAAATTGTGTTTATGGCAGTTTTCGAGTGTAATAATCAGAAAATATTTGAGTTGTGGCAAGATAGTATAATTAAGGTTTGTAATAGTGTTTTGCGTAGATGGGTAATAGACGAGATAAAGAAAACTATAACAGGCAAGCCAAATGTTTCCAAAGATATAAAAGAAACAATGCTGTGCTTATTAATAAATATTGTTGATGAGCCTGAAAATGCAGAAGAAAAAATAGAAGTAGGGAATTTGATATTTGATATTTTGAAAAGAACAGATGTTCCAAGTATCCATCTCCTGGGTATTAAAAATTTAGAAAAAACAGAATCTTTGTTTGGCGATTTATTCACGCAGAAAATTAATGGCGAAATCCAGAGTATATGCAGAGAGAATCAAGAAAAGATTTTGCAGCATAAAGAGTTGTTAATTGCTTGTATTAAAATGAGCAACATTAAGCATGATCAAGAGACTATGGAGGCGATCAGTAGCGCTTTAAATGTTTTGATTACGACTAATAATAACAATTATTTAGATATGGGATACGCTGTTTTGACCGTTCTTAATGGGAAAAAAATACCGAAAACGATACTAAAGAAGATGAAAGATTCTACAGCACTAATAAACAACCAAAAAGAAAAAGAAAGATGGGAGACCCTTCTGAATAATAGATAGTAGATAGTATTAGGGCATACATCAAAGTATCAAAAAACTAATTACAAGATAGATTATACCTAGTATGTGTAATCTGATATTACGTGGTAAATATATAAAAAAATAGTAGATTTATTATTACTAATTTAGCGTAATTTTAGATATAATTTCAAGCAAACGCATACTATGTATATTAAATATTAGAAGGAAAAATGAAAAAAAATAAACAGCATATTATTGATACAAAGGCAAAAAGAGTATTTGCAAATGCTATTCCTGATGAATGGGTTTTGCGAGAGCAAACTAATGACTATGGGGTTGATTACGAAGTTGAGATTTTTATTGATGGGCATTCTACTGGGATTATTTTTAAAATTCAACTGAAGGGAACAGAATCAATCAAGTATATTAATAACAATACTGAAATTTCGTTTAGCATGCCAGTTGCTTCGCTTAATTATTATTTAAGCGAGCTTAATGTTCCGATTTTTTTAATCCATGTTGATGTCTTAAAAAAGATTGTTTATTGGCATAATTTGACGATTGATAATTTATTAAGAGAAAGACTATTCAAAGCAAACAAAAAAACTCAGCAAAATTTAGTTATTTACCTTGACGTTAATAATGTTTTACCTAAAGATATTTGCCAAATGGAACATGCTTATAGGAAAGCCATGTTTTATATTTCTGCTAGATATTTTACTACAATTGAGCGTAATAATTTTGTTGATGTAGCTAAAACTGTCAGTTTAAACCAAGATGAAATTGATAGCATGAAAAATGTGATTGATTGTTTAAAGGTTGACAAAATACAGTCGTTAATACAAACTGGCGATTTTGAAGGAGCCCTTAAATATATAAAAGATTTGTTGTCATCAACTGACTCAACCGTAAAAAATAAATTCCAAGCGCTTGTTTATGCTGAGGGACTTCAGATGCAAATTTTAAAACTTTTAAATAATAATAAACCTTCTGAAGCAGCATCTGAAGAAATGCAAAAAATTTACTTGACCACTGCCTTTAGCTTCAGGTCGATTACTAAAAAAGGTCCTGCCCATTTAAAAATTTATAGCATACTTTATTTACTATCAAGTAAAATGTCTATCTTTGCAAGAAAAGAGTTTATTTATTACATGAATTACAAAATAAACCAAGATGATGATAGCGATTCATTTTGGAAATATACAGTTTTGCTAAAAAGAGCGGATTTGACAAGAAAGAATCAATTATTTTACATGCAGTTTAAGAGAATTATTAATATTTGTTTAAAAAAGAATTTGCTTTTTATGATACCTCATCTTATTAATCGTTTTGTACCTAATTTTAACATTTTTTTGCAAAGATTAGAACTGGAAGGTTTAACAGAAGCCTATCAATTCTATAAAAATGATCTTCAACAGTTAATAGGCCCATCTTTAAATATAAGTGAGTTTTATAAAAGTGATGACGAACTTGAGTTATTATGTAAAACGTTAGTCCTTATTTCAGGCGTTAAAAATGCTGAATCAAAATTTCTCGAAACAGAAAAACTTTTTTCGATTATCGAAACACACGTTAAGAATATAGAGAAACAGCAATTATTAAAGAAAATTATTGAAGATGGAATGAATAAATATGTTAAGCATATGCAAGAAATAAACAAGCGTAAGGAACCCACACTCGAAGAAGAAAAAAATATTTATTATAGAATGGCAAGATCTTTTGGCGTAAAATTTGAAGATCCCAACGATAAGATTGCACAAATTGTACAGATTGGAATAGATGATTTAGACCCTGGGAGAGTACTTAAAAATTGTGTGTATTTATTTGTAGAGTTAACAGGTGGAGGTATGCCTGCTAAATGGCTAAAATTACCTACTGCGGGAAGTAAAAGGTTGAGTTGCACAAAACATAAGCATGCAGTTGAAAGTTTAGCTTTGGATAATCTATACAATTTTTTTAAAAAAAGATATTGTGATAAATGTAATGAAAACTTATGTCATCCTGTTGCGTGGAAGTGGTCAAAAAATTGGCAACTTGAACAAAATAAATTATACCTGAAAAAGAATCATGACTTCTAATAAATCGCTCCAGGCAATCGGAACCCGCCCCGAAAAAAACCGGGTCGGCCTCCTCTGTCTGTAGAGAGAAAAAGGGGTTTTGAGGAAATTGTTATATCAATTAATCAAACAACGTTGTATATTGTTTAACAAAGAATATTATTAATTATTGATAAGAAAAAGTAAAAGGGTTACCTTAGGATTAAGTATTTGTTATCCGGCAAGATTAGCAAATCAACCCTAAAAAGGAG
>Ga0180007_10007246_pt1 | contig 10541 bp, 10 predicted proteins | sample MM_PC_MetaG_FD_121122 | JGI IMG/M metagenome (GOLD analysis project Ga0180007, IMG submission 121122) | Groundwater microbial communities from the Aspo Hard Rock Laboratory (HRL) deep subsurface site, Sweden - MM_PC_MetaG | ecosystem: Environmental > Aquatic > Deep subsurface > Groundwater...
GCATGCCGGACTTTGCAATGGAACAGCTCACCAACCTCCCTCTTGTGGAAGAAGCACGCGAGGCCGCGCTTCAACTTTTAGAGGAGGATATCCGCCTAGAACACTACCCTCTACTCAAAGAAAAAGTGGAGAAGCTTAGAGAGCGTCTCCACCTGGAATAGGACGGATGAAACCGGGTTTCATCCTTAGAACTGTTCATAAATCACATCTAATGTTTGATTCCTTATCTTACATTCAACGTCGTAGGAAGCTGCGTTACGCATCTGCACTACTATTACAATATTACCTGTAGCGCCGAGCGAAGCCATTTGACCAGCATCGGTACTCTGGATAGCCACCGGTTGCCAGCTATTGTAAGCACTCGCTTCTGTAGTTGGCCCAATCTGCGTAACAGAGTCCCACCCTGAAAGTAACCTTATTTCCAAGGAACAATAGTTGAAGTACTCGTATCCTTGTGCCGCCCACGCTACGCTTTCTGCCCTTCTTCCTCCTGAAACTGGCACCGTAAAGGTGTGGACCGTACTGAATGGAGTAGCAGCTCCAGTGCGTGCGATTTCAGGGGCATAGCTCTGAGAACTGCTCTTTATAATAGGGCCGATAAGCTCGCTCAATAGCCGCGTTCCCGCGCTTGGATCTGTGAACGTAAGGTTATTGCCTGCGTCCACATCAAGATAAACTCCGCTTTGGCCAAGTCCAAGGAGACCTCCGGGGGTCACCGTCCCAATGCCCACCCTGCCCTGGTCCACAATGAGGCCGTACGCTGCGCCGCCTGTGTTCAAGATAAGGCCTCCGATCTTTTCCTGCGCTGTGCCGCTCGTGTTCAGGGGAGCTGCGACATTCCCTCCAGGAGGAAGGTCACTTGGAGAAGTATAGGCGCTGGCAACAAAAACCAACCCCAATAGAAGCAGTAGGGCCGCGGCTCCGGGAAGGGACTGGAGGATGTATTTTTTCAGAGAGAGACGCATGGAATTCGTGGGCGATTAGTGGGGATTAGGAAAGAATTGGACTACTTGAGGTACTTGGGCTGGGCGTCTTCTGGGGCAGAAAAACGCTGGATGAATTCCTCGTCGTCGGTATATTTTGGCTTTACGCCGCTTGGGGCGGAATTGCTTTTGAGGAATTCGGGGTCTGAAACGTAGCGCGACTCTGCTCCTTCGGGAGCTGAAAGCCGCTCTAAAATCTCTTCTTTTGTTAGCTCACGCTCTTCCTCACCAAGGGCGGGCTCTTCTCTTTGTTGCGCTTGCCATGCCCAAAAGACCAGTATGAGGAAGGCGCCGAGCGCCAGCAAGCCAAGCGCTGCGAGCACGATTCTTCCCTTCCATAATTCCCGCCATTCCATACCTTCCCCATTATACCTAAAAAAAACGGAATCGCCAATACATTTCTTCCACATAGGAGGCGTAGCGGGGACTGTCCCCGCACAGGGCTGGGTGATTCCCGGTTTCACCCAGTCCTTCTGTGGGCTTCTGGCCTCCGCCACTTGGGCGTGGGCCAGAAACCCATATATCTGCCCAGCATGAGACGGGTTTGGGCCTCAAGCGCGGGCAGTGAGGCGGCTACCATGGTGAGAGGCAAAAGGAACCACTGAAGCACGAGGAAGAGCTTTTTTTTCTTTCCGTAGGAGGTATCCACGGGGAGCAAAAGGATACTTAGGTACATGGAACCCACCACCCCAAGCATTGCGAGCCGCAGCATAATACTCACGAACCGAGGAAGGTTATAGGAAACGAGTGTCTGGGAAAACGCCCCTCCCCCGAGAAGCAAAGGGAGCCACCCAAGAAGGAAGATGAGCATGGAGGCGGTTGCCCACGACCAGAACCCGAACAGAATTTCCCCTCCGAGAGCGAAGGCGCGCCTCCGAGGAATTTTTTTGTTCTTAAAGAACCCGAAGAAAGCATAAGGGACGTCCGCTACCCCGTAAGCCCACCTCCTTTGCTGTAAATAGATATGCTGTATGGTCCTCCAGAGCGTGGGGGCCGCATTCGCATCCATGGATACGGGGCAGTGAAGGGGCTGGGTACGCCAGTTCCCGTCATAGTACAAAAAACACTGCCAGAATATCCTGGAATCGTCCGAGACCACGTTCGGCTGTTTGAATCCCACGTCGAGAAGCGCCTTGAGGCCCATGGAATGGGAAGAAAACGAGATAAGCTTCTCTGGCCTCTGCTGATTCATGGTGTGCCAGAAGGTGGAGTTAAAGGCAAACACCCTGGAGAGCGCGGGCGCCTCCTCCACGTTATTAAGGAACAAAGGAATGGGCTGGAAAGAGACATGCAGGGGATCTTCCGCTACGAGGAAATGGTAGGTGAGGCAACCCAGGTATTGAGGAGAGAGCACGGTGTCCGCATCCAGTGATGTCACGATAACCCTCTCTGGAAGAATACCCTTTTTATCCAAAACCTCTTCCTTCGCCTTCCGGAGCGCCCAGGTCTCATTGGAGGCCTTACCGGGAATCTCATCTGGGAGTTCTGCGGGGTGCTTCGTAATGAGAAAAGAAAAGAACGCTTCTCCAAACTCCCGCTCAAGAATCGAGGCCTTCTCTTCCGCCTCCCTGCCTTCGCGCTCTTCCATTCCGAGCACCACAAGGATACGCTCGGCAGGATACATGTTCTGCCGTATACTCAACAAACTTTGGCGGAGAATATCCAGCGACTCATTATAAGAAGGGAGTACCACTAAATGGTACAGATCCCTCCAGCTAGAAATGGGAAGAGAATAGGTATCCGGGGGAAGCGTGCGGAGCTCCTCTGCCCAGTCCGTCTTCTCATTGCGCCGCATCTGCCGGTATGAGGCGGCTAAATGAAAGCCCAAGTACAGGAGACGAAAGAGCCAAAACACCACAAACACGGTAATAATAAACGCAGTCCACACAGGGAAAAGCCAAGAACAAAGCACTCCCGCAGCAAGCGTGCCCCACGACAAAGCGCCCGGCATTATCTCGAGCGCCCGGTAGATGCGGCGCTCCTTTGGATCTGCCAGGTCCGAAGCTCGAGCTAACCGCTGATAGGCAGGAAGTTGCATGAAGGTGGACCTCTAAGAATTTTCTTGAGACCGGCTCCTGGAGGAATAGAAGGAGTTCGTCGCATTCAGATCCTTGAATCGGGCGACGAGAAGAACTTACAGACCTCCCTCTTATTTCCGAGCTATCGCGTCAATACCCTCGCCAATAGCTTGAGCTTCTTTTGACTGAATGTTCGCGAGCGCGCTTCTTTGTTTGTTTTCTTCAAAGACAACTGTGAACTTATCGAAAACGCCCTGCCTTCCGAGTATACGGGGAACATTCGAGTTCTCCAAGAACACAACCGGCAGATTGTATGGCTCATTCTCCAGGAGAACGGGGACTTCATGTCTCCATCCCTGGATTGCTTTCCCGTCAATGCCAGCTACCGCAAAAGGTGCCCCTTCCTCGGCTTGAATCCCAAGCGCCTCGGCATCGGATTTGGGAAGAACTGAAATAACGGCTCCGGAATCAACAAGCAAAAAGAGGGTTATATGCTCGCCCTCTTTCATCACAAAACCTACCTCGACGGCTGGAAACGTTGTAACGATGCCTCCTTCGCTCAGAGTGATGCCATACGGGAATACATGGCCGCTAGACATAGTAAATCATGGCCGAACTCTTGGGCACAGAGAACACCTTGATCTCGCGGAGAGGGATTGAAGGCATTTCCTTCTTTGCCAGAGCAATAACCTCTTTCAGGGTACCCCCGGAAGCCACCACTCTGCCATGTACAATGGCTACCTGCCTGCCCCCATACTTTTCGATATCAATAGTTGGAGCGTTCATACTTCCACTCTATGCCCTTTCTACAAACCAGTCAACCGCCTGGCCGCCTGGGTCCTAGGAGAGTTTTGGGTTGGGAATAAGAGGAAAAACCTTATTATAATATTGTGGCCCTCAAGGGACTTTATTGGGACCAGCTTCTGGAGGAATTAAGACGCTGGGAGCAACTAGAACATTTAATAACGAGGAGCGCAGCGACTACCCTTCTCTAACAATTTCAATATCCGTCAACGCAATAAGTTTATGATATACATGCCCCGGGATTCTTATCTCAATAGGAGCCTCCACCTCTCTTATTTCTTCACCTACTATTAATCTAATCTTTCCTTCGACCAGATATAATATCTCTGGTTCTTCATTCGACTGGGCGCCCCGTGTTTATCACGGGGCGAACCCCGGTTGAATACGTCATGATACTATGATACATAGTTTGCGGTCCCAAGGGGATTCGAACCCCTGATCTTCGGGATGAAAACCCGATGTCCTAGGCCTCTAGACGATGGGACCAAGCATTCCCATTGTAGCCCAAAGGATATAAAAAGCAACCCACATAGGCGTGAGTTTACAATAGAGTTTACAATTATATCTAGGGGGTTGACAATCATCTCAATTACGTCTATCCTAAAGATATGGGTATACGCGAGCAAATAACAACCCTACTTCAAGCAAAAAGACGGGTCACCTCAATAGAGATTGCCCAGCATTTTGGTTTTACGCGCCAATATATAAGCAAGATACTCCGCGAGATGGTCCGTTCCGGAAAGGTGACAAAATTCGGATCCACGCGGGGAGCATTTTACGTACTCCCAGAGTTTATCGACGCGGTAGGACCCACCGCGATACGTCGCCGCTTCCGTAGAAATAACCTTAAAGAGCATGAGGTTTTCGAAAAACTCATAGCTGGATTCCCAGCATTCCGAACAACCCCAGAAAATGTCCGGAATATCGTCCACTACGCATTTTCGGAAATGCTCAATAACGCCATTGAACATTCGCAATCGGGGTTCGTGGAGGTCGCGCTCGAGAATACTGCCCAAGCTATCCGGTTTGTTGTAAGCGACTTTGGCATTGGTGTATTTCGGAATGTTATGAAACAGCGCCGTCTTACTTCAGAACTTGAAGCTATGCAAGATCTCCTGAAAGGAAAAACCACGACAGATCCAAAGGCGCACACGGGCGAAGGCATCTTCTTTACCTCAAAAGCAGGAGACAGATTCGTCCTTGAAAGCTTTGGATACCGCATGGTTATCGACAACACCATGCCCGATGTCTTTTTCCAGGAGGACACAAAGGTGTACAAAGGAACTCGGGTCACATTCACAATATCGCGTAATAGCTCCATGCGCCTGGACGATTTGTTTAAGGACTACCAATCAGAACCCGGTAGCTACGCCTTTGACAAAACCGAGGTGCGCGTACGCCTCTTCACCATGGGTACCATATATGTATCCCGCTCCCAGGCGCGTCGTATTCTTGTCGGGTTGGAAAAATTCAAGAAGATTATCCTTGACTTTGACGACGTACCAAATGTTGGACAGGCATTTGCCGATGAAATCTTCCGGGTATTTCAAAACCGCCATCCAGAAATATCTATTGCGCCCATAAACATGAATGATACTGTTCGTTTTATGATTGAAAGGGTAGAAAAATCATGATACTTCTTGGCATTGAAACCTCGTGCGACGACACAGGAATAGCCGTGCTCGCCAAAGAGGCGGGAAAACTCTCCGTGCGCTCCAACGTAGTCGCCTCCCAGACGGAGATACACCGGGAGTACGGAGGCGTGTACCCTACGCTGGCGAAACGCGCCCACGCACACAACCTTCCCCCAACCCTTGAGCAGGCGCTCCAGGAGGCAGGGAACCCGAAAATAGATGCTGTGGCAGTTACCTACGGGCCCGGGCTCTCCCCCTGCCTCTGGAGCGGTATCACGTTTGCCAAAGAACTCGCGGAACAATGGGAGGTTCCCCTTATTCCCGTGGACCACATAGAGGGCCACCTTCTCGTTGCTTTGCTGGCGCAAAACAACGAGAGTTTTCAATTTCCAATTTCCAATTTCCACGCTGCAAATATCTTCCCCGCAATAGCGTTAATTGTATCTGGCGGACATACTCAGTTGGTGCTGGTGGAAACAATTGGAAAATACAACATTGTCGGGGAAACGAGAGACGACGCGGCAGGAGAGGCCTTTGACAAGACGGCCCGCATTCTTGGACTCGCCTATCCTGGGGGACCTGCCATTGCCGAACATGCTCAACGATGGAACGAGGAAATACTGCTTTCCGGGAAGCTCTCGGAGGCCGTTTGGCATGGTCTCCGACAAACGTCGGAGCAAACGGCCGAGAGCGCAACCCCCAAGCGCCCGCTGGGGCGCGAGAGGGGTGATTCCCGGAAGCAGTATTCCAAGCAACAGAACATTCGATTGCCACGGCCCATGCTGCACACAAAAGATTATGACTTTAGCTTCTCGGGGTTAAAGACCGCGGTGCTTTACGATTTCCAGGCAAGGAGCGAAGAAGAACGTACCTCTCCAGAATATGTGGCAGAAATGTCTTGGGAAATTCAGGAAGCAATTGTGGAAGTACTCTTAGCCAAAACAAAAAAGGCGGCGGACGCCTTGGGAGCCAAGGCCCTTATTCTTGGAGGAGGGGTCGCGGCAAATGAGCTTCTGAAGGAACGAATAAAAGAATCATTCTCTGACCTCGCGCTTTTCATTCCTCCTTCAGGGCTCGCCACGGACAATGGCGTCATGACAGCTCTCACGGGATACGTGGCATGGGAGCGGGGAGACGCACTGCCTTCCGGCGCCTCCCTGGAGGCCGCCCCCAATCTCCGCCTTGGCGAAAAGAGTTTGGGATTTCGGGTTTCGGACTTATAATAGGTAGCATGGCAAAACTGGAAGAGCTTCCAAAGACATACAATCCTCAGCAAGCGGAGGCGCGGATATACAAGCTCTGGGAAAAGAGCGGTTTTTTCAATCCAGACAACCTCCCAAAAGCCTTCAAGGAACCATTTTCCATTATCCTGCCTCCTCCCAACGTTACGGGAACACTCCACATGGGACACGCCGCCATGCTCGCCTTTGAGGACGTACTTATTCGCTGGCAGCGAATGAAGGGTTTCCGCACACTCTGGCTTCCAGGCACGGACCACGCGGCAATCGCCACGCAGTCCAAGGTAGAAAATATGCTTTATAAGGAAAAGAAACAGACGCGCCACGACCTTGGACGCACGGAATTTCTCAAGCTGGTGGGAGAATTCGCCCAAGAGAGCCATGACACCATCGTGAACCAGATTCGGCGCATGGGTTCCTCGCTCGACTGGAGCCGAGAGGCCTTTACCTTGGACGAGAAACGAAATCTTGCCGTGAATACCGCATTCCAGAGAATGTACGAGGGAGGTCTCATCTACCGCGGAGACAGAATTGTGAACTGGGACCCCAGAATGCAAACCACGGTATCTGATGACGAAATTGAATGGAAAGAAGAGAAAACGCCTTTCTACTACCTGAGATACGGACCCTTTACCATTGGTACGGCGCGCCCCGAAACCAAATTTGGTGATAAGTACGTCGTTATGCATCCCAAAGACAAGCGGTATGCACAGTACAAGCATGGAGACATCATCCCCCTGGAATGGATAAATGGAAAGATCACGGCAACGGTTATTAAAGACGAGGCGGTTGATATGGAATTCGGGAGCGGGGTCATGACCATTACTCCATTCCATGACCGAACCGACTTTGAGATAGCGGAACGTCATCATTTGGAAAAAGAGCGCATTATTGACCTCAAGGGCAAACTTCTTCCTATTGCAGGGGAATTCGCCGGTACATACATTACAAAAGCAAGACCGCAAATTATAGAAAAGCTGCGGAATAAGGATTTACTCGAACGAGTGGATGAAAACTACGTACACCGGCTTGCCACAAATTCGAGGGGCGGTAATGTTATTGAACCCCAAATCATGCGGCAGTGGTTTGTTGCCGTGAATAAAGAGTTCCCCTTCCCGCACGCGGGGCTCAAAGGAATCAAGAAAGGACAGAAAACCACCATAAAACGGCTCATGCTCCATGTGGTAAAGACAAAACAAGTGGAGATTCTACCCAAACGTTTTGAGAAAGTATATTTTCACTGGGTGAACAACCTCCGCGACTGGTGCATAAGCCGCCAAATCTGGTACGGCCACCGCATTCCTGTTTGGTACCGAGGAGAAAAACTCTCATGCGGCGCCCAACAGCCCAAGGGAAAGGGATGGGAACAGGACCAAGACACCTTAGACACCTGGTTTTCTTCCGGACTTTGGACCCTTTCCACTTTGGGGTGGCCAAAAGAGACCAAGGATCTCAAAACGTTCCACCCGACCTCGGTTCTGGAAACCGGCTACGACATCCTCTTTTTCTGGGTAGCGCGCATGATTCTAATGACAACCTACCTTTTGGGCGAAGTACCTTTCAAAACCGTGTACCTCCACGGCCTCGTCAGAGACAGCCAGGGAAGAAAGATGAGTAAGTCCCTCGGTAATGTCATCAACCCCCTAGACATGGTAAACGCCTACGGCGCCGACGCCACACGTCTCTCCCTGCTCATAGGAACAGCTCCAGGACAGGATATCTCTTTATCTGAAGACCGAGTACGTGGGTACCGGAACTTTGTGAACAAGATATGGAACATCGGGAGATTTACCCTGCTAAAGACCGAGGATTTCAAGCCCTTAAAAACCCCGCCTCCCCTTGGAACGGAGGAAAAAAGAATCCTCAAGGAGTTCCACAGAACAGCGGAACAGGCAACGCGTTCCCTTGAACGGTTCCAATTCTCGCACGCAGCCGAAATCATGTACCACTACCTTTGGCACACCTTTGCCGACAAAGTGATTGAGCAGTCCAAACCCGTGCTCCAAGACCCAAAGAAAAAGAAGGCGAGGCAATACGTACTCGTACAGGTCCTTGCCGACTCCCTGAAAATACTCCATCCCTTCGCTCCCTTCGTGACCGAGGAACTCTACCAGAAGCTCCCCCTTCTCAATAAAAAAAAGACGCTCATGATTGAGCGCTGGCCCGTATGACCTTCTTCTCCCTCCTGCTCTTGGGCATAGCTCCGAGCGCCGTCTGGCTTCTCTTCTACCTAAGGCAGGATGCGCACCCAGAACCCAACTGGATGATTCGCAAGGTCTTTCTCTGGGGAATGCTTGCCGCTATTCCAGCCATTGGGATTGAGCTCATGTTCAAGTGGGGTTTCACGGCCATTCTTCCCTTTTCCCTGTTCCCCATTGTGAACCTGTTTCTGGGAGTGGCGCTCACCGAAGAGTTCCTCAAGTACGCTGTCGTGCGCCTGCGCGTACTCAACGGAACCATAGCGGAAGAACCCCTTGACGTCATGCTCTACATGATAATAGCGGCCCTTGGATTCTCCGCCTTTGAGAATATCCTTCTGCTGTTCGGGCTGGGCCCCCTCGCTCCCTTCCGCGAACTCTTCCTCACGAGCGTTCTGCGTTTTGGAAGCGCGACCCTGCTCCACGCCCTTGCCTCCGGACTTCTCGGATTCTTCCTCGCGCGCTCTCTCATCACTGGAAGGGGCCGTATCAAAAATCTCATCTTCGGGCTCGCGGCCGCGACTTTCTTGCATGGACTCTTCAACTTCTCTATACTTGAACTAGACATGCCCTTGCAGATTCTCGTGCCGGGCACCATTCTTATTACGCTCGCGGTATTCGTACTGCTCGGATTCCGCACCCTTCGAAACACCCCAAGATAACCTATGCCTCTTTTCCATAAATCCCCCGAAGAAGAACTGCCTGAAAAAGGTGAGGAGCGCATGCGCTCCGAGATTACCGTAGAAGAGCTCCCCGAACAAGAGGAAGAAGGGGAAAAAGAAAAAAATGAAGAGGCGAAAGCGCCTGATTGGTTCCAGACAGAAGGAGAACTCGCCCTTGACGTGTACGAGCGGGGAGAAAACATTGTGGTACACGCCCCCATCGCGGGAGTAAGCGCCAAAGATATTACGGTTGTCCTTGAAGATGACGTGCTGACCGTGTATGGAGAGCGGAAGAACCCCGCGGTCGGCGGGGAAGAACGCTACGTAGTGGAAGAATGCTACTGGGGCCCCTTCTCCAGGCAGGTCATTCTTCCCCATGAGGTAGACGCGGAAAAGGCGGAGGCAACCCTGCAAAAAGGAATTCTCACCATTCGCGCTCCCAAGCGCAAAGCAAAAGAAGCGCAGCGCGTGCAAGTGAAAAAACTCTAGGTTGGGTGAAACCGGGAATCATCCAACCTCAATTGGTGCCCTCGAGAGGATTCGCACCTCTACCCCTTGCGGGACATGGTCCTAAACCATGCGTGTCTACTGTTCCACCACGAGGGCAAACGGGAAAGAACCGTTCTCTCCCGTCTATTCATTAAATAGCGTACAGATAAAAAGAAATCAACCCTCCAGAACGGAGGGTGATTTCATAGAAACAAGGTTTCCCTAGAGGTCCCCAAGCATATTCTCAAGAACAAGAGGAATCGCCTGGGCAAAGAAGGACAGGAGAATTCCCACGACTGCCATCAAGAGCTTCTGGCGGGCGCTGGAAATTGTATCCGCGCTTCCTCCGGCCGTCACGAACTGGAATGCGGCAATGAGGACCATAAACACCGCGGCAATAATAAGTATCGTGAACACCCAATCCACAATACTCTCTATCGCTTCCACAAGTCCGGCTGCAGTACTAACGTCGCTCACCTCCGTTTGATCGCCAGGAAGGCCTGTTTGCGCTAAAA
>Ga0180007_10007247_pt1 | contig 10541 bp, 14 predicted proteins | sample MM_PC_MetaG_FD_121122 | JGI IMG/M metagenome (GOLD analysis project Ga0180007, IMG submission 121122) | Groundwater microbial communities from the Aspo Hard Rock Laboratory (HRL) deep subsurface site, Sweden - MM_PC_MetaG | ecosystem: Environmental > Aquatic > Deep subsurface > Groundwater...
GCTGAAATGCTCAGGCACGTCGTGCCTTCGCAAGAATTTACCTGTTATTTTCATTAACTTTTTAAGGTCAACGGTGTACGTTACCATGTGGGGGCCTCCCCACCCCTCATCTAAAGGTTTCATAATAGAAAAAGGTGGGGAAACCCCCCTTATAACCCTAACTTGCAAAGAAGCCGCGCCAACCCAAAGCTTTTATAGCTCTTTGGTTTTCTTGCATCCATGTTCAAGGTAGTCGGACAGCAGGACAAGGCAAGGGCAGGCATTCTCCAGACCAAGCATTGCATTATCCATACCCCTTACTGGATGCCCGTCGCCACAAAGGCCAGCGTCAAGACCCTCTCTGCTGAGGACCTCAGCACTCTCGGCCCGCCGCTGTTGATGTGCAACACCTACCATCTCATGCTCCAGCCCGGCCCGGAAGTCATCGAGAAGCTTGGCGGCCTGCACAAGTTCATGTCCTGGCCCAAGGCATTGATGACTGACAGCGGCGGCTTCCAGGTGATGAGCCTGGGCTATGAGACAAAGAAAGGGAAGCTCGGCTTTTTTCCTTCAGAATCGAATGAGTTGGAGCTGCCATCAAAAGTAAAAATCACTGAGAATGGAGTCAAATTCAATTCAATTCATGGCCCTGTGATGCTGACCCCTGAATCATCTATCGGGATCCAGGAGAAGCTCGGCGCTGACATGATACTGGCTTTTGATGAGTGCACACACCCTCAAGCAGGCAGGGAATACACCAAGAACAGCATGGAACGCACGAATAGGTGGGCAGAGCGTTCGCTTGCAGCACACAAAAGAAAGGACCAGGCCCTGTTCGGCATCATTCAGGGTGGTGCGTACAAGGACCTCAGGAAGGAGAGCGCAGAAGCCATTTCAAGTATGGGGTTCAAGGGCATCGCTATCGGCGGCTCGCTCGGCAATACCAAGAAGGACATGCACAAGGTCCTTGAATGGACCATGGATGAGCTGCCTGATGACAAGGCGAGGCATATGCTGGGCATCGGCACCGTCGAAGATTGCTTCGAGGCAGTTGAGCGCGGCATCGATCTCTTCGACTGCGTCGGCCCGACGAGGATCGGTAGGTCTGGGTATGCTTACATCTCCCCTAAAGCTGGCGGCACGAAGAAGAACAAGTTCAGGTTCAACATAACCCGTGCTGCTTTCCGGACAGACACCGAACCAATAGACCCGGGATGCGGATGCCTGACCTGCAAGACATATTCAAGGGCTTACCTTCACCACCTCTTCAAGGCCAAGGAATACCTCGCATACCGCGCCCTCTCTGTCCACAACATCCACTTCATGCTCGGGCTGATGGAAGACATGCGCCAAGCCATCATGCACGGGGAGTTCGGCAAGATGAAGAAGGCCTGGTTGGGGCGAGGCTGAACTGCAGAATAGGGATACTGATAAACAGCGAAGATGATGCTTACTTGCCAGTAGTATTAAAATGGTAACATTTTTATATTTCTTTGAGTTTACCCCTTTAATATGAGGATGGATAGGATTGTAGAATTGGATGGAATGAATGGAATCTCATTAAAATATTCTTTTTATGCAAATCGAGGTAATTATGTCCAAGGACTTGAAATTGAAGATTTGAGGAAGCTAGAAGGGCTCATACCGCAGATTATCAGTGGTATGGAAGAAGTGCAACAGAAACATCCTGATCTGAAAGTCCTGGTGAATATCGAGGCTGAAGGAAATTTTGGATATTTTAATGTCGTTCTAACTTATGCTCAGAACTTCCTTTCAGAGGAGAAAAGGGGAGTTATAAGGCAGGCAGCTAAGGACCTAATAGCAATTGCAGGGAAACCGGATATTAACACAGAAGATATTAGCAGCGACTACACATTTTAGATTAGCTTAGGCACGAGATCCTCTTCTCTTCATCATCGATCTCCAGGCAGATGGAGTCATTCCCCGTACTTTGGGCCAGGTTATAATAGCAATCATCTATTTCACATAAACTTATGGGATCCGTGATGAATGTGATGCATCGCTCCCTGGAGGGTTCATTCATGATGTATCGGCAGATCTCTTCATCATGCCTGTTCTTTGCCGCATCATCATAACAATGATCCTGCCAATTCGCTGCGGCATGGTGCTCAATTAAGTACATGTTTGTCTCATCAGAGCACCAATCTGGATTGTACCTGTCGAGCTTTAGCCTGCAGAAATCTTTGACATCCTCGCTAACAATCAGTTCATCACATAAATAGATGTCTCTTCTCCTGTAAGCGATCGCCGCATAGCAGAAGTCACGGCTCTCTGATTCCAGATGCTCTTCGCAGATTGACGTCTGGTTCGACCGCTCTGCGATTCTGATGACACATTCATCTTTGAATGCGATTTCACGGTTTCTTATGGCAAGAAAGGGCATTGACTTGTATGTCGAGTTCCTTTGTACGGACGGATCAATTCTATTACAATCTTCAACAGTCAATGCTTGGAAAGAAAAGCATTGGGCCTCGGCGTAAGGATCATTTATTGTATCACAATCTACTGATATATTTATACAACGCCCTCCGCGGCATCTTTCGATGAGGTCATCGCATCCGAATAAGAAGAACACCAATGTGACTGATAACATGATGAAATAGGATTTTTTTATTGTATCTATCATCATAGTCCTTATTTGTTGATCGTTCTTATGCATTTTTATGATAACCCCCACTCAGGATCAGAAAATTTGTCTTCTTTGAATGATCTTTCAATCTCAGCCTTGATATCTTTCACATCTTCAGCGTTGAGCGGTTTGAAATCCTTGTAATACTCAGGCTTCTCTTCTCTGTGAGGAAAATAGGCTGCCTGCCCATATTTGTGTGTCTTAGCGCTTTTTGCTCTGCCGTATAGATGGATGTGCAGGTATGAACCTTCCGGCTTGAATACTGTCCAATTCCCGTTGTCTTGATAATTTATCCTACCGATGTCGACCCCGTGCTCATTCATCACTTTAGTCATGGCTTGGCCCACAACGATGGTCAATCTCATCAGTCCAATAGCTTGTTTTGGTGTAAGTTGTTGCCTGTCAACAAGCCTTACTTTGGGATATATCTTGATGTGCCCGCCATCATCCCTGTCAACATGAGGTCTTTCGTGAGATTCAACAATAAAATCTTCTGATTCGTAAATTGTTGCCATGACAGAAGATAATTATTGCTGATATAAAAGTCTTTGGGCTTTCGTTCAAGCACTAAGATTTCATTCCATCAATTAACCGGGAACAGACGGTCGCTCAGCTCGAGGACGCGCAGTGGTTTTCCGTCGATGATTTCAGTCTCCACGACCTTGAAATATGGATTATCTGCGGCGACGGTCACATGCCCATTCATGATAAGGGGGAACCTGTTCTTGTCAATAAATATTACTGGTCAACGATCCATTCACATCCCGATATACTTCATCACGCCGTAGGTGAGGAATACCGGCCAGACTATGGCTTTCAGGAATCCCAATACTCCGTTCCAGAAGCCTGTCGCTGTTGATATGTTGTAGATCGCTGCGCCGACAAAGCCCAATACGTAGATCATGCCGCCCTGGCACATGTTGTTGATATCTTTGCATTTCTTCTTCATTCTTATCGCCTCCTAGCTCTCCGGAAAGAACACCATGAACGTGCTGCCCTTGCCGGGCTCTGAATCCACCTCGATCCTGCCCTTGTGCAGGTCCACGAGGTTCTTTACGATGGCCAGCCCCAGGCCGAAGCCGCCCTCGTGCCGGGTCATATAATTCTCGACCTGGAAGAACTTTGAGAACAGTTTCTTCTGGTGTTTCTTGTCTATGCCCTTGCCCGTATCAGAGACTGAGAACTGCCATCCGTCCTCGAGCTTCCTGGCCTTCACCGTTATCTTGCCGCCCTTGTCTGTGAACTTCGTGGCGTTGGACACGAGATTGATGAGTATCTGCTGGAACCGCTCCTTGTCCACACTCACTTTGAAGGGCTTGGGCACGTCCACCTTTGTGTCTATGCCTTTCTTCTGCGCGAGCTTGTAGAAGAACGGGTCATGGAACACCGGCGCGAGGTCTATGGTCCGTATGTCGACGCTTATCTTCCCTGACTCTATCTTGGAGAGGCTCAACAGGTCTTCGATAAGCCTTGCCAGCCTGTCGGATTCCTCGCTCAGGGTCTCCACAGCCTCCTCCTGCTTCTTGGTCATCTTGCCGAACTTCTTCTGCTTCAGCAGGGACAGGTAGAGCTTTATGGAGGTCAAAGGCGTCCTGAACTCGTGCGACACCACAGAGATGAACTCGTCCTTCATCCTGTTGATCTCCTTTGCGATGCCGTATTTCTTCTCTGACTGCCTGAGCTTGGAGTATAGCTGGGCCTTGTCCACCAGTTTCAGGTAGACGATCATGGTGAATAGCAGTATGGACATGAATGGGAACGGGTGCACAGCCACCTGCATCCTGGTGCTGAAGTGGCTGTGGTAGACGAAGTTGGTTATGTGGACCACTGGCGCGACCATGTACACCATGAAAGCGATGATGATGTTGAACTTGTACCTTATCGGCTTGTGCTTGTAGAATATGAACAGTATTATGGGCATCAGCAGTATCCAGACATTCAAGAGCATGAAAAGAGGGAATCCCCAGAAGTCTATGAATTTCGTCGTGATATCCTTGCTTACTGCCTGGAACCAGAATAGGTGTATGACGACGGTGATGATTACCAGCAACACCATCTCGACCTTTATCTGCAGCCTTAGCTTCCGCCCCTTGAACGCCGGATAGAGGAATGCATACGTCAAGAGTATCAGGGCGAAGCTCTCGAACGCATACTCGAACAACGGGAATACAGGCCTGAATTCTGTGACGCCTCGCTCCCCGAATATCTTATAGACATACCCTGCTGACATGACTAATTTCTGGAACGCCAGCGTCCCGAAGCCTATGATCAGGAACTTCAGCTCCCTTGAGCGGGTCTTGATGAACTCCACCGTGACCATGAAGGTTATCAGGGAATACAGCAGTAGCTCGAAGGCCTTCTTCGCGAACTCTCCCAGCGGGGTGCCTAAAAAGAAAAAGAAGTTGTGCAGGATGTCAATCATTTGTTTAGATACTCCCCTTTTATGGTGAGTTGGTTACCTCCTCATATTTTCTTCAAGACAATGGGGTATCTAAACACTAAAAATACAACGAAAAAAGCATCGCATTTTTCGTGTACACAAAATCTTTGATTTTGTTGTACCCCTCCCCTTGTGGGTGGTTGGGATTATTATTTTCTCAGGGCTTGCGATACTATCTGTTTGAGCTCCTCTGGCTCGAACGGCTTCTTGAGGTAGTCGTCTGCGCCTATGAACCTGCCCTTGTCCTCATCCAATGGCTGGTTCTTCGCTGTGACCATGACCACCTTGGTGTCCTTGAGCTCCGGGTCCTGCCTTATGTTGAAGCAGACGTCATAGCCGCCTTTCTTGGGAAGCATCAGGTCCAGGATGACCAGGTCCGGCTTCAGCTCCTTCACTTTCTTAAGGCCCTCTTCCCCGTCTTCAGCAAAGTGCACACTGTGGTCCTCTCCGAGTATCAAGCCTTCCGCCTTGGCTATATTCGGCTCGTCCTCAATTATCAGGATCTTGCCCATCACGCTCACCTCAGGGAGCGGGAAGCCCCTTGCAGTTAAATACGTTTCGCTCCAGGACACCTTTTCTGCGTAATATAGTTTTCAGCACAAAAAAACATAAATACCAGGGCGTCATCAAGAATTGCAGCGTCTACTACATTTTGTAGAAATTCACCATCTAACCACAACATATTGGGGTAACCTATGAAATGCCAATACTGCAGCCATCCTGACACCAAGGTTGTTGACAGCCGCGAGACAGATGACCTGTCGGCCATAAGGCGGCGCAGGGAATGCCTGAAGTGCAGCAAGCGCTTCACTACCCATGAGCGGGCCACCAACGCGGATATCGTGGTCATCAAGAAGGACGGCGCCAGGGAGCAGTATGACCGCCAGAAGGTGCTTCTCGGCATCAGGAAGGCCTGCGAGAAGCGCGACATCAAGGACGAGGTCATCGAGCAGATCGCTGACGAGGTCGAGGCCAGGGTGAGGAATCACCGCAGCACAGAGGTCCCTTCCCTCGTCATAGGGAGAAAGGTGATGGCAGGGCTCAAGAAGGTAGATAACGTGTCTTATCTCAGGTTTGCATCGGTATACCAGGAATTCGAGGACATAAGCTCATTTGAGCGCGAGCTCAAGACCCTGAAGAATCCTAAAAAGCCACCGAAAGCGTCTGGACCGACCAGACGCTTTCATTAATAGGCGGATTTTTTGGATACAAGAAGGCGTAATACCCTTGCCTTAAGGTAAGGGATGTAGCGCCTTCTCTGTAAAATAAAAGGTGAGTGAAGTGATTGTGAAGATAAAGAAGAGAAGCGGTTCCACAGAACCGTTTGACCAGGACAAGATCACCAGTGCCATCTACAAGGCGGCCCAGGCAGTAGGCGGCCAGGACCATTCCGAGTCCCTCCGCCTCAGCTCGTTGGTCGTCAAAGGGCTGGGGAAAGGCACGAAGGCACCCTCGGTCGAGGAGATCCAGGACCTTGTGGAAAAGGTCCTGATAGAGGAAGGGCATGCGAAGACTGCCAAGGCCTACATCCTGTACAGGCAAGAGCGCAAGACCATAAGGAACGCCAAGGAAGCCCTGGGCATAACAGATGACATAAAGCTCTCTTACAACGCTGTCCAGGTGCTCGAGAGGCGCTACCTGAAGAAGGATGTGGACGGCAGGACTGTCGAGACCCCAGGCGAGATGTTCAGGAGGGTCGCCAAGAACATCGCATCCGCAGACCTCATATATGACAAGAAGGCTGACTTGAAGAGGACAGAGGGTGAGTTCTTCGAGATCATGACCTCTTTAAGGTTCATGCCCAACAGCCCTACGCTGATGAATGCCGGCCGGCACCTGCAGCAGCTCGCTGCATGCTTTGTCCTTCCGGTAGGGGATTCCATGGAGAGCATATTCGAGACGATAAAGAACACTGCCCTCATACACAAATCTGGCGGCGGCACAGGCTTCTCCTTCTCGCGCATACGCCCCAGGGGGGCTGCTGTGAAGTCTACCAGCGGCATCGCCTCAGGACCTATCTCTTTCATGAAGGTCTTCAACGCTGCCACAGAGGTCATCAAACAGGGCGGCACGCGCAGGGGCGCGAACATGGGCATCCTCAGGGTGGACCATCCTGACATCCTTGACTTCATCGTGGCCAAGGAACGGAATGACCAGCTCAACAACTTCAACCTGTCTGTGGGCATAACCAATGCATTCATGGGGGCTGTTCAGCAGAACAAGGATTATGACCTTGTCGACCCGGTCACCAAACAGCCTGTCAAGAGCCTCTCTGCCCGTCGTGTCTTCGACCTCATCGTCATGATGGCCTGGAAGAACGGTGAGCCGGGAATAATATTCCTCGATAGGCTCAACCAGGACAACCCTACGCCCGAAGTCGGCGAGATAGAGAGCACTAATCCCTGCGGCGAGCAACCATTGCTCCCCTACGAATCCTGCAACCTGGGATCCATCAACCTCTCAAAGATGGTCAAGGAGCTGGAAGGCAAGTTCGTCTTCGACGAGGACAGCTTCAGGAAGGCCGTGAGGACGGCTGTTCATTTCCTCGACAACGTCATCGACAAGTGCAGCTACCCGCTGAAGGAGATCAAGGACATGGTCAAATCCAACCGAAAAATAGGACTAGGCGTGATGGGCTTCTCAGACATACTGATACAGCTCGGCATCCCCTACAACAGTGAGGAAGCTATCACTTTCGGTGAGAAGATCATGAAGATCGTCGACGAGGAATCAAAGAAGATGTCGAGGGAGCTCGCCAAGGCCAGAGGACCGTTCCCCAACTACGGGAAGAGCATCTACGCAGGGAAGGATGAGATCAGGAACGCCACGACCACGACCTTGGCGCCCACCGGGACGATCAGCATCATATCCGGCTGCTCCTCCGGCATTGAGCCCCTATTCGCGATCTCTTACATCAGGAACGTGATGGACAACACCCACCTGCTTGAGGTCAACCCGCTGTTCAGGAAGGCTGCCCAGACCAGGGGCTTCTACACCGACGAGCTGATGAGGCGTATCGCAGAGCGCGGCACCTTGAGCGGCATGGAAGAGATACCTGAAGACATACAGAGGGTTTTTGTCACCTCCCATGACATCTCGCCCGAATGGCATGTCAGGATGCAGGCCGCGTTCCAGAAGCACACGGACAACGCTGTCTCGAAGACCGTGAACTTCCCCCAGAGCGCTACCACCAAGGATGTCGAGAACGTCTTCTTGATGGCGTACAAGCTCGGCTGCAAGGGAGTTACCGTCTACAGGGACAAGAGCAGGGAGGAACAGGTGCTGAACATAGGCTCGGTCAACAAGGACCGGCTCCGGCCCAAGAAAAAGATGAAGGTCGTTGACGCAGAGTATGCCGGCGGCTGCGAGACCTGCAACGTATGATGGAACAGGACAGACTCGGACTTGTCCATGTCTACACCGGCAATGGCAAGGGAAAGACCACGGCTTCGCTAGGCCTCTCCCTCAGGGCCATAGGGCACGGCTTCCGCGTCTACATGGCCCAGTTCCTGAAGGGAGGCTTCTACACGGGTGAGTTCGTCGCCTCCCAGAACATCCTGAAGAACCTTGACATAACCCAGTTCGGAAAGGCCTGCCTGAAGCTGAAGAAGCAGATGAGGATAAGGCCCGGGAAGCCCCCCATCTTTGTACGTGAGGACAACGTCTGTGGGGACTGCCGGTTCTGCTTCCTGCCCGAGGACGATGAGATGCTGAAGATCAAGGAAGCCTTCCGCCAGGCGAAGAAGGCTGCCATGAAAGGGGATTATGATATGGTGATCCTGGACGAGATCAACGTGGTCCTGCACAAGGGACTCCTCCCCATGCAGGAAGCCCTTGACCTGATAAAGGACAAGCATCCTGAGACCGAGCTGGTCTTCACCGGCAGGAACGCACCCAAGGAGATTCGGGACGTTGCAGACTACGTATCAGAGGTCCATGAGATCAAGCACCCCTGGCAGCAGGGCATCCAGGCCAGGAAGGGGATTGAGTATTAGAAACATTTAAAAGAAACCTTTCTCAAGTGACTGTGGATGGATGACACGGAAATCTACCTGCGGGATTGGTTTGTCCATTACATCAAGCACAAGGACCTCGTCCTGAGGAGGATACAGGCCATCGACAACACTGACCAGGGACTTAAGCTGACAATGAAGGACCGTGTCGTCGATGTTCTTGTCGAGATCCAGCTCACCCATGCAATACACCGCCTGAAAGACGGCTGGCTGTACATCGTGACCCTGCACAACGAGGAGAACACCAAGGCATTGGCTGCTAACTGGAAGTCTTTCTCCTCCAACCCGAAGCTGACCATATTCTTCGTCAACCCGTTCTCAAGCCAAGAGACCAAATGGGTCATCATGCCCTACACACATGAGCGGATCTGTGACATCAGCTCGTTAGAGCAGGGCTTTGTCTCCTTGGCTGAACTGGTCGATCCGATAACTGTTGAAGAGCTCAAGAGGAAGATGAGATGATCGACAACCCGCTGCGCAAGAAGTCCTATCCTATCGGCTCTAGGGTGGCGAAGGCCCTTCTCTTGATCAGGTTCAAGCCCAACACCTGGTCCGTCCTCGGCCTGCCGTTCGCGCTTCTGGCAGCTTACTTCCTTTACCTTCAGGATTACCCAAAGGCCCTCGTATTTGTTCTGGTTGCGGCCCTCTGCGACTACCTCGATGGTACTATGGCCAAGGTCTCTGGCCAGATAACCAAGTTCGGCAACTACCTGGATGCCATGATGGACCGGATAGTGGAGATAATCATCTTCTTCGGCTTCGCCTTCTACTACCCCATGCCGAGCTTCTTCGCCATAAGCGGGAGCCTGCTGATGTCTTACTCAAAAGCCAGGGCTGCCATGCTGGTCAAGATCGGCAATCGGGACGTGCCTGCCATTGGTGAGCGGGCTGACCGCATGATCCTATTGATGGTAGGCATGCTCTTAGCGATTTTCCTTCCGAAAATATATGGTTATGACACATTAGCAATACTTCTGGTCCTGATAGGCTTGATGTCATACATCGGCACCCTGCAGAGGTTCATCCGCGTGCAGAAGGTCCTTAGGTAATTATTGCAGTATCTCCTTCACGTGCCGGCATTTTTCCACGCCCGGGCAGCTGTTCTCCCCCCAGACGCATCCCCTGCATGACTCAGTGTTCTCGTTCGGGTAGCCTGCGATGAAAGTCTCCAGCCTTCCCTGCCGTACCGGCTGCATGATGCGGTACGTGCCTTTGAGCGGGCATTCCATGCCTATGGCTTCCTTGAGCTGATCCTTCAGCTCATCCATGCCGATTCCGAGTTTTTCAAGGACGTATATTGGGACTCGCATAAAATCACTCTTAGAGTTTTGGGGTCGATGAGCGGGCCTTACCCGTAATGGATAGGCCAGGCTAGAAAGAAAGTGCAGGACTCCATGCTGCCATCGGCTTCCATGCTACCGTGGAGAAAACATCCCGTATTTAAAGCTATTGTCTATAC
>Ga0180007_10007248_pt1 | contig 10538 bp, 9 predicted proteins | sample MM_PC_MetaG_FD_121122 | JGI IMG/M metagenome (GOLD analysis project Ga0180007, IMG submission 121122) | Groundwater microbial communities from the Aspo Hard Rock Laboratory (HRL) deep subsurface site, Sweden - MM_PC_MetaG | ecosystem: Environmental > Aquatic > Deep subsurface > Groundwater...
CTTGGTAAAAATTATTTCATAATTATGTCGGGCGTTCAAATAATTTTGAACTTTTTCCCTGGCCGCCTCATACATTTTAGTCATTTGATCACTTAAATGATGAACTCCTCTATGAACATTGCTGTTATGCTCGGAAAGTAATTTATTTATGATATCTATCACGACTTGAGGTTTCTGGGTCGTGGCTCCATTATCAAAATAAACAAGAGGCTTTCCATAAATTTTCCTTTTAAGTAACGGAAAATCACTTCTTATTTTCTTTACATTAAAGTTGGATATTTTATGAAAAATACTTTTTATTTTATACATTTGCATTTTTTAAATCAAATTACTCACTTTTTAAAATTGGGAGCAATTTTCAGTGTTCAACATACTGATTATATATTATTATAATTGCATTCAATTTGCAAGTGCCTGTATCAGTTCACTCCACCCTAATGCGCGCATGGATTTTTTATCAAACGAGCAAAATCTGTTAAGAAACAGAAAGGGATTCAGAATCCAACATGTTTTATTTTCCTTGATTATTCATCCCTCATTCTCCATTTCAATTCTTCCACTACTTCCACAGGACTAGGATCAGTTTCATATTCTAAAGCTAAATAATAAGAGAGCCAATCGCCGATATAAAGCGTTGCAAAAATTTCATATAAAGGATTTCCTTGCGGCATATTGATAAAAATAATTTCTCCGCCTTTTTGTTTAATAATATCTGCTGTAATTTGCATTCGTTTAATTATGCGCGGATGGTTTTTTTTATTTTTTAACATTAAGACTATTAAAGGAATATTTTCTTTTGACAAATTGGTAAAGCCAGCCATCTCATTATGATTTAATTCAGGGAAAGTATTGTAAAAAGCTAAAACTTTAGCATTTTCATTAAACTTAATCTTCCAGATTCTAGCCAAGGCTTCATATCCTTCTGAAGCATAAACTAAAATTAATTTGTTTTTTAATTTTTTAGCTAAATTTTTGGCTTTTTCTTCAAAACTAGAATTATTTTTTAATAATTCTACGGTTTCATCAATATCAGCGATTTTATCTTCAACTATACCGGCATTAATCAAAACCTTCAGCATAGCCGTAAAAATATAGCCTGTGCCGCAACGCGGTTGAATGCCTTCATTTGGCAAAAGAATTAAAGCCGTATTATTTTGTTGGCATAATTCAGCTAATTTTCCGCCAATAGTTATACTGATTGGCTCAAAACCTCTGGACAAGGCTTGGGCATAGCAAGATAATGTTTCCTCCGTATTACCGGAAAATGAGATTGTAAAAATCAAGCTCTTGGCGTTGGATTTTTTAGGCAGTTTATAGTTACGACTAATATAAATTGGCAAATCTAAAGCTAGATAAGTTTTTAGCAAGTCTGCTGGTAAAGATGATCCTCCCATACCGCAGACAACTAAATTGTCAAATTCGCCTTTTGGCTTTATATTTTTAGATAATTGTAAGGCTTTGTGAAATTGCAAAGGAAAATCTAGAATAACTTGACGCATATTGTTTTTGTCTGTTTTGTCCATAAGTTTTAAGAATAATTTTTTAAATTGCTAAAAAATTATTCTTTTATATTATTTTTATATTATTTAGGACTTACGCACTTGAGTATAAAATGTCAAATAATGGTCTAAAATTAATTGAGTGCGTAAGTCTTATTAATAATTAACTTCCAGCATTTTTGCGTGATAATTTTGAAAATGCCTATTTTTTTTCTTCAACATGCATTGCTTCAATAGAATGCTCGCATATTCCGTCATGCAAATCAATAATAATTCTTTGCACTTTTTCTGGATTTGGGACTTGCTTAAAAATAAATCGTTCTTTAATTCCAGCAGTCTGTATGTATACATTACCATATTTCAAAAAAGTTTGTAAAAGTCCTTTGGTTTCATAAGTAACATCTTGTATGCGGAAAATTCTTAATTCTGCCATAGTGCGGTTGAAAAGAGCCTTTTGTTCAATATTAACAATTCTGCGATCTGTTACCAGCCAAACATCCAGATAATAATCAATAAAAGCAATCAGAAAAAAAAGTAAATTATATAAAAAATAAAGACACAGGGTCAAAATAATTAAAACATAAAAAGTTTCTCCCTTAATTTCTGGATAAAAACGGTTGATTACATATAAAATAATCGGTATTGCAGATGAAACAAGAACCAATCTTAAAATATTGCCTAAAAATGTTATAGGATGCCGTCTTAAAAAAAGAATAATTTTTTCATCTGGGTCTTGGGTTGCAAAGTAGACTCGCATAATTTTGAAAGACTATATTAAAGCTTGAATTACAAAACTCAAATTGAGCAGTGTATTATTCATCTAATCGTCCGTTAAACAATGATGAAGTAAAATATTGCATAATTCAAAATATCAGATATAAAAAATAATCAAGCTCGTTAAATCAAATTTTTTAATATAAAAAATAGAATACGCAATAATACTTAAAACTAGAATCAGATAAAAGAAAGCAATCATCATTGAATAATCATGTCTGGGAAAATGATAACGAATTAAATGATAAACCGCAAAAGCAGAAATAATTAAAAATATGAAAAGCAGGAGAAAATATATCAGAATGAAAATATAAAGCGGCATAATGAATTATTTTGAGTTATGAAATATTTTTTTTAGTGTTATTCTGTGGATAATTAACTCGATGATTAAACGATAATCCACAATATAACATTGAAATAAGATATTTTGTAATTCAAGGTTTGATTGACAAACAATCATTAAAACATTCTTTTAATATTATTTGGCATTTTGATTTTTAAATACTGATAAGCTTTTTCTGTTGCTATTCTGCCTTTGGCTGTTTTGATAATCAGTCCCATACGTAATAAATATGGCTCGTAAACATCTTCAATAGTTTGAATATCTTCTGAAAGAACAGAAGAAATGGTTTTTAAACCAGCTGGACCGCCATTAAATTTTTTGATTAAATTTTTGAGAAATAAAATATCAATCTCGTCTAAACCAAATTGGTCAACTCTTAACATTTTTAAGGCTTGTCTGGCTTCTTTGCCAGTGATAATTCCATCGCTATTAATTTCCGCATAATCGCGTACGCGACGTAAAATGCGATTGGCAATGCGCGGAGTACAGCGACTAGCGCGCGATAAAATTTTAGCGGCTTCTGCTTCTATTTTAATGCCTAAAACATTAGCTGATCTTTTAATAATTTGCTCAATTTCATTTTGTTCATAAAAATTTAAACGAAAATGAATGCCAAAACGATCGCGCAAAGGCGAGGAAATCAAGCCCATTCGCGTGGTTGCTCCGATCAAAGTAAAAGGCGGAACATCCAGCCTTAAGGTACGCGCAGATGGTCCTTTGCCAATGATCAAGTCAATAGCATAGTCTTCTAAAGCCGGATATAAAACCTCTTCTACAGTTTTATTTAATCTATGAATTTCATCAATAAAAAGAATATCCCCTTTTTCCAAATTGGTCAAGATAGAACAAAGATCGCCTTGTTTTTCTATGGCTGGACCAGAAGTGGTTTTGATATTCACTCCCATTTCATTGGCAATAATGCGTGCCAGTGTTGTTTTTCCAAGACCTGGCGGACCGTAAAAAATAATATGGTCAATGGCCTCTTTTCTTTTTTTCGCGGCTTCAATAAAAACTTTTAATGGTTTTTTGACTTCTTCTTGACCAATATATTCTTTTAAAGAATTCGGTCTTAAAGTATTATCAGCATCAATAGAAAGTCTTTGAGGAGTAATGAGTCGAGCTTGTTCGTCAGGCATAATTTTTGAATACCAACCTTGATTAGGACACCCATGCAAGTATGCAGGGCAATGCTTTAGTGTCCGTAGTTACGGGGACTGAAGTCCCCTAATCATTTAATAAATCCTTGACAAAATTTTTTATTTGTGCTAAGGTGGTATGTTTTAAACTCAAAACAGAAAAGATGCTCTTTAGGGGCTGTTTGGCTTTAAAATCCTTGCTTTTTTCTGTAGGCGCTTTTACGGGTTGATATTTACAGGAAAAACAGAGAGCCACCCCGCCCTTGGCGGGGGCCTGACTCTTTATTTCCTTGAGATATCAGCTCTCTGGGTTCGCTAACTTTCCCAGGCTTCGCCTGCAGAAAAAAGAAAAGATTTTGAAAGACGAGATTGAAAAATTTTGTCTTTTTTTTGTTAAACTTTGCTTTTAAGATACAAGAAACAAGATACAAACATTGACCAATTTTTCAATAACAAATAATCAAACTTGCAACCTTGCTTTGTTTTGTAATTTGGTCATTGGTTATTGTATCTTGTTTGTTTCTTGTTTCCTTGTTTCTTATTTTTTTTCTTAATTCAAAGTATTATAACCTATTTTGTTTTTAAAATAAATGGGTCAATCGTAAAATTTTGGAGAAATAATAATTTTCAATTAAAAAAGGGCGAGAGAATCTTTTAGCCCTTAAAAATATTATACTTACTTTGCAAATCTGAATCACTCCTTAGTCCCTACAAAATAAACCGCTTTCCATGGTTTATACTTACTAAAAAATTTATCTTTTTTTTCTGTTCCATCTTCATAAGCCACAGTGCGATAAAAAACAGTGGAAACTCCATTGAAAGCATTGCTCACTTGCTTTTTTTCGCCTTTTTTTAAGCTGTCCGTAGGAATTTCTTTAGCTGGTCCGGGATCAACAAATTCAGAAACATATTGCGGCTGTCCAACAATTATTTTTCTATTGTCATTGGTACCAAAAAAATCAAAATATAATTTTGCGCCAGTTATGTATGTTTGAATCAAAATATGGCCTGGCGTATCATTAATAAATTTAACATCATGCACTCCTGGGTATGTTGTAGCATCTGTGCCATAAGGCTTGTAATAAGAAACCAAAAGCGAATGATTGCTTCTTTGCGTAATTGGCACTCCAGCATTCAACATTGCGCGAAAAACAGTGGTTGCCACTTGGCACAGCCCACCGCCGTATTCAGGCTTAATGCCATCTGGTTTAATCACTAATTCTGGTTTATAGCCTGATCTTTCGTTTACTTCGCCAATAATAGCATTAAAAGAAAATTCTTCACCAGGCTTGACTAAAACGCCATTAAACTTACTGGCGCCTAATTTAATATTATGAATACGATTTTGCGGCGAGCCAGCAAAATCCGATTCTCCGGTCGCTAAAAGTGTTTTCAAACCCAAGTCTTCTGCATTTTGACTGCTTACTTCAGCTTGTACATCTTGCGACTCAATCTCCACTCCAGTTGTTTGCTCTTGGCTATTTTTAAAATAATTTTCTATTTTTCCTATTGTCTTTTCATAATCTATTTTTTTTCCATTATGACCTAGTTCAAAAGCAATAATTTTACCTTCTTCAGCTTTAAATAACGCATTTTTAGGTTCAATTTCTATTTCTGAAGCGATGTTCTCTTGCAAGTAATTTTTCACCTGTTCTTTTGACAAAGCAGGCGTTATTTTTTCTTTCTCATCTGACTGAAAAATAATCCAATCGCTAAAAATTAAAGCTGGAATTTCCCAGACTTTGCCTTGATGGCTTAAAAAAAGTTTAGAAGCAAGCATTTTTTCTGTTTCTGTTTTTGCTTTTAACAAATCCTCTGCTTTTATTCTTGGTTCTATTAAAATAACAGGCAAAAGTACAGAGCTGGCATCAAAATTATTAATTCTTTTTTCCAAAGTTTCTTTAAAAATCGCTTGGTCAATGGCTAAACCTTTAATCTCCGAAACAATAAGAACCTCTTGATTTTCTAAAATGATTTGAGCGTCTTTGGATTCTTGCTCAAGAGATTGGAAATTATTTGCTATGGTTTTCTGCAAATTATTTTCTTTCAGCTCAATTTTTAAAGAATAATAACAAGGTTTTAAAAAACAAATTAAAATATTTGTTTTACTGGACAAGGCTGTATCTTGTACATTTTTTTTAATGTTTAAATCTAAAACGAAATCATTATTTAATATTTCCCATTCTCTTTCCCTGTATTGGAATTTTATTTTTTGATTCAAAAAAGCTGAAAAAGATTCCAGTATCAACTTTTCTGCTTCATTAGTCGTACGACCACTTAGATTTACTCCAGTTAAAAAGGTTTGTGGGTAAATTTTGTCTTGAAAGAAAATGAAAAAACCGGCAAAGATGGCAAAAATTAAAAAAAAGATGAAGAAAATAATAAGCATGGTAAGTTTTTTAAAAGTCATAATATCAATTCGCGAATTAATAAGTATTTTATTTTAATGTTGTTTAGCAGGCGATCAACTGTCTTTGAAAGCGAGGATGATCATCCTCGCTTTCAAAGACTGGACTATGTAAGAAGAAACACTGCTCAATTTGCATTTCGTAATTCAAGATTCAAGCTAAATAATGATGTTTTATCATTATAAATAATTTTTTTCAATAAAAAATTCCAATCCAGCCTTTTGCGAAAGACTGGGCTGGAATTTTTTATTATTCTGTATTACATAATTCAATGTTTCTATTCTTCTACTGTTCCTTGATTACTTTTATTCTTTAAATTATCAATTTTTTTCTGCACTTCTGCATTATCTGGATTGAGCTCCTTAACTTTTTCTAAATTTTTTATCGCCTCTGTTATGTTTCCTTCTTTTTCATAAATTAAAGCCAAGCTGTACAAAGTATTAGCATAATTTGGATTTTTTTCCAGAACATCCATAAATCTTGTTTTCGCCTGGTTTAAATCGTTTTTGCCTTCATCATTTTCTAAGCCTCTTGTTAAGGCGCGGTTAAAATACAATCTGCCGGTTTCATATTTTAGATTTAAGTTATCCGGCATAATTTGTTCTGCTTTTCTGATTTCTGTTATAGCTTCATTCAGCATATTCTTCCTTTCATAAATTTGAGATAAATTATAAATAGCATCCAAATAATTATCTTTTACCTCTAAAGCTTTTTGAAAATTATCTGACGCTTTATTTAACAATTCTTCGTAAATGTTTTTCTGCGCTTGGTCATCTTCAATGAATTTTGCCTTGGCAAGATAAGCTTTGCCAGCTTCAGTATAAGCAATGGGATTAGCAGGCTCTAACTCAGCAACTTTTTCATAGGATTTAATAATCCAATCTTGGGCATCGCGAGAAAACAAAGCTACATTTTGATAAATCTGGCCACGGCTTTCCCATAAATTTACATTTTTTCCAGCCATGTTAGTGCCTTTTGCGGCATTAGCCAAAGAATCGCGTAAAAAAGTCTGTAAAGCATTTTGATTGGCGTCTTTGCCTTTTAAAGCTTCGGTATTAGCTTGTGCCAAATAAATTTTGGCTAATTCCAGATAGTATTCAGGCCTTATTTCATTCAAGCGAATTGCTTCCAGCATAGATTGAGTTGCTTGATTCAAATTTTGGATTGATTGTTCCTTATCTCCTTGATCTTGAGTTTTTTGCGCTTCTATTAAAAATTGCCCAGCTTGCACGTATTTTAAATTAGATAAATATAATTTTAAAATAAAAGTGAACAAAAATACTGTTGCCGAGATAGACAGAACAAACAAAAAGGAAAAAAATAATGAATATTTTGCTGAAGCTTTAAAAGAAAGTTTAATTTTTTTGTACATTTTGGGATGATGTATATAGCTTAACGCACAAATTAAACCAGCAACAGTCCAACTTATTGCCATGGTAGCGATTTTGCCGGAAAAGAAAAAATGGCTCACCAGGAAAGTAAACCAAGCGGCAAAAAGAGCAGTGGCGTAAAGAATGATATTATTATCTTTACGCAGAGATACAATGATTTTAGATTTTTTTTCTTTTTTTCTTAAAGTTTTCAGATCTAAACGTACAATACTTGAGCCAAAATTCTGCAACATACTATGGCTTCTTTTTTTGATGCTACTTTTCTTTTTATAACTTTGGTTGTCAGTTAAGAGAAAGATTCCATCTCCTAAAATAAAAATGAAGAAACTGATAAAAATTAAAGTTCCAATAATGCCTAATGAGGATAACAATTCAGCGTATAAATTATTAGGCTTTTCAAAACGAATATTCCATAAAAAATTTTTATTAAAACTCTCCGGCTTATTTGAAGAAAAATCATATAAAAAAGTTTCAGGACCGGAACCAATAAAGAAATAATTAATTTTGCTTTTTAACGTATTTTTTGCAATTTCAAAAGAAATTTTTCTGTTTAAGGAAATTTCCGGCTGAATTTCTCTTTTGAGCAGAGGTTTAAGATTGAGGGCTAAAGAAGAAACAGCAAAAACAAAAACTAAAATTGGCAAAAAAATAAATTTTTTATCAACTTGATCCTTAACTACTCCGGAAAAAACAATAATTAAAATTAAGGCCGTGCCCAGAGCTAGGCTATACCAGATGACAGGAAAATTGATAGTATTGAAAACTATTAAACTTAAAAAAATTATTAAAATAATAAAGCTTTTTAAAATCCAGCCGAGTAAGGTTTTAACTTTTTTTAATCCGCTTGTGATAAGCAGTGGCAAAAGAATAGCTCCAAAAACCAAAAATCCGGCTGAAGAAGACGAAGTTAAATTAAAAGCATTTTTTTTAGTGGCAGAGATGAACCATAAAAGAAAAATATTATTTAAATTTAAAACGGAAAAAAGAATGGCCACTATGAAAGAGGCTATTAAAGCAAAAAAAATGATCTTGAAGTGCTTGATTGTTTTAATGTTGTTAATGATTAAAAAGAAATAAAGAAGGTAAGCAATAAAAACAATGAAACTCAAACTGCCTTGATTAAAGCCGCCCAAGAAACTATTAATAATATTGACTGAGAAAAGGCTGGAAACAAAATAAATCACCAAGAGAAACAATAAAAGATAATTTAAGTTGCTATGTAAAATAACTAATTTTTTATTATATACTGCTTTAAAAATCCAAATAATCAAAGCCATGCAAACCATAATTAAAAATAAAATACTTTTATTGAGTTCATGTTTTTCCGGCGTGGCTGGTAAAATAAAAATAGGAGTTAAAAAAGCTATACCAGCCAGAACCCAGACAATAATAATTTGCAAGACTCTGTTAATTTTTAAATTGATTTTTGAGATTTTAAGCATAGTTTTTTAGAATTATAATAAATTTTATGCCCACCACGCCAATTTGGGCGGGTAAACTAAAGTGGGGTATGGTGTTTTTAATTTTTTATTTTATTTCCGTAACAGCAATATTTTTTACTTTAGCTTTGCTAGCCTTAGGCAGAGTAATGGTTAGAATGCCATTTTTCAATTCAGCGCCGATTTTATCCGTTTCAATGTCTATTGGCAAAATTACTGACCTGGAAAAAGGACCCCAATAACATTCTTGGTAATAATAATCTTCCGGCTTAACTTTATCTTCATTTTTTCGCGTGCCTTTAATTGTGATCATGTCATTATTAATAGAGATATCAATATCCTCTGCTTTTACTCCAGCAATTGTAGATTTAATCACAATATTATCCAGTGTTTGATAAACATCTAAAGTAAGCTGGCCTTCCATATTTTCCTCTGCTTCTGATGAATCAGATTTTTCTTGAGCGCTGATTTTTTTTATTTTTTCTTTGCCTCTATCTTTTTTAGCGTTGGCTAATTTTTCTAAAAATGTTTTTTTAGACATAGTATTGAATTTAAAATATTAAATTATACATAGGTATTGCCTGATGAATAATTATAGAATAAATTTTTTTAAAGCGCATTCAGTTTAGTTATTTTTATGAAAAAAGTTTTGACTTGACTTGAGTCAGTATAAAAAATGGGCTATTTTTTTCGCAATTTTTTTTCTACAAAAGCAATCACTTCTTGCGGGGTTATGTTGTTTTTGACTAAATAACTATCTGCCCCAATGGCCTTGCCTTTATTCATATCTTTTTCCTGTCCAAGATTAGTTAATAAAATAACTGGTATTTTCTTTGTCGCAATGTTTGATTTTAAGTGATTCAATGTTGTGAAACCATCTTGACCAGGCATAATCACATCTAATAGAATCAGAGACGGCTTTTCTTTTTTTGCGATTTTCTCGGTTGTTTGACCGCTTGTAGTAGTAAAAACAGTATAGCCTTTCAATTGAAAATTTTTTTCGTAAATTTGCAATAAAACCCTATCATCTTCAGCAATTAAAATTTTTTTCTGATCTTTTTTTATCATATTAAGTTATTATAACAAAGAAAAAAAAGTATGCAAGACCTTTTGGTAATTTAATTTTGATAGCACAAAACTACTGTTATGCCAAAAGCCGTATATCAACTCAATTAAATATGTACTATTATGGATGCTTGACAGTCTTCTTTCTTTTGTGCTATTGATACATGTAGCACTTTAACAATTTATATATAACCTTGGTGTTTTGAAACCTGCGCAGAATTAGTTTTTCTATTGGCAGGTAATTTTAATACAAGGCAAAATTTTAAGGGCGTATGGTGGATGCCTAGGCATAAGAAGCCGATGAAGGACGTAGCAGACTGCGATAAGCCTCGGGGAGCTGTCAAGCAAGCTTTGATCCGGGGATCTCCGAATAGGAAAACCTATTGTTGAAATTTCAACAATGTCCAGCACCTTGCTTGCAAGAAGCTGGATGGGAACCCGCGGAATTGAAACATCTTATTACGCGGAGGAAAAGAAAAAAAG
>Ga0180007_10007249_pt1 | contig 10538 bp, 14 predicted proteins | sample MM_PC_MetaG_FD_121122 | JGI IMG/M metagenome (GOLD analysis project Ga0180007, IMG submission 121122) | Groundwater microbial communities from the Aspo Hard Rock Laboratory (HRL) deep subsurface site, Sweden - MM_PC_MetaG | ecosystem: Environmental > Aquatic > Deep subsurface > Groundwater...
CCGGCCGCTTGCATGTGGATGAAACCCTGATGGCCGAGCTGCGCCGGATTAAAGATACGGTTAAGCCTTCTGATATACTGCTTGTGGCCGATGCCATGACCGGTCAGGATGCCGTGAATATTGCCAAGTCCTTTGACGATGCCCTGGATATCGGCGGCGTAATCCTGACCAAAATGGATGGCGATGCACGCGGTGGGGCGGCCATATCAATCAAGACCATAACCGATAAACCGATTAAGTTTATCGGCGTCGGTGAAAAACTCAATGATCTTGAGCCGTTTCACCCGGACAGGATGTCTTCACGGATTCTGGGGATGGGAGACATCCTTACCATGATCGAAAAGGCCCAGTCGGCGGTTGACGAAAAAAAAGCGGCTGAACTGGAAAAAAAACTCAGAAAAAACGAATTTACACTCGACGACTTTCGAGATCAAATACTTCAGATACGTAAAATGGGCTCCTTATCCGATATTTTAGGTATGATTCCCGGCCTGGGAGGAAATAAGCATCTGAAAAACTTAGAAGTGGACGACAAAGAATTCGTCAGGATCGAAGCCATCATAAACTCGATGACGCCTCAAGAGCGGCGCCAACATGCCTTAATAAAAGGCAGCCGCCGGAAAAGGATTGCAAAAGGCAGCGGTACCAGTGTACAAGATATAAATAAGCTGCTTAAAAATTATACGCAGGTTATGAAAATGATCAAAAAAATCAACAAGGGCGGCATGCGCGGATTAAGCCGGGGAATGCTGCCGTTTTGAAGGAGACGGAATATGCCAGTAAAAATCAGGTTGGCCAGACACGGCGCAAAGAAAAAACCCTTTTATCGAGTTGTTATTGCGGATAGCGAAAGTCCGCGAGACGGCCGGTACCTTGAAAATGTCGGCACCTATAATCCTTTGACCGACCCGGTCGAAGTCAGCTTGAAGGCGGATCGAATCAAGTACTGGATCGACCAGGGTGCCATTCCGACGGACACCGTAAAAAGCCTTTTGAAAAAAGAAAATTTTTTTGCTAATTCTAAATAGATAGTTGCTTTACTCCCTAATTCTCAACCGCCAACAAAGGAGATGGAGCTATGAAACAGCTAATCTATTATATTGCCCAGGCGCTGGTTGACAAACCTGAACAGGTTGAGGTCTCCGAGGTAGAAGGTAACCAGACCTCGGTACTAGAGCTTAAAGTGGCTAAAGAGGATCTGGGGAAGGTTATCGGAAAACAGGGTCGAACGGCACGGGCAATGCGGACCATTTTGAGCGCTGCCTCTGCAAAAATAAAAAAACGAACGGTCCTGGAGATTATCGAATAATACCGTGGAGAAAAATGGTTTTCTGCTCATAGGAAAGATCGTTGGCGTTCATGGACTTAACGGAAACCTCAAGGTTTATTCCTATGCCGAATCCCTGTCTGTCTTCGAGCGGGACGCTTCGATTTTCGTCATTAGCAAAAACGATCTTAAAAAATTCTATACCGTTCAATGGGCCCAACCACACGGCCGGCTCATCCTTTTATCCTTAGAAGGGATAACGAGCCATAATGATGCCCAAGCCCTGGTCGGGTCCGAGCTTTTTATTGAAAAAGAAAGGCTCCCCGAGCTCGAAGACGGATTCTATTATTGGTTCGATCTTATCGGACTGGCGGTATACACAACCGAAAACAAATACATCGGCCGGGTTGAATCGATTATCGCAACGGGAAGTAACGACGTTTACGTGGTTAAAAATACGAAAATCGATCCGGATCATGAAATCCTGATTCCGGCACTCGAATCGGTGGTTTTGGAAATCGACCTTAATCATAAAACCATGCGCGTCGATTTACCCGAAGGCTTATAACGGTCGTAATTTACACGCTCCCGCTATGGCGCTTGCCCCGGCAAGACCGGCGGGATTATAATTGTTTGATAGATGAACTTTATTGTTCTGACCATCTTCCCGGAAATGTTCACCCCTTTCTGGGAACACGGGATTGTCAAAAGGGCAATCGATCGAAATCAAATTTTGGCTTCGGCCGTAAACATAAGAGATTATGCCGAAGATCGGCACCATGTCACCGACGACAGGCCTTACGGCGGCGGCAGCGGAATGGTGATGAAGCCCGAACCCCTGGCACGGGCTATTCGGGCCGCCAAAAAGATAGCACCAGCTTCCGGCACGATCCTGCTGACACCGCAGGGGCGCCAGTTTAACCAGGGATTGGCGCAGGAATTGGCATCGTCCGAAGCCCTGATTCTGGTTTGCGGCCGTTACGAAGGTGTGGACGAACGCATTTGCCACGATTTGATCGACGCTGAAATTTCCATCGGAGATTATGTTCTGACGGGCGGGGAACTGGCGGCCATGATCATTATCGATGCCGTAACCCGGCTGATCCCCGGTGTTCTCGGCGGTAAAGACTCAGCCGCCAAGGATTCTTTTTCAGGCAGCATCTTGGAGCATGCACACTATACCAGACCCCGTACGTTCGAAGGTTTAGAGGTTCCGGAGGTTTTGTTGTCGGGTAATCACAAAGAAATTGAAAATTGGCGGCTTGAAACATCACTGATACGGACTTTTCTGAAAAGAAAAGATCTTCTAAAAAACCGGCGATTAAACCAACAGGAGATCGAAATATTAAACAAGTGGTGTCGCGAGATTGAAAAAATCATACACGACCAATCTTTACGTGGCGCTGACCCATTATCCGGTAGTCAATAAAAACGGCGATGTCATCGCTTCTGCCGTAACCAACCTGGACTTACACGATATATCCAGGGTTGCTAAAACATATGGGGTTCGATTATTTTTTGTGGTCACGCCGCTTGAGGATCAGCAAACACTTGTGGAAAAACTCGTTTCGCACTGGGTAACCGGTTTCGGCTCAAGCTATAACCCAAAACGGCGTGAAGCCATGGAATTGGTGCGTATAAAAAATTCCCTGGACGAGGTTATCGATGATATCCGTCAAAACGGCGGAAAAACACCGAAGACGGTTGTAACCAGTGCCAAACGTGGTTCTCGAAACATCAGTTTCGGGAAGTTTCGCGAAATGCTTAGCTCGGGAAACCCCTATGTATTGATCTTTGGCACCGGTTGGGGGCTTGCGCAAAATTTCGTCGTCGAAGCCGATTACGTCCTTGACCCGGTGACAGGAAGCACGGATTACAATCATCTTTCGGTTCGGTCCGCGGCAGCCATTATTCTGGACCGGCTGTTTGGAACGTATACATAAAATCGCCAAATGATTTTATATAAATTTTATTATATTGCGAGGGACTAATATGGAAACAATCTACCAGATGGAAAGAGAAAGCATGCGGCTTGACCTGCCCCGCTTTGTAGCCGGCGACACGGTCAAAGTCCATGTTAAAATCAAGGAAGGCGAAAAAGAACGAATTCAGGCCTTTCAGGGTGTTGTCATCAGCAAACGCGGCGGCAGATCGAACGCTACCTTTACCGTACGGAAGGTTTCATACGGTATCGGGGTCGAACGTATTTTTCCGCTTCATTCTCCGGCTATCGACAAAATCGAAGTCGTTACCCGGGGTCGTGTTCGCCGGGCAAAAATCTATTACCTCCGGAAACTCAGAGGCAAGGCGGCCAGGATTAAGGAGCGCCGTTACACATAGTGTTTCATCGAACATCCCTTATTCATAAATTTCAGGTGTTTTTTGAAGACACATGTGAATATCATCACGAAAACACGAAATTTTGAAAGCACGAAAATATATTTTTTTCGTGTCTTCGTCTTTTCGTGCTTTCGTGATCTGTTTGTTAACTTTCTTCTCGGCAGGGGTAGGAATTTCGAAGTGGTTTCATGAAACCGGACTTGTGGCAGTTCGAAAAAACAGCCTTTGAAAAAGGGTTTTCAAAAATTGCCGGTATCGATGAGGCCGGCCGGGGGCCCCTGGCCGGTCCGGTTGTTGCCGCGGCCGTGATTCTGCCCGAGTCTCTGCCGATTTCCGGTATTACGGATTCTAAAAAATTATCCCCTAAAAAAAGGGCTTATCTGTTCGATCAAATTCTCGATCAGGCCGTGGCTGTCGGCGTTGCAAAAGTCGGTCCTGCCCAAATCGACCGCATCAATATCCTTGAAGCCGCCCGCCTTTGCATGGCGCTGGCGGTTGAAAACCTTGCCGTTCAGCCGGACATTCTGCTGATCGACGGCACCTTTCCGATCGCCTCCGACCTGCCGCAAAAAACCATAAAAAAAGGCGACGCTTTGAGCATCTCCATTGCCGCGGCATCGATTATCGCCAAAGTCACCCGGGACCGGCTGATGCAAAAATACCATAAGGACTACCCGCAGTTCGGTTTCTCTCAACACAAAGGCTATCCCACCAAAGCCCATAAAGCCGCCATCCGGCAACACGGCTGCTGCCCCATCCACCGTAAAAGCTTCAAGGGGGTCAAGGAATTTTTGTAAATTTCGCAGAGATACCGAACCAGGTATTGAAGGCTTTTTTAGAATGTTAAACACGAAACAACAATACGGCCGGGAAAGCGAAACCATAGCCGTAAAACACCTTAAAAAGAACGGCTACAAGATCCTGGAACAGAATTACCGCAATAAGCTCGGTGAAATCGACATTATTGCCAAAGATAAAAAAACGCTGGTTTTCGTGGAGGTCAAGGCTCGCAGGTCCAAAGGTTACGGCAGCCCCAAATGGGCGGTAACGCCTAAAAAACAAAGACAGATTTCCAAAGTGGCACTATATTATCTTAAAGCCACCAATCAGCCCAAAGCCAAAGCACGCTTCGATGTGGTGGCCATCAGTTCGGCCCCGGAAAACGCCGGGATAGAAATTATCAAAAATGCCTTTGAACTCGCCTACGGATAAATTAGAAGTGCCTGTAAAGAGAGAATAACTTGTCATCAAATTCGCAGAATAAACCGGGGGCGCTTTACGTTGTCGCCACCCCCATCGGCAACCGGGACGATATCACCTTAAGAGCCCTCAACATCCTTGGGCAGGTCGATCTGATCGCGGCCGAAGACACCCGCCACACCGGCCGACTGCTGGCCCATCACAACCTGAAACGCCCGCTGATTGCCTACCACGAGCACAATGAATCCGAGCGCACCCCTGACCTCATGGCCCGGCTCAAAGCAGGGGTTTCCATAGCCCTGGTATCGAATGCAGGAACCCCTTCGGTTTCCGATCCCGGTTTTCGCCTGATTCAAGCGGCGATCGGCGGCGGCATCAACGTCATACCGATACCGGGTGTGTCTGCCGTGATTACCGCGCTTAGTGTCGCCGGGCTGCCGACCGATGCGTTTGTCTTTGTCGGCTTTTTGGCCCCCAAAAAGGCCAAGCGCCTGAAACAGCTCCAAGAGCTTGCCGATCTGCCCCGCACCATTGTATTTTATGAATCCCCCCGGCGCATTTTATCGCTTTTGGCGGAAATCATATCGGTTATGGGGGATCGCTCCGCGGTTCTTTGCCGGGAGATGACCAAGCTGTACGAAGAATTCATCCGGGGGCAATTGTCGGATATACTTGCCCGCTTGACGTCGCGTTCCGTGATCAAAGGCGAATGCACGCTGCTGGTGACGGGCAATCGGGAAACCAAAGATGTTTCTCTGGAAGCGGTGAGAAGCGAAATAGCAAAAAGTCTTGAAACGACCAAAAGCAGCCTGTCCGATGTATCAAAAACCATCGCCAAAAAATACGGTCTGCCCAAAAATATAGTTTATGATGAAGCCTTGAAGTTAAAGCGCGAAACGTAGCGCACAAATCGCAACGCACAAGAACAAAATGGATAACATCCCGTATCCTGCATCCTGCATCCGGTATCCGGTATCCGGTATCCAGCCTCGAACACTCTATCCGGTGATCCTCCCGGTCCCTGAACAAGACCGGCCGTTGACCGGCCGAGAAAAGGTTAAACTTTTAAGCGGGCATGCCCGGCGTGCGCTTGAAATGTCCGCCCAAAAAACCGGTATCATTCTGAAGGAACTTCAAAAAGATAAAAACGGCGCACCGTTGCCCTTTAACGGAAACTACTGGTCGCTGACCCACAAGACTTGCTATGTCGGCGCTGTGGTTGCTTTTAACAGGATCGGCATCGACATCGAAAAAATAAGACCCTGCTCCGAAGCGCTTTTCAAAAAAACCGCCGACATCCGGGAATGGAACCTTGCTGATGCAAGGTCGCCGGCGCTATTCTTTCGGTACTGGACGGCAAAGGAATGTGTGCTTAAAGCCGCCTGTACCGGCATCAGGGATTTGAAAAAATGCCGTATTGTGCAGCTTGTCGATGATCGTAATCTGGTGATTACGTACCAGGATAAGACCTGGTACATCGAGCATTTATTTTTCGACGGCCACATCGCCTCAGTGGTTAAAAACGATCTTGATGTTCAGTGGATACTTTCACCTAATTAGAAAAACACCCCGAATGCTCAATCAACCAGTTCCTCTGGAATATCGGCATTGGTGTAAACTTTTTGTACATCATCACAATCTTCGAGCATTTCCATCAACCGGACCATCTGCTCGGCCTCCTTGCCCTTTAGATTTACGGTCGACTGGGGCAGCATGGTAATCTCTGCATCGATACAGGGGATCGCTTTATCATCGATCGCGGCCTTGACCTGTTCGAAATCCTTAACCGCGGTGATAATCTCATAATTGCCGTTGTCTTCCCGCACATCTTCGGCACCGGCTTCAATCGCGACTTCCATTAAGACGTCTTCGTCCACCGCCGAATTTTCGACGACGAGATAACCCTTGGGGTCAAACATCCAGGCCACGCAACCGCTGGCACCCAAATTCCCGCCGGATTTCGTCAGGATATGGCGGATTTCCGCAACAGCCCTTTTCTTGTTGTCGGTGAGAGATTCAATATAAACCGCTGCACCACCGGGGCCGTATCCTTCATAAATGTTCTCTTCGTAACTGACCCCTTCAAGCTCGCCGGTTCCCTTTTTAATGGCCCTTTCAATGTTGTCCTTGGGCATATTTTCATTTTTTGCCGCTACTATGGCCGTCCGAAGCCTGGGGTTCGCATCCGGATCCCCGCCGCCCATGCGCGCGGCAACCGTAATTTCTTTGATCAGTTTGGTGAAAATTTTGCCCCGTTTGGCATCTGTTGCCGATTTTTTATGTTTTATGCTCGACCACTTGCTGTGCCCTGACATATCTACCTCCTAAATTTTCCCGTAACTATTTAAGCTTTTGAAACTAATAGATGTTAAAACAGCTTTAGGTATGATTAAATTTTTACCGGAAGCTGTTTGAGTTGATTAAGGATCGTTATGAAAAAACCATTCCATATTTGCCGTAATGCCATCATATGATTTTAAACTGCAAACTGTTATTAAAAGCCATGCCCGGTTTTTTCATTACGAGCCTTTATCAACGAGTTCTTGCGGAAAAAATTTAATCATACCTGAAGCGATCTATTTCCAAAAAACTAAACTCTTACATTTTCCCTAATCCGATAATATATATTTCCCGGCTGGCCTTGCGGCTGCTCTGGGGTTTGTATATCTTTAATGTCTTGAAACTTTTTTGAACGGAATCTGAAAACACTTTAAAATCCTCCCCGTGGAAAATCTTGCAGGCAAAAGACCCCCCGGGTATCAGCACCTTTTGCGCCATAACCAGCGCTGCGCTGCAAAGATCAAAAGATCTTGTATTGTCGACAAATTTGCTGCCGGTGGTTGCCGGCGCCATATCGCTGATGACCACATTAAAATCTTTGCCCTCGGACATAAAAAATTCATCGTGCAGCGCAAAAATATCTGCGGTATATACGCGCACATGCGCCGGAGTATTTACCGTAACCGGCTTTAAATCGACGCCCACCACTTGCCCGTTGCTTCCGGTCAGGCTTGCTGCAAAAAGCAGCCAGGACCCCGGGTAGCAACCCAGGTCGAGAACCTTGTCGCCCGCTTTGATCAAACGGTATTTTTGCTGTATCTCCTTGAGCTTATATACGGATCGCGCCGGAAATTTTTCTTTTTTAGCCTGCCGGGCATAATGATCCTGCCAGCGGTTAGGTTTTGTTTTTGCCCGCTTCATAAAATTACAATTAGTGTCTATCCAGAAATTGTAGATTTTGGTTCAGGACAAGGCCGCAGGTTTTTTGCAACCACAGGCGTAGCGCGCTACGTTGAGGATTGCAAAAAAGCGAGAACGCCGTCCTGAGCCGAAAGATGCCATTTATGGATGGACACTAGAATAATTCCTCCATAGCTTCGCCCACCGTCCTTATCCCCTTGATGTCCATTTCGTTGACGCCTGTCATGCGCTTAACGTTACCGGCCGGCACCAGGCAGCGGGTAAACCCCATTTTCCTGGCTTCGGCCACTCGGGTCTCAACATGGCCGATGGCACGCACTTCGCCGGTCAGGCCGACCTCGCCGAGAACGATGGTGTTTTTCTGAATCGAGCGGTCTAAAAAGCTGGAAGCAACCGCGGCAACAATACCCATGTCGACGGCCGGTTCATCAATCTTCACACCGCCGGCGACATTCATAAAGATATCATGACCCATCAGGTGCATACCCAGCTTTTTTTCAATTATCGCCACCAGCAACGCAACCCGGTTGTGGTCAATCCCCAGAATGGTTCGGCGAGGATTTCCGAAACTGGTGCTGCTGACCAGCGCCTGCAACTCCACCAGAATCGGCCGGGTCCCTTCCATGCTGGCCGTTACAACAGATCCCGGCGTGTCGGTGGGACGTTCGGACAGAAATAGCGCCGAGGGATTGGCAACTTCCTGTAGGCCGGCTTCGTTCATTTCAAACACGCCGATCTCATTGGTTGACCCGAACCTGTTTTTGACGGCCCTTAAAATCCGAAACACATGATTGCGGTCCCCTTCAAAATAAAGCACCGTATCGACCATATGCTCCAACAGTCTTGGGCCCGCGATCGCCCCGTCCTTGGTTACATGGCCGATCAGAAATACGGCGGTGCCGGTCTTTTTGGCCATCAGCATCAACCGGACCGTGGATTCTCTGACCTGGCTGACGCTTCCCGGGGCTGACGTCAAATCCGGGCTGAACATGGTCTGAATCGAATCGATGACGACGACGTCCGGTTGAACCTTACCAATCATGGCCAAAATCGACTCCAGGTCGATTTCCGAAACGACCAGCAGGCCAGGGGCTATGGCCGCTAATCTTTGGCTGCGCATCCGTATCTGCCGGGTCGACTCCTCGCCCGAAACATAAAACACTTTACGGCCCTTGACGGCCAGGCCGTAGAGAACCTGCAGCATCAGGGTCGATTTGCCGATCCCCGGGTCCCCGCCGATCAAAACCAGCGTGCCGGGCACCAGGCCTCCCCCCAAAACGCGGTCAAACTCATTGATAGCCGTGGAAAACCGAATTTCCGGCTCCAGCGCAACCGAATCTATGGCAATCGGTGCTGCTTGATCGGAAATGGAATCCCGCATGGCCGCCTGAATCGATTTTCTGGATACGGTCTCTTCCACAAAGGTCTGCCATTCCCCGCAGTCCGGGCATTTACCCATCCATTTGGGTGCCTGATAACCGCACGTTTGGCATGAAAATATGGTTTTAGAAGTTTTTTTCACGGCAATGCCCAGCAGGCGCTATAACCTTTTAATTATAAAATATTCTGGTAATATTTGACATGGCAACCTATAGCATGTCATTTTAATCTGATCAAGAAATGGATAATGTTCGCAATGATTGATTACCATGTACACACACGACTTTGCAACCATGCCGAAGGCACCATGGAGGCATATATACTCAGAGCCGTTGATATCGGCCTGCAGGACATCTGTTTTTTGGATCATTTAACGCTGCAACCGCTGGGAAACCATCTCTCGATGTCCTTGGCGGAAGTCTCGTTCTACGTTCAGGCGCTACAGGTATTAAAAGAACGATACAAAGGGGCCATACAGGTTAAAATCGGACTTGAGATAGATTACGACCCGCAATACACGGCGCTTTTGCAGGAGACGATTGCCCGGTTTCCGTTTGATGTTATCGGCGGCGCATTACATTTTCCGGGCAATATAAACATTGTCAGCCGAAGCTCGGCCTGGAAGAACGGCAAAGTCGACCCGGATGATGTTTACCCCCTTTATCTCGAGCACCTTGAAAAGATGCTGGATTGCAATTACTTTGACGTGGTATGCCATCTTGACCTGGTGAAAAAATTCGGATGGAAATTTTCAAAACCTTTTGATCGAAATTTCGATGAAATCTTATCGAAGATAAAGCAAAAGAATCTAACCGTGGAAATCAATACCAGCGGGTACAGCCATCCGGCACGGGAACCGTATCCTTCGGCAAAGCTGATCAAAAAATGTTGTGAACTCGGAATTGGCATTACCTTGGGATCAGATGCCCATAATCCGGCCGATGTCGGGCAACACTATGACAGGGCCTTGCCCCTGCTGCTTTCGGCCGGATACCGTCACCTGACCACCTTTACCCGGCGGAAGGCACAACAAGTAGAGATTAACTGGTGTCCATCCACAAATGGCTAATTTGCCCGATTTCGGCGTTGGGTGACTCGATTTGAATCCTCAAAATAGCGCGCTATTCCTGCGGTTCAAATCTCACACCCG
>Ga0180007_10007250_pt1 | contig 10538 bp, 11 predicted proteins | sample MM_PC_MetaG_FD_121122 | JGI IMG/M metagenome (GOLD analysis project Ga0180007, IMG submission 121122) | Groundwater microbial communities from the Aspo Hard Rock Laboratory (HRL) deep subsurface site, Sweden - MM_PC_MetaG | ecosystem: Environmental > Aquatic > Deep subsurface > Groundwater...
ACTTCTTCTTCCCCTTCCTTATCATATTCCTTATCCAAATAATCAAAAGAATAACCAACACAACAACTAAAAATAAAATCAACCAATCAACTTTAACAACTTTTTCACCAACATTAAAAAGAGAACTATCGCTTGCTATTTTTCCTTCATGAATTAACTGCACATAAAAAACATACTTCCCCTCCTTTGTTTCCTCAGGGATTTTAATTTTTTTAACAAATTCAGTCGAGGTTTTAACAATTCTTGTCTCATTATAAAAAACAAACTCTTCCCCTTTTTCATCTTTAATTAAATAATTCAAAAGAACACTCTCTTCTTTCTCTCCAATCTTTTCCAAGAGAACATTCCCTTTAATCTCCTCCCCAGGAAAAACAAAATCCTCTGCTTCTAAACTAATATTAAACAAAGAATCCTTAGAAATAACTTCCACAACAACCCTAATTTGTTTTTCTATATTATCAGAAGAGATATTAATATGCCCTGAATAAAAATCAGGTTTTGTATCTTCTTTCACACTAATATTTACAAAAACATCTATTGATTCTTTTGAATCTAAACTTAAATTTTTTTCAAATTCTAAAAACCCTTTCAAATTAGAAGTCATTTTAATATCCAAAGTTGTTCCTCCAACATTTGTCAAAGTAAAATCATCTATCTTACTTTCACCTTGTTTTAATTTAGCATAAATAATAAACTTAACTTCTTCAATTTTAGGCTTAGAACTTGAACCTGAAGAAGAATCCTTATTTCCTTCTGAATTTCCCCCATTTCCAGGAGGATTACTCCCTCCACTACTTTCAACAGTATAACTTAAAGTTTCAGATACAGAATTATTTACATCATCAGTTGCAGTACAACTTGTTGTAAATGTCCCTGTTAATGAAGTTAAAGGATTTGCAGTATAACTCAAACTCGGATTTCCATCAATTGCATCTGTTGCAGAACATGAACAAGTTATTGAATCTCCAGTATAAACAGAAGTTGGTGAACATGAAAAAGAAGAAATTACTGGATTAGTTACATCAACACTGAAAAAAGTATAATTACTCTGTGATAAATTTTCTGATGAATTTTTACAAAAGATTGTCACATTATGCAACCCATCAGATAAACCTGTTAATGTTTGGTTTCTTAAATGCATAACATCAAAAATTGTTAAACTATTGCTACTTTCCGAGGCTATATAAACATATTCTTCTAAAACAGAGACAGAACGAGGAGAATTCATTGAACTTGAATTTGAAAGAGAAGATATTTGTCTTGGATTAGATTTATTAGATATGTCTATTATTGTCAAAGCATCACTAGTATATGCAGTAACATAAGCATAATCCCCAACAACATAAACAGAAAGAGGAAAATCCATTGAACTTGAATTTGAAAGATTAGACAACCAAACAGGATTTGTTTTATCTGACACATTAATTATTGTTAAACCATCACTTCCTTGAGAAGTAACATAAGCATAATCTCCAACAACATAAACAAAACTAGCACCATTTAAAGAACTTGAATTTGCAATTGAAGAGACCTGGGTGATATTAGTTTTATTAGAAACATTAATTATTGTTAAGCTATGACTATTATCTGAAGTTACATAGGAATAATTTTCAACAACATAAACACCAACAGGCCCCATCATAGAGGTGGTATTTCTAAGTGAGGATGCCTGGGTTGGGTCTGTTTTATCAGTTACATTAATTATTGTTAAGCTTTGATAGCTATCTGAAACTATATAAGAATAATTCCCTATTACATGAATAAGCCAAGCACCACTAAGAGAAGTTCCATTTGAAACCGAAGATAATTGGGTTGGATTGGTTTTATTAGATACATTAATTATTGTAAGACTACAATTCCAAGTAGAAGCCACATAAGCATAATCCCCAACTACATAAACAGAATAAGCACCATCCATTGAACTTGAATTTGAAAGATTAGATAACCAAACAGGATTTGTTTTATCTGACACATTAATTATTGTTAGGCTGTTACTAGTCATGGAAGCTATATAAGAATAATTTCCAAGAACATAAACAGAATGGGCATCTTCCATTGAACTTGAATTTGAAATTGTAGATACTTGAGTTATATTTTTAGAATAAATACCAGTATTGTTGCTTCCTCCATCTAAACTATAAGCACACCAATTAACACTTTCATCAACACTCCAGTTTAGCTCTATTGAATTTGTATTATATGTTTGATTTATTGGAGAAACAATTATCATATCAGTGCTTACAAAAGCTTTTACAAAAATCAAGATAATTATAATAAAAATAAATACCCACAAATAATTCCCTCTTTTCATAATTTTTTAATCCTCTTTAATTAAAAAAGAGTAAAGCAAGTATTTAAAATTATTTAGTTTTTTTAGAAATCTCTTCCTTAACAATTTCTTTTACTTCTTTTTGAGAAACCTTTTTATCTTTACCAGTCCCAAATTTTAATAATTTTAATCCAATCCCTGCTCCTAAAAGAACTAACCCTAAAATAAAAGAAATCAAAAATACAGTGTGTGCCTTAGTAAAGAAAACTGCAAAAATTTGTAAAAAAGAATTGTTTGAAATAAAAGACAAAATCCAATCAAGTTTCATAAAAGGCAAAGCTGATATGGTTAATAAACTTCCAGTGATAATTGGTAAATTAGTTTTTTGTTCAACTAAAAAAAACATCAATGCAATTAAAATTAAAGAAACCATTACCAAAAAATAAAATTTACTATTCCAATAATCTTTCGCTTCCTTAGAAACCAAGAAAAAAGCTGTTTCTGTTTCTTTTAAACAATCCAAAACACCACAATCATAATCTTTATAATAAATTTCATCAACAAGGCTATTAATCCCATAATCAAGAATAGCTTCAGAACCATTAGAAATAATATCACAAGGAATTACAAAAGTATATCCTTGTTCATTAAAAACAAACTCTGAATTATTTTCACAATAGGAGCCCATAATCCCAAAATCATTTTCTATCTCTCCAATCAAACCAATTTTATCTGCAACAAGGTCTTTTACAACAGAAACAAGTTCTGGTTTAATAGTTTCGTAATCTAAAGATAAATTCAAAGTTAAAAAAACATTTCCCACTAAAAATGATAAAAAAAGCATAATACTTACAACAACAAGTAAGCCACCCCTAATAAATCCCATAAATAAAATAAGAAAAAGAAGTTTATAAAATTAATCTACATCCTATCCAAAACACTAATTCTCTTTTCCAAAGGAGGGTGAGTTCTTCCCAAATTTCTAAACGGATTTGAAAAAAATAACGGAGCAACAGCTTTACTAATTTTCTTTTCAGGAGGAGTATTATCTAATTGAATTTTTTTCAAAGCCTTAATTAACCCCTCAGGATATCTTGTAAATTTAACAGCAGAAGCATCAGCAACAAATTCTCTTTTCCTTGAAATTGCCATCTGAACAAAATAAACAACAATAGGAGCAAGAATTGCCATAACTATCCCAATTAAAATAAAAATCTCTTTCCCTCTGTTATTCCCTCCTCTAAACCAAAGACTTCTTAAAAAAATCTGAGAAATAATAGCAACCATTCCAACCATCACAGCAACTAAAGTCATGTATCTTATATCAAAATTAGCAATATGTCCAAGCTCATGGGCAATTACTCCTTCAAGCTCTCTCTTCTCAAGTTTTTCCAAACCCCCTTTTGTAACACATATCACAGCATGTTTAGGATCACGACCAGATGCAAAAGCATTTATTTGCTCAGAAGGCATGATATAAAGTTTAGGCATAGGCATACCAGAAGCCAAGCACAAACCTTCTACAACATCATAATATTGCTTATAATCACTTCTAGAAGCCTTTTTTGCCCCTACACTGGCAATAGCAATTTTATCAGAATTATAAAAACTAGCAAGAATATAACTCAAAGAAAAAACAATTGCAATTATCATTATTATAAAAAAATACCCTGGCTCAAATGCAAGAGAGATAACATAACCAAATAAAATAAGAATCACAAAAACTCCTATCATTAAAAAAACAGATTTGGTTTTATTCCTTGAAATCTGGTCTCTAAAATCTACTCTTTTATATCTGTCCATAATAAAGATAAGAAATAAAGTTATTTAAAACTTAACATCACCCCTTTGCCTAACAAAAGTCTCTTTAACTCTATTTGATTTTTTAAGGTAAACAATTCCTAAAACTGCAGTTCCTAAAATAAATAACAGAATAATAAATCCTTCAAAAACCATAAAAGTTAAAATTGCGTTAATAAAAACATTGTAACATAAACTAAATATTGCCCACCATACAAAAGATTTCTTCTCTTGATGCATTAAAAGCAAAGCATAAACATTGAAAAGAATTATAAGAGAATAAAAAATAACTGTTATCAGTGAAGGAACATGGTAAACTTGCTCTAAAAAGTCTATTACAGATTGTCCATAAGGAAAAAAAAGAAATTCTAATTCAATGAATATAAGTAAAATAAAACCAATTTGAACAAAAATTAACCAACCACCCAAGCCCTTCAATGTTTCCTCTTTTTCCATTAAGAATAAAATAAAGAAGAGTTTTTAAGAGTTTTGAGAAAGAGAAAAGTTTAAATAATCTACATTTGTATACATAAATATACTAAAAGCAAAGCCAAATTAACATAAAACATTAAAATAAACAAACACGGCACTGAGTAAAAATGGAAACAACAATACGTTTGAATATTCAAACAAAACAAGATTTGGATACTTTCAAACAATACAAAAATGAAAGTTACAATGAATTAATTAGAAAATTAATTTATATTGCTACTAAATGTGAGAATGAACCAAAACTTTCCCAAAAAACAATCAAAGAAATTAAAGAAGCACGAGAAAGAATTAAGAAAGGGGAATTCTATACAGAATCAGAGGCAAAGAAGATACTCGGTCTGTAAAATGTATGAAATTCAGTTTGAAAAAAGATCATTAGATTTTCTGAATAAATTGGAACATAATGTTAAGAAGCGAATTTGGAATAAATTGCAGGAATGCAAACAAGAGCCATTTCGTTATCTAAAACATTTAGAACAAATTAAAGGATATACCCTAAAGGGCACAAGTAAATTAAGAGTTGGAGATTACAGAATTATCATCGATATTCAGGATAAAATTAAAATTCTGTATGTTTTGAAGATTGACAAGAGAGAAAGGGTTTATGATTAATCTTAAATTTCCATTAAATATTTTCTAACCCTTTTTCAAAAAAAGAACAAAACAATTCTAAAACTTAACATCAACCTTCTTCTTCTCAGCTTCTGTTATCTGTAAATATTCTCTTGGTTTCTTTCCATAAACATTAGCAAAAAACACTCCTGGAAAAGTCTTACATAAATCATTATAACTTAAAATACTGTCATTATAATATTGTCTTGAATATGCAACTTTATCTTCTGTAGCAGAAAGCTCTCTTTGCAATTCAAGAAAATTTGTATTCGCTTTTAAATCTGGATAACCTTCGGCAATAGCAAAAATAGTTTTCAAAGCTTTTTCTAAACCTTTATCTGCTTTAACTTTATCTTCAATACCATTAGCACTCACAAGAGCCTTACGAGCATCTGTAACTGCTTTTATCGCGGCACCTTCATGCTTAGCAAAACCTTTAACAGTCTCAATCAAATTCGGAATCAAATCTGCCCTTCTTTTTAATTGAACATTTATCTGAGATAAAGAATTATCAATTCTATTCCCTAAAACAGCAAACCTATTAAAATAACTAAAAAATACCAATACTACAAAAACAAGCACTCCAATTAAAATCCATAAACCTATCATAATAAAATACTGTTTTTTCTATTTATAAAAGTTTAGTCTTAACTTTTTTATTATGTATATCAAAACATAATAAACCTTATAAAAATTCTAGGTTCTAAATAAAAATGAAAAAGAAAAATATAGAAGAAATAATGGGCTATATTGTTTAAAAGGTGAAAAAGATAATGAAAAACAGGTTGAAAAAGAAACAAGAATTATTTATAATTCTCTTTACAATAAAGAATAAATTAAATTTATAAACTTAATTAAATAAAATAAAATATGGTGAAAATAAATACAGAAGAATGCATTGGATGCGGACTATGTGTTTCAATTTGCTCAGAGGTTTTTGAAATGAATGATGATCTGAAAGCACATATTAAATCTCAAAAAAATATTCCTTGCATAAAAGAAGCAATTGAGTCATGTCCAGTTGATGCTATAAGCAAATAAGTTTAATAATTTAACCAAAAAGTTTAAATTATCCAGCAAGATAATTCTATCATGAAATACCAATCCCCAGCCATTGGAAATGAAATTTCTTGTGTTATGCATCAAATAAAAAATAGAGTATTAAAAAATAACAAAAAATTAGAGGGAATATTAATAAGTGGATTAAAGAAAGATAATTTTAATATTTTGGGTAAAATTTCCCATGAATTCAACCCACATGGATATACAATCACAATCCTGCTTTCTGAATCTCATGCTGCCTTTCATACATATCCTGAATACAACTCTTTATTTTTTTATCTTTATAGTTGTAGGGGTTCTGATGATGGAAGAAAAACTTATGAATTCGTAAAGAAAAAATTAAAACCTTTTTATGAAGATTTTAATGAAAGAGCAATAATTGTAAATAACAAATTTAAATCTTTAAATATTTAACAAAAAACTTTATTAACTTCCAAAAATTCAATATTATATGCAAGAAAAAAAAGAGAGTACACAAAAAATAGAATTTATCAAATGGTTTTCTGAATTAAATAAAGATTCTGGGAAAGTTGCTGGAGGAAAAGGAGCAAATTTATCTGAAATTTATAATATTAAAATTCCAGTCCCCCCGGGATTTGTAGTTACAGCACAAGCTTACGATTATTTCATAAAAAAGGCAGGATTAAAAGAAAAAATAAAAGACCTTCTCGAGAAAATAAATTATCAAGACACAAAACAATTAGAGGAGGTTACAAAAGAAATTCGTGAATTAATTGTTAATTCAAAATTTCCAACAGAAATGCAAGAAGAAATTTTAGAAGCATATGAAACTTTAGATACTAGAGAAATTGATTTTAAAGAAGGAAAAGCACTTGATATCCTTAAAAGTTCTTCAGAGCCAATTTTCGTAGCTGTTAGAAGTTCAGCTACAGCAGAAGACCTTGCAGAAGCAAGCTTTGCAGGACAGCAAGACTCTTTTGTAAACATCAAAGGAAAATACGAATTATTAAAACACATAAAAAAATGTTTTGCGTCTTTATTCACTGCAAGAGCAACATATTATAGAAATAAAAAAGGGTTCAAAAATGAACAAGTAAGTTTAGCAGTTATAATACAAAAAATGGTAGACTCAGATAAATCAGGAGTTATTTTCTCAAAAGACCCCTCATATAAAAACAACAATATAATAATAGAAGCTGTTTGGGGGCTTGGTGAAGGAATTGTTTCAGGAAAAATCACCCCAGATAAGTATATTGTCTCTTTAGAATTAGAAATTTCAGACAAAAAAATCTCAGATAAAAAAATTGCAATAACAAGAGATTCTGGGGGAAATAAAGAAATAATAAAATTAAGAGAAGAAAAATCTAAGAACCAGGTTTTAAAAGACCATGAAATAAAAAAACTTGCAGAAATAGCAATAGGATTAGAAAAACATTATAAAAAACCACAAGACATAGAATTTGCAATTGAAGGAGATGAAATTTATATTGTTCAAACAAGACCAATAACAACAATTCAAAAAACAATTCAAAAAATAGAGCTTAGAGGAGAAGTAATCCTTACAGGACTTGCTGCCTCGCCAGGTATTGCTTCTGGAAAAATAAAAATTATAGAAAATTTAAAAGATCTCCAAAGAATAAATAAAGGAGATATTTTAGTAACAAAAATGACAAATCCAGATATGGTTGTTACTATGCAAAAGTCTGTTGCAATTGTTACAGATGAAGGGGGATTAACTGCTCATGCTGCAATTGTTTCACGGGAAATGGGAATTCCTGCTGTTGTCGGCACTCAAGAAGCAACAACTAAATTAAAAGAAGGAGAGATAATCACAGTAGATGGTTTTACAGGAAAAATTTACAAAGGAAAAGTGGCAGAAACAATGCAAAAAGAAGTTCTTCCAGTAAATTCAGAGACAAAAACAAAAATGAAAGTTATTGTTGATTTACCAAGTTTTGCTGAACGTGCTTCTAAGAGCAAAATTAAACATGTGGGGTTGACGCGAATAGAAGGAATAATTGCAGAATCAGGAAAACATCCAAATTATTTTTTAGAACAAAACAAAACACAGGATTATGAAGAAGTAATATTCAAAGGAATTGAAAAAATAGCCAAATATTTCGATAAACTTTGGATTAGGACATCTGATATTAGAAGTGATGAATTTCAGAATTTAGAAGGTGCCCCTCAAGAAAAAGAAGCTAACCCCATGTTGGGGATGCATGGAATTAGATTTGGGATTAAAAATCCAGAAATATTAAAATCAGAGCTTAAAGCATTAAAACGAATTTCAGACAATGGAAAAGAAATTGGGTTATTATTGCCCCAAGTAATTTCTGTTGAAGAAGTTAAAAAAGTTAAAGAATTATTAAAAGAAATAAATTTTCTTAAAGCAAAAGTGGGGATAATGATTGAAACTCCTGCTGCAGTTCAATTAATAAAAGAATTGACTGAAGAAGGAATAGATTTCATTTCTTTTGGAACAAATGATTTGACACAATATATTTTAGCTGTTGATAGGGGAAATGAACAAGTTCAGCATCTTTACAATGAAATGCACCCAGCAATTTTACATCAGTTAGAATATGTAATAAGAGTATGTAAGAGAAAAAATGTTGAAACAAGCATTTGCGGGCAGGCAGGAAGTAAAAAAGAAATGGTCAAATTTTTAGTTGAAAAAGGAATTGATAGTATAAGTGTAAATGCAGACATGGCAAAAGAAATATCAGATTATATCTTAGAAGTTGAAAGGCAATTAATAAAAGACACAGATAAAGAACCAAGACAATATCAACCAGAAGAGAAAGAAATAATTAAAGAAGAGCCAAATGAACAAGATAATGAAGAAGTTCCAGGTATAGAAAATATTCAAAAAGAACCAGAAGACGGAGATAAAACTTTGGATATTTTTTAAAAATAATTAAACAAAGAATTTTTAAATAAGAATGTCTTGAATATATAATGAAGAAAAAAACAGATTCAATAAAAAAAAAGACTCCTTTTATAAAAAGAAAAATAAAGTCCATTGGTTCTAGTGAAATTAACGTAGATAAAATATTAATAGAAAATTTTGTTTCTTTGCAAAAAGTTATGACAAATTTATATATAAAATTTGATGATCTTACTAATCAAATATCTAAGTTATTAAATTTATTCGAAATATCTGCAAAAGTATTAGCAGAAAAAGAATTTGATTTAGGAAAAGGAAATAAAGATAGCAAGAAAATCATAGAAAAAATAGACAATCTATTAGATCAAAATAAAACAATTGCAAGAGGATTAATCTTAATGCATGAAAAAACACCTGTACAAAATCTCCAAGAATCTCAGTATATGCAAGAACCATTGCAACCTCCGATTGCAAAACAACAAATAGATCCAAGGCAGAGCATGGATATGGGGGGATATCAAAGGTCAATCTCATCTAATCCAAAATTCAAACCGCTTCCAAAAAATTAATATGCTCAGACAAAAATCAAAGGAATTTAGAGCATTTTTTCTATTACAATTCACAAATGAATTAATTAGGCATTCAGGAGCAGGAGAAGTTTTTGAATTAAAAAATATTTTAGAAGAAGAAGCTAAAGAAGACCAAGATAAAATAAAGAGAGAGAAGAAGAGAATACAGAATCTAATTACAGGAAAAAAAGAATTAGTTTTTCTTAAAACAGAAAACAAAATTCTTCCTAAAAAAACCATAACTTTTTTTAAACCTCTAAGAAAACCTTCTGCTGGAAGAAGAATCCAGATTTTGAGAATACCTGAACCAAAACTTCCTCCAAGACTTCAGTATCTTAGACCAACTCCAACCAATATACAAATAGATTTGGAAAAACTAAATCCTCTAATAAAGGATCCAGCAGTAAAAATTATAGAATGTAATGGAGCAGATGAGTATATTACAGTTAAAGGAACCATGGGAACAAAAAAAACAGATATAATTCTAAACAAAGATGAAATAAATCAAATAATAAGAAAATTTTCTGAAACTGCAAAAATCCCGATTCAAGAAGGAGTTTTTAAGGTAGTAGTGGGACAGTTGATTTTATTAGCAATAATATCTGAAGTAGTAGATTCAAAATTCATAATTAAAAAGATGATGTATGCTCCAAGAGAAATTTTCAGGAGATAATTTATTGAATTAATTTTAACTTTTCCCTCGATGAATTAACTACTCATTTGGACTAAATTTCTAAAAGAAAAAAGAATAGAAATGTTTATATATTAATTTATAATTCAGCTGACATGAAATTGTACCAAAAAATTAGAAATTGTGGACTGGCGGCTGTTGTTAGTTTAGGTTTAATTAGTTGCCGTGAGATTGGCTATGAATTTAATATAT
>Ga0180007_10007251_pt1 | contig 10537 bp, 6 predicted proteins | sample MM_PC_MetaG_FD_121122 | JGI IMG/M metagenome (GOLD analysis project Ga0180007, IMG submission 121122) | Groundwater microbial communities from the Aspo Hard Rock Laboratory (HRL) deep subsurface site, Sweden - MM_PC_MetaG | ecosystem: Environmental > Aquatic > Deep subsurface > Groundwater...
GCTGGTCGCGGTGCTCGTGGCGACGGGCATCTGGATCAACGGCACCGAACTCGCGCGCGGCGCCGCCCGCCTCGCCCGGCCCCTGCACGTGGAGGGACGTCTGCCCACGGCCGGCCTTCACATCGGGACGGTGCCCCCGGAAGCGGTGGCGGGTCACGACATCGTCGTCACCGCCGTGGACCTGGGCACGCCCCGTGGAGCGGTCCACTGCGAGGTGAAGTCGGGAAGCGGCGCCTGGCGACGCCTGGCCACGGAGCTGGAGCCGGCGTGGTCGCCCCGTCCCTATCGCCGCTACGCCTCGATTCTGCGGGACATGGACGCCGATCTGCAGGTCCGGTTCGTCCGCGACGGCATCGTCACCGACGTCCGTGGCATCGACATCCTCCATCCGCCCCTGCTCACGGGATCGAGCGTGGAGATCGCACCGCCCGCGTACACGGGCCTGCCCGCCCAGCGGCTGTCGCCTGCGCCGGCTGCCCTGGAAGCGCTGGCCGGCAGCCGGTTGCGCTGGCTCGGGACGGTCAACCACGACGTGGTGTCCGCTGCGGCCGTGACCACCACCGGCGACACTCTGGCCTGGGTCGCTTCCGGCGACTCGGTCCTCGGCGAGTTCACCGTGAACGAGCCCATGGTCTGGCGGCTGAGGCTGACGGATGGGCGCGGGCTCGTAGGCGGACAGCAGGTGCGCTACGAGCTCGCGGTGCGCGCGGACGAGCCGCCCCGGGTCGTCCTGGAGCGCGATCGACACGACGGCCTCCTGCCGGGGGACGGACGCCTGGAACTGAGCGTGCTGGCCGAGGACGATTTCGGCGTTGCCGGACTCGACCTGCTCGTGCGACGCGAGGCGGCCGGCCAGGCGCCGGTCGACACCTCATGGTCGCGCGTACCGCTGACGCTCGGGTCCACGTCCGCATCGCGACGGGCCGATACGGCGGCCGGGAACCTCTCCTTCGGCGTGGAAGCTCCCGAAGGGCCGGTCTCGCCGGCGCAACTGGCCCTGACGCTGCGGCTGGACACCACCGAACTGGAGCTGCTGCCGGGCGAGTCGCTGGCGCTCGCGGTCGAAGCGCGCGACAACCGCCGGCCGGGTCCACCCGCGCGCGGCCGCTCCCGGGTGCTGCGCTTCTTCCTGCCCTCGGCCGCCGATCTGCTCGCAACCCGGATGGAGACCGACACCGAGCGCCTGAGCGACCTAGACGATCTGCGCCGGCGCAGCGATACGCTGTCCGAAGAGCTGCGGCGCATGGAGCGCGAACTGAAGAAGAATCCCGATCCCGATTTCGCCAGGCGGCAGGAACTCGACGAGGCCCTGTCCCGCCAGCAGGCCATGCAGGAGGAACTGGAACGCCTGACGGACGACCTGCGCCGGGACCTGGAGGAGTCGGCGTCGCGGAATCTCGCGTCGACGGAAATGGTCGAACGCATGGAGCGTGTGGCCGAGCTGATGGACGAGATCAAGAACGAAGCCCTCGACCGGCTTCGCGAACAACTCCGCGCAGCCATGGCGGAGATGAGCGAGCAGGACATCAGCGATGCCATGTCCGAGGTCGCGCAGCGGCAGCAGGAATTCCTGGACAAGCTGGACCGTGCCATAGCTCTCCTGGAGGAGCTCAAGCGGGAACAGGAGATGTCGGGCTTGGCGGCCGTGCTCGAGGAGATGATGCGCCGGCAGGAGGAGCTGCTCGATCCGGAAGCGGCCCCGGATCCCGATGCGGCCGACAAGCAGACGGAACTTGCGGCCGAACTGGAAGCCCTGCGCGAGAGGATGGAGCAGGCGCTCGAGGAGCTGGAACGCTCCAGCGAAGATTCCCCCTCGCCCTCGGACGAGGCCATGCGCCGGGCGCTGGAGCAGGCCCTCGAGAAGCTGGCGGCAGGCGAGTTGCAGGACGCGATGCGCCGCTCGGCGCAGCAGATGCGACAGCCAGGAGAGGAATCGGACTCTGCCGACGCCGGCCACGAGGCCATGCGCAAGCTCGCGGCTCTCTACCACGTCCTGCTCGAAGGGCAGCAGGGAATGCAGATGGCCATGCAGAATTTCGCCGGCGAGACCATGCGTCGCCTGGCGTTCGATCTGCTGGAGCTGTCGCGCCGGCAGGAGGATCTCGCCGACAGGATCCCCGCCAATCTGCGCGATGTGCGGGCGCCCGAACTCCCGCGCGAGGAGAAGAAGATGCTGCGCGCCCTGGTCGGCATGCGCGACAGGCTGGAGACCGCGCTCGGTACATCCGGTCAGCTGCCCTTCCGTCTGCTCGACGGGCTGGACGCCGCCGCCGACGCCCTGCAGCAAACCGTTTCGGAACTCGAGGCCGGTTACGGCCGCCAGGCCATGGACACTTCGCGCGCGGCCCTGGGCGACATCAACAGGCTCGTGATGCAGCTGCTCACCAGCGCCCAGATGACCGGCGGCGGCGGCAGCTGCAGCATGCCGATGCCCATGCTCGGGCAGCAACTGGAACAGATGGCGCGCGAGCAGGCCGGACTCAACGGCTTGACCGAGGAGATGCGGGGACAGCTGTCGGAGCAGCAGCGTCAGAGCCAGAGGATCCGTGCCCAGATGGAGCGTCTGCAGGCGGACCAGCGCGGCCTGGCCCAGCAGATGAGCGAGGCGGCCGAACTGGAGCGGGAGCAGCCGCAGGGCGAACGTCTGCTGGGTGACCTCGAACAGCTGGCCCGGGACATGGAACGCGTGGCGGACGATCTCGGGGAGGGGCTGATCGACGAGGAGGTCCTGCGTCGCCAGGAACGCATCCTCAGCCGCATGCTCGACGCGCATAACTCCGTCCGCAGGCGCGATTACGCGCGGCGGCGGGAGAGCCGCACCGAGTCGGAGATCTTCGCCCGGCAGTCCGGCGAGATCGGAATCGGGGAGACCGGCGACGCAGCCACGCCCTGGCGGCTGCGCCAGGAGCAGGTCGAGCGCGTGCCGCCGGAATACCGTGATCTGGTCCGCCGCTATTTCCGGGCGCTGCAGGCCCTCGAGGAGGCGGGCGACGGCGCCGGGCCAACCGCCCCCGTCCCGGGAGGTCGGCCATGAGCGCATGGCGCGGGGGGCTCGCCGCGGCGTCGGTCGTCCTGCTCGTGTCGACCGCCGGTCCCGTGGCGGCCCAGCTCGAGCAACGGCCCGCACCGCACCGGACGGTTCAATCCGCTTCTGTGTGGCGCACGCGCCTGCTCCAGGTCGAGCGCCTGCTGCGCCTGGGCAGCTACAGCCGGGCGGCCAGCGTGCTGGATGAGGCCGAGTCGCTGGGAGCGCCACCCGCCCAGACGCGTCGACTGAGGATCGAGCTGCATGTCGCGACCGGGGATCACGAGGCCGTGGTCGCGCTCTGTCGCGCCGGACTGGCCACCGATCCCGGCCAGACCAGACTCCTGCGCACCCTGGCCCGTTCCCTGATGGTTCTGGGGCGCATACCGGAGGCCAGCGCGGTCCTGCGCGACCTCTTCGCGGCCAGCCCGAACCGCATCAGCAGCGTGGCCGACGCCATGCTCATGTGGCGCGAGGCCGGCCATCCGGCCGAAGGCCTCGCCCTCTGCGATTCGTTGCGGGAGATCCACGGCGACGGGATCTTCATGCGTCAACGCGCCGCCTGTCTGCTGGACATGGCGCGCGTCGAGGACGCCCTGGCGGAGATCGCGCGCGAGCTGCGGCTCAATCCGCTCAATCTGCCCATGATCCGCGAGGAGTTGTGGGAGCTGTTGGACACGCCCGAAAAGGTGGACAGAGCGGCCGAGACCCTCGCCGTGGAGGACGAGCGCGTCGCCGGGCTGCGGCTGCTGCGCGCGGACCTGCTGCTGCGACGCGGCCGCGACCGGGAGGCGCTGGAGGCAGTCAAGCCCCTCTTCGCTGAACGGAGGGATCTCGAGGCCCTCCTGCGGATCGCCACGACCCTGTCCCGCGAACTCGAGCTTCAGGGCGATCGCGCGCACCAGCGGGCGACGGCGGCCTGGTTGATCGATGTGTTCGATGAACTCGTCAGCGGGGACCTGGTGCCGCGCAACCAGCAGGCGCGTGTGGCGGATCTGCTGGCGGGCGTCTGCGAGGACGCCCTCGAACTGGGCCTGCTGGACGCGGATCCCGAACGTGCGGTCGCCAGGCTCGAAGCGGCGCTGGAGCTGGTGAAGCGACGCAGCCCCGGCTCGACGCGGCTCTACGCGGCGAAGATCAAGCTGGCCGGATACACGCGCGACGTTCTGCGTCGTCCCCGCGAGGCGGCGCAGTCCCTCGAGCGCCTGCTCGTCGATCTTGACCTGCCCCTGGAAGGGGTGGCCCTGGCGCGTCTGGCCCTGGGCGAATGCCATCTCGCCGCCGGCGACTCAGCCCGGGCGAGGGCGGTCCTGAGCCGGCTGGGCACCAATCCCCAGTTCAGCGCCGCCGCCGGTCACGCCCACTACCTGCTGGGCCGCCTGGATTTCGCGCAGGGAGCCTGGGAGAACGCCAGGGACCGCCTGGCCGCGGTCGCCCTGGACAATCCCAGCGCCAATTATGCCAACGACGCCCTGGATCTGGGACTGCTCATCGCAGAGGAGCTGTCGAATCCCAGCGGCAGTCCCCAGCGGCTCGAGGCCTATGCGCCTTGCGTCTACTGGGAACTGGCGCGGCGGCCGGTCTACCGGCAGGAAGCGCTCGAGGGATTCCTGGCCGCGACCGTATCCGGCGGCGGGGGCGACGACAACCTGCTGGACCGGGCGCGTCTGGACCTGGCGTTGATCTACGCCGAGGCGGGCTGGGTCGAGAAGGCGGCTGCGCTCTGCGCGGCGGTCGTGGGCGAACACCCCGACGGCACCCGCGCCGCCGCCGCACTCTACCGTCAGGGCGAGATCCTGGTCATGGCCGGCCGCGTGCGCGAGGGGCGCGGGGCCTGGGAACGCCTGCTAGCCCAGTATCCGGACGCCCTGGAGACCGAGGACGCCCGCGCAAAACTCAGGAGCCTGCCATGACGCGAATCCTGCGCACGATCGTCGCAGCGCTGCTTCTCTGTCCGGCCGTCGCCTCCGCGCAATGGCTGCTGGTGCCGATGGATCTGACGCAGACGAACCATCTGAAGGCCTACGGGCATGCCTTCGCCGCGCTCCAGGACGGCGGCACCGTCGATTGGCTGCTCAACTACCGCGGCGGCAGCTTCCTGATGCGCGACGCGCCGGACATCCGTCTCTCCGCCCGCCTCCGCGGCGTGCGCTTCGAGGCCGTGGACGACGCGGGGGCGGCGTCCATTCGCGAGACGATCCGCGCCGGCAACATGGAGGAAGTCCTGCTCGAGAAGCCACCGCGCATCGCGGTCTACGTGCCGCCCAACTTCCAGCCCTGGGACGACGCGGTCACCCTGGCCCTGACGTACGCCGAGATACCCTACGACACGGTGTTCGACGCGGAGGTCCTGGCCGACCGGCTATCCGAGTACGACTGGCTGCACCTCCACCACGAGGACTTCACCGGCCAGTTCGGGAAGTTCCACTACGCCTTCGGCATGGCCCCCTGGTACCTGGAACAGAAGGGGTTCATGGAGGAGTTGGCCCGGACCCTGGGATTCGCTTCGGTCTGGAAGATGAAGCATGCCGTGGCGCTGAAGATACGGGACTACGTGGAGGCCGGCGGCTTCCTCTTCGCCATGTGTTCGGCGACGGACACCATCGACATCGCCCTGTCCTATCTGGGCGTCGACATCGTGCCGGCGGAGATCGACGACACGCCGCTGGACGCCGACCGCGAAGACAGGCGCGACGACGGCCGCACCTTCGCGTTCGAGGGTTTCTCGCTCGTCACCAACATCGCCGTCTACGAGTTTTCCGACATCGACACCAGCGATTATTCGCGTCTGCGGGGGGCCGAGGGCGACTACTTCACACTCTTCGACTTCGCCGCCAAGCACGATCCCGTGCCGGCCATGCTCACCCAGTGCCACGTGAACGTGATAAACGGCTTCATGGGCCAGACCACGGGTTTCCACCGCGCCCGGCTCAAGCGGCACGTCATCGTGCTGGCTCAGGTCGAGGGCACCGACGAGATCCGCTACCTGCACGGCAAGCGCGGCATGGGCACCTTCACCTTCCTCGGCGGCCACGACCCCGAGGACTACCAGCACGCGGTCGGCGATCCGCCCACCGACCTCGACCTGTACCGCTCCTCCCCGGGCTACCGCCTCATCCTGAACAACATCCTCTTCCCGGCGGCCCGCAAGAAGCCCCAGAAGACGTAGGTGGGCCATCGAGATGGTGTGTCTGCTCTCCGGAAGATCAGAGCCATCTCGATGGTACATCCGCAGGATCGGACCCCCAGGCCTGCTCGCAAGCGTGTCCTAGGGACGGCGTCGCGAATAGAGGAAGATGATGGCGGCAAGCGCGATGCAGGAGCCGGCCAGGCCGAGCCAGTCGACGGGCGTCTCGGACGCGGTCTGCTCGATCGCGCCGCCCTGGATGAGCATGAAGGCCAGCGAGATGCCGTTATGCGCGGAGTGGGTCAGGATGCAGGCGGTCAAGGATCCCGTCTGCTCGTAGATGTGGGCCAGCAACACCCCCAGACCCACGAGTCCGAAGAGGAACCAGGGCTCGCCGTGGGCGAGACCGAAAACCAGCGCCGAGATCAGGGCCGAGGGCAGGAATCGCCAGTGGCGGCGGCCGATGCGGAAGACGAGGCCCCGGAAGACAAGTTCCTCGGCCACCGGTCCGCAGATGGTCACGGCCACGACGGCGACGGCGATGCGCGGCGTCGTGGCGGGCAAGTGCTCGTTGAAGAACGCGATCCACTCGGCGGACGGCGGGTGTATCGACGAGGAGACGCCGGCGAGGTAGGATGTCGGCAGCAACGCCGCCACCGCGGCCAGCACCGCCAGCAGGGCCTTGGCGAGCGGCGGGCGATCGAGGTCGAAGTCCCGCGACAGCGAGCCGTTCTGACCCCTGACGACCAGGACGGCCAGGGCGAGCACGAGCAGGCCGCCGGTACCCACGGCCGCGAACATGTCGCCGGTGTAGGTATAGGTGACCGTCTGCGCCACGAGGTTGGCGGCGCTCCACAGCACGGCCATCATCGTCAGCCGCACGGTGCTCCAGCTGGACCAGATAGTGACCGGATGGGACAAGCCCACGCGGTCCTCCGGCCGGTCGTGGTCCGGATCCGTCATCGCACGACTCCTCCGTGAAATGCGCCGGCACCTTGGCAGCCGGCCCCCGACACTGTAATATGCTGCGGTCAATGTCGAAAGGAAAGAGAAGCGATGAAGACGACCACCGACGCGCGGGCCATCAAGGCCGTGATCTTCGACCTGGACAACACGCTGACGGATTTCATGAAGGCCAAGAGCATGGCCATCCACGCCGCCGCGGACGCCATGATCGACGCCGGGCTCAGCTTGAAGACGCAACAGGTCTACGACCGCATCTTCGCCATCTACGATGAGGTGGGCATCGAGCACCAGCTCGTGTTCAACCGTTTCCTGGAGGATGAGACCGGCGGGGTCGACGATCGCGTCCTGGCGGCGGCGGTGGTCGCCTACCGTCGCGCCCGCGAGGCCCACCTCGTACCCTACCCCCACGTGCGACCGACGCTGCTGGCGCTGTTGAAGGGCGGGTACAAGCTCGCCGTGGTCAGCGACGCGCCGCGCTTCGAAGCCTGGTTGCGGCTCTGCTACCTGCGCCTGCTGCATGTCTTCGACGTGGTGCTGACGCACGATGACACCGGTCACACCAAGCCCAGCCCGGTGCCGTTCCAGATGGCCCTGGAGCGTCTGGGCGTGACGCCGCGCGAGACGGTCATGATCGGGGACTGGCCCGAGCGCGATATCGTCGGCGGCCTCGACGCCGGGTTGCACACGGTCTACGCCCGCTACGGTGACACCTACGGGCTGAAGGACTGCGTGAAAGCCACGGTTTCGGGGGCGCATTTCGAGATCGACGACCTGTCACAGCTGCTCGGCGTCATCGACAGTCTCAACGCGGCGGGGGGGGAGGCCTGAGATGCGGATCGCCACTGCGGCCCAGATGGCCGAGATCGATCGTGAGACCATCCGGGGCGGCGTGCCCGGTCTTACGCTGATGGAAAACGCCGGTCGCGAGATGACCTGGCAGCTGCTGCGCGAGTTTCCCGACCTGTCGCCTCCGTCGCTGATCACCGTGGTCTGCGGCAAGGGCAACAACGGCGGCGACGGGCTGGTCGTGGCGCGACTGCTGGAGAATCTCGGCTTCGAGGTCCACGTCATGCTGCTCGCGGAGCCGGAGTCCCTCTCGGCGGACGCCCGCGCCAACCTCGACCGCCTGCCGGCGTCGGTGACCCGCGACACGATCCCGCCGGACCGCTGGGCGGCGCGGGTCTACGAACGCAGCGTGGAGTCGGAACTGATCGTCGACGCCGTCTTCGGCACCGGGATCACCCCGCCGGTGCGGGACGATTACGCGGATCTCTTCGAAGCCGTCAACGCCGGCCCCTGCGCGGTGCTGAGCCTGGACATCCCCTCGGGCGTGGCCGGCGACAGCGGTGCGGTCGACCCGGTAGCGATCCGCGCCGATGCCACCTTCACAGTCGGTCTGCCGAAGCTGGGCCTCCTGCTGCCGCCCGGCCGGGACCACGCGGGACGTCTCTCGGTCCTGGACATCGGCTTCGCCGAGGAGGTGTGCGAACGCCATACCGGCGATCTGCACTATCTCTTGCCCGAGGACTATGCCGACCTTCTGCCGCCACGGACGTCGACCGCCCACAAGTACGACGCCGGCACCGCCCTGGTCGTGGCGGGTTCTCGGGGCTTCGGCGGCGCCGCGCTGCTGGCGGGACTGGGCGCCCTGCGCTCGGGGGCCGGCCTGGTCACCCTGGCCCTGCCGGAGAATCACACCACGGCGGCGCTGGGCTTCGTTCCCGAAGCCCTGATCCGAGCGCTGCCCACAGGCGCTTCGGGCGCGATCGCGCCGCTAGCGCCGGCCGCCTGGTCGGATCTGATGACACGCCAGGATGCCCTCGCGGTGGGACCGGGCCTGGGCGACGACCCGGAGACCGACGGCTGGCTCGTGGACCTGCTCGGCGTCGTGGACCGGCCGCTGGTTGTCGATGCCGACGGTCTCTCGGCCTTCGCGCGCCGGCAACGCGAACCGCGTTTCGCCCACCCGGAGGTCGTCCTGACCCCCCACGCCGGAGAGCTGGCCAGGCTGGCCGCCATCGAGTCCTCGCAACTGCGCGAGGATCGGCTGAGGATCGTGCCAGAACTGGCGCAGCGGTGGAAAGTGGTCCTGGTGGCCAAGGGGTCGCCGACGCTGATCGCGGCTCCCGACGGCGCGCTGGTGATCAATCCGACCGGCGACGACGCCCTGGCGCACGGCGGCACGGGCGACGTGTTGACCGGGCTGATCGGGGGGTTGCTGGCCCAGGGCGCTTCGGCATTCGAGGCGGCCCTGCTCGGCTGCTGGCTGCACGGCCGCGCCGGGGAACTGGCGACCGGCCGTATCGGCTCCCGCCGTGTTGTGCTGGCGCGCGAGATCGCGGACAACCTGGGCGAGGCCTTCGCCGAACTGGAGGTCTTCGCATGAGGGTGCTCGGCATCGAGACATCCTGCGACGACACCAGCGTGGCCCTCTACGACTCCGCTGCGGGCGTGCTGCAGAATCTCGTATCGAGCCAGATCGACCTGCACGACCACTTCGGCGGCGTGGTGCCGGAGCTGGCCTCGCGCGCCCATCTGGTCAACCTGCTGCCCCTGGTGGACGTCCTGCTCGAGCAGGCGGAGATCGCACCTTCAGACCTGGACGGTATCGCCGTGACGGCGGGCCCCGGGCTGATCGGAGCGCTGCTGGTGGGGCTGTCGACGGCCAAGGCGATCTGCTGGGCGACGGGCAAACCGCTGGTCGGCGTGCATCACATAGAGGGGCACATCCTGGCCAATCAGCTCACCGCGCCCATGGTGTTCCCGGCGGCCGTGCTGGTCGTTTCGGGCGGGCATACCGAGGTGGTGCTGATGGGGGAGATCGGGCGGTACGAGCGTCTCGGCTGGACCCTGGACGACGCCGCCGGCGAGTGTTTCGACAAGACGGCGCAGCTGCTGGGTCTGCCCTATCCGGGCGGGCCCGCCATCGACCGCCTGGCCGAAGACGGCCATCCGGGCCGCTTCGCGCTGCCGCGGCCGCTCTCCCGCGATCCCCGTCTGGTGTTCAGCTTCAGCGGCTTGAAGACCGCCGTGCGGACGACCGTGGCCAAACTTCCGCAACCCTTGTCGAATCAAGACGTTGCCGACATCTGCCACGCGTTGCGCGAAGCTGTGGTGGATGTCCTGGTGACGCGTCTGTGCCAGGCCGCCCGCGACCACGACGTGAAAGCCGTCTACCTGGCCGGGGGCGTGGCTGCAAACACCCTTCTGCGGTCGAGAACCGCCTCGGCAGCGGGCAGAATGGGGCTCAAATTCCTGCCACCGGAGCCTGCATACTGCACGGATAATGCCGCCATGATCGCTTGCGCCGGACATGCGCGGCTTTCATCCGGACTGTCGGATCCCCTTACCCTGGACAGCTTTGCGCGCCGTCCCCTCGAATCCTGGCGCTGATCGCCACCGCCGCTGCACGCCATTCC
>Ga0180007_10007252_pt1 | contig 10537 bp, 6 predicted proteins | sample MM_PC_MetaG_FD_121122 | JGI IMG/M metagenome (GOLD analysis project Ga0180007, IMG submission 121122) | Groundwater microbial communities from the Aspo Hard Rock Laboratory (HRL) deep subsurface site, Sweden - MM_PC_MetaG | ecosystem: Environmental > Aquatic > Deep subsurface > Groundwater...
AAACTTCTGTTAAATCGCCTGTATTTAAGTTTGATATCATTTTGTCGACCAGATATGCTTTTTTCAAAATTATTCCTTAAAAACTACAAAAGACTTTATCAAAGCATTCCACATACCTAAAACCACAAGATTTATATATATCCCAATGTTTACATTTTTATATCGCCTCCATTTTCTAGGGTTTAGATATACAAATTCTAAACAGTTACTAAAAAATATGCCCAGATATGGCGAAGATTGTGTACTTGATGATACTATCGAGTATAGTTGGTTTAGTAACTCTGCTAATATATTAAAGCTTTAAGTTAATTAAGAATGCGACCAATAAATGATTAGAAAGGATCTACAACAATTCCCGTTGATCCTGCGGGAGGTTGCTGCTATTAGGATTCGATTAAGCCATGCAAGTCTTCTCGCAAGAGAGGCGAACTGCTCAGTAACACGTCGATAATCTACCCTTAGATTAAGGATAACCTCGGGAAACTGAGGATAATACTTTATAGGAGAAAAAAACTGGAATGTTTTTTCTCTCAAACGCAAGGTCTAAGGATGAGTCAGCGGCCGATTAGGTTGTTGGTGGTGTAAAGGTTTGTGAAGTGAGTAATTCACTTCGTGAATTACATGACCACCAAGCCAAAGATCGGTAGGGGTCTTGAAAGAGATAGCCTCGAGAAGGGCACTGAGACACTGGCCCTAGCCCCACGGGGTGCAGCAGGCGCGAAACCTTTACAATGCACGCAAGTGCGATAAGGGAATCCTAAGTGCTTTGCTTTTGCAAGGCTTTTGTCAAGAGTAAACATCTTGACGAATAAGTGGTGGGCAAGACTGGTGCCAGCCGCCGCGGTAACACCAGCTCCACGAGTGGCAATCGCGTTTATTGGGTCTAAAGGGTCCGTAGCCGGTTTAATAAGTCTCTTGTGAAATCATTGAGCCTAACTCAATGGTGTGCTCGAGATACTGTCGAACTAGGAACTGGGAGGAGTCAGAAGTATTCCATGGGGAGCGGTAAAATGCTATAATCCATGGAGGACTACCTGTGGCAAAGGCGTCTGACTAGAACAGATTTGACGGTGAGGGACGAAAGCTAGGGGAGCAATCCGGATTAGATACGAGGAAATTTCTTACAAAATTTTTAGATTTAAATTTGTAAATTTGCTATTAAAACTATGTTTACAAGTTGATGCTAAAAAGAAATGGAATTTACTCGCTAACTACCCGAGTAGTCCTAGCTGTAAACTCTGCGAGTTAGGTGTTGCATATTCTTCGTGAATATGCAGTGTCGTAATGAAGATGTTAAACTCGCCACCTGGGAAGTATGGTCGCAAGGCTGAAACTTAAAGGAATTGGCGGGGGAGCACCACAAGGGGTGCGGCGTGCGGTTTAATTTAACTCAACACAGAGAATCTCACCAGAAGCGACGGTAGGATGAAGGTCAGTCTGAAGGGCTTACCCAACGAGCCGAGAGGTAGTGCATGGCCGTCGTCAGCTCGTGCCGTAAGGTGTCTTGTTAAGTCAAGCAACGAGCGAGACCTATACCTACAATTGCTAACGAGCAGTTATGCGATCGAGCACATTGTAGGGACTGCTTTCGAAAGGAAGAGGAAGGTGTAGGCTACGGTAGGTCTGTATGCTCCGAATCTTCTGGGCTACACGCGCGCAACAATGATAGTGACAATGGGATGCAACACCGAAAGGTGGAGCTAATCCTCCAAACACTATCCTAGTTCAGATTGTGGGCTGTAATTCGCCCACATGACGTTGGAATCCCTAGTAATCGGATGTCAAAATCGTCCGGTGAATATGTCCCTGCTCCTTGCACACACCGCCCGTCAAACCACCCGAGTAGGGTCTAGATGAGGATTTATTTTTAATAAGTTCGAATCTAGGCTTTGTGAGGAGGGTTAAGTCGTCACAAGGTAGCTGTAGGGGAACCTGCGGCTGGATCACCTCCTTTTTTTTATTTTAATCGATAATAGTGTGAAAAGAGTTACTAAACCAACATTTATATTCATGAAATGGGCCTGTAGTTCAGTCGTAGAACGCTGCCCTTGCAAGGCAGAGGTCCTGGGTTCAAAACATTTTTTCGAAAGAAGAGTGTGAATTTCCCAGCGGGTCCATTTATTAATTATCATATTCATTTACGGGAAAATGGAGAATTTCCCTAGTTGATTGAAATCTTAGGATTTCATCAACTATCACTAAATGAGCGTCAAGAATAACTGAGATTATTCTTGATATGGGTTGATATTCAAATGAAACCATGCATAGAGTGGAGAAGCTATTAGGTGGATGACTTGGCTTAAGATGATGATGAAGGATGTGACAAGCTACATAATGCTCCGGCTAGACGCACGTAGTCTTTGAACCGGAGATTTCTGAATGCGACTTCAGCATTAAATCCGTAAGGATGATGAACGCAATGAATTGAAACATCTTAGTAATTGCAGGAAAAGAAATCAATTGAGATGCTGTTAGTAAAGGCGATTGAAAGCAGTATAAGGCAAACTGAATCCTTTACAGAAATGTAAAGGAGATGTGGTGTTATAGACCAATTTTATCCTCTCTCGGGAACTCAAAGTCTTCTGGAAAGAAGTACCTTAGAGTGTGATAGTCACGTAGAGGCAACTGAGAAGGATTATGATGGTATCTTGAGTAGCGTCTATTGGATATTAGGCGTGAATATGGGAGGCATCAACTTCCAACCTTAAATACAACTTAAGTCCGATAGCAAAGCAGTACAGCGATGGAACGTTGAAAAGAACCCGTGACAGGAAGTTCAAAGAGCCTGAAACCTAATAGCGATGGATTGATGCTGCCCTTTAGGGGTTGCATCGTACGTTTTGAATAACGTGCCAGGAAGTGTATATAAGTGGCAAGGCTAAATTAAAGGAAGCCGAAGCGAAAGCAATTGCTCGTAATTTATGATGAGCAAGATATGAAAGTGTCTTTAGTCACTTGTTTATGACCCGAAGCTAGGCGATCTAACCTGAGGTAAGTTGAAGCGAGAGTAAAATCTCGTGGAGGACTGCAACTCTGCTATGAGCAAGTGCTATCCTAACCTCTGGCTAGGGGTAAAAAGCCCATCGAGCCTAGCGATAGCTGGTTCCTACCAAAGTTGGCCGCAGTCAAATCTCGATAGAGGGTGCTATAATTTTAGAGATACGGATCTGGGACTTAGGACTCGAAAGGGTTCGGTTTCTTGTCCAACTCCAAAGGTTTTAGCCTCGAAGAAGTCGGGGGACGGGTAATCTGGCGTAAAGTTGATTACCGAGAGGGGAACAACCCAGACTGCAGTTAAGGTCCCAAAATATTAACTAAGTATTAAAGGGTGAAGAGTGTCTATAACCAGAGACAGCGAGGAGGTTGGCTCAGAAGCAGCCACCCTTTAAAAAGTGCGTAACAGCTTACTTGTCAAGGTTATGGGCCTCTAAAATGGACGGGGTTAAGTTAATTACCGATACTGCAGGTCACAATCGTGAATGGTAGGTAGGTATTCTATAGGGGTAGAAGTATCTTCGTGAGAAGATGTGGACCTTTTAGAATTAAGAATCCTGGTGGTAGTAGGACCTTAGCAGATTGAGAATATCTGTCACCGTAAGGGCCATGGTTCCTTGACAATGTAGTTCAGTCAAGGGTTAGTTAGTCCTAACCTAGCTCGTAACTCGAGCAATGGGAATGGGAGAAAGGTTAATATTCCTTTACTACCTAAGTATGTGCGGCAACGCAAGTCTTGTTTCTGACGCTTGCGGATAGACCAACACATTTTCGTGTGTTAACTAACATAAATCAAGGGAGTATCGTAACGATGAGAACTTGATTAAAGTTAGGAATAGTACCTTGTATGAGGTATTTGGTTGATTCCATGAGCTCTTAAAAAAGGAACATGAAAAAATCTTAGGTAACTATACATAGAACCAGCACTGGTGTCCCTAGGTGAGAAGCCTAAGGTGTGAAGAGGAAAACTAGTTGAGGGAACTCGACAAATTAGCCCCGTATCTTTGGTATAAGGGGTCCCTGTGATTGTAGGCTTATGTTTGCGATCGCAGGGTGCAATTACAGGGTGGGTCCGACTGTTTAACACAAACTTAGCCTTCTGCTAACCTGCAAAGGCGTGTATAGAAGGTGACGTCTGCCCAGTGCCTGCACTTCAAACTCCTTTTCAAGGGAGCTAAGAACAGGTAAACGGCGGGGGTAACTATAACTCTCTTAAGGTAGCGAAATGCCTTGTCGTTTGATTGACGACCCGCATGAATGACGTAACGAGTCCCACATTGTCCCCAATTAGAACTCTCCGAACTCTCCATTCTGGTGTGGAGGCCAGAGATCTCCAGTGGGACGTGAAGACCCCGTGAAACTTTACTGTAGGTTGTCGTTGCAATGTGAGTTTTGTTGCGTAGCGTAGGTGGTAGTCGTTAAAGCGAAGTTTTTGGATTTCGTGTAGACACCGATGAAACACCACTCTTCAAAACTTACGTTGCTCACTTCGCAAGAAGGACAGCGGCAGTTGGACAGTTTGGCTGGGGTGGCACACTGTTGAAAAAATATCAACAGTGCCCAATGGTTGGCTCAACTCGGTCAGAAATCGAGTGTAGAGTGCAAGGGTATAAGCCAGCCTGACTGGGTTCATATTAAGATTGAACTCAGGATAGAAATATTGGCCTAGCGAACCTCTATGTTCCTCCTTGATGGGGGCTAGAGATGACCGAAAAGTTACTCCGGGGATAACAGAGTCGTCGCGCCCGAGAGCTCGGATCGACGGCGCGGCTTGCTACATCGATGTCGGCTCCTCCTATCCTGGCTGTGCAGAAGCAGCCAAGGGTGCGGGTGTTCACCGATTAAAAGGAGTCGTGAGCTGGGTTCACAACGCTGTGAGGCAGTTGGTTTAATATCTACTGGAGATGTTGATATCTGAGGGGAAGAAACTTCTAGTACGAGAGGAACGGAGGTTCGGAGCCACTGGTTAACCTGTTATCTAACAAGGTAAGCAGGGCAGCTACGCTCTATATGGATAAGTGCTGAAAGCATCTAAGCACGAAGCCATCCTCAAAAAGAGATATCATAGAACACCTATAAAACATAGGTTTAATGGAATCGGTGTGTAAGTACGAAGCTTCGGCGACGTATTCAGCATGCGATCTCCAATCGTTCATAAACTCTATGCATGGTTTTTCATTTATTTTTTTTTCTTAATTATTTTAATTGAGAATGTAAAATAGTGGGAACTATATTCTTTTGAAAAAAATAATAATTATAGTGTTAACTTTATTTTCTAGGAAAAAGTGATAGTGATAGCGTGAGCTTTATTGTTTTTGTTTTGCCTCACAGAATTGTTACATCCACCCTTGGCTGTTTTTTTGGATTTGTATAACTATATCAATGAGGGCATAGGTAATCGGATTTCTGACTAGATTGCCACCCCAGCCAATAGTTTTAGAAAACTTTGTTTTCTAAACCGATTGAAAATCAAAGATTTTCAATAGTTTTTTAAATTAGTTATGTTTTTTTGAATATATGGCAAGAAATTATAAGAAGTATGTAGTGTATCAAATAGGATATAAACTAGCTATAGATCTTTATAAGATTACAGACAAATTCCCCTCTCACGAACAGAATAATCTGATTGGGCAGATAAGAAGAGCAGCTACATCTATCCCTGTAAATATAGCTGAAGGCAGTGCTAAAAAATCTCCAAAGGAATTTTTATATTTTTTGAATGTTGCATATGGCTCTGCAAAAGAACTGGCTGTCCTGATCGATTTATCCAAAGATATAGGTTATATCAAGGAGGACCTGTATAACATAATTTCTGACCAAGTTGACAATTTTAATAGTAAAATATTCTTATTTATAAGACATATTGAAAAAGAACATTGTAGCGGACCTAGTTTTTTTCAAAAATACAAAGAAAAAATAACAAAAGATAGTGGTTTAATATGAAGGGATTAATATGTTTAGGAATTGAAAGCACTGCACATACATTTGGTGCAGGGATAATGGATGATAGTTTGAAATCGAAGATTTCTAACTCTTACGAATCTCCGATTCGAAAGAAAGGTAAGATTTTAGCTAATGTTAAAGATAGTTATACGACTGAAAAAGGGGGGATTCATCCGACTGAAGCTAAAAATCACCATATCGCTTGTAAGGATAAAGTTGTTCAGGATGCTCTTGATGCTGCTGGCCTTAGTATGAAAGATATTGATTTAATTTCGTTTTCTCAATCACCAGGCATGGCTCCTTGTTTAGTAGTAGGTATGGAGAAAGCTAAAGCGCTTTCTGCTGAATATAAAAAGCCAATCATAGGGATTAACCACTGTATTGCACATCTGGAGATTGGAAGGGTTTTGTGCAAGTGTAAAGATCCAGTCATGCTGTATGCTTCTGGCGCTAATACGCAGATAATTGCTTATGATGGCGGGAAGTATCGTATATTTGGAGAAACATTAGATAATGGTGTTGGAAATTTTTTAGATGGTTTTGCCCGTCATATGGGATTGGGATTTCCAGGCGGACCTAAGATATATGAACTGGCATTAAAGGGCAAGGAGTATATTGAACTACCTTATGTTGTTAAGGGGATGGATGTGAGCTTTGGAGGGATACAAACTAATCTGAAACAGAAGTTTGATTCTGGAAAGTTTAATGTTTCTGATTTATGCTATTCATGTCAGGAGACTGTTTTTGCAATGCTGGTTGAGGTTGCTGAGAGAGCAATGGCGCATTGTGAGAAAAAAGAGCTATTACTTGGAGGGGGGGTTGCATGCAATATTCGCCTGCAGGAGATGTGCAAAAGGATGTGCGCTGAGAGGAATGCTGAATGTTATATTCCGCCTAATTCTGTGATGATTGACAATGGAGCTATGATAGCATGGGAAGGGTTAATTGAGTTTAAAAGTCGTGGCGGGGATGATATTGGTAAGTTAGACATAAAACCTTATGAAAGAACTGACGATGTTAAAGTAAGCTGGCGTTAGATCAATAGATTAGATGTTTATATTTCTGCATCTGCTCTGGTGTTAATTTAGAGAATATTCCTCCGCAATCCCTGCAGACTAATTCGTCCCTCATCTTGCTGTAGAAAAAATTGTCAGAGCCGCACTGAGGGCACTGTTTTAAAGTGGATATATCCATCTTTATTTCTTTTACTTCTTTTTTATTTTTTGGTGATTTTTTTGAAGTGTTTTTATACTTTTTGATTATTTTCTTTTTAGGCATATGAAAAACAGAAGTTTAGGGTATTATAAAGATTGTGTTATTATTTTAACAATAAATTAGATTGGACTTCATTAATCCTTATTAATCCTTACTGATCTTTATTAATCTTTTTTAGAATAGATTCTTTTCCATTCCAGACTAAAGCTTCTTTCAGAACATCTTTGATGTGCTCTACTGGGATTATCTTTATATGCTTTAGTTTTTCTGGATCTATAATTATATCTTTCAGGTTTGATTGAGGGACTATGACTCTTTTTATGCCTGCTTCTATGACTGCCTCTACTTTTGAAGAAACTCCGCCTATTGGAAGAACCTCTCCACGTACGGATAATGAGCCGGTCATTGCTGTGTCCTGCCTTACAGGGATGTTTTTGAATGATGAGATTATTGCAGTAGCTACCCCTATAGATGCTGAGTCGCCTTCTACACCTTCATAAGTCTGCAGGAACTGGACATAGATATCGTATTTTTCCTTTAGGTCTTCACCAAAGTATTTTTTGATTATTGCTGAAACATTTTTTATTGCTTCTTTTGCTATCTCGCCCAGTTTTCCTGTTGCAATAATCTCTTTTTCTTTTCCGCCAGGAGTTACCTGAGCCTCTATTGGAAGGATTATCCCTGAATATGAATCTTCTCCACCGATAACTGCTAAGCCATTAACTCTGCCTATCTTCTGGCCTTCTGTTACGATAACAGCGTATTCTTTTTTTCTTTCTATATATTTATCTGCCAATTGCTTTTCCAGTGTTCTTGCTATCTTTTTTGCAGCTGCAATATGCTTCTTTTCGACAAGTTTTGATTTTTGCTCTTTTGCTACATCGCCAGCTGCCCTTATCAATCCGCCTAATTCCCTTAATCTTAAAGTTAGGTGGCCTTTTCTGTTTGCCATCTTTTTTGATTCTTCTATTATTTCATTGACTGCTTCTTTTGAGAAATGAGGGATTTTTTTGTCTTTTATAACTTCCTGAGCTACGAATATTGCTATTTTATTCCTGTTTTCTTCTGTATCCTGAACAGTATCATTCATATAAATTTCATAACCATAACCTCTTATTCTTGACCTTAGGGCAGGATGCATTGCCTTTACTGTTTCTAAATTTCCTGCTGCTACAAGAATAAAGTCGCATGGAACAGGTTCTGTACGTACCATTGCTCCTGCTGAGCGCTCAGATTGGCCTGTGATCGAAAATTTCTTTTCCTGTAATGCTGAGAGAAGCTCTTGCTGTGTGTGCGGCTGCAAGGTTGCGATTTCATCTATAAATAAAACACCCATATGGGATTTGTGGATCATTCCTGCTACGACACGCTCGTGAGCTGGTGTTCCTAGGCCCCCTGACTGGAATGGGTCGTGGAGAACATCGCCGAGAAGTGCGCCTGCGTGAGCGCCTGTTGCATCATTGAATGAAGCCTGCTGTTTTTTATAATTGTCAACTATCAATTGAGGGGCTCTTACCTGAGGAGAGCTCATTCTCTTGCCTACATTAAGGAATATTACAAATGCTCCAAGAAAAATCATACCGCCAAGGAAGAAAGCTGCAAACATTATGTCTGAATTATAGTATTTCCTTGCCCACCATGGAGCAATCATTGATAATATCACTAATATGAAAAGGAATACGTTTTGATTTTTGAACATGCCCATTGACTGTATCTTTGCTTTTGCTATAAGATCCCTTCCTTGGCCTGCTGGAACTGTTCTGATTAGGGGGGCGTTTTCATCATTTGGATTAGGGAATGAGAGAATATCCACTAACTTTTCTTTAGGCAATAGCTCTGCTAAGCCCATCCCCAGCATAGACTTTCCAGTGCCAGGGGAGCCGATCAATAAAACATGGCGTCTTTGTTGAGCTGCTTTTTTCATGACTTCAACAGCTGAATCCTGGCCTATGACTTGGCCTATGATCTGTTTGGATATTTTTATGTCAGCTGTTGATTTGAATTTTAGGTCTGGCATGTGTGAGGTAGAATAGATGGGTGTTTTTAAAGGTTGTGGAATTTTGTAAAAATTACAAACCTCAAAAAACAAGAGTTTTTTGTTGCTTTTGAAAACCTTTGATTTTCAAAGGCTAAAAAATGTATAAGTATTTTTTATGGTTGTGTTTAAGAAAATTTAAATAATAACCTAGATTACCTAGATAATATGAAAGAAAAAACACTGCTAAAGACAGCGATAATATGCGCTATTCTCGGAGTGTTTATTATATATTTGATTTCTGAGAATGTTGTTCTGGATGAAAGCAGCATAGGAAAGATAAAAGAAGAGCAGATTGGAAAGGATGTGAAGTTGAAGGGGGTTGTTAATAGTGTATTTAATAGTGAAAAGGCCACAATAATAACAATAACACAACCTGAAGAGATAAAGGTCATGCTGCAGGGGAATATAAGCTTAAGCGAAGGGGATTATGTAGAGGTTATTGGAGAAGTTGATGAGTATAACGGGGAGTTAGAGATAATAGGGAATAGAGTAAGGATAATTGGTTAAGAATCAGTTTCGTGTATCAAAAAAATCCGACCATTACCAACGGAAAATCCAATGCTTTTCCTAGTTGCGCTCGGCTTCGTCTCGACAACAGCCAATAGACTGGTGGAAAATGAGATTTTAGCAGTCTAAATTTAGAGAAAACTCTTATTTCAAAGGAACCTTTTTAAATAATATTCAATTTCCGATGGTTATGGAACTTTATAGAATGGGCAATCCAGCAGAAGATATTTCGCCTTGTAGGGAAATGGGCAAGTATAGAACGTGCCTAATAGAGTTAGAAAGCAAACTCCAAGACAGGCTGGGCATATCCAGAGTGGGTCTCCTAAATCATGGGGGCGACCTAGCTGATGCAGCTAGTGCAGCAAGTGAAGCTTATTCTACCTTAACAAGGGAGGGGGATTTGACAAGAAGATTAGGGCTTGTTCAACACGCATTAAGGAAAATTGATGGATTATATGGTGATGGCGTGAAGTATGGTTTATGCGAGGAGTGTGATGAGCCAATACCCACTGAAAGGCTGGAAGTATTTCCAGATGCACTGTATTGTGTAAGATGCCAGGAAAAAGCAGAAAAAAAGGGAATTGGGCCAGAAGATGATGAAGTGTTAATGATGGTAGAAATGGTAGAGAGGGCAATTGAGGGCGAAAAGAGGGAAGATCCAGAACAAGGCAAAGCATTAGGCAAGGGGGAAAGGATTGCCTGAAATAAAGGCTTTTGGGAAAGTTAATGCTGGAAAAGGTTTAATAACTCAACTAGATTATCTTTTTTAAAATGGTTTTTGTCGACTTGATGATTGCTATACTTTGCGGGGTTGCGGCAGGCATCATCACAGGCCTGACT
>Ga0180007_10007253_pt1 | contig 10537 bp, 16 predicted proteins | sample MM_PC_MetaG_FD_121122 | JGI IMG/M metagenome (GOLD analysis project Ga0180007, IMG submission 121122) | Groundwater microbial communities from the Aspo Hard Rock Laboratory (HRL) deep subsurface site, Sweden - MM_PC_MetaG | ecosystem: Environmental > Aquatic > Deep subsurface > Groundwater...
CATGGCAGTAGAAAAAGTTGGGGAAAAATATCAGTGCAGTGTTTGCGGTAATGTTGTGGTTGTTGTAGAAGTAGGTGGCGGCGAGCTTGTTTGTTGCGGCGAGTCGATGAAAAAAATAGAGAGCTGATAAAAAACTGCATATTTGGTTTCTAACACTTCTTTAAATCCTCTTTACAAACTTTTATTTTTATCTCTTGACAAAATGATACTAAGTTGGTATCATTCATATTATGAATGGAAAACTTATAACCCGGGATACGGATTATGCTGTAAGAGCACTGGTTTATATTTTTAATAGTAAAGAAAGAATTGTTTCTGCTTCAGAATTGGTTGATGAATTAAAAATCCCAAGACCGTTTTTGAGAAAGATACTCCAGAAGTTAAGTAAAGCGGGCATATTGAAAGCATACAAGGGAAAGGGTGGGGGTTTTCAGTTGACTGTTGCGGCCAAGAAAGTATCATTGATTGGCTTAATAGAATTATTTCAAGGACCTGTTAAATTAACCGAATGTCTTTTTAAAAAGAAACCTTGTCCTAACATGAAGGTTTGTCCTCTTAGAAAAAAACTGCAGGGGATAGAGAAAATAGTCGTGAAAGAACTGGAATCTATCAAATTGAATTTATTGTTTGACAGCAAATTATAAAATCTAAAAGGAGGATTTCACATGGAAGATTCAAAGATGTTTTGTTATCAATGTTCTCAAACTGCAAAAGGTACAGGCTGTACAGTTTCGGGCGTTTGCGGGAAAGCGCCCACAGTAGCCCGTCTGCAGAATAATCTTATTTTTTCCTCAATGGGTCTTGCTGCATATAGATATCATGCTCAAGAATTGGGGTTTGCAGATGCGGAAGTGGATAAATTCTTAAGCGATGCTCTTTACTCTACGGTTACAAATGTTAATTTTGACCCTGCAAGATTCGTTGAATTTGCTGTTAAATCGGGCAAGATGAATATAAAGATGATGAAGCTTTTAAAAAAAGCGCACATAGAAACATATGGGGAACCGGAACCGACCGAAGTAAAAACCGGGACAAAAGAGGGTCCTGCGATTATCGCAACCGGTCACAGCTTAAAAGTACTTGAAGAACTTCTCAAGCAGACACAGGGAAAAGGAGTAAATGTTTATACTCATTCAGAATTGTTGCCTGCTCATGCGTATCCTGGTTTGAAAAAGTATAAGCATCTTGTAGGTAATTTGGGAAAAGCTTGGTATGACCAGAGAGCTCTTTTTTCAGAGCATCAAGCTGCAATTCTTGGAACCTCTAATTGTGTTCTTATTCCTAAAGAGGACTATAAAGATAGAATGTTTACTACAGGTCTTGTTGGTATTCCTGACGTAAAACACATAGAAGATAATAATTATAGTCCGGTTATCGAGAAAGCAAAATCTCTTTCCGGATTAAAAGATGTAGTCTCTCAGACGGTTTTAACGACAGGTTTCTCTACCAGCGTTTTTGTGTCTCTTAAAGATAAAATCAAAAAGCTGGTAGAAGACGGAAAAATTCGTCGTTTCTTCTTGGTTGGGGGTTGTGATTCTCCGAATAGAAAGAATGAGTATTACAGGGAATTCGTCAAACTTCTTCCAAAGGATACGATAATTTTAACTCTTGCCTGCGGGAAGTTTAGGATTAATGATTTAGAACTTGGCAATATAGAGGGTGTTCCGAGAATTATTGATATTGGACAGTGTAACGATGCAATAGTTGGCATCGAAGTAGTATCTCTGCTTTCGGAACTTTTCGGAGTTGAAATAAATAAACTCCCACTTTCGATAGTATTGATGTGGATGGAACAGAAAGCTGTTGCTATTTTCTGGAGCCTGCTTTCTCTCGGCATAAAAAGCATATATGTGGGTCCTATAATACCTGCATGGGTGAATGATGAAATATTAAAAGTTCTGGTTGATAACTATGATGTCAGGCCAATATCTACTCCTAAAGAAGATATTGAGACTATATGCACAGGAAAATAACAATGACAAAGACAAACAGCAAGATACAATAAGTATTAGAGATGATTATTATATATACTATGTTGCTGATATGAGATAACGAATAGAATTAAGCAATTAGATATTCTTTATCTGGAGAATTATAAGGAGTTAAATCTAAATTATTAGGAGTAAGGTCAATATGGAAAACTTAAGCCCTAAGATATCTATAATCGGTTGTGGAAATGTAGGGTTGCGGTATGCTTATGCTTTGATTATGAGCGGATTTTCGCGCCAGATTGTTCTTGTTGATGTTGACAAAAAAAGAATAGAAGGGGAAATGCTGGACCTTTCACATACTGCTCCGTATGTTTCCCCTGTTGAAATAATAGCGGGAGATTATCCTGATACAAAGGATTCCGATTTAGTGGTTATAACTGCCGGAAAAAAACAAAAGATTGGGCAATCGCGCATAGATTTGGTGAAAGATAATGTGGAAATTTTTAAGAAAATAATCCCAGAGATTGTTAAAAATAGTCCCAATGCGATTCTTCTTGTGGTTTCAAATCCCGTGGATGTTCTTTCTTATGCCGCATATAAATTTTCTTCGAAACCCGCAAAAGAAGTAATTGGTTCGGGAACAGTTTTAGATACGGCAAGATTTAGATTTCTCTTAGCTAAACATTGCAACATTGACCCGCATAATGTTCATGCTTATATACTCGGTGAACACGGAGACAGTGAATTCCCGGTATGGAGTAGGGCGATGATAGGGGGAATCCTCTTCAAGGAATATTGTCCAATGTGCAGTCGGTATAAATCCTGTTCAAGCTACGAGATGCTAAGTAATATTTTTCTTGAAGTCAAAAAATCCGCATATGAAATAATAGAGAAAAAAGGAGAAACTTCGCACGGAATAGGATTGGCTTTGGTAAGAATAACTCGCGCTATACTTCATGATGAGAATGCGATTTTACCTGTTTCATCTTTGGTTAACGGTTATTTGGGGATAAAAGACCTTTATTTGAGTTTACCCGCTATTGTAAATAAGGCCGGAATAAAACAAGTTTTGGATATTAAACTAAACCAAGAAGAAGAACAATCCTTCAAAAATTCTGCAGAAGCCATAAAAAAAGTTATTGAATCAGTGAACTTGTAGAAGGGGGATATTTATGAAACCCAAAATCATGGTTTTATATTACAGTATGTTTGGCAACACTTACAAAATGGCGAAAGCTGTTCGCGAGGGTATAGAGGCCGAAGGCGGAGAATCTGTTTTGCGGACTGTTCCCGAACTAGTGCCTCAAAGTGTCATCGATGGCGATGAAAAAATAAAAAAGGCAAAAGAACTCCAGAAAGATATCCCTATAATTAAATTGGATGAATTGGAAAATATTGACGGAATGATTTTGGGGTCGCCGACAAGGTTCGGTAATATGTGTTCCTAACTTCGTAATTTCCTCGACCAGACAGGCGAACTATGGATGAAGGGAGCTCTTGTTGATAAACCCGCGGGCGTTTTTTGCTGTACAGCATCGTTACACGGCGGACAGGAAACAACGCTTATATCAATGATGTTTACACTTCTACACCATGGGGCGATAGTTATGGGTGTTCCTTACAGCGTTAAGGAACTTGTAGAAACCACGCGAGGAGGAACTCCTTATGGTCCTACTGCTGTAGTTGGACCTTTAGCAGACCAATCTCCGACGGAAACGGATTTAAAAATTGCAGGTGAATTGGGTAAGAGATTGACACGAATTGCCAAGAAGATGAACAAAAACTAAAATATAGATAATGACAACTTACCGTTTAATAATATATTCAGGAATTCTTGCTTTCATATCATTAGTTGCGACTATTATTCTCGGAATCACAGGCATAAATTTTACACTTCATAAAATAAGTGGGATTGCTACTATATTATTTGCTTTAATCCACATCCAACTATTTATAATAGGATAAAACTAATAAAGAAAAGGAGGAATAAGTGAAATATTTAATATTGTCTTTTGTTATTATGTTTTTTGTTGTTTCTTCGGTCTTTGCTCATGCACCTAAAAGCGTTGATATAACCGTATCCGTATCTGAAAAAAATATAGCAGTAAGTATAGTTCACTCTGTATCAAATCCCAATAGCCATTATGTAAAGAGAGTAGAAGTTACTTTAAATGATAAAAAAATAATTGAACAGACTTTTTCTCTTCAAGAAGGTAATTCTCAGGAAGCGATATATCATATTCCTTCTTTGAAAATGTCGGACACTGTCACGGCGGAGGCTTTCTGTAATATAAGCGGAAGCCAAAAGAAAACAATTATAGTACATTAGAAAGGTAATGTAATTTATGAAAAAACCAAGTTGGGAAATTGTTTTAGGAATCGTATTGATAATTTCTTCCGTTGTTTTATATTTTGCGCATTTCCTTATCTTCAAAGATGCTCATCATATTTTTATTTATTTATTGGGAGATATTGCTTTCATTCCTATGGATGTTCTGATTGTCACATTGATTATTCATAAGGTGCTTGTTGGAAGGGAAAAGCATCAGATTATGGAAAAGATGAATATGGTAATCGGCGCATTTTTCAGTGAAGTCGGTTCTGAGTTACTTGAATACTTAGTAGAATTTGACGGCAATTTGGCCAAAATAAGAAATAATCTTATTATAGGCAAAGAATGGACGAATAAAGATTTCCTTGATGCTAAGAAAAAATTTAAAAACTATGATTACATAATTGACAAAAAAAGGGGGGATTTACAGAAACTCCTCGCTTTTCTTAAAGATAGAAGAGTCTTTTTACTACGTTTATTAGAAAACCCCATTCTTTTGGAACATCAAGGTTTTACGAATCTTCTATGGGCTGTATTCCATTTTTCTGATGAGTTAACGCACAGAAAAGATATAAAAAATCTGCCGGATTCCGATTATGAACATCTTATAGGTGATATAAAAAGAGTATACGTTCTTTTGATTGAAGAATGGCTGGACTATATGAAACATCTGCAGAAAAAATATCCCTATCTTTTCTCGTTAGCATTAAGAACAAACCCTTTTGATTCCGATGCAGACGTAGTCATCAAATAACAGATTCTTAAGGATTAGCCATGATAGAAATAGTAAGAGGATTAGTTGTAGAAACATGGGGCTTGCTTATTGAGATGGCGCCGTATTTGCTCTTTGGTTTTTTTATCGCAGGGATTTTACACGTATTTATGCCGAGAGATAAAATTTATAAACACTTTTCGAAAGCAAGTCTATCTTCCGTAATAAAAGCTTCTTTGTTTGGAGTGCCTTTACCGCTTTGTTCCTGCGGAGTCATACCGGTTGCCGCGCATTTAAATAAAGAAGGAGCCAGCAAGGGTTCTACAATTTCTTTCCTGATATCTACTCCTACAACCGGTGTTGATTCAATACTTGCAACTTATTCCCTGCTAGGTCCTTTATTTGCCATCATAAAACCGGTTGCATCTTTTTTGGGCGGAATTCTTGCCGGAATTTTGGTTAACGTGACGGATAAAGAAAAAACAGTATCTTCACCGCCAAAAACTTTTATATGTAGCACATGTAATATAACTGCACTCCATTCTCATAATTTAGGTGAAAAAATAAAATCAATTTTCAGATACGGTTTTTTAGAATTGATTAAAGATACGGGTAAATGGTTAATAATCGGAGTGGTTGTCGGCGGAGTGATAGGATACTTGGTATCGCCGGATATAATATCTAAATATTTGGGAAAGCCGCAAATTGCCTACCCTATTATGCTTCTTGTGGGAATCCCAATTTATGTTTGTGCAACGGGTTCCATACCTATTGCTGCAAGCCTTATTTTAAAAGGCATGTCTCCCGGCGCAGGATTGATTTTTCTTTTTGCGGGTCCTGCCACCAATACTGCGACTATATCATTTGTTGGTGGCAAACTCGGGAAAAAAGTGCTTTTCATTTATCTTTTCAGCATTGTTTTTATTTCCGTGATATTCGGCTTTCTTATTGATTATATATGGCGGATTTCCGGAAATAATATGGCCATTATTTCCGGTAATATGAAAATGTTGCCTTATTGGCTTAAGGTTATATCCGCGGGAATATTGACTGTTTTAATATTTAAAGGGTTATTCGCAAAAACCGATAAGGAAATTAAAGGAATAGGCAGAATATTTAAAGTTCCTGATATGACATGTCAGCACTGTGTGAAAATTCTGGAAGAAGCACTCAAAAAATTAGACGGAGTTAAAGAAGTCCGTGTGAGTTTAAAGAAAAAACAAATAGAAGTGGAAGGCGAAGTTGCGGAATCAGCGATTGAATCTTCCATAAAAAAAACAGGATATTCTGTAGATAAGAATTGAAAGAAGATAAAAAGATATGTTAGAGTTATTCTGATAACTTTAAAAGGAGGCGAAATAATATGAGTTCTGAAAACATAAGCATGGGAGTAAGCGAGGTTTTACAATTTGCAATTAAAATAGAGGAGAATGGATGGGAATTTTATAAAAAGTTTGCCGAGTTGGAAGATAACGAAAAAATAAGGGAATTGTTCTTTTTGCTTTCCGATGATGAAATAAAACATAAAGAAATATTTGAAGAAATGCTTTCGGAAATAGAAACATACGAACCACAAGAAGTATATCCACCCGAATATTTTTCTTATTTAAGAGCTTATGCCGACAACATTATATTTAAAAAAGGAATTGATGAGCAGTTACAGAAGAAGTTGGATGCTGTGGCTATTATTGATTTTGCAATGAGGATGGAGCTTGATTCTATAGCGTATTATCAGGAAACTAAAAACTTTGTTCCCGAAAGTCAGAAAAGTATAATAGATAGGATAATGGAGGAAGAGAGAAAACATTTCTTGAAATTGGCGAATTTTAAAAACACCCTATAAGATAAGGAGTCAGATATATGGAAAGAAAACTTATCGAATTACTTAATCAGGCATTGGCAGATGAATGGCTTTCTTACTATTGTTTTTGGATTGGCGCAAAGGTTATGGTGGGTCATATGCGTGATGAAATCGCCAAAGAACTGGAAGAAATGGCAACAGAGGAGCTTAAACATGCTGGGATATTAGCCGACAAGATAATAGAATTGGGCGGAACACCTGTTCTTACTCCGAAAGATTGGCATAAAATAGCCAACTGTAGTTATGAAGTCCCCAAAGATTTTTCTGTTAAATCAATATTGTTTCAGAATATAAAAAGCAAACAAAGCGCAGTTGATGCTTATAAAGAACTGATAAGTTTTTCAAAAGGCAAAACATCCTGCAATCACGAAAGTTTAGCCAATATTTTGGAGGAAGAAATAGAACAGAAAGACTATCTTATAAATATGGTGGAACATATCGCAAAAAAGAATTCCGAAAAAAGATTGAGGATTTAAGGGAGGCATTCAAATGAAAAGTGTAAAAGATTTGTTCCAAAGCGCGGATTGGAAGAAAGAAAAACATGTTCCTGTAATTGATGCTCCCGATAAAGTAAAAAAAGGAGATTTTTTCAATATCAATATAGAAACAGGCAAAGAGATACCGCATCCAAATACTACCGAACATCATATTTGTTGGATTGATATTTATTTTCTGCCCGAAAACGAGACATTCCCACATCAGATTGGAAAACTTCAATTCGGTTCTCACGGAGAATCTTCCCAAGGACCAAATACAAGCACTGTTTATACTCATCCTGCCGGAATGATAAGTTTCAAAACAAATAAACCCGGAACAATATTCGCGTCTTCATATTGCAATATTCATGGGTTGTGGGAAAATTCCAAGGAATTAAAAGTGGAGTGATGCACAATTGATTAATCCTCACGCAATTCACATACTTCAAGCTCTTGTAGCAGGAATTTTTACATGGGCAATGACTGCATTGGGAGCCTCAACAATTTTTTTGACGAAAAATATAAACCGTAAATTTCTAGATTTAATGCTTGGGTTTGCCGCGGGTATAATGATTGCTGCTATTTTCTGGTCAATGCTTATGCCGTCGATAGCAATATCGGTTCAAAGACATATCACTCCTTTCTGGTTTCCTGCTGCTGTTGGTTTCCTTGCCGGAGGGATTTTCTTAAGAATTTTAGATAAAGTATTACCTCATCTTCAATTAGATTCTCCCATTGAGAAAGCCGAAGGCGTAAAAACATCTTGGCAGCGCACTACTTTGCTTGTTCTTGCTATGGCATTACACAATCTTCCCGAAGGATTAGCTATAGGAGTTGCTTTCGGCGCTATTATAGCGGGTGATTCTTCGTCTATTACCATGCAGGCTGCAGTGGCTTTAACAATAGGAATAGGGATTCAGGATATTCCAGAAGGAATGGCAGTTGCCATGCCGCTACGTAGAGAAGGGCTCTCGCGTTTCAAAAGTTTCTGGTATGGACAATTATCCGGAATAGTCGAACCAATCGGAGCAGTTATTGGAGCAACAGCAGTTATTTTAACTCACTCCATATTGCCGTATGCTTTAGCCTTTGCTGCCGGAGCAATGTTTTTTATTGTAATTGAAGAATTAATTCCTGAGTCACAACATGGCGGACACGGCGATTTGGCTACTATGGGCACAATAGTGGGCTTTACGTTAATGATGATTCTGGATGTGGCATTTGGTGGTTATTGATATAATAACGCTCAAAACTAAAATTAAATCACTTTAATAGGAGAAAGTAATGCAGAAGATATCTGTTATTATGGTTCTGGTTTTTTATTTTGTGATTTTAAATAATGTTTGCGCCGAAGTTATATCAAGAGAGTTTGAAGTAATGATGGGATATGGCAACGCTCACCTTGCGGTAGAAGTTGAAAACTGTACTATAACCCCGGTCGTAGCAAGAGCCCTGTGGGAAGTTAAGCCGGGCGGATATATAGGAGGCAGTGTGTTTGCATCTTATATTGTTGAACCGGCGCCGGAGATGGAAACGGGAGTGGGAATCCTGTGGCAGCAAAGATATATGCAAGACAGGAGTTTTTCCCCGTATTGGGAAGTTGAAGGAGGATTGCTTTACACAAGTCTGAAGACAGAAGAGCAGGCAACACAATACAATTTTATTTTTCAAACGGGAGTGGGAACCTATATCCCGTTAAATGATGATTTGAAACTTGATATAGGTTATCGCTTCAGACACTATTCAAATTCTTCGATAGAATTACCCAATATAGGAGTAAATCATCATATAGTTTTGGTTGGATTATGTTGGGACTTTTGAAGATAGACATGGGACTTTAGACTTTTGACTATAGACTAAAAAATGACAAGAGATTATAAGAAGATAAAGGCATGGCAGTTGTCTAACGAGTTGGCTTTAGCTATATATCAAACAACAGAAAATTTTCCTAAAAGTGAAATATGGGGAATGATTTCGCAAATGAGAAGAGCGACAGTATCGGTTCCAGCTAACATAGTGGAAGGCTCTGTACGGAGACATAAAAATGAATATATTCAGTTTTTGTATATAGCAATGTCTTCATTATCAGAGTTGAGTTATTACATTAAATTTTCTGAAGATGTAGAATATATTAATCATGAAAAATTTAAAGAACTTAACTTAAAGCATGAGAATACTGCTAAGATTCTCGAAGGATTAATTAGGTATATTGAAAAGTCTTGAGTCAGATGTCTATAGTCTAAAGTCTAATTGTTAGGAGGGATAAAAAATGGAAGAAAAAGAAAGAATGGAAATTCATTTTATGCAGTTTATTTCGTCTCTTTACTCGTCATGTATGTTTCAATTAGGAAAAATAATGAACCCTATTACCGGCAAGGTTGAAAAAGATTTGGCGGGCGCAAGAGCTACAATAGAATTGTTAAGAATGATAGAAGCAAAAACTGAAGGAAACCTTTCCGCAAAAGAAAAAAGCTCTCTTGCTGATGCTTTGGCAAATATGCAGATGAATTATGTGGATGAAGTAAAAAAAGGGCAGGAAAAGAAACCGGAAGCGGAGACAAAGGATAAAGAAGAGAATAAAGAACAAAAGACAGAAACTAAAAAGGCGGAAGAAGGCAAAAAAACCGAAGAAAAGAAACCCTCCGACGGTAAAAATTCTAAGAGAAGAATTATAGTACCGTAGGGACACCCAAGGCCAGATTTGAAAGTATCTCCTTCAAATCTTTGAGTGTAAGTGATCAGTTATAAGTCATGAAAAAGTTAATAGGTCTTTTAATTGTTGTAGGGATTGTTTTAATAATTTGGTTTCAGTATTCCTCCGCAGTGAAAAATGCTCGAGAAGGTCCTCAGGGAACTCCCGAGAAGACGGCATCCAATTTTATGGCATCAGCGGAAAAAGTGAGTAATCTGATTTGGAAACAGGAAGAGAACGAAAAGGTTAAGAATCTGTTGAAAGAATGGAAAAATGTAGACGAAGAAGATACGGAGAAGCAAAAAGAGATGATGGCGAGATTTAAAGAAATGGGAATTGAAAATCCTAAGATGCTGTTTAAAGATGAGAATTATGCGAAGACGGCTTTCAGTGTTTTATGTCTTTTTGAATTTGGCGATTACGAAATTGGACAATCAAGAATTAATGATAATAAAGCTGAAGTTGAGGTCTCATTTTTGCCTGCAGATTTTCTTGGATTAAAATCCACAATGGGAGGACTCACGGATAAAAAA
>Ga0180007_10007254_pt1 | contig 10535 bp, 8 predicted proteins | sample MM_PC_MetaG_FD_121122 | JGI IMG/M metagenome (GOLD analysis project Ga0180007, IMG submission 121122) | Groundwater microbial communities from the Aspo Hard Rock Laboratory (HRL) deep subsurface site, Sweden - MM_PC_MetaG | ecosystem: Environmental > Aquatic > Deep subsurface > Groundwater...
CGCCTTGTGAACCGGTGTACAAAACGGTCCGTGGGCGGCGGAGTTCAGGAATACCGTGTGTTCGGTGTGGGGAAACAGTTTGCGGACACGTCGAAACTGAGCCGCCTTGTGTGATGCACCTTTGCTCATAGCACCTACAATGAATAGAGATATGAAATGATAATCAAACAGCCGCCCAGCTTGAGAAGGACGGACAACAACACAAACAACAGGTAGGACATGGGCACCTTCACCCGGACCGACAATCCCAGCAAAGCCGGGGCGGCGCCCACCGCAAACGCAAACAGGGTCGCCGCCATGCCGGCTCGGATACCGTAAAACGGAATGATCAAATAGAAAAAGCCGTAAGCGATAGTCGGGATAATGACGTAAAACAACGACTCCATCATGAAGTTGGTCACGGTCCAGCCCAGGCCGATAGACTCCAGCATCTCCGGCGGTATCCCCTCGGTCACCCGGGCGACCCGGTCCACCCATTGCAGCACCAGCGACAGAACGAACAGATACGCGCCGGCGCCAAGAAAGCAGTAAAACATCAACTCAAAAGAGATCATGACAACCATCCCTTCCGACGGTACCAGTCATAGGTGTCCCGGGCTCCCTCGGCAAACGATATCGCCGCCTCAAAGCCGAGTTGCGTGCGCGCCCGGGAAACATCAATCTCCCAGGTGGCATCCAGTTCCCGCACTTTGTTGCGAGTCAGCATTGGTGTCGCCCCGGCCAGCTTGAACGTGAATTCGCTGATCGCCGCGACAGCTCGAAACACCGGCGACGGCACGTACAGCGGTATGCCGCGACGTCCGGCTGCGGCGCAGAGAATCTCAATCATCTCCCGCAGTGTATATGACTGCGCCTCGGCAATAAAATACGCCGTGCCGGATTCGGTTTGCGCCCGGGCGGCAAGCGATACGGCACGACTGAGATCATCGACATGGATCATGTGAATCCGACGGTTGACATCGCCGACATAGGGCCGGATCCGATTGTTGACCGTCCTGAACAACGTGAATATCTCTTTGTCGCCGGGACCGTATACGGCATGCGGCCGGATGATCGTGACGGGCAACCGATCGGCGTACGACAGGGCCGCCTTTTCGCCCGCCAGCTTGGATTCGGCGTAGTCGGTCACCGGCGCGGGGGTGTCGGACTCGCGCAGCGGTTGTCCGGCGGTCGACGGTCCCATGACTGCCACCGATGAAATATGGATGATTCTTGTCAGTTCGGGATTATGTTGGGCCACCGCCTCGCACAGATTCCAGGTGCCGGTTTCGTTCACCTCAAAAAAGCGCTCGCGGCTTTTGGCTTTCACCAGCCCGGCGTTATGAACAACCAGGTCCACACCGCCGACCATGGCGACCAGCGATTCCGGATCGGTGACATCACCGTATCGAAACTCCGGCTTGAGATCGGCCAACAGCGAGCAATCCGCAGACTGGCGGACCCCGGCCACCACATGGTAGCCATCGGCGGAGAACCGTCGCACCAACCGGGAGCCGACGAACCCATTGGCTCCGGTGATCAGTACCGTTTGCTGCCTTCGCGTCATGGCCTCAATGTAGCGAATCACATCTCAGGCAACAAGAGAGGATTTGGGACCTGGGTGCCGGCCGTGATGTCTGCACGCGTCAAAGCGACCGCATACTGCCGCAGTATACGCCAAGCTCGCAGATAGTATCACAGCACCTGGTGATCATCGGGCTGGGTCAGGGTCATGATGTCGCCGATCAGGATAGGCTCTACCGCGCAAAACCCCTGGCCGTACTTGCAGCCGGCCTGAAGCCCGAAAGAGCGCGCCATGGCGGTCAGATGCTCAATATAGTCCCGGGATTTCTCCGGATTCAGAAACTGTGACTTGTGAGCGGAAAGGGCCTGGATCCACCGGTCGAAGTGCGCGGTAATATCAACGATGAAATTGGGCGTCACCCGGGGCGGCAGGAAGTAGTTGAAAATACGCTCCACGCGATGCGGTTCACCCTCGAGATCGGCCTTTTTGAGAGCCGCCAGATTAGTGGCGTTGGCGGCAATAATGCCGGATGCCACATGATCCGGATGCGATTGACGGCGCCCGTGGCCCACGTGCGGGTACGGCGCCAGGAGTATTTTGGGACGGGCAGCACGAATGATGCGGGCCAGGTCCAGGCGATGCTGGTAGGTGTCCTCAAGGCGTGTGTCGCCCCAGTCGAAACTGGCCAGGATGTCAGTGCCGAGTATAGCGGCCGCATCCCGCACTTCACGGGCCCGGATGTCGATAGTGCCGCCGGTACCCATCTCACCCTGGGTAAGAATCACGATGCCGGTACGGTACCCGCGTTGTGCCAGGTCTATCAGTACACCGCCGGTGCCCACCTCAATGTCGTCCGGATGAGCGCCGACAGAGATAACTTCGTACGATGATTCGTTCTGCATGGATCGCCTCTTGCTCTCAATAAAAAACCCGGAGGGACATACACCCTCCGGGTTATTGTCTGCAATGTAGAATCAGTTGCCGGCCGAGAAGTTCCGGGAGTGGAACACCAGCATCTCACGAATGATATCGTAAAGGAACTGTTCGTTCGGATCGCCGACGTTTTCAGTGCCCACATACTGGTGACGTTCGACCGAATACCCCTGAGCGTCAAGGAAGTCGCCCCAGGAGTCGGTCATTTCGTCATAACCCCACTTGGCATGGGGGTTGGTGATGAGGAGCATGTTGACGCCGTCGAGCGGATCCGCCACTCCGGCGTTGTCGTGCAACGTTTCCAGGTTGTTCGCCAGCCACATATCCCAGATCGGCTGGTACACCGAACCGGTGCCGTCGAAAGGCAGATGGAAGTCGAAATTGCGGACCTCGGATTCGAGTCCGACAACATTCTGGATAAAGGTCGTTGAATCGCCGCCACCCGGCAGGGAGGCATCGGCAATAGACTGGCGACTGTTGACAATAACAACAACTTCGTCGTCGAGATCCGTGCCCGCATTGTGATAGTCTATTGTGCGAGTGTAGTCGACCGCCGTGTCGTTCGGCGAGAACGCCAAGGCGCCGCCGATGAACATCATGGAGATCGGAGCGGCTGCAGCGCTGTCGAAATCGCGCCGGAAATCAAAGGGCACGCCGCCCGTGTATATGGACTGCTGTTCGGCAATCACGCTCGGGAAGAGATCCATCAAACCACTGGCGCCGTCGGCACCGTCAAAGTCCAGAGGACCGTCGGCCACAGCAATCGACGAAAACACGCCCGGGTTTTTCAGGGCTGCCCGGAAGGCACCGTAGGCACCCTGTCCCACACCACCAATACCGCGTGCCGAGGCCTGATCAATGACGTTCGGGAACCGGTTGTTGAGGTATTCAATCATTTCGTTGCCGATGATATTGTCATAATTGCCGGCCGGGTAGCTATTACCGTAGAAATAGCCGCCAAACAGCTGATCGTTGCTGACACAGAAAATCACCATCGGTTCGATTTCGCCGGAGATGGTCATTTCTTTCGCGATCGTCTCCAGACCGGACTTGAAGTAATGGAACTTGTCGCCGTTTTCGGGAGCGAGCAGGATGAGTACCGGCACCGGCTTCACGGGAGCAAAACACTCCGCCGGAAGATACGCTGAACCGAGCAACAATTCCTGCGGATTGCGAATCTGCAGCGACAATTCCGGCTGATACACGTGGTCGCCGAGCGGCCACAAACCGGCGAACTGACCGAGGTCATCGAGGTCATGCTTGACTATACCCGTGCCGCGTTCCTCGCAACTCGTCAGCGCCATCAGACCCACAAGTAGTACTGCGAAAATTACTATATACGTGCGCATCTCTTACTCTCCTAGAACCGGTGGGTGATAGACAGTACGGTTTCGTACGTATCGGCTTTGTAGTCACCCGGGAAGTTGTCAAAGACACCGTCGTCGTTCAAATCCGTGAAATCGGAAATGGAACGATCCGGGTAGCTTATGTAACTCTGTACGATTCCCAGGTCCCACTGGTTAATATGGAACACCACGCCGCCATTGAAACTATACTTGTCACCCGTGTCTACGAAGTGCGGCGTAATCTGCGCGGTATTGCGCGACGGTGACTGGTCGGCCGATCCGCCACCCAGCAGCGTAACAACATCATTCAGATGGTACCGCATGCCCAGGGCGATTTTGCCGGCGTTATCCCATTCGGTGGGATTGCTCAGGTCGGTGGTCAGGAAATCCTCGGCGATAGTATACCGCGTACCGTTGGTGTCAACCCAGGTCGGGAGATTGACGAAATTGCTGTACGCAAACTCAAAGCCCTCGTACCGCGACCACAGCGTGTACTCGGCATCAAGCGCAACAGTCAGCTTCTCGGTGACATCATACGCCAGGCCCAGTGACATTGACGGCGGCAGCTTCAGCTTGGTTTCGAAGTCCGACTGGAAGTTCACCAGCTCGCCGCTGACGTACAGCAGTTCTTCCTGTGACATGTTCACCAGATCGCGCTGCAACGGGTTGCTCGGCATGATGTAACGGAAATCGGTTGTACCGTCGAGCGTGATGTCAAACGGCCACTGGGCGGTAATGGCGAAGTTCAGCTTTTCGTTCAACCGGTACATCATTCCAAAATTCAGGCCGAAACCATAACCGCTTCCCTGGTTGTTAGTAAACTCGGGGACACGGTCATACGGACGCGCCGAAATGAAACCGTCCATGGGATTGTCGCGAAGAGTCATGTCGGCGAACACGAGATCGGCACGCAGAAGCTGCAGCCCGAGACCAAGCGACATTTTCTCTTCCATGAAGGTGCGCGATGCGGTCACCTGAAAGGCAACAACATCCAGATCATTGCGGTAATGATCACTGGGTGCCCAGGCATCGGCAGAATCGTTGTAGGCGCGGAAGTCGGTCGCTTCGGGTGAATAAAACCGCCAGCCGATACTGTAGTCAAAGCGCTGGAATCCCGACAGACCAAATACGGTCTCACCCCAGATCGGTAACCGCACCACAAATCCTGCGGCCGGATTATTCAGGATACGGTCGAAATTGTAGATGGACTGGTCATTGACCATCCCCCAGCCGTACGGGTTACCCAGAGCATCATACTCTACATAGTCCGCCGTAATTTCGTGCCGGTTACTGAACAAACCGATGTTGCCCCCCAGCTGATTATCAACGACGTAGGCGTAGCCAGCCGGATTGTAGTACGACGCCGTCCAGTCGTCGGCTACCGCGCGGAACGCTCCACCCATCCCTCGGGCTGTGGTGCCCAGGCCGGTGTTTTCAAAGCCGCTTGCCAGGACCGAACTCGAGCCCAGCAAAACCACCATCAATACACTGGCGGCAATTCCAATTCTCCTCATTCTCTTCTCCATATAGCCCTTATGCATAGCAGTCTTCCTCAACCTATCGTCCGTCACGATGCGCCAGAATTGTTGCGTTGCGATTGATATCGTCGCAATCGCCACACCCTGTGTACTACAGACGATTCTGCAAAGCGCTTTATCAAAAACGGTTTGAAAGTTTACCACAACCGGAGGGCAAAGTCAAGCTTGGGGGGGATATTTTTGTCCCCGATATTCGACTTAACCTGCTGAAAAACGGCCTGTTACTTGATTTCCACCGTTCCCGTCCAAAAACCGCCCCCGCCGTTCAGTCCGGGTCCCAAAAGCCGCCGAATTACTTAAGAAAACTGGAAGGGACTACCGGCGTTCAGGTTAGCCGCCGCCACCAGCGTCCGCCCTGCCTCGCCCCCCCTGGGTCGATCCCCCTGCCGACACCCCTTTCACACGCCAAACATGGAAATATTCTCCTGTGTGACCCGGAACTCGTTTCTCACCGGCAGCCGGCCGGACGCCGACTGGACCCCCACATTTTCAACTCAACTGATTACCCGACAACACCTTATGTGATTATTGCCGCGTGTGGCACCACACTTGCCATAAGTGGGTGAGGGCCGACCGAATGGATTCAGAGTCGACCCGAGAGCTTTGGCTAATAGGAAGGTGATCATGCGAAAGTTTCTCATTGTGGTGCTGGCCATCATAATTCTTGTGTGCCTCAACTGGTTTACCGACGCAGTCGCACAGGATTTGAAAATCGATGGACTCAGTGCCGAACAGAAAAAGGCGCTGTTGCAGCGCTACGATGCCACCGGCGCAGAGGAAGACACCGGTGCCTATCGTACGCCCGAGATTTTTTCCAACGACGGTCTGGCTCGTCGACCGGAAACTCCGGACGACACTCCGACCAGCACACCGGTGGACGGTAGTCCCGCCCTCACACCCTTTTCCGAACTCGAACCGTTTGGCACCGGCCTGTTTGCCGATGCCCGCGATGTCGTTCCACCCAATGACGTGGCGGCCGATGACGATTACGTCCTGGGCCCCGGCGACAATATTCTCGTCAATCTCTGGGGACGAGTCGAACAGGAATATGCCCTGGTCGTTAATCGGGAAGGCAAAATTACGATTCCGCGAGCCGGCGAGATTCTCGCCTGGGGCAAAACCCTGGGGGAATTTGAACCCCTGCTCAAACAACGGCTGTCATCGGTCTACTCAGGCTTCGAACTCAGTGTCTCCCTGGGAAAAATCCGATCGATCCGCCTCTACCTGACCGGCGAGGTCAAACGTCCCGGCGCCTACACGGTATCATCACTCACATCGCTGTTTAATGCCCTGTACCTGGCCGGTGGTCCCGGACCTAACGGCTCCATGCGCAGCATTCGAGTCATGCGCAACGGCAAGCAGGTGGCCGAGGCAGACCTCTATCGATTCCTCCTCGAAGGTGACAACTCATCCGATGTGCGCCTGCAATCGGGCGATGCTATTTTCGTTCCGGTAGCCGGTCCCCGCGTGGCCATACGCGGACGAATCAATCGTCCGGCCATCTATGAACTTAAACACAATGAAACAGCCCTCGATGTTCTTGCACTGGCCGGCAATGCCCGCCCCGAGGCCTATCTCGACCGCGTCATGCTGGAACGCGTATCGGGACGTGATCAATGGGCCGTCATCGACCTGAATCTCAACGACGCCGTCCCTGATTCGACGGATCGTATGCCGATGCTCGACGGTGACCGGATGACGGTGTTCTCCGTCTTTGAACTGAAGCACAATATGGTCGCTGCCTTCGGCCTGGTACAACACCCGGGCTATTATGAACGTAACGACTCCACCACGATATCGGAATTGCTCAGCCGCTCGAAACTGCAGCCCTACGACGTCTACTACGGTCGGGCCAACCTCTTCCGCCATTACTCTGACTGGCGCACGGAAGTGGTCGCCATTGACCTCCAGGCGGCTCTCGACGGCGATGCGGCGAATAACCTGGTCCTCCGTGACCGCGATTCCCTGCACGTGTACTCCATCAGCGACGTCACCTGGGACAAGTACGTGTACATCAGCGGCGAGGTCCGTCGCCCCGGACGGTTCCGTCTGTACGACAATATGACTATCGAGGACCTGGTGTTCCTGGCCGGTTCATTTACCCGCGGCGCTCTCGTCTATCAGGCCGAAATCGCCCGTATTGATTCATCCGGCAATGTCCTGCTCAGCCAGATCAATCTCGGCGATCCCTACGGCAGTCGCCTCAGACTCGAACCGGATGATCGCCTGTACATCCGTCGCCTCCCCCACTGGCAGTTGCACAAAACGGTGTGGATCGAAGGCGAAGTGCTGTATCCGGGCGAGTATGTGATCCAGGAAGGTCGGGAAACCCTTTACGATCTGCTGACCCGGGCCGGCGGTTTCACCAACGATGCGTTTCCGCAGGGAACGGTTTTCGAACGCCAATCCATCGGCGAACAGCTTGAGCGCATGAAGATACCGACTATCATGGAGAAGTCCAGCCCCATCATCAAGGATTCCCTGGGTCGACTGACCCGCGAAGCCCTCTTTGAGTACGACGCCCGGCAGGTGAACCGGGTGGTCATAGACATGGACCGGCTGCTGGCCACCAGCGGCAAACACGCCGACATTTTCCTGGAATCCGGCGACCGTATCCTGGTCCCCACCATCCCGACCGGCATTACCGTGCTTGGTTCGGTGGGGTCCAACGGCACAATCAAATACCGTGAAAACGAAAAAGTAAAATACTATGTCCAGCGGGCGGGAAATTTCACCTCCCAGGCGGACAAAAAGGGCACGCGGCTCATTAAAGCCAACGGCGAAGTGTTTTCCGGCGGCGATGCGCTCGGATCTCACGTGGATATCGGCGACGTTATCGTCGTACCGACCAAAATTAAAGACAAGCGTGACTGGGGCAAGACGGTTACCACCGTCCTGACCACCACCACGGGAGTGCTGACAACGATTCTACTGATAGACAGACTGTAAGGAGCCACTCTTGAGAGTGACTCACACGATTCCTCTTCTCACCTTCCTATTGATCGCCCGGCTGCGTTTTCGCCAGCCGGGCGGTTTGATTTGCCCCCCGACAACTTTTCCCTCCGGGTCGGAAATCCTGGCTGCCCCGGCTGTGTATCAGGCCCGACACAGTCAAATCCGATTACTGTCGGCCTGCCTTAACCTGTTGGCGTACAGTCATTATGCCCGGATTGTTCAATTCTTGCACAGATTGGCACGGCCCTTGCAAAGTCATAAAGTGGGTATTCCCCGGGAGTGCCGAACACTAAAGTAAGGGGACTCATTGTGGACCGTACACAACAGCTCGACCAGCCTCACCGGCAGCTGCCGAAGTCGTCCGGCAAGCTCATGACCGGCGCAGGAGCCCCCGCCTCAAACGAAAGGACACGCGCATGAGTGGTTGGGAAACTATCAGCACCAGTCGCCTCGAGGATCTGGCCGGAAAAGTCTCCGTACAACTGCGGATCGAGCCGGAGCGTATTCTCCCTTTCGCCGATGCCACTGCTGCCCTGACATGCCTGCTTCAATATCGCGCGGACACCAGCACCGATCTGCTCGTGGCCGGTCTGGCCACGCCGGAACTGGCTATCGCCGCCGATCGCGCCGGTATCAGGCTGGCCGAAGTGGTGGGCGAATCACCGTTTGTGAGCAGTCCGAACGATCTCGTGGCCGCCGTCAACGCGGGCGACGAGACGATCTTTCTGGCCAACCCAAATCAACTCACCGGCGCCGACTTCGCCCGGGCCGATCTGGTTCGCCTGGCCGCCGCCGTGCCGAACGGCATGTTGATTGTTGATGAAACGCTGTTTGATTTTTACGGCATCTCAGCGCTGCCCCTCCTGACCGACTGCACCAACATCGTGGTGCTGCGCTCACTGACCGCGGGGTTCGGCATCCGCTCCGATGAGTCCGGCTATCTGGTAGGCTCTCCGGCAGTGTTGAACGTCCTGCGCCATGATCCTGCCTGGTCGACCATGAGTAATACCGTCTATCGCATCCTCAGTGTGACCATGTCCTCCGGGGACGCCCGTGACAAGCATGTGGCGACAATTCGCGATGAGGCTCTGAAGATCGCCACCCACCTGACGCGGCTTGGAATACAGAATCGTCTGACCGCCACCGACTTCCTGCTCATGCGCGTGGCCGATCCAAAACAAACCGGCAACTGGCTGGCGCGTTATAATGTCTCGGTGGAGAATCTTGACGGTTACCCGCAATTGAAAAGCTATATCCGTTACCGAATACAGTCTCCGCTGTCGAATGAACGACTCCTGACCGCATTCGATAACATGCCCAGGGAGTACTATCGCCTGAAGGGGCTGGACAAGCGGATGGTCAAAATGCATCGGCCCCCCCAAACTGACCCGATGGCTGAGAGAGCGGCTGAGACTGAGCCCGCAACCGAACGGATCGCGGCCTATGTAGCTCCCGATCTGGAGGAAAGCAGATAATGGCCTGAATGCAAACACCGGGCCGGGAAAGTACCGACGGCCGGCGCTGGCAGGGATCGCCGACGGCCGAAGTAAACGTACGGAAATGAAATAATGTCTAAGACAGGGACAGTCAAACACGACCAGGAACGTCCGACTCAAGGAAGAGCCTCGGTAAAGCGACGTCGTCGGCCTGACGATACTGTACATAACAACGTCGGACCGGGGGCTACCCACCACAAGCAACACGGACCATCACGCGCCTCATCTCCGAGGCAGTCCGTCCGCCGGCGCAACATCTCGGGTAAACCGGGACTGCCCAACGAAGGGGGCAATCGCGTGCAGGCAACGCTAAGAGCGACCCATCTTGCCACGGACAAAGCGACTCGACCAGAAGTACGGGCGATGCGAACTCCGGTTCGCCTTACCGGTCGTCTCCGCCAGACCCTGCTGCTGGCCTCCAGCCAGACCGTGTCGGCTGTGCTTGCTTTGCTCACGCTGTGGGCAAGCCTTGAACTGATGGCCGAAACCAGCCGCTGGAGCCTGCTCCTGCTGATGGTACTTCTTGCGATTCGCTTTGGTTATCGTTACATTCGGGGTCCGAAACCGGTCCTGGACGGTCACCGTCTGCGCCTGCGTTCACGGCAGATACTGCTCGATGAAACCGGTATTGCTGTTGTCCTGCTGGCGGCCTGCTATATATTGCAGTGGCCGATTGATCCCCGGGCGGTGGTAGCGTTCGTGGTGGCGAACTACATAGTCCAGTTAGGTCATATGACGTTTTCTCAGCTTGTCGTGGAAGTTC
>Ga0180007_10007256_pt1 | contig 10534 bp, 11 predicted proteins | sample MM_PC_MetaG_FD_121122 | JGI IMG/M metagenome (GOLD analysis project Ga0180007, IMG submission 121122) | Groundwater microbial communities from the Aspo Hard Rock Laboratory (HRL) deep subsurface site, Sweden - MM_PC_MetaG | ecosystem: Environmental > Aquatic > Deep subsurface > Groundwater...
AGGAAGCAGCGGAGATGATATATTTTTCATTGAAAACCTTTCGGGTGATGAAGTTATGGCCTTGTAACCTTTACTAAATCACATTCCGGAAGGTTTTTCAATTTCCCATCGCTATTTCAGGGCAGCACATTGAGCTTACTGTCACACATTGCCACGCAAGCAATTAAAGCACATCTCCGTCATATTAAACGAGTCGTAAAACTCAGATGGCATTTTCCCCAAACCTGAGCGATTTATCGGGGCGCTTTGGCTTCCTCGTCCGCCATCTTTTCGAGTTCGCGCAGTTTTTTCAGACTGTTGGGTTGAGTCGCGATACCGAGATCATTGATAATTTCCTTGTAGGCTGCGAGGTTTTCTTCTGCGGTTGGACCTGGGACTTCCGGGTCGCCAAGCGATTTAACAAGTCTGCTGTTCAGATTATTCGGTAGCCGCTTCTGGAGAAGGCCTTTCATGTGTCGCATAGCTTCAAACAACAAGATGGGATGTTTGCCTGATTCAAAAATTGCTAGTGTGCGATAGGCTATTGCCAGAGTGTCATTCCGGCCTTCGGTTTCATTGATTATGGTTTCGTAGTCCTGGTTCTGTGAAAGTTTTTCCCATCGATTTGACAACTTACCCGGGTCTTCTTCAGCCATATTCAGTAAATCTTCTTCCGCTGACTGAGATTGCTTCTGTATTGGCCTGGCAAAAGAATTCATGAACTGCGAAATCCTGCCGGTATGTATTTCAATCAAAAGCAAGCTCCCGCCAATAATAACGCTATACACATATAGTTTTTTCAAGAATGAAATCATTTACTCAAAATCCTCAATGCTGCCTAAGAGTTTTGCCAAATTATTGCCGATGACAGACGGTTTTGGGGAACTGACTTGAAAAGAAAATGGGAAAATAATTCTTGAAAACTTCTTTAAAATGCCAGGAAGTAAAATACTTGTTTTGCTAAGAGAAATGGTGATTTTTTCAGTCATAAGTCCACGCTGAGCCTAGCGAAGGGAGGTCGGTTCGGCGATTTGTTGGGCGCATAACGCGATTCTATCCAGATCCTTTGTTCAAAGCTGATATCCATAAGCACCGAATAATGCCTTCTGTCCGTTTACTGTCATCACTTTGCGAAAAACATCCGACCTGTCTATTGTCCAAAATTTTGAACAAAATGAATTTTACCACGTCAGTTTTACTGAGTCACGCACAAGCTCAAATGTTTTTGGTTGGCTTCCAAAACTAAAACAAACTTTTGTCCTTGTGACGGGTTTCCAGGTCTATGATCTACTCCATACCAGACGCGTTTCTCAAACCAATCAAACTTTCAGTTCCTGAACGGTGATTCTTGTGATCACACATGCCGGAAGCCATGTCATCTGCGGGCGGTCATGATTAATTTTTGCAGATCGACGAGACTGAGCCTTTCAGCCAGGGCGAGAACCGTAGTGCCTGAAAGATCAGTCAGCTCAAGATTCGCGCCGGCCTCGATCAGCCGTTTGGCCGTGCTGATTTTGCCATGGTTGGTTGCCATGAACATGGCTGTCTGGCTTTTGTCATCCTGCCGGTCGAGATTGACCTCGACCGAGATCAGGTAGTTCAACGCGTCCATCTGCTCGCAATTTGCAGCCTTCATCAATGGTGTGATGCCCCTCTGGTCGCCGAGATTCAGATGATTACCGTCGAAAACCAGCGGCATGGTTCGAACTGCGGCGCACCCAGCTTATATTCATAACATAATTCCTTCAATTTTTTGAAATCTAACGACCAAGCTAACCAGCGCCGCTTGTCGGCGTCCGGTGAAGCGTCTTGTTATGCAATGCTATCTTTCTTTGTAAAGTTTACATCCATCACGTCTGCAACCGCATCATAGCCGATTTTCTGGTATATGCTATTCGAAGTAGGATTACCCAAATCTGTATATAGGGTGCAGAATTTCTTTCCATTCTCCAGGGCGAGTTTAGATAGAGATGCTACCAAAGCAGATGCATAGCCTTTCTTTCTGAACTCAGGAGGCGTATAGACATAACTCACAGATATGCCATTTTTCGTTGGGCGTGCGAATCCCGCCATAGATACTGGTAAAGAATCCTCCCAGATGTAGAGGTCGCCATTCTCAATCATAATCTGGGTTGCCTTCGTGCATTCCCCATGAATAGATCCGCCGAAACAATCGCCCTGAAAAGCCGCATACCATGCTGCTATGCGGCTCAAGTCCGCAATGGTTGCTTGTCTTATATAGCCGCTTGGATAGTCGTGGTGTTTAACCGAACGAAGTTTGTATATTCGCTGACGCATACCATGTTCACTTTGACAACCTGACAGCATTTTCCATTCGGACTCAAATTTTATGGCGATTTCTTCTTCTGCGAGTACAGCTGGGACATTCCAGTTGCCCTTCTGAAGATGGGTAGCAAGAAGTGCTATCGCATTTGTAGAATCACTGCTAAATGATGCTATCTGGAGCTTGTGTGGCGGTGTCATCAGAGCAATCAACTGTAGGTTCTTCTTGTCTGAAATGGTGGCAAGATATGGCTGGGTACCATAGTGTAACGGGTTTTCAACGAGCCGAAGTGAGATCCCCAACATCAGGCCAAAAAGGGTCTCATTCTTTTCGAAAACAGGTTGAGTTGTATTCAAGAATGCCTGTGCATAGTGATATTCAATGTATTCCACTTAATCGTCCTTTGCATAGCGCTTGTCGTGATCGGAAATAGTGCCCCCTGCGGGAGATGATACAGTCATATTTCCTTCTAATTCCGCCTTTTTCACTTTGAGCACCTCTAAGGTTTGCTCAATTGACACGCCAGAATTCTCAATCAGGAAGATATGACAATCTCCAAACTTATCTCCGATGGCGACAAATACTTCTCCATTTTTCTTCTCATAGCTTACAATGTGCCCTGAAGTCATCTCCTGAACGCTCTTCAGAGTGATCTGCCGTTAACGCGAGAGCGCGGACTTGTTCTCCAGTAGGAATTCTTCCCATTTTCTTGATTATTTCATTTCCTTCATTCTCAAGCTCATTTCCGGCAGCCAATGCAATTTGGGCGGCAAGGCCACCCCCATGGGAAAGGCCACCGTTTGCTGGATTTACAACGCAATCAACCGGTTCGGAAAGGAGGTCATAATTTACAAGAATTAAGTGTCGTGAATTCTGCAACTCAATGTGCCGAACTATTGTGCCAGCATTTTGTTGTTTGGGAAGAGTCATTTTTGTTCCCTTTCTACGCACTTGTTGAACTCAGCCGCTTGCAGCGGCCGCCGAGGAAAATGGTTCAAATCTACTGATTTCAGAGACATTTTCATTCCCCCCCCCTGATGTTGCATGTTGTATAAACTCCTCTACCACCGTTATCTGGACCCGGATGCATCACAATCGAGGAGATAAATTTATGTTACCACAGGAGCAGCAGAAACTCGACAAGCTTTACCAGAGCATGGTCAAGGCACTGAAAAGACAGGGTATGAGCGATGTAACAATCGACACCTACCAGAGCCATAACCCGCATCGCCCACTTTTTTGACCGATGCCCGGATGAGCTGGGAAAGCAGATTTAAAGGACTACTTTGACAATTTCGTTACCATCCGCTCCTGGGGCACGGTTAGAGCCGACCGTTGCGGTCTGCAATTCTTCTGGAAATATATTTTAAACAAGAAATCAACGCTTTATACGCAGATCAGCGACGTTGCAACGCAAAACCGAACCAGAGAAGTTAATAACCTCGTAAATCGGGTTCGTTTGAGTTTCATCGAAAAATGATGAAGCTTTCGGAGCTTTTGCAGCAATATAAACAGGCATTTGAGAAGACATACGGACACCGTCTTCTGCCTTCGCAGCGGCAGGCAATCAGTGCAATCCTTGCGTGTCGAACACCAGATGCGGGCGAAATGACTGTTCAGTGCCCGGACTGCGGAACAACAATGGCAATCAGAGGTTTTCGCCGGCGTGGCTATTTTAATTCAAGATCACCACCAACTTAGGCTTTAAATCTGCTTAACTGAACGATTCTGATCTGGCAGCAACGCGCTTTTATTCGTTGTTGCAGTCTTCTGCTGGCATTTAACGCAGACGTATCATTTCAGAACCAAAAAAGTCTCAGAATTAGCAAGTTCTACCAGGCCATGTGCTGCCTCAAGAGACTTTTTCGTCACCGCTGGCATTTTTATCACCAGTCGGGCACTTTATCAAGGCACAATTTTACCGATATATTTTCTTGTATTCAGCCCCGCAATTAATCGGCCGGGCTGGTTCAACAATTGGAAAAGATCGTGGCTACTCACGATCTATCCTTATTCGTTAGAAATTTGATTTCATTTTTGGCCATTTTAAATGTCTAATATCGATCTCAAAAACAACATTGTTTAGTGACTCAATTCCATCAATATTTTTGAAGTACTAGCCGAAGGCAATGGCGGAGCTGTGAAACTCTGTCAGAAGGAAGCCGGAGTGCAAAGCCATGAGCCGACGTACAGAAACAGCATACGAGACCACGATGGTTGATGTGCCGAATGGCGACAGGAGGGCGCATTTTGCCCGGCTGTGGCGAAAGTTCACGTTCTTATCAGGCCCGGCAGCTCTGGCTTGTCCCCGGAGGGGAGGAGACCTTCTCGACATGCAACTCGATAGAGTTGCGCTGCGGGTGGCAACATTCGTGGTGATCGGGAAGGAGTCAGCAGAGGCCATAGTAGCTTGTCAAAAGCGAAGGGCCAAACATGAACTCGGGGAGGGCGCCGATGAGTTCTTATAACGCGAAGAATCCGAACGGAGGAGCGATTATAAGGCTCGTCAACGGAGCGCCCACCCAAATCTTCACCTGCTGGAGCGAATACTTTCTACTGAAAATGTCAGAACCGCCCCGATGCTCATGGTCTTTCGTGACGGAAAAGTGACCGACAGTGTCCAGGGCGTTGTCCCCAAGGAAAAGCTCTACAAAATTCTCGGGTTTCAGTAATCGCGCGATTTCTTCCTGATTTATTTTGCCTCGATTCTTAGCTGACAACCATCCCCTGGCGAACCACGGGATGATGAAAATCTTTATGCATTCCGGATAATATTCGGAATTTTCCGAGGAAACACTTGGGCAAGTCTTCCTGAGCGTATCCTGTTATCCCAGATCCAAGTAAATTTGTCATCAGACTCGCGCACGGGAATGCCAACGCCTGTCGTGACGAAAACGAGAGATGGGCGCTTTCCCAAAAACCGTGAAATAGCCGCTTCATGCTCTCTTTGTCTGCCAATTTCCGGATGGCCGGTCGATCTTGCATCGGCCTGGTTCTCGTAATAGCCTTTCCGATTCGGATCGGAACTGGCGTAGGTGCCTTGGAGCGTCAAGCCGTCAATGTTCCGGCACTTGACGAACGGCACCTTTCCGCTCAGATTCAGGCCCCCGTCGGGAGCCAGCACGAAGGTCTTGATCGTCGAGGGGGAACTGGCCGAAGTGACCAGGTCGAAAGAACATGAACTTCACCCAAAACCATGAATAATACTTGTCCAATTTTAATGGCTGAGGTACTATCGCATCAGATGGAGATGGCAAGAAAATGGCGCTGCGAGAACGTGTCATTATTGCAACTGGTGTGTCTGCTTTGGCTAAGAATCATTTTGTGGTAGGCTCATATATTATTGCATTAGAACTTCCACTGAGTTGTGCGATGTGGGCATATCAGTCGGGTTACTTTGAGAATTTGTAAAAACTTGATTAACAGAAAAGGTGGCTATGAACAGGCTGAAATTTTTTGCAAAAATGGCAACTTTATGGACCGACGGTCGCTGGCTTCCGCAGAATACCAGAGAGCTGCTTAATAATACCGCCTTCGAAAGGGTTGTTAAACATTTTGTGTCCGGATATCGGTTCTCGCCGGACTCGGGGCCTCTGTCAGATTATAAATTTGTTTTAAACCTTCTTCGGCAGCTTGCTGAAAACAATATTAACCAGGTTCTGCCTGAGCTCATGCCTGAAAAAGAGCTCAATTCAGAGACCATCTGGGAAATGCACCAGTTTGTTGAAGAACTCTATAATTTCTGGCGATGTTTCGAACGCTTTCTCGTTGTCGTTGACTGTGAATCAGGCGATCATAAGGCCTTCAAGGATACTGCCACCCACATGAATCACCTGGTTCGCAAGGCCTATCGTGACATCTGCGAAAACATCACGCAGGAAAGGCCCCGCGTTTATCGTCAGGTTGCCGCCGGTTTTCAGGCAGCCATAATTGCGCGGCGCATTGATGAAAGATACCCTGAAAGCTACGGACCGGTGCATGAAATTCCGGTAATTCGCCAGATTCTTTTGAGCCCACCTCTGATAATTGATCCGCCGGTTAACAAGCGCACTGGCGAATTTTTGAAGGTTAATCGCAATCCGCTTGAATGTTCAACTTATAACCCGGCAGAATTTCTTTGTTATCCGGCACGGGTTGGTGATCTGCTCATCAACATTTATTTCCATTCAAGATTTATGAACCTCGGCTGTTCTCTGTGCAACCTTTTTGAGCTTGCCGGCGACGAAGATGCCGGGCGAAAGCCTGATGCGGTTTACTTTTTTGGCCTGCCAGCGCGTGCATTCAACGGGTTCTCTGAAAAAACGGTTTTTTTTGAAGACAGTCATCATAACATGCTGGTCGGAGCTGCACCGGCCACCGACAACTTCGGCTACTTCGGCTATTTGAAAAAAATGGTTCTGACCCTGCACAATGTAATCATGATGAAGCGCGGAAGAATGCCGATTCATGGTGCGATGTTCAAAATCGACTTTATCGGTCGCCCCCCCGCAAATATCCTGGTTATCGGCGATACAGGCGCCGGAAAATCTGAAACTATCGAGGCCTTCAGAGTTCTGGGCAATGCTTCCATAAGAAAACTCACTGTAATTTTTGACGACATGGGTAGTCTCGATATTAAAGACGGCAGGGTTCTTGCCTACGGAACCGAAGTCGGTGCATTTGTCAGACTTGATGATCTGTCGCCAGGGTATGCCTATGGGAACATTGACCGAAGTATCTTCATGAGCCCGAACAAGGTTAATGCGCGTGTCGTGCTGCCAGTTACTTCAATGCAGGAAGTTCTGCGCGGTCATCTGGTTGATATGGTGCTTTATGCGAATAACTACGAAGAGGAAGATCATGAACACCCGGTGCTGGAACGATTTGAAAGCGTCGACAACGCCTGGCGCGTATTCAGAGAAGGGACATCAATGTCAAAGGGTACAACCACCAGTACCGGCATAGTTCATTCATATTTTGCCAATATCTTTGGGCCTACCCAGTATATCGAGCTGCATGACGAGATTTCACAGCGGTTTTTTGCCGCTTTGTTTAAAAATGGCAGCTTTATCGGGCAACTGAGAACCAGGCTTGGAATCGACGGTTACCAGAACAAAGGCCCTCTGGCCGCTGCCGAGGCACTGCTCGAAACCATTCTAAAAAAGAACTGAAACAACTACACGACTCACGAAATTTTCGATTTTCCTTCCTGCTTTCGATGATATGCCAACGCTTGTCATGACCGGAAATGAGAGACGGGCGCGGGTGTTGCGTAAGCAAGACCCGCGATTCGGCCTTGTTTCCCGCGTCTATGCGATTGTTCTGTGATCTTTTAATGGTCATCAATTCAATATTTAAACTAAGCTTAAAAAAACCTTATACCTATCAATGTCTTTCAGAAGGCATATTCAATGGAATTATGATTCCAGTTCAAACAAATTTTCAGAGGATGCGAAAGTCTCCTCAAATAGCTCGGCAGCTTGGACTGCCTTGCCCTCAGCTCTAATCTTAAGGCTCTCTCTGTAATCTTTTGCTTCAGCTAATTTTGTGATATTTAGATTGAAATTGCTCTCCTGAGCGAATTCCTCCAATTCATTCAGTGAAACATTGAAAAATTCCTTTCGCATGTTCACCAAATTAAGACTTTTCTGGTTGAATTTTTTGTGGATTTTGTTTTCCATGTCTGGAGCATTTTCAGAATAAATCATTGCATCTGCTTTTGCACCTGTGAGCTTCTCAATTTCAATGCGTGCCTTTTCAAGAGCACTTTGATACCGCTCTTCTTCCATCTCTGCATCAATTTTGGCTTTTTCTAGTTCTCTTCTTGCTTTTTCTTAAAGACAATTACTCCAAAAACTGATTAACGTTCCAAACGCCACGACCTTTCCCATTTTAGTGAATGGCGTTGTTAGTCAGCCTACAGGCAATAATTTGTACACTATCCGGCAATTAATCAAACGTTCAATAGGGCCTAAATGGCTATGCTTAGTCGTAACTTGCACGGGTCACTTCATCACTCAGGGTTGGCGCGACAAGTGGCTTCCATGCTGAATTCTCCCATGTCCCAAGATTAGTTGGACCGAGCGTGTGTGGGGATTGCTTTCCCAAAAACTGTTGAAAATGGCGCTGTCCGATCAAGTTGCGCCGATTTTGTGCCGAATTTCTGGCAGGTCGTGAGCCGAAGTTGAAAAAGCGAACGATTGGCTCGCAAAATTTGAGAAAGAAGTCGGGAAAAAGTGGTCTTGACACAAAAAATGGGCGGATGGTATTCTTGGATCGAAAATTGAACTTCCTATCAAGGTTCCGAATTCCTTTGATATGGTATTTTAGAAAAATGAGAGGTTCGAAATGCAGTCTCGAAGCATGTTTATTTTTGCCATATTCTCCTTATTCCTTGTGGTTTTTGGCAGCGCGGACTCCTTTTGCGCGGAAGGAGAATCACTGCTGCAGAAGGGGATCAAGTATGGCAAGATCAAAGAGTATGGGAAAGCGATTGAGGTCTTCAACCAGGTCCTCGAAGAAGACCCAATGAACGAAAGTGCCCAATTCTTCCTGGCAATTTCCCAATGGAAGACCGGAAGGAAGGAAGCAGCCCGGGGGTCCTACCAGGCTGTTCGGATCCTGAATTCGACCCTTGCCGGCAAACTCGAGAAGATGTTCCCCGAAATCGCCTACCAACCACCCATAGAACCTGCCCAGCCTCGAAGTTCCGGCGACTCATCTTATCCTGGCCTACCCTCTTCTTTTTCCAGCAAAGACCCGTCACCACCACCAACAAAAGAGCTACCCAAGGAAGAGCTATCCGAGGAAGAGCTACCCAAGGAGGAGCTATCCGAGGAAGAGCTATCCTACCAGAAAGTCGAAGATGGCTGGAAAATGACTGAATCCTCGATCCCTTCAACCGTTGAGAGCGGATATCGCCAGATTCTGAGGTATGAACCCGACAATTTCCGCGCTATGGAGGGCATGAGAGATCACTTAATCGAACACGGCACAGGCGGGGCGGTGCGAGACCAAATTCGCAAAATGGCAAAGGCCGGTCACATTTCGTGGGATGAATGCGATCAGCAGATCAACGACTACCACGAAACGCATAAGAAGTAGTGTCCGACGGAAATTTGCCTGGATCCATGATTCTGGAAAAAATCCATGCCGCATCAAGGATCGGGATGGCCTTCATTCCCGTATGACCTAGTGGTCTGTCACAGGTGATTTTGGAGGAAACTTTTGCTATCAGCAACTCTATGGATGTGCCCAAAAAAGTCATCCAGGGTTTTCTCCAAAACTGGTCCCAAATAATCCATACTATTTCGGAATGGAAATTCAAAATCTTGTTCTTCAAGGATGGCTGTTGATGAAAAACAAGGAAATGACCCAAAGCAACCCGGTTCAATTAAATAAAACTTTGCAACATTCAATTCAAAAACCACATCTGAAGTCTTGCCATTTTTTTCTGGAAGAAAGGTTGCCTTTATCTCCATTTTGCCTTCAGTATCTTCGAAGTGCCCAATGTACATTCTTCCATCTAAAAACAACTCTTTGAAAGGAATTCTCTTAATTCTTTCTTTATATAAACGTGCATTTGTTTTAATCTTTAAAAATTCCGAAATCTTTTGAACTTGGCTTCGATCTCCAAGCCCATCTACCTTAATCAAAATTGTCATTTTTCGTAGGTTCTGAAATGGGTTATATGTGTTGCAAGGGAAAATGTCCTCGGCAATTAAACTGATTGGTTGGCACAATATTGCCAAGATAAAAAGAATACAAACGCATTTTTTCATTCCAACCTCTTAGTATTTTGGGCTAACGACCGACTCATTTCCTGTTTTGGCACTCTGGTTAAGAGTCTCATTCATTGCTACGCAACCAATTACAGTAAATCTCCACCATATAAAACAAACCATACAACCAAAACGATCTTGAGTCCAAGAATAATCTTTTGCTCGCGTCACGCTGTCTTTTTGTTGTGTATTTTGGCCCTATATGTATTCAATTTTTTATTATTTTGTCAGAATAGAAATAGCCAAGATTTGAACCGCTTCAACCACGGTTGCCGGAATTTTAAAAATCAAATCAACGTTTCGTTCAGCCAGGTCAATACATTTTAGCTGATCTGAGAGAATAACGCCTTTAACCTTAAATCCCACTGGAATCGGAACTTCAAAAGGATACCCTTTGGCCTTAGATGTTATTGGACAAACTATGGCCAATCCTACTTTTTGATGATATTTTTGAGAGGACAATATCAAACCCGGTCTTCGACCAGCTTGTTCATGCCCCAATGATGGGTCA
>Ga0180007_10007257_pt1 | contig 10533 bp, 9 predicted proteins | sample MM_PC_MetaG_FD_121122 | JGI IMG/M metagenome (GOLD analysis project Ga0180007, IMG submission 121122) | Groundwater microbial communities from the Aspo Hard Rock Laboratory (HRL) deep subsurface site, Sweden - MM_PC_MetaG | ecosystem: Environmental > Aquatic > Deep subsurface > Groundwater...
CGCTGCTCCGTAAATTATGCGCTCATTAACAAGCAAAAATATGGTGGATACTAACACGTAGATCCCCACACAAAGCGTGGGGATTAATTCCCCGATGGATTATAGCGGATGAATTAAGCGTTACACGAGGCAGGCCCCCGGTCTTCGACCTCGGGATAATTTACCGATACGTAATTGCGGGTAAATTAACAAGTCGCAGCAGCGAGTGCAGTATCTGATTCACCTTTTTCTGAAATTAAAGAGCGGCGGCATAAGTATGCCGCCTTTTTGTACTTTCGCCTCCTGAATCCGCGTTTTCTGTTTTGACTACTTATCAAATAGAGTTGACAAGACGCTCGCTTTTCCTTGTTTACCATCCCGAACGTATTTGCGGATAATAAAGAAGTCCGCTCAAGTATTCCGCTATTGGTCATCAAGGCACCCTTCGCGTGATGTTCGAGGAGCTTCATTGTCTTGACGCTCTCCGGCAGCTGGGGTATAATTGAGCTCATCATGGTACTGGGAGTCCATATTTCAGGTGCGGGCAAGGCTTCACTGGCGCTGGTAGCAGCACATGACTTAGGCTGCAATACCATGCAGATATTTTCCCGTAATCCCCGGCAGTGGCGGCGTGACAAGCCGCTTGCTCCCGAGGAGATACATGCATTTAGGGCAAATAAGCAGAAGTTTAAGATATCTCCGGTTTTTGTTCATATCCCGTATCTTATAAATTTAGCTTCACCTGAGCCTCGGCTCTACCATGCATCCATAGAGGCATATATCGAAGATATTCAGGATGCGCAGGAGCTCGGGGTTGATTTTATCGTCACCCACATGGGCAGCCATAAGGAGACCTCAGAAGAAGAGGGGCTCAAGAGGCTTGTTGATGCGCTTAATACGATTATCGAAAAGACAGCGAAGTGCCGCGTGGGAATATTATTGGAGAATACCGCAGGCGCAGGTTCCTGGTTAGGCTATACTTTTGCTCATCAACGTAAGGTTTTTCAGGGGGTCAAACGCAAAGAACGCCTCGGCTTGTGTTTTGATACCGCGCATGCGTATGTCGCAGGGAATAATATCGCGACGAAAGAGGGATTTGAAAAGGTGATCGCAGAGATCGATACGCAAGTAGGATTAGAACACTTGCATTTGATCCACCTCAACGATGCCCTCGGGAAGTTAGGTTCTCATCATGACCGGCACGAGAATATAGGAAAAGGCGCGATCGGCATGGAAGGGATGCGCAGGATTATCAATCATCCTGCATTCGCTGATAAGGCATTCGTCTTGGAGACCCCTACGCGCAAAGATGGCGATGATCTTAAAAATCTTAAAACAGTAAGAAATCTTCACAAGGATTAAATGGCAACTATATATTCTTTTAAAGAAATTGAGGAAAAGTGGCAGAAGTATTGGCAAGACAATAAGAGTTTCTGCGCTGATTCCGATCCTGCCAAGAGGAAATATTATCTCCTGGAGATGTTCCCCTATCCGTCGGGAAAGATCCACATGGGCCATGTGCGCAATTACACTATCGCTGATGTGGCCGCACGTTTCCGGATGCAGCAGGGGTATGAGGTCTTGCATCCGATGGGATTTGACGCCTTTGGCCAGCCCGCGGAGAATGCGGCGATAAAAAATAAAACAAAACCCGATATCTGGACGCATAAGTGCATTGATATGATGCGCAGCGAATTAAAACAGATGGGTTTCTCCTACGATTGGGAACGTGAGGTCTCTACCTGCGACGCCGACTATTACCGCTGGAACCAATGGATATTCTTAAAGATGTTCGAGCGAGGGCTTGCCTACAAAAAGGCCTCCGCGGTCAATTGGTGTTCTTCCTGCGAGACTACCCTTGCGAATGAAGAAGTTGTAGAAGGAGGATGTTGGCGTTGTCATACAAAAGTAGATCAGAAAGATTTAGATCAGTGGTATCTGAAGATCACTGAGTACAAAGAACGTCTCCTCGATGATTTGCAGCAGCTCTCGCATTGGCCGGAACGGGTGATTGCCATGCAGACTAATTGGATCGGGAAGAGCCAGGGAGTAGAGATTTATTTTCGTCTTAAAGGTTCTGATACGGTCATTCCGGTATTTACTACCCGTGTTGATACTATCTTTGGCGCGACCTATTGCGTCTTGGCGTGCGAGCATCCGCTCGTCAAGGAACTTATTAAGGGCACGCCGCAAGAGAAAGAAGCCTTGCGATTTATTGAGAAAGTAGTCAAAGAGTCCAAGATTACACGCGCTTCTTCCGACGTAAAAAAGGAAGGGGTCTTTACCGGTGCGTACGTTATTAATCCGGTGAATAATGAAGAGATCCCGATTTGGATTGCGGATTATGTGCTTATGGATTATGGTACCGGCGCGATCATGGCAGTGCCTACGCATGACCAGAGGGATTTTCTCTTCGCAAAAGAGCATGGGTTGTCGATGAGGGTAGTAATTCAAGCTTCAGGCTCCACGCTTCAGTCCCCAGGCGAGATGAAGGAAGCGTATGAGGGAGACGGGATACAGGTGAATTCTGGGCAATTCAACGGCCTGCAGAATCAGGAAGCAACGCAGAAGATCGCCGAATGGATGGAGAAACAAGGCATCGGCAAGATACAAACCCATTGGCGCCTGCGCGATTGGCTTATTTCCCGTCAGAGATATTGGGGCACACCGATCCCCATGATCTATTGTCCGAAGTGCGGGATTGTCCCGGTGCCTTATGAAGATTTGCCGGTAGATCTTCCCAGGGACGCGCCGTTTACCGGAGAGGGCGGTAGTCCCTTAGGAAAAGTAAAAGAATTTGTGGAAGTCTCCTGCCCGAAATGTAAAGGTAAATCCCGTCGGGAGACCGATACTATGGCTACCTTTTTTGACTCGTCATGGTATTTCCTGCGTTTCTGCTCGCCGAAATTCGAAGGAGCGCCTTTTGATGAGAAACAGGCAAAATACTGGATGCCGGTAGACCAATACATAGGCGGTATCGAGCATGCCATCTTGCACCTGCTATACTCTCGTTTCTTTACCAAGTTCTTTCAGGATTTAGGGATGATCGATTTTCCCGAGCCCTTTAATCGGTTGCTTACGCAAGGAATGGTCTTAAAAGACGGAGAGGTGATGTCAAAATCGCGCGGCAATATCGTCGACCCGGATTCGATCATCAAGCGTTACGGCGCAGATACCATGCGGCTCTTCATCCTTTTTGCCGCTCCCCCGGAGACGGAGCTGGAATGGGATGACCGGGGCATCGAAGGCGCGTTCAGGTTCTTAAACCGCGTATGGCGAATCCAGGAGAACCTTAAGGAAAAAGCTGCCCCCGATGTGCTGAAAGCCTTGCATAAGACCATTAAGAAAGTAACTGACGATTACCAAGACTTTAAATTTAATACTGCCATTGCTAGCCTCATGGAATTAACCAACGCCATCTATCAATCCGGGGCGGATAAAGAGGTATTCAAGAATTTGGTCCTCTTATTGGGGCCGATTGTCCCGCACTTCTGCGAAGAACTTTGGCAGATGATGGGGGGCAGGGGTAGTATTACCAAGGTTGCCTGGCCGAAGTACGATCCGCAGTATCTTATCGAATCAACCGTGACGATGGTGGTGCAGGTAAACGGCAGGGTGCGCGCGCGCCGGGAATTCCCCGCTGATATTACAGAAGAAGATCTTAAATCGCACGTCCTCTCCGATGAGAAACTCTCCCCCTGGATTCAAAATAAGCCTATCCGGCAATTCATCGTGGTTCCTCAGAAGCTCGTGAACATTGTTGTTTGAAGTAAAGCTTTCTTTCTGCAAAGGGTACCTCCCCTCAGGGATGCGCGCTCCCGCAAAATTGTGCATCTCTGTCTGATATTGGTAAAAAATTTAAGTGAGATTTCCCCTCCCCCTGCGTCAGTTATAGTAGAAGGAAGGGGAATATGCTTAATCTTACGCCTCAGGAACGCAAAATAATCTTATTCTTCGCCTGCCTGGTATTTTTTGGGATAGGAATCAATCTTCTGCAGAAAAAATACCCGCCCCTTAAAGCCGCGATCAACCTTGACGCGGATTTCGGAAGGATTAATCTTAATACTGCTGACGAGGCGCTCTTGATGAGCGTGCCGGGAGTCGGTAAAAAGATTGCCGGCCGCATTATCGCCCATCGTCTCCAAGAACGATTTTTATGCGTAGAGGAATTAAAGGCTATCAAGGGCGTTACCGATACGAAATACCAAAAGCTTCAAAGTTACTTTTTCGTCAAATGAAACGACCGCTCGTCTTTGTCGTTGTTCTTTTTGCCGCGGGAATCGCATGTGCCGATAAGATATGGCTTTCTTTTGAGGCGCTTGGCATAGGTACTTTATTTGTCGTATTTGTCTGCGCGTTACTTTTAAAATACGAACGTTGGTTCTATATCGCAGTTTCGTTTCTTATTTTTCTTCTTGGCGTAGTAAGCTGGCGTAATAATTTGATCCTTGCCTCTAATCATATTGTGCGCATTGTCGGTGATCCGTACGCTATTTGGTATACCCTTAAAGGAAGAGTGGCGCGGGAACCACAATTGATAAATGGGAAGACAAAGTTTATCCTCACGGTCGATACAATACGCGACGGGAATCAAACCTATCAAGGTACAGGAAAAGTTGCAGTCTGGGTGCGCCCCGCATTTAAGGCAGGGTATGGGGATGAATTACTTCTGCGGGGCAGGATGCGCAGGCCATGGAGAAATGCAAGGGAGGGGTCTTATATCGTTACCGTAGATTCTTTGCGTCAGATCCGGAAGGTGCATGCGCATCGCGGATTCTCCGTGAAGAAGATCGCGCTGGCCACAAAGCATTCTATCGGAAAGATTTTTCATGGCTACCTTTCCCCTATCCCTGCCAGCATTGTGTATGCGATGATCCTGGGGGAAAGAAACTATATCCCCGCCAGTATTTCCCGGATAATGATAAAATCCGGGACGGTGCATATTTTGGTGGTAAGCGGATTTATGGTGGGCATTGTCGTAGCGATGCTCTTAATGATACTGAAGGTAGTACGCGTTCCGCGTAGAGTCCGCATAGGGATACTTGTGCCGTCTGTCATGGGGTATTGCCTGATGACCGGGGCATCGACGCCGGTGGTGCGTGCCACGATTATGGCGGTTTTTATTATGCTCGGGGTTTGGCTGAGACGGGAGCCGCAGGTGCATAATGCCTGGGCCTTGGCGGCATTCGCGATTTTAATGGGGAACCCGCGTCAATTATTCGAAATAGGATTCCAGCTTTCTTTTGTAAGTGTGATCGCGATAGTCTCTGTATATCCCTGGCTTAAAACCATTATTCCTTCAAAGGTTTCGGTAAAAAGGCCCTGCCGTTTACTTATAGAAGGATTTATGGTCTCTTCGGCTGCCTGGGTAGGCACCGCGCCTTTGATAGCCTACCACTTTAAATTCTTTTCTCCGGTTACTGTCTTGGCGAATATCGTGGTTCTTCCTTTAGCGACCTTGATCGCAATGGCTGGTTTTAGCCTGGTAATCTCCGCGGGGTTGTGCCCACCTCTTGCCAGTTTTTGCGCGTATGCGTTAGAGGGAATGGCTGCCGCGTTAGTCCGGCTTAATGAGCTCCTGATTACTCTTCCCTATGCCTATTTTTCCTGGTAGAATCCGCCGGTTTTGGCGATTGACAAAGCCATACGGCTATGTTAAAGTAGACATATGTTTTTACGTAAAATCATTATTTTTGTTATTCTTTTTTCGGCAGTCGCCGTCAGTCCTGCCTATCCCTACTGGATCTGGTCGCCTAAGACCGGCAAGTGGTGGAATCCTAAGAATATGCCCAAGGAAACTCCCCAAGAACAGTTTGAGTATGCCAAAAGCTTCTACGATCAGAAGAACTATGATGATGCAAGAAAAGAGTTTGGGAAGCTTCTTAGCAATTATCCGAAATCCGCCGAAGCCGCGGAGAGCCAATATTACGTAGGGCTTATCGAAGAAGCGCAAGACAGGCTTTTCGAAGCATATCTGGCCTACCAGAAAGTAATCGATAAATATCCCTTTTCCGAGCGGATCAAAGAGGTCATCGAGCGAGAGTATGCGATCGCGGAGAAATTCATTGCCGGAGAGAAGCGCAAGGTTTTAGGAGTGACCATTCCCGTCGATAATCCGGCTATTGAGATTTTAAATAAAGTGATCGAAAATTCTACCTATGGCCCCTTAGCGTCGAAGGCGGAGTATAAGCTGGGCTTAGTGCTCAAGGGGTTGATGCGTTATTATGAGGCAGAAGAGGCCTTTAATAAGGTCATCGTTAATTACCCCGAAAGCGAATGGGTAGAGCCGTCGCGGTACCAGATCGCTGAATGCCGTGCGGCAGTCTCCCGCGGGCCGGAATACGACCAGGGCGCGGCCCAAGAGGCAAAGGAGAAATTCGAAGATTTTGTAAGGGAGAACCCCGAGGCCGCCCTTTCACGGGAGGCAGAGAAGAATATCAATACACTGCGAGAGAAAGATGCGGAGAGTAATTTCGAGATCGGCAGATTTTACGAGAAACAAGAGGTATATGAGTCCGCAAAGATATATTACAATGAAGTAATTAACAAGTATCCCCGGAGCCAATGGGCAGCCAAGTCATTAGAGCGGCTGCAGATTATGGAGAGGATGAAATGATAAGAAAAAGTATACGTTGGCTTAATGCTCCAGGTTTCAGGCTTCAGGTTAAAACATTGCTTTTGGGGGGCGCGCTTGTCGCCTGCAGCGTGCAGCTTGCATCCTGCGGATATACCACCCGTTCCATGATTTCCGATAAATTTAAGACCATATACATTACGCCCTTTACGAATAAGATGGATGTTACCAAAGACGGTGCAGAGAACGCCAGATATCGCATTTATCGGCCAATGCTGAATACGGAGATTACCAAGAAAGTGATCAACCAATATCTTTGGGACGGAAACCTCAGACCGGCCAAGGAAGAGACTGCGGATTTGATCCTCAAGGCAGATCTTATCGAATATCGCAAGGAGCCTTTGCGGTATGACGAAAACGATGAGGTGGCCGAGTACCGTATGGCTATCGTCGCCAACCTCATTCTTTGGGATAACAAAGAGAACGCGCAGGTCTGGCAAGAGACCGGTTTTACCGGAGAGACTACCTATTTCCCCGGAACTTCTACTTTAGCCAACGTCGTCACTAAGACTGATGAACAGGCAGTCACTGATGCCGTGGCAGACCTAGCCCGTCGCATTGTCGAGCGCACTGTGGAGCAATGGTAACCGATGGTCTATCTTTGTATCGGGCAAGATCCTCCCTCTAAGCACGCCTTCTTTCAGAAAATTAAAGAAAATAGCCTTCCTGCCGCGGTAGCGTCTTTTAACCAAGATACGTTATATGCGCGTGAGTTGACGCTGCGTGATCTTCAAGAGAAGCTTCTCTGTCTTCCGGTGAAGAGTGCCAAACGCCTCATTCTTATTAAGGAAGCGCAAGGATTAAAGAAAGAGGTCAAGGAGTTCCTGGTGCGCTATTGCCGCAAACCCTCGGCGCATATTATCTTGATACTCGACGTAGAGCGGACAGATAAATATGATTTGTGGTTAAAGGAAATTACCGGGCTGGCCAAAGTCTATCGTTTCCGGGAAGAGATTCCTCCGAACACCTTTACCTTAGGCCGGCAGATAGAATCAGGAAAGATTGATGTGGCTCTGCACTTGTTGCATCGGCTTCTCAAGGAAGGAGAACGTCCTGAGCGTATTATTGGCGGATTGCGCTATGCCTGGGGAAAAGAGGGGACCGCGGTACTAGAAACCAGACGCCGTCTGAAATTTCTTCTTCGGTGTGATGTGGAGATTAAGACAGGGAAACTTCCCCCTCTTCTTGCGTTGGAGCGGTTAGTAATAGGGTTGTGCGCGACGCCTTCGCTGAGGAGTTCGACTCGATAAAAACCTTTACTTATGAGATCTTGGCGAGTTGTTTGGTCAGGCGCGATTTCTTACGATTGGCGGTATTAGGGTGAATGATCTGTTTTTTTGCCGCTTTATCGAGCTGTGAGAATATTTGAGTAAGGAGTGTCTTTGCTTCTACGATATTCTTTTCCGTAAGAAGCGACTGAAGCTTCTTGATTGCTTTTTTCAAGGGGTGTTTTACCTTTAGATTGCGTATGTGTTTCTTTCTATCGGCACGGGCGCATTTGATTGAAGTTTTTCTTCTTGGCATAACAGTTCTCCTTCGGTTCGCGTAGTCTATTTCTTATATTGCCGTACTTATAACATAATTATCAGGGCATGTCAACAGACAAATCTTTCTTAAAAGAATCTTCGCGCCATGTGGCACAATCCGCGGGGGTGATCGCGGCCGCGACTCTTTGTTCCCGCATCCTAGGATTCGTGCGCGATGTCGTCATTGCCCGCCTTTTCGGGATTTACCTTTATGCGCAGGCTTTTGTCGTGGCCTTTCGTATCCCTAATTTATTCCGCGATTTTCTGGGAGAAGGCGCGATGAATTCGGTGCTGGTGCCGGTATTCAGCGAGTATACCGTCAGGAAAACCAAAGAGGAGTTTTGGGAGTTGACGAACGTAGTCCTTAATCTCCTCTTGGTGGCACTCATGTGCCTGACGCTTTTGGGAATATTGTTCTCACCCGTCTTAGTACGTCTTATTGCTCCCGGATTCATTGCCTCTCCGGAGAAACTCGCCGCCACCGTGAAGCTTACCCGTCTGATTTTTCCCTATATTCTCCTGGTGAGTCTGGCTGCGTACTCTATGGGGATACTTAATTCCCTGCGGCATTTTGTGGTACCGGCCCTTGCGCCGTGTTTCTTGAATATTTCCTTAATTGTCTGCGCGCTTTTTTTCGGCGAGGGAACTAAGGGGTTGGCATTAGGGGTGCTTATCGGCGGATTCTTGCAGCTTTGCATCCAGATCCCGGTGTTATATAAGAAAGGGTTTCGCCTTCAACTGTTTCGGCGCTTCCGTCATCCTGCGGCGGCTTCTATCGGGAAATTAATGGTTCCCCGGGTATTGAGTTCCTGCATCTATCAGGTAAATAATTTTGTGGATTCGATCTTTGGTTCGCTGGCTTGGATAGTTGGGGAGGGAGGAGTGGCGGTCCTTTATTTTGCCTACCGGCTTATTCAATTCCCTTTAGGAGTATTGAGCAATTCTTTGACACAAGCGCTCTTGCCGACGCTCTCCATACAGGCGCTAGAGAGTGACCGTATGAAATTTAAAGAATCGCTGTCCTGGGGGTTGCGTGTTTCTTTTCTGGTGATGGTCCCGTCGACCATCGGGTTTATGGTCTTAGCCAGGCCGTTAGTTGAGGTGCTTTTTGGAGGAGGAAGGTTTGATTTCAATTCTGTGCACCTTACGTCAAGAGCGTTTTTCTTCTACAGTATAGGATTGTGCGCCTACGCAGGGACAAAAGTCTTACAGTCTTGCTTTTTTGCGTTAAAGGATACCAAGACGCCCACCAAGGTCGCGGGGATCGGTTTAATCATAAACATTATTCTGAATGCGCTTTTAATGTTTCCTTTACAGCTCGCGGGGCTTGCGTTGGCAACGTCGCTCTCCGGGATTAATACCTTTGTTTTGTTATTGATTCTATTAAGAAAGAAGATCGGCGGTTTTGGGGTGCGGGCAGTAGCAGCTTCTTTTATGCGTATGCTTGCGGCAAGCCTGTGTATGGGGGTGGTGTGTGTTACGTTAATTCGCTTACCCGTGCATAAATATGCCGCGCTTGCTTTGGCGATTGCAGGAGGAGCGGCTTCCTATTTGATCTTTTGTGTTATATTCCATGTCAAAGAAATCCGACATCTCCGGCAATGGAACAAAAAAACTTAAAAGAAAAAGCCGCGCGGCTGCCGGAATCTCCCGGGGCCTATCTTTTTAAAGATCAGCAGGGCAAGGTGCTCTATATCGGCAAGGCCAAGTCACTTAAGAAACGGGTGCAATCGTATTTTACCCGTCCGCTTGATTCCAAGACTCAGGCGATGGTCTCAAAGATAATGGACCTAGAGTTTCGTCTGACTCCTTCGGAAACGCAGGCCCAGATCTTAGAAGCGGCGCTAATTAAGAAAATCCAGCCTCCGTATAACATTGATTTAAAAGACGATAAATCATTCCCGTGGATTCGCATTACCGATGAGAAGTTTCCCGTTGTGTCGGTATACCGCCGCAAGAAAATACAAAAGAATGACCGCAGCATATATTTCGGCCCGTATACCAATGTTAAACTTTTGCGTCAAGCCATAAAAATTATCCGTAAGGTTTTTGGTTTTCGTTCCTGTAAGGCCTTGCCTGCGCACGCCTGCCTTTACTACCGTCTCAAATTATGCCCCGCACCGTGTGAAGGGAAGATTTCTGTGCCGCAGTACCGGAAGCTGATTAATCAAATCAAGCTGTTTTTGGACTCTCGTTTCGAAGAATTGCAACAGACGCTCTCGGAGGCAATGCAGAAGGCATCTGACCAAGAATGTTTTGAAGAGGCGGCGAAGATGCGCGATCAGATCAATGCCTTGCGTGCCATCGCAGAAGAAAATCCGTTACGCGCAAGCGCAGATGCCTTGGAGGATCTGAAGAAATTACTGAGATTAGCAAAATCCCCTCGGAGGATAG
>Ga0180007_10007258_pt1 | contig 10532 bp, 10 predicted proteins | sample MM_PC_MetaG_FD_121122 | JGI IMG/M metagenome (GOLD analysis project Ga0180007, IMG submission 121122) | Groundwater microbial communities from the Aspo Hard Rock Laboratory (HRL) deep subsurface site, Sweden - MM_PC_MetaG | ecosystem: Environmental > Aquatic > Deep subsurface > Groundwater...
CAATATGAAAGACATTGAAACATCTAATGAAACAATTGCTCATGAATTAATCCATTTATTAATTTATAATAAAGTAAAAAAATTGAAATTGAATTACAAAGAAACAGAAGTTATGGTTGATTCGTTTTTTATTGATACAAAACTAAAAACCATCTTCCCTAAATATAAATTACAAAATATGGCTCTTCATAATAAACTTTGATAAAATTAAATTAATTCTTTTATGAATTATAAAAAAGATTTATTAGTCCCTCAATTCAATCAAGAAAAAACATACAGCTGTATTCCGGCCTGCTTACAGCAAGTTTTTGGATATTACAAAATGCAAATTTCTCAAAAAAAAATTCTAATAAACTTGCAAGGCTATTTTTATTTTAAAATGCTTCGCTTTTAACTTTTAATTTACAAAATTTGAAAAATACTTGACATATTCAGATATATTTGTTATAGATTAGGTAAGAATAAAGATAGAAAATTCAAAGGATTCAATGTTCTTTGACAAAAAATACAAAGGAGGAATCAATAATAAGAAAAAAAATTTATAGAAAAGGGGGTGTAAAAATGATTCCGCAAACAAATGGCTTTTATATCAAACAAACAAGAGACAAGATTAGCATTTCAGAATTTGTCTTTGCGCTCTACCAAAGGGTTTTTGGTCCAAAATATCAATGGGGTGGAAATTATTACAGCGATATCAGGATGGATGACATAAAATATGCTAACGACTCGATAATATTGGTTGCTTACCCAAATGATGAATATGAACCTGCCATGATCCTGGGAACTATCCGAGCTATCTTTAAAAAAGATGGCAAGCCACTGCCTATTGAAAAAGATTTTAAAATAAATTGTGAAAAAATCCTTTTAGAAAAAAATGAATTTTGTCAGGTTGATCAAATTGCGGAAATTGCAAGGTTTGCAACCAACCATGCATTGTCGCAAGATTTACAAATCTCTCCGCAACATGTTATTGCATTAGATCTTATTAAAGAACTGATCTATTTGCTTGAAGTAAAAAAAATTAAATTTTGTTTTGCTTCAATAGACGAAAAGGTTTTCCAATGGTTTAAACAAATAGGTCTTCCATGGCAAATTATAGAAGAAAAAAAATTCTACAAAGGGTCTCCAACATTACCAGCACTCATAAAAATGAGTGAGATAAAAGATAATATGAAAATTCATAATCCAAAATTATAGGAATACATATGTTCTGGAACCAATAAATAGGTAAGAATAAAGATAGAAAATTGAGGTTCTTTAACAAATTTTCAAGAAATAAAAATCTTATGACATGATCGTCCAAAAATAAACAGAAAAGGAGGAGGGAGAAGGATGATTGCCATTAAAAGCTTCTATATTGATGATATATGTATTGATGTGGGAGTACCAACTAGAGTGCAAGAAAAAGAAGCAATGTTTGCACTACGAAAAAAAGAATACTTAAAAAGAGGGTACACTAGCCGTTTATATAGAGATGGAAGTGACATTGATGAATATGATTATACAGAAGGATGCGAATATTTTATTGCAGAAAATGAAAAAGAAATTATTGGCACGGTGAGACTGATTAGAGATTTTTATCTTCCAACAGAAACTAAATGTTTCACATTTGAAGAACCAGAAGTAATGAATAAAATACCACGTGAAAATAGAGCAGAAATTAGTAGACTAATTGTAAGAAGCGATCATCTGTTCCTTCCAGAACATTTGGTTATGTTGATGCTATTTAGTGGTATGAGTGGCTTCGGGGCGGTAAGTGAAATAGAAGCGGGGTATGCTTTTATTAAAACTTCCCTGAAACGAATTTTCCAAAAGATTAAATTTCCTATTCATGTCATTGAGGAATATACAAATATATATTCCGACAAACTGTTGCAAGGATATTTTGAATCCAGAATTGATCCTCCTGTACCAATGTATTTTCTTAGAGAAGAAATAGATGATGCCTTAAAAATTATTCTTGCGTTCAAGGGCATACACAACACTGACTTTCCTACAAGGGAAAGTGTTACAATATTTCCAGCATTATTCTCTTTTCTTCTTACTGCCGGCTAATGTTTATTTAAACCTTGGTCGGCTTTTTTATTTTTACAAAAGATATGTTATAATTCTATAAAGTATGCTAAACAATCTTTTATTATTATTTTTAGTAGTGTCTCCTAATTTAGCTCTATGCTTTTTAATATTGAAAAGTAAGAGAAAAAAAGCACCACATGTTTACTTATTAAATACGATATTCTCTATTATAGGATGGGCATTTGGTATTTTTTTATTTTCTTCATTTGAAATTTATACTATTTCATTAATTGGTATAAGAATAGCCTTTGCTATGGTTAGCCTTATTGCTTTCTTTTTTTTAAATTTCACTCGTCTTTTATATAAGAAGACAAAAGTAAATAAATTCGTATTTATTTTTTTATCATTTTTGTCTTCACTAATATTTATTACAGCTATATTAACAAATTTGATTGTTCAATCAGTCACATTCCAACCATGGGGTGCTGATGCAAATTATGGATTACTCTATCCTTTTTTCTTTTTTTATTTTTTAGCTTATATTATAGCTGGTCTAATAATTTTAATTATCAAATATAAAAAAGCACAAAAGATAAAAAAACAACAACTAAAATATGTGTTTTTAGGTTTTTTAGTTGCGGCTATTTTTGGATCATCTACTAACCTTATAATCCCCGCTCTTACAGGAATGTCAGTTTTGTCAAAATTTGGTCCTTTGTCAACAATTTTTTTGGTTGGATTTACTACTTACGCCATCCTTAAATACCGTCTTTTGGATATTAGAGTTTTCATTAAACAAGGCACAATTTATTTTTTCAGTTTCATCATTACCATCAGCGCAGGCACAATACTAGCCATTACCTTGCATAAATATTCCTCAATCAATCCAACAACCGTAGGCATTACAATAATTATCTTTGTTCTTCTAATTTTTAACCCATTAAAAAACATTATCAGAAAAATAGCCAACAGAATAATGTTTAGGGCAGTTTACACTTATCAAGAAGCCTTAAAAGAACTTTCCAATAAAGTAACTATAGTTATTGACCTCAAAGAACTATTAAAAACAGTAGCAGATGTGTTATTTAAAGTAATGCAAATTGAAAGAGTCGGATTTTTATTAAAACAAATCAAAGATGAAAAATACTTGCCAACAGAAATGCAAGGATTTGAAAATATGAAAGAAATTACTTTAAATCAAGGCTTTTTTAGCAATTATCTAGCTCAAAATCCAGAAGCTTTAGTTACAGAAGAATTAGAATTAATGGAGCAAGATGAAAATAGTTCAAAGAAAAAGAAAAAATTCCTTCGGCTTATAAAGAATATGAAAAAAATTAAAGCCGCGCTAGTCTTGCCTTTAGCAAGCCATAAAGAATTAATTGGATTGATTATCCTTGGACCAAAAGAAGACCAAAGACCCTATTCAAAAGAAGACATTGATTTGTTGGAAAATTTAAGCCGTCAAACTTCTTTAGCCGTAGAAAACGCAACATTATACAACAACATGAGTGAAATGGTAAACCAAAAAACCCAACAAGTCAAAGAAAAAGTAGAAGAAGTCAGAAGAACAAATCTCAAACTCAAAAAAGCTAATCAAATCAGAGAAGAATTTCTTTCCATTGCTTCACACCAATTGCGCACTCCCCTTTCAGCGGCTTGGTCAGTTATGTCTTCTTTTGCGGACGGCACTTTAGAAAATGAAACTCCAGCAGAACGACAAAGATTTTATAAAATGGCTTTTGATTCATTAGAGAGATTAAACAATATCGTGAATGACTTATTGGATGGTGCAGAAGTAGAAAGAAAAAAATTAAACATTCAAAAAAAAGAAATCAATGTTATTTATATTATTAAAGATTCAGTAAATAAAGGAAAAGAAGAAGCCGAGAAAAAAGGCATTAGCCTTGTTTTAAAAATAGATGATAATACTCCAAAAACTATATTTGCGGATGAAAAATATTTAAGAATGGTTTTTGTTAATTTATTGGATAATGCGATTAAATATACTCCAGAAGATCTTTCTGCGGAAAGAAAAAAGATTTTAATTAAAGTTTTTTCAAAAACAAAAAGCATTGAGACTGAAAAAGACAAAAAGAAAAAAAGATTTCTCGTCTTTATTATCCAAGACCAAGGCATTGGCGTACCTAAAGCAGAACAAAATAATTTATTTAAACAATTTAAACGCGCTTCTAACGCGCGCAAGGTTGACATAAGCGGCACTGGGCTGGGGCTTTACATCGTTAAAAAAGTCATTCAACAGCACAATGGCACGATTGAAATGCAAAGCAAAGGCGAAGATAAGGGGACGAAGTTTAGAGTTGAGGTGCCGGCGTAGAAAAAATAGATGGGAATTTAAAAAAATCATAGCCGTATATTCGGCATCTGTTAATGCTCGGTGTCTTTCTTTGTGGGGTTGCTCAATGTTTAATCGTTTTATAATGGTCTTGAGCTTATGAGATTTCTCTGTTTTATAAAGCTTCCTAGATAATACCAATGTATCAAAAAATATGTTTGACACTGCATTATATCCTGAGATAGCCATCTGCTCATTAAGAATTCGCATATCAAAGATCGCATTGTGCGCAACTAAAGGATCGTCCTTGATGAATTCTATAAATTTTGGTAATACTTGATTAATTACTGGCGCATCTTTTAGCATGTAATCAGAGATACGCGTAGGCTTATGACCATGGGTTTGTATTTTGCAAAATGGTTTTACAAGAGAATGAAAAACATTGTTTCTACTAATGTTATTACCCACAATCTCTATTCCTGCAATCTCAATAATCTCATGCTTGTATTTTTTTGCTGGATTATTGGTTGTTTCTAAATCAAAGACCACAAAGCGTTTTTGAAAATTATTCATTGATCTACCTCTCTTAAGGAGTTTTAATTTTATCCATAAAATTAATTTATAATCGATTTGTTTTGTACCAACTCATAAATTGTTTGAGCTTTTTTCTTTTAAAAACTTTTGTCTTTTTGATTATTTCATCAAGCTCAATAATAGGAACACTAAATCCTTTTGGTATCCATATTCTGTCCGCTTCCCAATTGCTTTCTTCTACTTGTTTTTTTGATGGTCTTAAGGCAATTGTTCCCCAAGTATATGCATCAAATGAAATCATTTCTCCGCCAGGTTCACAATAAGTTAACACATTGTGCCATCCAGCGCGCCTATCTTTTTGATTAAGGAGTAAATTCACATAACCTTCTGCTTTAATCCATTGGTTTATAAATTTAACAAATACACCCGGAAAATTATTTAATGAAGGAATCTCAAAAGAAGAATCTTCTTTGATTACTGGCAAATTATAATTCTGACAAGCCCATCGTGCTGAAAATTCAGCCACTGCCTTAACATTATCAGACTGGATTTCAGGTGTTTCTTGATCTAACACATCAAAATCAAGATTAATATTATGTTCTTGAAAAAATATCTTATATTTTTCCGCCCTCTTTTTGTTGGTTGTTACTAATAAAATTTTTTGCATTGTATTTGAATTAATAAATCATATGGCAAGTCTAAAATCGTTATCTTCTTTCTTTCGCTATTAATCATATGTTTATTTGTAAATTCTTGCAATGCAGAGTAGTATAGGTATCAATCCACCCCATTTTATAAAAAATATTTTTTTGTCTAAAAGATAATAAGTGGCTCAAAGTGGAGATTTTTTACTGAAATGTACTATACCCAGCAAGTAAGCATCGCATGCATTGACAAATATTTTTTTATTATATATCATATAAATAACTTTGAGAATTTTAAAACCAATGACCAGGTAGTGGGCCTGCGAGGTGATCTCTTGAAATAATAGTAGGGAGATCCGGCTTCCTCCGTTATCATAGGATAAAGCATTTCTTAATCAAGAGTGTTTGAGAACCAAAAAAGGTGGCACCGCGAAAGTTTTTAATTAAACTTCTCGTCCTTTTGCACGCTATTTTTACCTTCCAAAATTTTTAAAAAAATTAGGCGGGTAAAGTTTGCAAAAGGGTGGGAAGTTTTTTTATTTTAAAATTTTTCATCACATTCCATTATAGGAGGTTCAAAAAATGCCTTTTAGAGAAACACGACACAATAAAGAAGGCTTAGTTGGAATTGGCATTGACATAACAGAGCGATGTAGTTGGGATTGTCCTGTCTGTTTTGCTGTTAAAACGCCTAGAGATATGGATTTTGAAGTATATCAACAAATTGTTGATCAAGGATCAATCCTTGATTTTCCTGAATTATATATTTTAGGCGGAGAACCGGGCATGCGAAGCGATATATTAGACATATTAAAATATGGCACAAAAAAATTTCCATTAGTATTTTTTGTAACTAATATGGAGATTATGGCTAAAGAAGTTATGTGTCAGCAAATAGCTGAAATGGGGGTAATTGTAGCAGGTCAGCGACACACTATGTCTGACAATGAAAAGTCGCGTCAAACAGAATGCTTGTTGACTGGCGGGGATCATCTGGCAAGTAACCATGCTGGATGGAAAAATGTTGAAAAATATTTTCCATCAGATCATATTTGCGTTCAATGTTGTATTACGCAACCAGTAGTAAAATCAGGAAGTATATTTGAAGTATTCAAATGGGCGCGCGCCAATGGTTATGAGACTGTTATGGAATTTACTAAAGAAGGGCAAAGATTTAAGCGCGGTTGCTCTCTTGATGTCTCGCCAACAGAAATGATAAAAACACTTGAAGAATTTCAGAGAATTGAGCGCGAGGAATTGAATTTACCTGGCGCAAAGTTGCTTTCGCCTCAAACATACGACAAAACATGCCATATGCAAGAATCGTCTATTCATTTTCAAGTAACTGGTCAAGCCATTCCTTGCGTTGGATTTCCTGGGTTATCTTATGGAAATATTATGACATCAAGTCTTAGGCAAATTCTTGATCATCCCTTGCGAGAGCATGTCAAAAATCCAAAAAATTGGATTTATGGTTATTGTAGTCAGGAATGCTCATATTTTGAACAATGCACTGGTGGTTGTAGAGGAAGCGCTTTTGATATTACTGGATGTTATAGGTCTAGTTTTTACTATTGTCCACATGTTCCGCATGATAAATTAAATATCAGCGACATGATTCCGCGAACATGCGAAGGATGCCCCTTAGAAGGCAATCTCACATGCAATCCAAAAAGGAATGCAAAAAAACTGCTCTATCAGCAGTAATAAAAAAGAGGGGGCGCTAAAATTCAGATAATTCTTTAAGCCCTCTCTTCTCTCTATTTTATTTCTTTATTAATTTTGTTATTATTTAAAGAATTACTATGTTAGCAAAAAAAATAAAACAATTTAAAAATATTCTCAAAATAAACAATAGAATTATTGGCGTTGAATTTACAAGAAAAAAATACACTAATTATAACCATTTTAGAGACACTACTTGCACAGCTTTAGCTAGGGCAATAATAAAAAATACAATGGTTATTTTTGATAATAAAAAATTTCCTCAACTCTGTTCTGGGGCAAATTATTTTTTTAAATTATCTAAAATAAACAACAATAAAGTTTGCGATGTTTATGTAAAAGAAGAACATGTTTTTGCAGATAAAAAAACTTGCAATTTCTTTTTAAATAACTTACCAAAACTTCCCAACGAGCTAAAAAATAAATCCATTGTAATTAAACCTTTTAAACCAGGAGATAAACCTCAAGTAATTATTTTATTGATAAACCCTGCTCAAGCAGGTAGAATACTGGGTCTTTTAAATTATGACCAATATAAAACAGTAAAGATTCATCCAAATCAACCAACTTGTTTGTCAATTTTTGCACCGCTCATCACTAAAGAGCCACATTGCAATTTTATTGATTATTATGATCGTTATTATCAGGGCAGAATTAATGGAAAAAAAATTTGGCCAGAAAATAAGATGATCGTTTCTATAACTTTTAATAATTTTAAGAAAATCTTAAATAATTTGGATAAAAGTCCACATGGCAGTTTGAAAACTGATCTATCTCCACAAGTAGTTGATGAAATTACCATAAAAAAATTTGACAATATAAATAGATTATAGTACGATTTAAAAAAGTACATTAAAAATCAAAAACTTACAAAAGGAGGTAACAAAAAATGGGCACTGTTCCTTCCAAAGAACAAACTACTAGGATTCTTGGCAATGCCGTCAAGGCAGTCCACGCAGCGAAGTGTGGGACTTGCGCATGTAAGTGCGCATGCAGACAGAATAAAAAGACCAAGAAATCACCCTGGTAATATGGGATGACTTACCACGAGGGAATAGGAAACTATTCCCTTTAACTTTATAATAACCATTTACATAGAGGAGGACTAAGTCGTGAAAAACAACTTGTTCATATCCAGATTCTCTCATTTCATAACAAAGAATGATACCCTTGTCGCCTACCACTCCCTCAGAATGATGCCAGTATATTTTCATCAAACTTCTATTCTTGATATTTTAGAAAAAATCAGAGCCGGTGTTTCTCTGGATGAAATAATTGAATATCAGAAAAATCTTGAAAAAAGAAAAGAAATTCTTCAGGCTTTTGAAATATTAAAAGATGCCAAAATCTTGATAGAAGATTTACAAGAAGATGAAAAGGCAATCAGTTACTTTAGAGACATGACTGGCGAGCCTTATCCACACCTAATTTATTTTATTATTACTGATAAATGTAATTTTCGTTGCAGGTATTGTTTCTTGAAAAACAATTCTCCTATTGAATATGTTGAAAATCATATGCCAGAAGAAATTGCCATTAAAGGATTAAATTTATTTTGTCGATTAATTAGGGAAGACAAAGAACTGTTTGAAGAAGAAAAAACAATTGTTTTTTATGGTGGTGAACCGTTAATGAACTGGAGGGTGATAGAATCTCTTCTGATCAGAATCGAAAAATACATTGTTAATGGCAAACTCCCAAGTAAAACTACGCTTAATTTAGTAACTAATGGAACACTTTTGACTCCACTCGTAGCCAATGTTCTTAAAGAACATAATGTTCAAGTTTCAATATCTATTGACGGAGATGATTTTGTAACAAATTCCAATAGAATATATGAAAATGGCAAGCCGGTTTATGAGGATATAAAAGAAGGATTTTCTATATGTAAAAAAGCTGGCATGAATATTGGAGCTTCTTGTACGCTTTCTGAATCATGCATTGCAAATTTTGAAGGAACTATGCATGTATTACTTGAAGAATGTAAAGTAACTAATTTAGGTCTTAATCTGTTAATAACCAACGAAGAGCCTTCTTATAATTATAATATAAAAGCCGCTGAATTTATTATTAAGGCCTTTCAAATTTTTAGGACGCGTGGGGTTTACGAAGACAGAATAATGAGGAAAGCTACAGCATTTGTTGAAAGAAGGGTGCTACCATTTGATTGTGGTGCTTCAGGAGGAAATCAGATTGTTGTTTCCCCTAATGGCGATGTTGGCATTTGTCATGGGTATCTGATGGGGAAAAAATATTTTCCAACCAATGTAGCTGATACTAATTTTGACGTTAAGAAGAATTCTGTTTTTATGGAATGGAGCAAAAGATCACCTCTTAATATGCCGGAATGCCAAAAATGCATAGCTTTAGGTATATGCGGAGGCGGGTGTCCGTTTCAAGCCGAAATTGCGACAGGATCTATTTGGGGATTAGATGAACGTTTTTGTATACATGCAAAAATGACTCTGGAATGGCTCCTTTGGGACTTGTATTCGCAAATGAAATCATAAACTATATACACACCCATCAGTATTTTATTGCTTCTTTAGGATAGCTAATAAAACAAAATACTGGTGGGTTTTTTAAAAAATGAATTATTATCCAATTGTTAATTTCATTTTAAATCAAAAACTAGAGCAAGACTTAGCTTTGGAATTCTATAATAATCCAAAACATGGAGGAAGTGATTTTTGGCAGGAACGCGCTATAATATATCATACAAAGCTTAAGAAAATAGAAGATGCAAAGAATACAAGAGAATTTTTGAAGAAATATGTTTCCGAATACTATGCAACAAATAAAAAAGAAATCAAATTTCTTGGCGATGAAATTCGCAGAAATTTTAAAAATAAAAGAAATGCATATTTTTTGTTAGTTAGTAAAATCTTTGCAAAATATCCATGGCCTAAGACTGCATATACAGGATATTTCTCTATATTTGATTTTTGTCCAAGATTTCTTGATTCTGGAGAATTTCAAGTTTTTATATATGACAATAAAAAAAATCAGTTATTTACAATTTTTCACGAGTTGCTTCATTTTATTTTTTATGATTATATTCAAAAAACATTTCCAAAAATCTTTGGCAATGCGGATACTGAAGATGGTGTTTTGTGGAATTTAGCCGAGATATTTAATTCTGTTATTCAAGATACAAATGAATTTATTGAATTGCACGGAAAGATTGATAACATTTGTTATCCTGATCATAATTTGATATTACCTAAAGCAAAAGAAATTTGGAGTAAGGAAAAAAATCTATCCAATTGGATAGATCAAATGACAAAAAAATTAAAAAAGGATATAATAATCTAATGAAA
>Ga0180007_10007259_pt1 | contig 10532 bp, 10 predicted proteins | sample MM_PC_MetaG_FD_121122 | JGI IMG/M metagenome (GOLD analysis project Ga0180007, IMG submission 121122) | Groundwater microbial communities from the Aspo Hard Rock Laboratory (HRL) deep subsurface site, Sweden - MM_PC_MetaG | ecosystem: Environmental > Aquatic > Deep subsurface > Groundwater...
CAGCGCTATGCGTGGCAGGAATCATCGATTACTACGCTTACACATTGCCTCAGTTCCGGCTGCTGTCATACAAGATAATGATGTTTCGACGGATCGGGGCAGATCGATTGTGGGTCTGGCCTTGCAGTGGAAAATGATAAGGCTGGTTGTGCAGTAAGACCACCCGTTTGACGGATCGTCAGATGACTTGAGAGGCGGCAGGACGGATTCCCCGTCAAATCGTTTGGACCCTGCTGCGGGACTCGAACCTGTCGCGGCAGTCTTGCGCGGTGAACGTCAAGAGCCAAATCCGGACCTCAAATCGCGAAGTCGAAGAGCTGCATGGTTGGCATCTCTTTGGATTCATAGAATATTTGATACAAGACTCGACCCCGAGCCCTCGCACACCAAGAATGAAGACCAAACCCCGCACCCGTACTCCCTTGGCCAGGAACTGCTGATCGAATACGGTCTATCGAGATGAGCACTCAACGAGGAAAACGGACGATTAAGATCTACTGCGCCAGCTGCAGTCTCCTGCTCTACAAGTATCGAAAGGGCGGAGGCGGGCGCTTGGTCAAGTGCTTCAAGGACGGAATCGTCCAAGACAACACCGAGGGTGACCTGCGCTGCCCGGGCTGCGGCCAGGAGTTCGCTCGGGAGACTATGGTGTATGGCCGTCCGGCGAACAAGATTATCCAGGGCAAGGTGGCGGTGAAGGGCTGACGACCGAGGGGATTGTCTACTGAAAATTCGGTGACTGATTTATATAGAACCGCTTATTCATTCCTCGTAGCATCAACCGGATCATGAGCTTTGCAGTAGAGGTCTTCACCGGGTTCACTTTCGTTTCGTAGAAGAAATATCTCTTGTTCTCGTAGAACTCGTAATCAGCAGGACAGTAATCTCTGGCCATTCCTGATATGGCTTTGAACGCTTGAAACCAAATGACGCTCAGAAACGTGGGCGAGAGTGGTGTTCGCGACTTGAGCGATCTGGTGATAATTATCCTTGTTCCAGCAGCCTTCTTGTTGTGATACGCCATACAGATCAACACTTTCTGACTATCATGCTATCTGGAGTCATCGCGACCAAGTTCTGACTCTTCGAGCAAGCCTGGGGTCGAAATCAACGAGCACCGCACGTGATTCCGTCAAGCACAAGGAGATGAAGTGTATCATGAAGAGGATCGTCGACACCCCTACAGGAATCGAAAGAGATCAGCACGGAATTCTGATTCTCCGATGTGAGTAGTGTCGATGCTTGCATCGGCTGGAAATCTCGCGTATATATCGGTGCCGATATATACGCATCAAGTACACGGCTCATCTCTGTCCGAGGGAGGGAAATGAAACCACGTCGAGTCTTGCTAGCACTGCTGGGTACGAACTTTCTCAGTGCCATGGGCATCACGATTGTTGTGCCACTGATTTCCAATCTAGATCATATTTTCAGCGTTTCATCAGCATACGGAATCTGGATCATCACGCTGTTCATGCTGAGCTACGCGATGGGCATGGCACTAATCGGACGGTTGAGTGATGCGGTTGGCCGAAGGCCCGTGTACATCGTGTCCATGGGCGTGTTCGCGCTGGGCTTGTTGGTAAGCGCGGTTGCCCCAAACTTCGGTTGGGTTCTTGTCGGTCGCTTTCTGCAGGGACTTGGCGCTAGCGGGTCGCTGCCTATTGCTCAGACGATTGCCTACGAGCACTTCGGCAGGAGAAAAGGTCTCGTCATGGGAGGCATCAGTGCGGCATTCGGCATTGGCGTGGTTGCGGCCATCAATTTAGGGGGCGGCATCTACCAGGCCTTTGATTGGCGCGCCATCTTCTACGTGACGTTTGCGCTTTCGCTGCTTGGATGGGGGATGTCCTTCGCGATTCCCGAAACGCTCAAGAGCAAAAAGCCTCTTAGTCTAGATATTGGAGGCATTCTGACCTTCGGCGCCGCCATTGCAGCATTCATGATGCTCTTCCGCGGTCTGTCTGAATCCTCATTCACAAGTGCCGCCGTCTGGCCATATGCTGTCGCACTCGCTGCCATGGTGGTCGCATTCCTCGCGTTCGAGCGACATAGCAATCAGCCCGCGATTGAGCTCGACTTGTTTCGAATGCCCACGTTTGTCGCTGTGATTGGCGCTGCCATCACAGGAGGCATCGGCATGTTCGTCTTTCAGACGTTCCTCCCCAGCTTTGCGCAGATCTCGCTTGGCTACACCGTAGCACAGGCCTCGTACTCGATCAACCTCATGGCATTCACCATGATCCTGGCTGCTGGCGCCACAGGAGCACTAAGTGACCGATTCGGGCCAGAGAAGGCCTTGGCCTTCAGCTTGGCCATGATCACACTTGGCTTCCTGCTAATCACCACTATCTCGCAACCGTCTTGGGCCTACTACTTGGGCAGCGCCATCGCCGGTACTGGCCTAGGGAGCCTGATGACGCCAATCAATGTCATCGGCATGCGAGAAGGCGGCTTGGGTCGTGAGGGAGTCAGCTCGGGCATTGTCAGTCTCTCGCGTACGCTCGGCGGCATTATCGGGCCAACCATCGCCGGGTTCGTTCTCTCACAGACGGACTTCTCTTCACTCTTCGCACTGGATAACCTTGTTCGAGCCTATGTTCGCATCTATCGTTTCGGGATGTGGGTCGGCGTCGTCGGGTTCGGGTTTTCCTTGGTTCTATTGATTCGTTCCTTACGAAAGACGGAGGTTCACGCATGAGGCACATTATTCGCCGATTGTTGGCATTGGCACTGCTGGTCGTCATTACTTCGACCACGGTTGTGGGACAAACGTCTGACCCCATGGACAGCGTTTGTGCGATGTCGCAGGATCTCACGGCCTACTCCGCAATGATTCGGATGGTGCAGCATCAAAAGGGTGGCACTTCGGAAATCAAGTTCACGTTTGACTTCGTGCCTCCCGATCGAATGCGTATCGTTTACACGGCACCCGCCACAGTCGAAGGTCAGATGATCCTCGTGAATGCCGATAAATTCTATACCCATATTCCCAGCCTCAATCGGAACGTATGGCAGGATGTCGATGAAGGCGGCGGTAATCAGGGTGAGGAGATGGGGTTTCTGTACGATTTCGTCACCCGCGCTGCTGCAGCGGCGTTGGCTCAGTCCGTGGTGGATGTCGAGGACAGCAACGAAACCTTTGTGCTTGAAGGAACAGAGGAGATTCTCGACGTCGTCATCCTCAATCTTTCGAAAGATGAGGAGCGACAAGTTGTCCTGCTGAACGCTCTTGATTCAGTGCCAGTTGCCATCTCCATCTACAGCTTCGATTCATTGGCCATGGAGATTCGCGTGCTTGACTATCAGGTGAATGGCGACTTTGATGAAGCATGGTTTGCCATTCCAGAGAGATAGGAGTCTGAGATGCAGGAGATACGGCGCGGACACCTCAAGTTCTATATCCTCCGACTCCTCAATGAGGAGCGACGAACCGGCTACGGCCTGATGAAGGCCATTGAGACTGAGACCGGATTTTGGAAGCCGTCCGCTGGCTCGTTGTACCCACTGCTCACCACGATGCGTGAGGCAGGGCTCATTTGTGAGGTCGCAGAGACCGACGGCACATCCCGCTGGCAAATCACGCCCGCTGGCAGGGACACCTACGCACAGGCAGCGGAGACAAAGCAGGAACTTCTGGACAGCATGCGCCGGTCGCTGGTGGTGTTTGCCAAGGTGTTCGGCGCGGCGCCTATCGAGTCCTTTGCGGAGCTGCTCACCACATGGCAAGAAGGACGCCCGGACTTCAGCGTGCTCGAGCCGCTGTTCGTGGCTCTCCGTGATTCCCTGTGGAGTCTCCCATCTCTTTCCAGCGAGCAGGAGAAGCGGGTACTGGAGATTCTGCGTGACACCCGCGCCGCAGTTGAAGCCATTCGGGGGACAGCCGATTAGACACCGTCCCCATAAGGTCACTTCACGCCGTGCGCGCTGACAAGGTCACAGGCAGAGGGCGTCCGACTTTTCTTGAGCCCCTGGGCCCGCATTTGTGGTGTGCGTTCCCAGGCGCAGGACTCAGTACGGATACTGCATCTGGGTTCCGAACCCTTCTTTGCTGGCGCAGTTGTCCCAAACTTCCTCAATGTTGAACACATAGGCAGGGTACCGCAGCCACCGATTGGTATCAGGTCGATGATAGACGTCGTGCTGAGCGTTGATGAATTGCTGATACAGCTCTCGCTTCCCGGATTCCGCCTCATCGTAGATCTCGATGGTGCCCCGAAGCTCGTAGGAGATCATCGGAGGTTGGTAGAAGACAAGCGTTGCCGTAGGGTCGGCCCGATAGTTGTTCCAGCTATGCTTCTTGGCCATTTCCAGGCTGCCTAGTCGAGTAAAATCGATGCGTTCCTTCACTTCGGGGCCATAGAGCTGATCTACAAGCACAGCCAAGCCTCGCTTGCTGTATGCCTGGTCGTCCCCATCGTAGGTCTTAATATGCTGCATGTAGGCGTCTAGAACCTGTTCGAGGTATTCAGGCTTGGGGAGGAATCCAACTCCCTTGATGCTGCCATTGAGCCCATCCGGTCCATTGGAGATGAATGTGGGGTCATGAGAGCAGAAGCTCAAGAAGATCTTTTCTCGCGACATCTCTTCGCCCTCGTGAAGCTTGATAACCGTCTGTGCCCTTGCCCCGAATGCCCAATTGAAGAATGCCGCAGCTGATTTCATGTCGAACTCCCCTACAAGAGATTTTGCAGCGATACTAGTCCGTTTCTGAAGGGTCGTCAATGGCAAGTTCGCGGGCCTATGCCCGAGAATCACCCTCCAAAGGGACCTATCCCCCATTGCCAAAACCGGCTGGGAATCTACTGAACTGGCTGTTCTTCCTGTACGTCTTGACATGCGCAGGATGCGGAGTGTATTGTGGGGCAGGAAAGATGTATCGGTGCCGATATACGCACGATTGGAGCCTTGTCAGTGCCGAGTTGAAACTTGGGGTTCAGGTCTTCTAGTCTGGAGGAGGACAGAGATGAAAGGGAAGTTCAGAGTAGGAATGGGGTTTTTGTTGGCGTTGCTTCTGGTGCTCGGTGCAGTAGCACTCGGTGCCGGCCGCTTCGAGTCGATCGCTGGAATGTACCAGATTGATATCACCCACATGGGCATGCCGTTGGTGTTCTATTTGCAGGTTGATGTCGATGGCAACTTCATGCTATCGCCCAACACCAACTTCGATCCCAATGAGAGCCGAGGCGAAGGTCAAATCGGCGAGAGCCAGGGTGTCTACATGATGATCTACGCAGAGCACTCTGCAGACAATCCCAAGACCGCCACGTTCGTGCTGGACGGCCCGAACTTTGTCTTCCAGTCCACGCTGCCGTACGGCTCAAGCAATATCATTTTCAGCGCAGAAGATCCAGATGATCCGGAAATCGTCTATACCCTGACCGCTGAAACGATGGCTTTGCCGGAGTATTACGGCACCTATGCGGGCGGGCACTCCGTCCAAGCCATGGGCAGCGCCGTCGACTACGCGTATACCCTCACCTTGGGAGCAGGTTTGCGCTATGAGTTTGTGAGCACATTTGCCATGGGTGGAGAAACCTACACGTTCACGGAAACTGGAAGCTGGAACGTGAATGGAGAACAGTTCACGCTCTATCCTGCGGGTGCAGATGCAGTACAGGGGACCATCAGCGCAGACGGCGCAATCACGATCGGGATCTTTGCCTCGGAAATGGCTCGTTCCAGAACGGAGAGCCTGCTCCGGATCGCCACACACGCCGACTTTGCCAGTACCTATCTTGGCAAGAAGGTTTCTCCAATGTACACCGCGGAAGCAACGCTCATTCTGGACATGTTCGGCACGTACGAGTACAGCGCGGATGTCGGAATGCCTGATCCCTATGTGGAATCCGGATCCTACGATGTGACCGGCGCGCAGATCAATTTCGAGCCGGATGATGGCACCGCCTACAGCGGAACGTTGGAGAATTTGGTCGTCACCGGCAGCTTCCGCGTCATCGAAAACATGCCGGGAACTGCCATGGTCCTGTACAGCGGAACGGTTCTGGGCACTTTCGCGGGCTCGGCGACAGATGAGGACGTCGAGTACAACACAGGGCTCACCCTCAATTCGGATGGTAGCTATGAGCTACTGATCTCCGATGCCGCGGGGCAGGCCGTCGTCGAGAGCTCGGGGACGTTCCAGCTGCAGAGGGGCATGACCCTCATGGTAGTCTTCTCCGATGTCGACCCAGCTCCGATGTGTACGATCAGCGAGTCCGGACTGAACTTCAGTATCGCACTGCCAGGGATGGACAGCAGCTCCGGTATGAGCGGCGGACTGGGCTTCAATCTGAAGAAACAGTGAAGCAATGATCCATCCGTAGGCTGGGTGGACCCCGCCAGGTGCCAGCATGGCCTTGAACCTGGCGGGGCTTGCTTCCGGACAGGCACGAGCAGACGTGGCAAGGAGAGCAATGCCCACAGGGCGAAGGTTGTTGGTAGCTTGGTTGGTCGGTGTGGCGAGTTTGGCCATGCTGCTGACAGGGTGCCAGAAAACGGAATATCCCCGGCGAACCGATTTGACTGACACCCTCTATGTGGGTGTGGTGCAATCGTCTTTCCCATCTGCGTTCATGCCTTGGCTTTCCCGCGATGGCATAGCACCAACCATTGCAAGCATGCTCTACAGCACGCTGTTCAGCTATGACGACGATACGGGCGAGTTTGAGCCGAGTCTTGCCCGCGATTGGTGTTATGTCGATGCCCAAGGCGTGCCGATCGTCACGGATTCGGGAAGCATCGACTACGATCGCTTGGAAGCCGAGGGTGTGAAAACTCTCGTTAACCCGCAAAGCCGAAAAACAGAGCAGTACCTCACCGTCCGAATCGAGCTTGATCCGAGCGCGCGCTGGAGCGATGGCCGGCCAGTGACTGCAGACGACGTGTACTACACGCTCGACATTGCCAGGAACAACTACCTGTCGAATCACGCCGGCGCGCTGGCCTGGACCGCCGACCTGTTGCACTTGTATTCCAATTCTGGACAACTCCAGCTGCCAGGTGTCTTTACCTACAACCACGGAGCTGCCGAGCAGGGCTACGTGATCGACGAGGCTGAACGAGATCAGGTTATCTACTTTCACGTCCGAGGCGTATTGGGTGCAGTGACCAGTCTGTTTACGACGGTGTTGATCCTGCCTGAGCACATCTGGCAACCGATTGTTAGCCGGGAGAACCAGCTCAACTGTCGCAGCCCCAATGCCGATATGCAGTACCTATACGAGAATCCCGTAGGCAGCGGTCCCTATGTTTTGAGCGCAGCAGAATCAGGAACTTCGCAGATCGTCCTCAAACGAAATAACCTCTATCACCTGACTCGAGATGATGGCAGTCCCCTGTACTCAGTGGAGACAATCCGTCTCATTCTGTATCAGGAGCTGAACGTGGCCATCTACGCTGTCATGCAGGGACATATCGATATGCTCGACGCCGGGTTGAGCCCCAACTATGTGCGTCTGTTCGAGGGCAGAGATGACCTGTTCGTGGCGATTGCCGAGGGTACCTATGTCCAGACGTTGGTGTTCAATGTGAATCCAGTGGCTTCAGAGCAAACGCCGATGCGAGACCTGCTGGCACATCTGACGGTTCGGCAAGCGATTGCGCTGGCAGTGGATACAGAGATGCTCATTCGCCTCGTGGCCAATGGCGCGGCCGCACCGATGAGCGCCGGCCTGATTAGTCAAAGCCTCAGTGATTTCTACAATCCAAACGCCGATATCCTAGGCGGAGATCAAGTAGAGAAGTTGCAGCAAGCAAACGAACTGCTGAACCAGATACTGCCGGACAAGGACGACCAGGGGTATCGCCTCCTCAATGGCGAGCGGGTGTCGTTCAACGTTCTGGGCAACCCCGGTGAGATTGAGCTCATCTCGTTCCTGGAGATCCAGCTTCAGAAGATTGGCATCGAGATTCATTATCAAGCCAAGGGGAGTTCTCCAGAGACGACCTACTTGTACACGAGTCGCTTCGACATGACCATTCAAGGGGTCATCTTCTCCCTGGCCAATGCGGACATCATGCTCAACGCGCACTTTGTCGCTATGGGGCGGACGTCCAACTACGGCCGATTGGTCGAGCCAGATCTGGCCGCGGAAATCGAAGAAATGCGATCCACGCTCAATCTGCACCGCAAATACGAGCTGCTCTACAATCTGCAGCCTGTGATCGCTTCGTTGTACTACAAAGTGCCACTCTACAGCTCGGAAATCGTATCGATCGCCCGTACAGACCGCTATACCGGCTATGAGGTCGTTCCCGGTGCCACGGTGTTCAACACGACGAATCTACAGCAAATCCGGCTGATCGATGACAGTGAAGGCGTAGCGATCTTGTCTTCTGAAATCATCACTGCAGCGAAGGAGGAGTGAAGCGATGAAGAGAAGCTATGTCATCAAGCGAATCGTGTATGCGGTGTTCATCTTCTTCATCGTGTTGACGCTCAACTTCTTCATCCCGCGCATCGGCGTGCACGATCCTGCTGAACGCTACTACCCGCCGCAAGGCGCGATGTCCGAAATCGAATACGAAATCATTAAGCAATTCACGCGTGCGCAGTATGGCTTCGACGTCTCGACCTTCCAGCAGTACATCAACTATGTTCAGGGGCTGGCGCACTTCGACCTTGGAACCTCGCTACGATCCGGCTCCCCCAGAGTCACCGCACTGATCGGCGAGCGACTGCCGTGGACCCTAGTGCTGTCGTTAACCACGCTCGTTATCAGTTTGAGCATTGGACTGCTGTTCGGAACCCTGGCTGCCTGGAGGCGCGGCCTGTGGCAGGATACGCTGCTGTTGGACGCCCCTACCATTAGCGTTGCACTGCCTGCATTCTTGATTGCATTGATGCTATCGTTCTATCTCGGCTTCAAGCTGGAGTTGTTCCCGGCCTACACGAACCCGAACATGGTCGCCCAGTTCGACTGGAGCTGGCAGGCCATCCAGGTGGTGTTCAACAACGCCGCCCTACCCATTATGAGCATGGCACTCGGCGGAATCGTCGGGTACTCCCAGACGACGCGAAACAGCGTCATTGCTGTGACCAACGAGGATTTTGTCATCACCGCCCGCGCCAAGGGGCTGAGTCACACGACGGTTCTGTACAAGCACGTGTTGCGAAACGCCATGCTGCCTCTAGCAACCTCGATTGGCATGAGTATTAGCGGCCTGATCGGCGGCGCCATCATCATTGAACAGGTCTTCAATTGGCAGGGCATGGGAACCCTCTTTCTAGAGGCAAACAGCACCAACGATTACCCGCTGATGATGGGTATCATGCTGTTCCTTTCCGCCTTTGCCATTCTGGCGAATCTGGTCACCGAGCTGTTCTACGTGATTCTCGATCCCCGCGTGACTGTCGGAGACAGACGATGAGGCGACGAAACGTGTTTCTCCAAGTCGCTCGAAGAGGCGGATCCTTGCTGGGCCTTGTCAAGAAACTTTGGCAGCATCCCAAGGGCAGGGTGGGGTTGATCCTCGCGAGCCTTCTGGTGTTTGTTGCAGTTCTCGCCCCGGTGTTGGCGCCCTCCGATCCTTACGATGTCACCCAACGGGCGGAAAAGGGTCTTCGCCCCAGTTTCCAACATCCCCTGGGGACGACGATCACGACTGGTCAGGATATTCTGAGCATGCTCATTTACGGCACGCGAGTGTCGCTGATGATCGGCATCACCACTGGGCTGGCGCTGGCCTTTCTCGGCGCGCTCATGGGCGTTATGGCCGGATACATCGGCGGCTTTGTCGACAACCTGATCATGCGGGTCGTCGATATCTTACTGGTCATCCCCACATTGCCACTGATTATCGTTCTCACCAGTCTGCTGGGCAGAAGCTACTTCGTCATTGTCCTCGTATTCGTGCTCTTCGGTTGGACGGGGCTGGCCCGCGTCATCCGCTCGCTGGTTCTGGTACTCAAGAACAGCAACTACGTCAAGGCCGCGGAGCTAGCAGGCGCCAGCCGATGGTACATCATGACCAAGCACATTCTTCCAGGGACCTCGCATTTGATCATCATGAACACCACGTTGACATGCGCTGGCATCATGGTGGCCGAGGCCGGGTTGAGCTTCCTGGGATTAGGCGATCCAACAGCGATTAGCTGGGGCAAGATGCTTGCTGAGGCCCAAGGCGGAGGCGCCCTGCTGTTCGGCGCATGGTGGTGGATCCTCGCGCCCGGCGCTGGCATCTTCCTTGCCGTGTTCTCCTTCATGCGCATTGGCATCGTGATGGAAGAGATCTTCAACCCGAGAATGAAGGCGTCGAGCAGCATCTACAAGCTGTTCAAGCACATGAACAATGCCTACCTAGACGAAGTCTTCGACTCTATGGACGACGAAGCGGCCGAATCTCCGCCGGATCGTTCCTGTCCGGCTGTGCTGGAGGGTGGCCATGACTGACACTGTGCTTGAAGTACGCAATCTCAAAGTCGCCTTTCCGTGCGTCGGCGGCGTGATCCGAGCAGTCGAGGGCATCGATCTGACGACGTGAAAGGGCGAGTGCGTGGCACTGGTCGGGGAGTCAGGCTGCGGCAAGAG
>Ga0180007_10007260_pt1 | contig 10531 bp, 10 predicted proteins | sample MM_PC_MetaG_FD_121122 | JGI IMG/M metagenome (GOLD analysis project Ga0180007, IMG submission 121122) | Groundwater microbial communities from the Aspo Hard Rock Laboratory (HRL) deep subsurface site, Sweden - MM_PC_MetaG | ecosystem: Environmental > Aquatic > Deep subsurface > Groundwater...
CAAGCATACTGTGTAAAGTGCCACGCTAAAAGGGAAATGAAGGATGCCAAGGCGATAACCATGAAGAATGGCAGGCCGGCAACTCAGGGTGTGTGTCCGGTGTGTGGAACGAAAATGTTTAGGATTGGTAAAAGCTAGGGCGTGGGCGGGCTCTGCCAGGGGAAACTGGGGTGCCAGGGGTTTTATTCACTTCCCACTGGTTTAAATATTCAACCTCCCCCCTCCCGTGTGGGTAGCCTCAGCTGTAATCGGGCAAGTGGCATCCCGCGTGCCTATTAACATAGATAAAATGAGCAGACTAAATGTCACTGAAAGCTTTTCAAAAACTTAAGTGAAGGGGGTGATAGATGAGGTGACTATACTGACATCCGAGAGACAAAAATCTTATTAGGAGGTATTTATTAAGGTGAAAAGGAAAAAATTATTCAGTCTACTTGGTAGTGTTTGCCTGGTCTTGGTGTTATTGGCATTAGTATTGCCAGCTTGCGCTAAGGAAGCACAAGCGCCCACGACACCCGTAGTACCAACTCCAACGCCAATACCTACGCCGACGCCAACCAAACCTTTTGAAGAGGAGTTGGTGGTAGTTCTGGATACCTTCAATACTGAGACTGCCTTGCCGCACTTAGGTAATTTTGGAGATTTGGGTCTATGGGTATCGACATATGAATACTTGGTCTATAGAGACCCTGAGAGTGGACAACCTAGTGTGCCGGGTGTAGCTGAGCGCTGGGAGATTTCCGACGATAAGACCCAATATACCTTCTATCTGCGCAAAGGTATCCAGTTCCATGACGGATGGGGCGAGCTCACCGCTGAGGATGTGAAGTTTAGCTTTGATATGGCTGTGAGGGAAGGCTCTATTTGCTCGCGTGCTGGATATTTTCGGGATACCGTACAGAGCATAGTGGTCGAGAATCCATACAAAGTGAGTTTTTTCCTTAAGGATCCCAATTGGGAGTTTATGGACAGCTGCAGCAGCTGGCAACCGTTCCTTCCAGTAATATGTAAGAAATACATTGAGACCGTTGGCGAAGAGGAAGCCAACCTGAAGCCAATAGGCAGTGGACCCTATAGGTTCGTTGACCGCAGTGCCGGTGACTTCATCAAGTTTGAGGCTGTAGCAGACCACTGGCGGAATGTGCCTGAATTCAAGTGGCTTACTCTTAGAGCTGTACCCGAGGTGTCTACACGAGCATCGATGCTCCAGGCAGGCGAAGCAGACATTGCTTCACTCCCTTTTGATAGAGTAGCTGGTATTGAAAAGGCAGGCTTCCGTACTGTTGTAAATCCAGGAGCCTTATTATACTGGCTCGTGCTTGGTTCTTTGACTCTCCCAACGCATCCAGAATTTGACCCCAGTGTGCCTTGGTGGGCAGACCCAGCTGATACTAAGGAATGGGAGAGAGCTCTCAAGGTGCGCATGGCAATGAACCTAGCAGTGAATAAGCAAGAAATCATCGATGTGCTATTCTCAGGTAAGGCTAGTCTCTTCGGTACGCCTTTCTACTGGCCAGGGGAAGAGGGTTGGGATCCTGCGTGGGAGCCCTATCCTTATGATCCTGAGAAGGCAAAGCGGCTTCTGGCTGAAGCTGGCTACCCTGATGGCTTTGAAGTCAGTGTGATTCCGATGTGCATGCCTGGGCGGCCTGAAAGCATAGACTTAACTGAGGCGGTTGCTATCTACTGGGAGAAGATAGGGCTAGATGTAAAGCGGGATGTCATGGATTGGGTCACCCTAAAACCTACAATGTTTGCACGTAATACAAAAGGGTGCTGGATCTACGGTATGCCCTGGTACGATGAGCCCATTATGGCAATTAGCAAACAGTGCTTCAGTTCCGAGATCTTCCTTACCGGAGCTGAAGTTGCATACCTCGACAATGTGGGAGGACAAGCCATCAAAGAAGTAGATGCTGAAAAAAGGAACAAGCTGTCACGACAGTGGGGCCAGTATGCCTATGATAATTATCTGGTAGTACCCCTGTGCGGCAAGGGGAAACTCTGGGCTCTGAGCGACAGAGTAGGAGAATGGCCGCTAGTTCCTGGCGTCAGCTTTACTGCTCACCAGCTTGACTATGTCACCCTCAAGCGTTGAGGGAAGGATTAGAAGCAGAAACGTCTGTAGGCGCGCAAGTGACCATGGTGAGTAGCATCACTTGCGCCTAGCCATAGAGTGAGTAAATTCGAGCCGTTACAATAACGTTTCTAGGTTTTGGCAAGAGGGGGAGAGGATTATGCAGCGATATGTCTTGTGGCGTGTTATCCAGGCCATAATCGCAATCTGGTTTGTGTCAGTAATTGTATTTGGTGTGGTGCGGCTAACAGGTGACCCCCTCTGTGTCATGCTTCCTCCTGAAGCTACCCAAGAAGACTATGACCAGATGACCATAAAACTAGGGTTAGACAGGCCACTACCTGTTCAGTATGGGATTTTCTTTGTCGGTGTTATACATGGTGACTTGGGTGATTCATTCCGGTTCAAAAGACCAGCTGCAGATGTAGTCTTGGAGCGCTTACCGGCTACCCTCCAATTGGGTGTTATAGCTTCTCTAATAGCTCTAGCAATAGCAGTGCCCATAGGAGTATATTCTGCTAGGCGCAAAGGGACATTGCTAGACAACATTACCAGGGGATTTGCGATACTTGGACAATCTCTGCCTACATTCTGGACTGGTATTATTCTTATCCTCGTGTTCGCCGTATGGTTAAATCTGTTTCCCACATCAGGCAAGGGCGGTGTCCAATACTTCGTCCTGCCGGCAGTGACGATGGGTTACTTTGCTGCAGCCGGGATTATGCGTCTTACGCGCTCTGCCATGTTGGAAGTTCTAGATTCTGAATATATTAAGCTTGCTCGCGCCAAAGGGCTCCGTGAGTCAGTAGTTGTCTGGAAGCATGCTTTTAAGAATGCTTCGCTTCCTGTACTCACTTTCTCTACCATCATCTTTGTTCGTATTTTGGCCGGTTCAGTGGTTACAGAGACAGTTTTTGCTTGGCCTGGGGTTGGAAGGCTAGTGGTAGAGTCAGTGAGTTATCGGGATTTTCCTGTAATTCAGACAGTAGTCATGCTTATGTCTGCTATGTTCGTTGCGGGTAACCTTGTAGCAGATATTCTTTATGCTTACGTTAACCCCAAGATTCGGTATCGGAAGTGAGGGGATATTTTGCTTGATAGCACTATTAAAACTAAAAAGACACTTCGGCAGATAGCAGGAGTGGTGGCCTCCTTGAAGCAGGTGCCCATAGTACCCTTTGCTACAATCTTTGTCATGATGGTAGTGGCTATTACAGCTGACTGGATTGCCCCACACTCACCAGTGGAGGGCAATCTTAGCATCTCTCTGTTGCCTCCCTCATGGATGGATGGCGGTAACTTGAGCTATCTGCTGGGAACAGACAGGTTTGGTAGAGATGTCCTCAGCCGCCTTATTTACGGGGCACGGGTGTCTATGAGTGTTGCATGTTTGGCGATAACTATCACTGCAGCTCTCGGGACTCTTGTTGGGTTAATGGCAGGCTATTTGGGAGGTTTCATAGACACTATATTGATGAGGTTGGCAGATGTTTTTATGTCCTTCCCAGGTATTCTCATTGCTCTCATATTGGCCGTGGTGTTGGGGCCCAGCTTCACGAACGTTGTAATAATCGTGTTGATCATTCTTTGGCCTCGTTTTGCTCGGCAGGTACGCGGGGAAGCATTGAGCATCAAAGAGCAGGACTTCGTCGTCTTAGCACGGGCGATGGGTGTATCTTCCTGGAAAGTTATGTGGCGCCATATATTCCCTAACGTCATCCCTTCTCTTGCAGTCCTAGTCACATTTGAGGTTGGCTGGGTGATCATACTTGAGGCTACTCTTGCCTTTCTGGGAGTTGGTATTCCTCCCCCCAACCCTTCGTGGGGGGTGATGATTGCCGATGGTAGGAACTATTTAGAAATGGCATGGTGGATATCCTTCTTTCCTGGAGTCGCTATAGGGCTGAGTGTCTTTGGCTTCAACATGTTAGGGGACTGGGTGCGAGACAGGTTAGACCCAAAGCTGAGACAAATCTGATCTAGAGTTAACACCCGAGAATCTGTAAGGAGAAGAGATGCTGGAAGTTCGAAATCTTAAAACCTATTTCTTTACCCGGCACGGTGTGGTCAAAGCGGTTGATGGTATCAACTTCCGTGTAGGTGATGGAGAAAACCTAGGGCTGGTTGGGGAATCCGGCTGTGGCAAGTCAGTTACAGCTCTCTCCATCCTACGTCTCGTTCCTTCTCCTCCGGGTCGTATCCTAGAGGGAGAAATACTGCTTGATGGAGAGGATATACTTAAGAAGAGTGAAGCTATGATGAGGAAAATCCGTGGTGTTAAGATATCCATTATACTTCAGGATCCCTTGACTTCTCTTAATCCTGCCTACACCATTGGAGATCAGATTGGCGAAGCGGTAGAAATCCACCAGCACCTGAGAGGGAAACTGGTGTTTAGGAAAGTAGTGGAAGTATTGAAACTGGTCAGGGTGCCTGAACCTGAAGTACGAGCAGGGGATTATCCTCATCAGATGAGTGGTGGAATGAGGCAACGAGTGGCTGGAGCTATTGCCTTGTCATGCCAGCCTAGGCTACTCATTGCTGATGAACCAACAACCTCTTTGGATGTCACTATCCAGGCTCAGTATCTGGACTTGCTCAAGCAAATTCAGGAGCAATCTGGCATTAGCATAGTGTTTGTGACCCACGACTTTGGCATTGTGGCCCGGATGTGTGACCACGTGGCAGTGATGTATGCAGGCAAAATTGTTGAGTTTAGTAGAGTTAAAGAAATCTTCGATAATCCCTGTCACCCCTACACGACCGCCCTGTTAAAGTGTCTTCCCAGGTTGGACATAGCGTCAAAGCTGGTGACAATAGAGGGTGACGTCCCGGACCTGAGTACGCTACCACCCGGGTGCAGCTTTGCTCCTCGCTGTGCCAACAGGAAACCTATCTGTGACGAGAAATACCCTGAGGAAGTAATGATTAACAAGAACCACAGAGTAAATTGCTGGTTATGGAGTCCACAATAATGACAGAGACACTGCTGGAGACACGAGAACTAAAGAAATACTTCCCTGTCACTAAAGGGCTGATTTTTAGCCGAGTGGTAGCCTGGATACGAGCAGTCGATGGTGTGGACATCCGTATAGGAAACGGGGAAACCCTGGGGTTGGTGGGAGAATCTGGTTGCGGTAAAACCACGATAGCCAAGCTTATCATGCTTATCGAAAAACCTACCTCAGGCACAGTTTTCTTCAGGGGAAGAGATGTTTACTCGCTAGATAGCCAACAGCTTAAGGAATATCGGAGATCGATACAGATAGTGAACCAAGACCCTTTCAGTTCTATGAACCCTCGGCTGCGAGTTAACAGTATTATCAGCGAGCCCTTGTCTGTCGTGGGTTTTCAGCATGATAAGCAAATAACTCGAGACCGGATAGCTGAAGTACTGGAGCAGGTAAAGCTGCCGCAGGGCAGCACTTCCATGTATCCTCATGAGTTTAGTGGAGGGCAGCGACAGAGAATAGCCGTTGCTAGAGCCCTAGCACCTAGTCCCCAATGTATTGTCCTTGATGAACCAGTATCAGCTCTGGATGTGTCTATTCGGGCACAGGTAATGAACTTGCTGCTGGAGCTACAGGAGCAACTAGGCCATTCTTACTTGCTTATTGCACATGACCTAGCTGTGGTCAAGTATATGAGCAGGTATGTGGGTGTTATGTACCTAGGAAAAATTGTAGAGCTTGCTGAGAGTATAGAACTCTATACCCACCCAATGCACCCCTATACTCGAGCTCTCCTTAACGCCGTCCTGCCAAGTCACCCTGATATCGTCTGGGCAGGTGGTAAGCTTTCTGGGGAGGTACCCAGCCCTATCAACCCGCCATCCGGTTGCCGCTTTCACCCGCGCTGTTCACGTGCAGAGCCAGGATGTGCTGAGATGGAACCAGCTCTGGTACCGGTTTCGGGGAATCACTGGGTTGCTTGTTGCCGAAGTTAAGAGATGTTGGTGGTAAGAAGAAAATAGTAAGGAGGTTTGACTCTGCTATGTTTCACTAAACGGCTCATAAAGAAAATGGTAATTGATTCTAACAAAGGAGGATTACAAAATGTTTGAATACTTCCCAAACAACTATCAGTGGAGTCTGGCCGCCATGCAGCCTCTAAACTGTGGTGGCCATATAAGTGAGGTAGAGAATGCTTGCCAACCCCTAAAGGAAATGTCCAAACGGGGAGATGATCCTGTCGCTCTGGAGGCCTGGCATCAAAGTTGGAAAAGAGTAGCTGAGCACGTTGAGCAGCAAGCTGTTCATGACGAGGAAGCCGGACACCATTTAAGCGCTGGCCGCAAGTATCTGAGAGCAAGCCTATACTATCTTGCTGCCGAAAGACTAATGATCAACACTGACCCCCGAAAGCTACAGACTTACACTAAACTCCTTAGTTCCTTCAAGAAGGGGATTGAACTGCGGCGTGAGCCCGTTGAATGGGTGGAGGTACCGTTTCAAAGCTCCTCACTGCCAGCCCTTTTTGTACCAGCACTCGGTAGTGGACGTGCACCTTGTATGATCCATTTTGACGGTTTTGATGTTATGAAAGAGGCAATCTATACTAGAATCGGTGATGAGTTTAGACGCCGTGGTGTTGCTCTCTTAATAGTTGACCATCCAGGGGTTGGTGAAGCATTGCGTCTTCGGAACATGTATTCAGGTCCTGATACCGAGGTACCGGCAGCAGCCTGTGTAGACTACCTGGAAAGCCGCTCTGATGTGGACCCGGAACGAATAGGGATTATGGCTCTGAGTCTAGGTGGCTACTATGCGCCACGGGCAGCGGCCTTCGAGAAGCGCCTTGCGTGTTGCGTAGCCTGGGGTGCTATTTGGGACTGGGGGCAGATATGGGAGCACCGTATGAAAGGTCATACAGGACATCTCCCAGTGCCTCTCTTCCAACTCACTTGGGTTCTTGGAAAGAATACAGTTGAGGAGGCCTTAGAAGTTGCAAAGAAGATGAGCCTGGAAGGGGTGGCTGATAAGATAACCTGCCCCTTGCTGGTGGTACATGGCGAGAATGACCGCCAAATCCCACTTTGGCATGCAGAGAAAACCATAGAGGCGGCGGTGAACAGCCCAAGGCGAAAGCTGAAGGTATTTACTCTCGCCGAGGGTGGCGCGGAACATTGCCAGGCCGATAATCAGACGCTGTTTGTAGATTACGCAGCAGATTGGGTCGCTGAGATCCTTGGCGGTAATCCTAAGGGCGTGTAATCAAAATGGATGCAATCTATACTTTAGCAAAGGCTATTGTCAATACCAATTATGAGAAACTCCCCACAGATGTGGTAGAGATAACGAAGAAGCAAATCTTGGATAGTCTGGGGGTGGGTTTGGCTGGAAGTGGGGGGGCAGGTGTAAATAAACTGGTAGAGATTGTTAAGGACTGGGGTGGGAAGAAAGAGAGCAGGGTTTGGGTCTACGGGGATAAGCTTCCCTGCCTCACTACAGCTCAGGTTAATGCTACTATGATTCACGCTATGGATTTTGATGACACCCATGATGCTTGCGTTCTCCATCCCTCAGCAGCAGTGGTACCTACAGGGTTCGCTATTGCCGAGAGACTTGGTGGGATTGATGGTAAAAAGCTAATAACTGGGGTAGCTCTGGGCGTGGATTTTGTTTCAAGGCTATGTTTGGCTACTACAGTTCCCATGGTTGAACGTGGCTGGCACTTTACTGCTCTACATGGTGGCTTCGGCGCTGCTGCAGTGGCTGGAAAACTCTTAGAACTTGATGAGGAGACATTGGTCAATGCTTTTGGTATTGCATATCACCAAGCAGGAGGAAATATCCTGTGTATTGACGATGGTGCTATGACCAAGCGAGCTGGTCCTGGCTTTTCTGCCAGGAATGGCATTATGGCGGCACTGATGGCTCAAAAGGGTATCACTGGAGGCAAGAATGTTCTTGAGGGCCCTCATGGGTTATTCAATGTTTACCATAGGGGCGATTATAACCCTGAGGTATTGACTGCAAATCTTGGTGAGAAATTTGAGGGCATAAATGTTAGCTTTAAACCCTATCCCTGCTGCCGGTATAGTCATCCTGCTATTGATGCTGTATTGGCATTGGTACGTGAGCATAACTTTAAGGCTGAGGATGTGGATAATGTCACAATTCTTGTAGGTAGGAGTTGCTGGGACTTACTGTGCCAGCCTCTGAGCATTAAGCAAAACCCTATGAATATTGTCGATTCTCAGTTTAGCCTTCCCTGGGCGGTAGCCTGTGCTATTGCCCACAGCAAAGTAGGCATAGCTGATTTTACCACGCAGGCCATTAGAGATAGTGCAGTTCTGGCGTTATCCAATAAGGTGATGCCGAAGTTAGACGAGGGCTTGAGCCAGAAGGGGATTGAGGTTACTACAGTTAAAATAGAGACTAAAGACGGAGAAGTCTACTCTAAGCGTGTGGGCATTTCCTATGGTAACCCTAGAAACCCAATGAGCATGGATGCCATAGTTGCAAAATTCCGGGATTGTGCTTCCTTTGCAGCCAAACCTGTGAGCCAGAAGAATGTAGAAAAGCTGATCCGGTTAGTGTGTCAACTTGAAACTGTTAGTGATGTAGGTCAGATAATTCGCTTATTGGTCTAGGTAAGATCTTGATGGGGTTGTGTTACCCCGACTTCGAGCCGAGGCAATCGATTCTATACTCTTTTGTGTGGAGAACGATGCGTGATAAGTTTGGTGGTTGTCAAAAGTAGGGAAAAGGGAGAGTGAGTTGCCAGAAGAAGATGCCACGATACTTATTCATCGGCGTGGGGAGCACAGAAGGAAATACCATCCCGAAACTGAATAAAAAAGGGGGCCGGGGATTTGAACCCCCAGCCCCCCTTTGCAGTATTAAGATACTGTTTATTAAACTTGCTGGGCCTTGTCTATATGTTTAGTATAAGCTGCTTTGATGGAACAGCTCCTTCTTTGGGTTGGAATGTAATCGGTGGCCCCAATAGCACCCACTCCGTTTCCCCACGCTTTATCAACATGCCATGATAAAAGCCTTCGGTCTGGTTGCGTCTCTGTTCTCCCCATTCTACCTGTGTCTCTCCCAGTTTTTGGCCATACCATTTAGCCTGTCCTTGGAACTGATCCCTGGGGACCATCTGGTAAGCCTCCTCAGAAGGGAGAGAGTTTCTACCTGAACATCCACCGGTTGAGACGTAAAATGCTCCTTCGAACTTAAAGGGCTTACGTACGGTCTTACTCTCAGCAATCGTATCTCCGGAATAACTAGCCTTCACCTTGTCAAAGATCATCAGGGCTTACCTGAACCACTTTCCAGTCTTTTGGCACAATATCACCTCCTTTCTAACAGTATACAAATACTGTGCTAAAATTTCCCTAGACTAAGGTTTGGCTCTCCGTCGGCCAGGTGGTAATTACAGGGTGAGTAAATCGGTGTCACCGGGTCGGCACACTGGGGGCATTTAAGCTCCCGAAGCGGGGTCTGGTCTTTTATCCGGATATACCATTTGATTTTACACTTGTCGCACTTCGCCTTTTTGGCCATAGATATCCTCCTTTCAAAGTATTCCAGTCTAGAACATGAACAGCGCCGGCTGCTCTGCCTCTTTATTGACTGCCTCTACCTCTTTTCGCTCGCGCCACTCGGCGCGGTCGCGCTCTAGCCGTACCTTGAGGCGTCGCTCATATAGCCAATCCTTGAGGCGTTTGAGGTCTGCCAGTTGCCCACTATCGAGAGAGTCTACCCGGACATCATCGGGCATGGTTACCCCAGAGTCCTTAGTCCGCTGCTTCTCATAGACCTGGGTAGCGATGTAGAGGTAGATTTGCGTCCAGTCGCTGTCCATGGGCTGAGTTAAGGAAACCGTCATGAGGTAAGCGCAGGCTTCGGCATCCGTCCCGGTCATTTGCCCTGTCTTGAGTGCCTCTACGTTCATCATCAAACGCTCCAGGGTGATGGCTTGCTTCAACCACTCCGGTAGGGTATCTCCCCATCCCCCCGGGAAAACAAAGATAGGGTCTATGAACACTCCGACAATTTCGGAAATGCCCTTCTCGATTTTTAGATTTTCCTTGTTCAATTATATCCTCCTTTCTAGGCATAGTTATCCCTGCAAAACCGTTGTTTTTCAACGGTTTACCCGTTAGTCTTTGAACCTGGTGATGTGCAGACAGGCATAGTGGCTTTTGAAGTTGTCAATCGGGCTTTCCCAGAAGCCGTTGCGGAAGTCAAGAAGATAGTGCCAGTAGCCCTGGTATTCCTGGGCCCGGACGGCTACCAAGTAATCGGTGAATATCCGGACACAGGCCCCCCTGCTTCCCCAGAGTACAATAACGCTGGGGATGTAATTCGGGTCGTGGCCGTACTTGGTGGGATGCCAGTCCAGCTGAAGCTTGGGGAGTTTCAGGTTATCCAGCCAGAAGTGGCGGCCGCCGGCGTCGTAAGAGCCGATATGGATATCCTTGCCCTCGAGGTCTGCAAGGATATC
>Ga0180007_10007262_pt1 | contig 10529 bp, 5 predicted proteins | sample MM_PC_MetaG_FD_121122 | JGI IMG/M metagenome (GOLD analysis project Ga0180007, IMG submission 121122) | Groundwater microbial communities from the Aspo Hard Rock Laboratory (HRL) deep subsurface site, Sweden - MM_PC_MetaG | ecosystem: Environmental > Aquatic > Deep subsurface > Groundwater...
CCGCCCCCGAAGGAGTAACCGTCTCCCTGAAGGTCCCGGCCAGCCTGCCGCCGCTCTTCGTCGACCCGGGTCACATCGAGCAGATCTTCGGCAACCTGGTCGTCAATGCCTGCCAGGCCATGCCCAAAGGAGGCCGATTGAGCCTCTCCGCCCGCAAGCAAAAGGACATGCTCGCCATCGCGGTCAGCGACACCGGCACAGGCATCTCTCCCGAGAACATGGCCCGGCTCTTCGAGCCGCTCTTCACCACCAAGACCAAGGGCATCGGCCTGGGCTTGGCTGTCTGCCGCAAGTTGGTCGCGGCCAACGATGGCCGCATCGAGGCCGAAAGCAAACCGGGAGAAGGGACCACCTTTACAGTGTCTCTGCCAGTAAAAAATAACCCTCAGGAGTCACCTGAGCGTGTCTAATCGAATGTGTTGAGAATAACGGGAGAATCCTGCAAGAATGGACACATTCAACACTCTCACCATCAGCCTGACCATCCTGGCCGCCGTCCGTCTCATTGGGGCGCTGGTCTTCCTCGACCTCTTCCTGCAGAAAAGGGAGCGGAAGTATATCCTCCTGTGCGCTGGCTGGTTGACGCTCATGGCCGGTTCAGCCTGGGGCTTGTCCACCCATCTCGTCCGGGGGGAGATGGAGAACTACTGGTTCAGCCTCCTGGCTGGGTTCGGCACTTACCTGGTCGGTTGCGGCGCGTTATTGTATTTCAATGCCATCAAGTACCGCACCATCTTTATTGGCGCGGGTCTGATCATCGCTTATGGAACATTGCCACTCATCCTCCCCAACCTGGAAATCGGTGTCTCCCCCGGTGTGATCGTGCAGGCGTTGATCGCCCTGCTGGTCACCTTCATCACCCTGTTCAAACGCAAGGTCTTCTGGGGTTTTGCCCGCAGCAGTTATCTCTGGCTGGTGGCGCTGGCCGTGCTTGCGGATGCGCAAACCCTGGCTTTCATCCTCGGGATCTTCGGTCCCAGCAACCTTGGGTTGGGATTTTGCGGGACGGCCATCACCCAGTTCGTCGCCATTGTCTTTTTCCTGCACCTCGAACACAGCATCTCGACCCGCCAGATCCGGGAAAGCGAAAGCCGCTACCGCACCCTCTCTAAACACCTCGAGGAGAGGGTGGCCGAGCGCACATTGGAACTGCATGAGGCCCAGGAGAAACTCGTCCGCCAGGAGAAACTGGCCGTGCTGGGTCAGTTATCCGGGAGCGTCGGCCACGAACTGCGCAACCCCCTCGGCGTGATGGCCAACGCAGTCTACTTCCTCAAGCTCATCCAGCCCGACGCCAATGAGAAGGTCAATGAATACCTCGCCATCCTCGAAGCCGAGATCCACACCTCCGACAAGATCATCACCGACCTGCTCGAGTTCTCCCGGACCAAGTCCGCCGACCGGGAGCCCACCCCCGCCCGCGAGCTGATCAAGCGTGTCCTCGAGCGCTACCCCGCCCCCGAAGGAGTAACCGTCTCCCTGAAGGTCCCGGCCAGCCTGCCGCCGCTCTTCGTCGACCCGGGTCACATCGAGCAGGTCTTCGGCAACCTGGTTGTCAATGCCTGCCAGGCCATGCCCGCTGGAGGCCGATTGAGCCTCTCCGCCCGCAGGCAAAAGGACATGCTCGCCATCGCGGTCAGCGACACCGGCACAGGCATCTCTCCCGAGAACATGGCCCGGCTCTTCGAGCCGCTCTTCACCACCAAAACCAAGGGCACCGGCCTGGGCCTGGCCGTCTGCCGGAGATTGGTCGAAGCCAACGATGGCCGCATCGAGGCCAGGAGTGAGCTGGATAAGGGCACCACCTTCACCGTCACCCTGCCCATCGAGGAGCTGGCGCGTGGATAAGCCTTTCCGTGTCCTGATCGTGGACGATGACGTCAATATGATGCGCACGCTGGCCGATATCCTGGCCGCATCCGGCTACATCGCCGAGACGACCAGCTCGGCCCTGGACGGGCTGGGAAAACTGGAAGCCAATCCGTTCCATTGCGTGGTGACCGACATCCGCATGCAGGGGATGAACGGAGTGGAATTCCAGCAGGTGATCAAGGATAAATACGGCCCCATCCCGGTCATCTTGATCACCGCATATGCCGACCATGATCTCATCGTCCGTGGCAGGGAACAGGGTGCGCTGGCCTTCCTCGAAAAGCCGCTCAATATCCCTCTGCTCCTGTCGATCCTGCGGGCAATCGCAACATGATTTCGTAACAGGCTATAATGGGCATGTCCTTGAACTCCAGTTGCGCTGAAAATCACCCGGATAACCGGGGTAAGGAAATGTAATGATGCTAACGAACCGCACAAAACAATGGATCGCCACGCTCGGGCTTTTACTCCTGTTGCTGCTCCCCGGGCAGGCAGCGTTCGCCCAAGCCGTTCATCTGCGTGTCGGCCTTTACCAGAACCCCCCGCTCAGTTTCAGCGACGATGACGGGGTCCCCCAGGGCCTGGTGGTGGACATCCTGCGAGCGGTCGCCCAAGAAGAGGGCTGGGAGTTGGAGTTTGTGCCCTGTGAATGGACCCAGTGTCTCGAAATGCTCGCGAGCGGGCAGATCGACCTGATGGGCGCGATCGCGTATACGGAAGCGCGCACCGAACGCTTTGATTTCAACTCCGAGGCGTATTTCGTCAACTGGGGTACCGTCTACACCCGCTCCGGGACCACGATCCAATCGCTGCTCGAGTTGGATGGCTTGACCATCGCCGCGGTGAACGAGGACGTTTACACGCTTGGGCTCCAGGACCTGTTGACCCGGCTCGGGATCGAATCAGAATTCATCACCGCGCAAGACTACGCCCAGGCCTTCGCAATGGTGCAGAGCGGAGCGGTCGACGCGGGGGTTGTTTCCCGCCTGTATGGAGTATTGCACGAAGCAGACTACCAGTTGGAGCAGTCGCCGATCATTTACTCTCCGACCACGCTGCGCTATGCAGCCACCAAGGGAGGGCATCTGGCTATCCTGGCAACCATCGATTCTTACCTGGGTCGATGGAAAAGCGAGCCGAATTCACCCTACAACCTGGCCCTGAATAAATGGCTGGAATCTCATGCCCTGGTCTGGAACCTGCCCTGGTGGTTGCCCTGGGCGTTTGGTGGCCTGCTGGCGTGGGTTGGATTGCTCTTTGGCGCTGTGGCCATCCTGCGCGCCCGGGTGCGGGCACAAACCGCCTCGCTGAGCGAAAGCGAGCAGAAATTCCGCAGCGTAGTCAGGGAGTGCACCGACGGCATTGCCCTGACCGATGAGCAGGGCAGGATGATCGAATGGAACGCCAGCATGGCGGCGGTCACCGGAATCGAGGCTGCCGAGGTGCTGGGCCAACCCATCTGGGAGCTGCAACACCGCCTCATACCTGCCGGCCAGAGGACGCCTGAAGGGTTGCAAAAGCTAAAGGAGGTCTTGCTGAATGCGATCAGGACCGGCGACCTGCCCCGCAGCGGAGAGATCATGGAGCGGGAGTACGATCACCCGGACGGCTCACACCGCCACATCCAGGGAAGCATCTTCCCGATCAAGACTGCCCGGGGATTCATGCTCGGCTCGCTTTCCCGCGATATCTCTGCCCAGAAACATGCCCAGGAAACCATCAAAGCCTATTCTGAGAAACTGGAAGAAATGGTAGCCGACCGGACACAGGAATTGCGCCTCGCCCAGGAACAGATCATCATCCAGGAGCGGCTGGCCGCGCTGGGCCAGGTGGCCGCTGGCGTCGCCCACGAATTGCGCAATCCGCTCAGTGTCATCTCGAACGCCGTCTATTACCTGCGCTCGATCCAGCCGGATGCCGACGCGAAAGTCAAAGAATATATCGAGATCATCGAGCACGAAGACTGGGCCGCCGACAAGATTGTCACCGACCTGCTCGATTACAGCCACCTTCCCCAGCCCGACCCGGAGCCGCTCCCGGTCGCGGAGATCATCCAACAAGCGCTGGATAAGGCCACCCTGCCCGACCAGGTCAGCTTATCGACACAAATCCCGGCCCGCCTGCCGGAGGTCCACGCCGATCCCCGCATGGTCACCCAGGCGCTTGGCAACCTGATCCTCAATGCCTGCCAGGCCATGCCGGCCGGGGGCGCGCTATCCATCGAGGCGGAAAAACGGGCCGGGAAGGTTGCCATCGCGATCACCGATACCGGCGAGGGCATCCCCGCCGCGAACATACCCAGGCTTTTCGAGCCGCTCTACACAACCCGGGCGCGCGGCATCGGGATGGGCCTGCCCATCGCCAGGAAACTGGTCGAGGCCAACGGCGGCCGGATCGAGGTGCGCAGCAAACCTGGAAAAGGAAGTACCTTTACCGTTATCTTGCCGGTGAGTAAGGAGAAGAAATGAACCAACCCCTGCGCATCCTGGTCGTCGATGACGACCGCCGGATGACACGCACGCTTGTAGACATCCTGGTCTTGAACGGCTATGAAGCCGTCGAGGCCTCCTCCGGTCCGGAGGCCCTCGATAGCATTAAAAGCCAGGCCTTCGACTGTGTCCTGACCGACATCAAGATGCCCGGCATGGACGGCGTGGAACTGCACCGGGAGATCTGCAAGATCCAACCTGGCCTTCCGGTTGTGATGATGACAGCCTATGCTGCCGAGGAACTCATCCGCCAGGGGCTGGAAACCGGCGTTTTCGCCGCCGTGGAAAAACCCCTCGACATCCAGCAGCTGTTGACCTTCTTCGCCTCGCTGGCGAAGACCCCCTCGATCGCCGTGGTGGATGACGACCCGAATTTCTGCAAGACGCTCGGCGACCTGCTCGAGCTGCGCGGTTTCCGCGTGACCAAAGTCACAGATCCCTACAGCGCCGTGGATATGATCCAGGCAGACACCCAGGTCGTCATGCTGGACATGAAACTCAATCAGATCAACGGCCTGGATGTATTGAAGGAATTACGCCAGCGCCACCCCGCCATGCCCGTCCTGCTGGTCACCGGCTACCGCAAGGAGATGGCCGGAGCCATCCAGCACGCCCTCGACCTGAATGCCTACGCCTGCCTGTACAAACCGCTGGTGATCGCCGACATGTTGAAGACGCTCGAGGAGATCAGGGTGCAGCAGTTGCGTGCCCTGTTGAACCCATAGGAACAAGATTGTGAACCGTCGTCCCTCCATTTACCGCATCGCCGCGTTCAGCCTCCTGTCCGTTTTGATCATCCTGAGCGGAGGGATCTGGTTTTACCGCGCTCAACAGCAGTCTCTCCGCCGGGAGGCCGAGACCAACCTGGCCATCGTCGCCCGGTTGAAGACCGATCAGATCGTTACCTGGCGTACCAAGCGCCTCGCCGATGCTGCCGTCCTCATGGAAAGCCCATTCTTGGTCGAAAACCTGACCGGATGGCTGGAAAACCCGGACCCGGAATTGACCGAGAAAATCCTGGTCCGTTTTCACTCGCTGCAAGAACATTATGCGTATACTGACGTCCTGCTGGTCGATACCGCTGGCCAGGTGCGCCTGAGCCTGACCGGTCGGGATACGAACCTGCAACCGCAGGCAGTCGAGAGCCTGCGGGTCGCCCTGGACTCAGCCACGCCCCGGTTGACCGATCTGGTTAGCGATGACGATGGCGATATCCATATCGATGTCATCGCCCCGTTTTACGACCCCGGGGATGGAACGCCGGTCGGCGCGGTCGTCCTGCAAAGTTGCGCAGGTGACTACCTCTTCCCGCTGATCCAGTCCTGGCCGGCGGAGAGCGAGACTGCCGAGACCCTGCTGGTGCGCCGCGCCGGAGACGAGGCACTCTTCCTGAACGAATTGCGCCACCAAGCCAATACCGCCCTGCGCCTGCATATCCCGCTCAGCCAGGCAGACACTCCCGCCGTCATGGCCGTGTTGGGCACGGTGGGCGTGGTCCAGGGACCGGACTACCGGGGTGTGGAAGTGCTGGCGGTCATCAGGCCGGTGCCTGATTCGCCCTGGTATCTGGTGGCCAAGGTGGACATGGACGAAGCCATGGCCGTCTGGCGGACGCGCTCGGTCTTGATCGTGGGGTTGATGTTCGGGTTCACGGTCGTTTCAGTTGCGCTCGCGGGTGGTTTCTGGCAGCGCGCTGAAAAAGCCCACTTCAAAGCACTGTTCCAGGCTGAAGCCGCCCGGCGAGCCAGTGAGGCGCGTTTCGGCGTCACCTTGATGAGCATCGGGGATGCCCTGATCGCCACGGATGCCAAAGGGCGGGTGGAACTGCTCAACCCGGTGGCCGAAGCCCTCACCGGTTGGGAAGGGGTGGAAGCGACCGGCCGCCCGCTCGAGGAAGTCTTCCAGGTTGTCAACGAGCAGACCCGCCAATCAGCGGAAAACCCGGTCGAGAAAGTACTCCGCGAGGGTCTGGTCGTTGGCCTGGCCAACCACTCCCTGCTGATTGCCCGTGACGGACGCGAGACCCCGATTGCCGACAGCGGCGCGCCGATCCACGATGACGTCGGGAAGATCATCGGCGTGGTGCTGGTCTTTCGCGACCAGAGCGCAGAGTGGGCGGCCCAAAAAGCCCTGCTCGAGAGCGAGGCCCATTTCCGCCTGCTCTACGAACAGGCGCCGGTACCCTATCAATCCCTGGATTACAACGAGCGCATCCTCGAGGTGAACGACGCCTGGCTGGCAAAGCTGGGCTACACCAAAGACGAAGTCATCGGGCGGCCTTACGCTGATTTCCTGACCCCGGAGAGCAAAGAATTGCTCACTGTTCGTTTCCCCGCCTTCATCGAAAATGGTTCGGTCCATGGATCCGAATTCGACATGCTCGCCCGCGACGGAAACGTGATCTCCTTCGAGGTGGAGGGTCGGATCAGCACCGACAGTCGGGGAACCTTCCAACGCGCCCACTGCATCCTGCATGACATCACCGAACGGCAACGTGTGGAGGAACGAATCCGCAGGCTCAACAGCGAACTGGAATCCCTCGTCGAGGAACGCACCCGCGAGCTGCGCCTCGCCCAGGAACAACTGGTGCAGGAAGAGCGCCTGGCAGTGCTGGGCAGGCTGGCAGCCGGCATCGGCCACGAACTGCGCAACCCGTTGGGCGTCATCTCCAACGCGGTCTTCTACCTGCGCGGTATCCTGCCGCAGACCGACCCGAAGGTGAATGAATATTTCAGCATCATAGAAGATGAAAGCCAGGTCGCCGAGAAGATCATCCGCGGCCTGCTGGATTTCAGCCACCCGCTCCAACCGGACCGGGGACCCGTCTCCATCCCCGAACTGGTGGAACGATCCCTGGGAGTTTCTCCGCCGCCTGCAGACATCCAGGTCAGATTGCACCTGCCCGCCCGCCTGCCGCCTGTACATGTCGACCACAGGCAGATCGAACAGGCGCTTGGCAACCTGCTGATCAACGCCTACCAGGCGATGCCGCAGGGCGGCAGGCTGACCATCCGGGCAGAAAAAGCGACTCTTGATTCTCCGCAGAACCCCGCCCAGCCTGCCATTGCACTGCATATCATCGACACCGGAACCGGAGTGCTGCCCGAATTCATCGATCAGCTTTTCGAACCGCTCTTCAGCACCAAAGCCCGCGGCATCGGCCTGGGCCTGCCCATCGCCAGGAAACTGGTGCAAGCCAACGGCGGGCGGATCGATGCCCGCAGCACCCCCGGCGAAGGAAGCAGTTTCACAATATACTTACCCTGCCATCTTCCGGCACAACCTTGATGTCAGGTTTATATTATGTTTGAGGAAGGCTCATGATGAGTACGCCCGATCGCATCCTCATCCTGGATGATGACCCCCGCCTGCGGAAAACCCTGGCGGATATCCTGCGCGTCAAAGGATACGAACCCATTTCCTTCGGAAAGGGCCAGCAGGCCCTGGAGCTTATCGCCGAACAGGAGATCGCCGTCGCCCTGATCGACCTGCGCCTGGAAGACATGCCCGGGCTGGAGGTCTTAGGCGCCATCAAGGAGCGCTCGCCGGCGACCCAGTGCATCCTGCTTACCGGCCACGCATCGCAGGATTCAGCCATCGAGGCAGTCAACGCCGGGGCGTATTCTTACTTCCAGAAGCCATTCGATATCGACCGATTGTTGCTCTCCATCCAGCACGCGCTCGATAAGCGGGACATTTCCCGGGTCCTCAAGGAGAACGAAGAGCGCTACCGCGACCTGGTGGAGAACATCCGCGAGTTCATCTGCACCCACGACCTGGAAGGGCGGCTCCTTTCCGTCAACCAGGCTGCGCTCGAACTCACCGGGTATTCCCGCGACGAATTGATCGGCCAGAGTTTCGGTGATTTCCTGGCGCCTGAATCGGCCAGGAACTTCGCCGCCTACCTGGAGACGATCCGTCGCGAGGGGGTCGCCGAAGGGTTGCTCAAGGTCGTCACCAAATCCGGGGGGAAGCGCATCTGGCAATTCCACAACACGCTGCGCAGCGAGGGCGTTGCCACGCCGGTCGTGCGCGGCTACGCCCGCGACATCACCGAGCAGTGGCGCGCCGAGACCGCCCTACGCGAGAGCGAAGAACTCTACCGGGCCCTGTTCGACCAATCCGCCGAGGCGATCTACCTGCTGGACCCGGAAACCCGCAGGCTGGTCAATGCAAATCCCAGGTTCCAAGCATTGTTGGGATATTCGAGCGCGGAGATCACCGGCCTGACGATCTATGACCTGGTGGATACCGACAAAGAAGCCATAGATGGCAACATGGAGAAAATCCTGGCACAAGGCACGTTGACCATCGGCGAGCGCCAGTTGCGGCGCAAGGATCGTTCTTTGGCAGATGTATACGTGTCTGCCAGTGTCATCGAGAGCAGAGGGAGAAAACTCATCCTGGTCGTGGCCAGCGACATCAGCGAGAGCAAACAGGCCCGCGAAGCCCTGCGCACCAGCGAGGAACGCTTCCGCGGCCTGTTCGAATCCGCCCGCGACGCCCTGCTCATCCTGGATGGCGACCTGTTCATCGCCGGCAACCCTGCCGCCCAGGAGTTGTATGGGGTGGACCCCGAGCGACTGCTTGGCAAGCCCCCGTATGGCGAATTCTCGCCGCCCAAACAACCCAACGGCCGCTCCTCGCGGGCAATGGCCCGTGAATACATCCGGGCCGCCCTGGCAGGAGAATCGCAATTCTTCGAATGGCGGCACCGCCGGGCGGACGGCTCGCTCTTCGACGCCGAGGTCAGCCTGAACAGGGTCCAGGTTGGTGAGAAGAAGTTGCTCCAGGCCAGCGTGCGCGACATCTCGGAGCGAAAACAACTCGAGGCGGAGCGGCTGGAAGCAGAAATCCGCTACCGCTCGCTGTTCGACCAGCGCCAGGACGCCATATTCATCATGGATCTGGAGGGTTGCGTCCTCATCGCCAACCAGCGGGCGGCCGATCTGCTCGGTTATCGCCTGGAAGAAATCCAACATCTTTCGTACCGCGACTACACGGCTGAAGAGCAGGAATCCAGCCAGGTGCTGAAACGGCTCCTGGTCGGGGAACATGTCCCGCCATACGAACGCCTCTATCGCAATAAAGATGGCGCCCTCATCCCGGTGGAGATCAACGCCGAGCTGGTTCGGGATGCCAAGGGCAAACCGCTGCACATCCAGAGCACTGTGCGCGATATCACCGAACGCAAGAAGGCCGAGCAGGCGCTCAAGGAAAGCGAATTGCGTTTCCAGGCGCTGGCCGAGATCTCCCCGGTGGGCATCTTCCGCGCCGACGCCCAGGGGCTGACCACTTATGTCAACCCGCGCTGGTGCGAGATCTCCGGCCTGTTCCCTGAAGCCGCCATGGGAGCTGGCTGGCTGCAGGCAGTCCACCCGGAGGACCGTGAAAAGACCAGCGGTGGATGGGATCGCTCGGTCAAGGGTGCCCGGTCAGCAACGGCCGAATACCGATTCCTGCGCCCGGACGGGACGATCGCCTGGGTGATCGGGCAGGCCGCCCCCGAGATGGATGCCGGCGGCAAGGTCAGCGGGTATGTCGGCACGATCACCGATATCACCGAGCGCAGGCAGGTAGAAGATGCGCTGCGTTCTTCCGAGATCAGGCTGCGGGCGCTGTTCAACGCCATGAGCGATGTGATCATCGTCTACGATGGCGAGGGCCGCTACCTCGAGATCGCCCCCACCAGGCCCTCCCTGCTCTACAAGCCACCAGATGACCTGCTCGGACGCACAGTGACGGAGCTGCTGCCCAGTCCGACAGCCGAGCAGATCCTGGCCGCGATCTCCCAGGCGATAGAAACGCAGCAAGAATGCCACTTAGAATACGCGCTGCAAATTGGCGCCGACACATTCTGGTTCGATGCAGTCATCCAGCCCATCGAGCAGGACCGCGTCTTGTGGGTGGCACACGACATCACCGGGCGGAAGAACGCCGAGGAGGAGATCCGCCGCCGGATAACCGACCTGGAGGTGCTGTATGATAGCAGCAAGGCGGTCAACCAGTTGCTCTCCCCGGAAGAGATCGCCGGCCGCATCCTGGACCTGCTGGGCCAGAAACTCGCCTGGCACCATGCCGTCATCAGGCTGTACGACCCGCAGAAAGAGACGCTGGAGATCCTGGCCTTCAGCCATCCCGGCCTGACCAAAGTGGAGTACGATGCTC
>Ga0180007_10007263_pt1 | contig 10525 bp, 9 predicted proteins | sample MM_PC_MetaG_FD_121122 | JGI IMG/M metagenome (GOLD analysis project Ga0180007, IMG submission 121122) | Groundwater microbial communities from the Aspo Hard Rock Laboratory (HRL) deep subsurface site, Sweden - MM_PC_MetaG | ecosystem: Environmental > Aquatic > Deep subsurface > Groundwater...
GTTGACTTCTTTGGAAATACGCAAGCGTATACGCATCCCCATGGAATGCAGTTTGAGATAACAACAAGGGAGGCGCTTGAGCGCGTCTGGGCAATACAGCGAGAGCGCTTTGCTGACGAGCAAGCGTTTCGGAGCGCGGACATGAATCCCGGCTCTCCGATTTTGGAGGACTCGAGGTTCCGGAAAGAGTATATGGTTCACGAACCCAATCTTGCCCATATTAGAATTACCCTGGATTATCCAGAGGACCTGGAGCTCTTAAGCAAGGTCTATGAACTCCTGGAAGCCCAAGAAATGAAGGGCAGTATGGAAGATATCGCGCAGATTTTCCAAGCACACCCAGAACTGCTTGAGATTAATAAAATGCATAATAAATACCTATGAGGACTATGAAGGAGATTCTTATCGGAAATAGGTCCATGGGACTGGATAGGGATATTTTTATCTCCGCTGAAGTGGGAACCACTTGTAACGGAGATGTAGAAACCTCAAAACGCCTCATAGATGCCGCTCTCGAAGCTGGATTGGACGCGGTTAAGTTTCAGGTTTTAGATCCGGAGGATAAGTTCAGCGATAAGACCATACCGTACACTTATCGGAGGTTTAATGGAGAGGAGGTGACAGAGAACATGGTTGAGATGCTCCGTCAGTACGTTATGACTCCAGAAGAGTGGAGAGAGGTCAAGCGGTACGCGGACGAGAAGGGAGTGCTTATGTTCGCGACGCCAGACCACGTAAAGGCCATAGAGCTTATGGAAGACCTCCAGATGCCAGCGTATAAAGTAGCGACCTGGGATGTGACGTTTGTGCCTATGCTGCGGGAGATCGCAAAGCTCCGTAAGCCGACTATCCTTGATTTCGGCGCGTCTAATCTTAATGAGATAACCAAGGTACTGGAGATTTTCCAGAAAGAAGGGAATGACCAACTTATCCTTGTACACTGCTACCATACGAGTAATCCTGCTGAAATGAATTTGAGGACCATTGAATTTTTCCGAGAACACTTTGGATACTTGAGCGGGTTTTCGGCCTCCGATGAGAATAACGAGGTTGACTATCTGGCGCTTGCCTATCAGCCCGTGTATCTTGAGAAGCGCATGACTCTGAATAGGGCAGACCCAGGGCATCACCACAGCAGGGCTTTGGAGCCAAAGGAGATGGCTTCCTACGTGAAAACGGTGCGGGAACTTGCGTCAGCCCGAGGTGAGCACGCGGTGAAGCCCTCCCAGAAAGACCTAGAAGAAAAGCAGAAACATTTCCGAAGGATTGTGGCCTCAAAAGACATGCGGGCAGGGGAGATACTCATAGAAGATGCCATTGCGTGCAGGCGTCCTTTCCAGGGAGGAATAGATGCTCTCCAGTACCCCTCGGTAATAGGGAGGAAGCTTAAGAAAGACATAAAAGAGAACGAACCAATTACCTGGGATATCATTTAACTATTTTCTATGGACATCTTGCGCCCCGCAACCCTCTCTGATATCCCATTTTTGTGGTATTTGAGGAATCGCCCGTACGTCAGGGAGGTTTCCCGGAACAGCGCGCCAATCTCATGGGAGGAGCATGTGGAGTGGGCGCTTCCGGTGGTGCTCGGCTTAACAGAGAAGCGGCTTTTCGTGGTGGAAACGAGCGGGATTCCCGCAGGGCAGCTTCGTTTTGACATGTTGGGAGGCGGCAAGGCAGAAGTAAGCGCAGCAATCCTTCAGGAGTTTCAGGGGAGGGGACTCGCGAAAAAGGCGCTGAAGGAGGGAATGCGCAAAATGAAGCGGCAGAAAGTTAGCGAGATACTGGCTACGATTCATCGAGACAATACTGCCTCTCAAGGGCTTTTTGAAAAGCTCGGATTTCAGAAGAACGCGCGGCAAAAAGGTCCTTGGTTGGAGTACGCGGTGTTGATGCGCTAGATTTATTTTTTCACTTTTTATGGAAGAGATGAGGACTTCTTTCAAGATAGGAGGCCGAGGGGTTGGTAGGGGAAATCCCTGTTTCGTGATCGCGGAGCTTTCCGGGAACCACCATCAGAGGTACGAGGAAGCAGTGGAGCTGGTAAGGGCCGCTGTTGCGGCTGGCGCGGATGCCGTAAAACTACAGACATATACGCCAGACACCATTACCTTGAATTCAGACAAGGAGTGGTTTGTTGTCGGAAGCGAAGGAGACAGGCCTGAATCCTGGCAAAACAGAACCCTGTACGATTTATACCAAACCGACCACACGCCTTGGGAGTGGCAGCCAAAGCTTAAGAAGTTCGCAGATGAGCTGGGCATCGTCCTGTTTTCCTCGGCCTTTGATGAGACGGCGGTGGATTTTCTAGAGTCAATGGGAGTGCCTTGCTACAAGGTTGCTTCTTATGAAGCGGTGCATATCCCTTTACTCAAGAAGGTCGCCGGTACAGGGAAACCCGTGGTTATGTCCATAGGGTTCGCTTCTTTTGAGGAGGCAGAGCTCGCGGCGCGCACGCTTCAAGAAAATGGGACCAAGGACTTGGCGGTGCTCCACTGCGTTACCTCGTATTCAGATACTCCAAAAGTGGCAGATATGAATCTGCGCACTATTAGAGATGTTGCGGAGCGTTTTGGGGTGGTATCGGGCTTCTCTGATAATAATGCCGGAATTACCGTGCCCGTGGCGGCGGCGGTTGCGGGAGGAGCAAAGGTAGTAGAGAAGCACCTTATTCTTGACCGTTCCTTGGGGGGGGCCGATGCGAGATTTTCCATTGAGCCAGCGGAGTTCAAGAGAATGGTAGAACTCATCCGTAGGGCAGAAGCAGGAGAGAAAGAGGTAGTGCTCAAAGAGATTGGCGTAGAGGACGCGGAGCTGGCAATGGGCAAGGTTCACTACGGCCCTGCGAATTCGCAGGAGGAAGAAAACAAGGTGTTCCGGCCAGGCGTTTGGGCGAAGATGGATATTAGGAAGGGAGAGGCGTTCACGAGAGAAAATATTAGGGTTGCCAGGCCTACCGGACCAGGCGAGATTATGCCAAAGGACTTTGAGGCGCTCCTCGGAAAGCGGGCAAGCCAAGACATTGCATTTGCCACCCCGTTGTCCTGGGAGTTGGTTGAGTAAAAGAATGTATGGCAGAATCACTTCAGAAACAAGCAGAAGCACTGGTAAGGACGCAGTTTGGCGATGAGGCCGCCGCGCTCTTTACCTCGCTTCAAGAAGAGAAGCCGGAACAAGCTGACGCCATCATTTTGCTTCAGGGAGATAGGTTAGATAGAGTTGCAAAAACCGCGGAGCTCTTTCTACGTGGCTTTGCGCCCCGCGTGTTTCTTGCTGGAAACAACAAACTTATTGGCGTAGGCCCCCGTCCCGGAGAGAACGACATTGCCCTTGAAGAAATCCGGAAGGCATTGATAGGCGCGGGCGTTCCAGATGGCGCCATTACCGTAGACGACAAGGCGCTTAATACCAAGGAGCAGGCAGTGCGCAGTATGCGTGCTGCAATCCAGGAGGGGTGGAAGAAAATACTTGTGGTGACCTCGCCCTACCACCTGCTCCGCGCCCATCTTACGTTCATTCAAGAAAAACAAGAGCAGGGTTGGGAAGGAGAAACGATTTTCCAGGGAGCAGATTTTGCCTGGGATACGGTTCCCGCAGGAAGGAATAGCACTGCCTTGGAGATGTTGGTCTTGGAGACAGAAAAGATACGCAAGTACGGGTTTGATTTTCTTTTGTATTCTGATAAAGAGAGGGGAGATAAAGCATGAATTATGCAATATTGTAAACGTTGTTGTTATCCCGCAAACGCGAAACCCACAATTATGTTCGATGAACAGGGGGTATGCAGCGGGTGCCGTTTGGTGGAGTCCCGTCCCCAGATTGACTGGCAGGCGCAGGAGAAGCTTCTTCGGGAAATCCTTGCAGAATACAAGGCAAAAGCGAGAGAGGCAAACAATCCCTATGACTGCATCATTCCCGTAAGCGGCGGGAAAGACAGCCATTTTCAGGCGTACCTTATCAAGAAGGTGTATGGCTTGAATCCCCTTTTGGTTACCTACAATCATATCTTTAACACGAAGCGGGGGATTCGGAATCTTACGAATCTCATAAAGCAGTTTAATTGCGACTTGATACGATTTACCTCAAACCCAGAATCGGTCCGCAAGATTTCCAAGTATATGCTTGGCAAAGTAGGGGATATCACCTGGCATTATCACGCGGGCATCATGACCTTCCCCATCCAGGCTGCCGTTCAGAAAAACATCCCGCTTATTATCTGGGGGGAGCATGGATTCGCGGAGCTCACGGGAATGTTTAATCAGCGGGATATGGTGGAGTTTTCCAAAAAGGTGCGCCAGGAGCATATGATGCGGGGTTTTGAGCCAGAAGACGTCGTAGAAGACACAAAGGGTGAGATTTCGCGCCAGGACCTTGCTCCTTTCTTTTATCCGAGCGACGAAGAGATTGAACGGGTTGGGGTACGCGGCATTTATTTGAGCAATTTTATCCGATGGGACGCGAGGGCGCAGACCAAACTCATGATTGAAAAGTACAAATTTGAAACTGCGGTAAAGCGGGAGAGAACGTTCCATTTGCATGATAAGTTAGACGATATTCATGCGAATGGGGCGCACGATTACCTAAAATATCTGAAGTTTGGGTACGGGCGCGCTACGGATGATGCCAGCAACGAGATTCGCCATGGGAGAATGACGCAGGAAGAGGGGATTGAGATGGTGAAAAAGTATGACGCGGTCCGCCCAAGCGACTTGGACGTGTACTTAAAGTTTGTGGGAATGACGGAGGAAGAGTTTGAGGAAGCTATTGAGGATATGCGCGATTCAGCGATTTGGGAAAAGACAAGTGCGGGGAAATGGGTTGTGAAAGATTCCATCGCCAATCACGCGGCAGACGAAGGGGTAAATGAAGTCCGCCTGCCGTTGGTTGAGGATAGAGAACAAATTCCTCCTTCGCCCCAGCCCCAGTACCCTAGGGACGACCACATCCCCGAAGACACGGAGTACATTATTCTTTGATGATTGCGCTCATTGACTACAACATGGGTAATTTGCAGTCCGTAGTGAACGCGTTTCAGCTGCTGCGGGAAGATATGCGCGTCACGCAGAACCCGGAAGACGTGAGGAAAGCAGATGCTATCGTCCTGCCTGGCGTAGGGGCCTTTGGGGACGGGATGAAAAATCTTGACAAGCTTGGGCTAATTCCTGTTCTTCAAGAGGAGGTCCGAGAGCGCAAAAAGCCCTTTCTTGGTATCTGTCTCGGTATGCAATTGGCAGCGCGCGAAGGGACAGAACACGGTATCCATCAAGGGTTGGGGTGGCTGGATGGGCGGGTAGAGCGCATTGAGCCAGGCCCTTCTTCGTACAAAATCCCGCACATGGGGTGGAACAATCTTTTCGTGAAGAAAGATACCGGACTTTTTTCTGGTATTGAGGACGCAGTTTATTATTTTGTCCACAGCTATAGTTTCTGTCCGGCGCCAGGCGAGGAGGAAAGCGTCGCAGCTACATGCTGGCATGGCAAGGAGGTGGTTGCCGCCGTGGAAAAAGAGAATATCTTTGGGGTTCAGTTTCATCCCGAGAAAAGCCAGGGAGCCGGATTAAAGCTTTTGGAAAATTTCCTTTCCGCTGTTTTTCCTATGGCCTATGCTTAAGAAACGTCTCATAGTGTGCCTTTTGTGGAATAATGGAGTAATTGTGCAGAGTGTTCATTTCAGACACACGAATGCCGTGGGGAACGCGCTTACGGCTGTTGATTTCTTCCATACATGGACCGTAGACGAGATTATCGTTCTTGATGTAAGCAGGATTGAGGCGGACCGGAGTAATTTTTATCAGATGATTCGCGAGCTTTCCCGCAGATGTTTTATTCCGCTGACGGTGGGAGGGAAAATCAAGACGGTTGAAGATATGCGAGAGCTTTTTCGGAATGGCGCAGATAAAATCGCTATCAATACGGAAGCGGTACGAAACCCTAATTTGATAACGGAAGGAGCGCATATGTATGGAGGCCAGGCAATTGTGGTCTCAATTGATGCCAAGAAAACAGAGGAGCAGACCCATGAGGTGTGTATTCAGAACGGGAGCGCAGCTACTGGGCTCCTTGCGCCAGAGTGGGCAAAAACCGCAGAGGAGAGGGGAGCCGGAGAAATCTTCCTGACCTCAATAGATTGCGACGGTTCACTGCAAGGGTATGATATAGCTCTTGTGCGAAGCGTAAGCGAAGCGGTGCATATTCCGGTCATTGCCTCTGGCGGAGTAGGAGAGTGGCAGCATTTTGTCGATGGGATTATGCAAGGGAAAGCTGATGCGGTTTCGGCAGCCAACATTTTCCATTTTTCTGAACAGAGTACGAGGAAGGCAAAAGATTACATGCTTTCTCATGGCATAGATGTGCGAAAGCCGGCGTATTATACCGTACAGACCCCCAGATATCCAGAATACAAAGTATAGGATTTTTTTAACTGATGTACATCTTCGTTGAGCCCAACGGGAAGATTCTTGGAAGCGATTCCGCCTTGCGAGAAGGTTTGAACGTGCTCGGTAAGCTCCATGGGGTGATGACACCCGACTTTGAGCTAAAGCCCGTTTCTTCTCTCGAGGAGTTGCAGAATGTTTCTCCTGCCCGGATTGACGCCGCAGGCCCGTTATTCTTTGTGCGCAATGGCAAACTTGTATGGGCGGCGCCGGATATCACGGCCACGCGCGACCTCTTTTACGCAAAAACTCCAGAAGGCAACTGGGTGTTTACGGATGACTTTTTCCGTATTGCGCGCGCGTTCTCTTCCCTGCACTTCCCGAGGGATTTGTTTGTGTACTTTTTTCGACACGGGTTTCTCCCTCCTGGCAGTACCTTTTTTGAAGAAATTATGCGTTTGCGCGTGGGAACGCGACTTATTTTTGAGGAGCCGAATTTTCAAGAGGAAAATGTTTGGCAGGAACACGAATCGGCGGCCCGCACCTACGAAACATTCAAACGCGCTTTCTCATCTGTGTTTGAGGCCTATCCCTTTGGAGACCAGGCAGCAATTTCTTTGAGCGCGGGAGCGGATTCTGGGTTGGTAGCCGCCTTAGCTGCCGTGCGGTACGGCAAACACCCATTGGCCATTACTATTGTGAATCCCAACCAATCGCTGCAAATAAATGATATTGACGCCGCAAATGTAGGGCGCATCACGAAGCATCTCGGTTTGGAGCATACAATCCTTGAAGCCGATTTCAATGCACAGCGCGCAGAGAAACTCCGAGAGGTCGCCCACGCCATGCCTCTTGCCGCCCACCTTTCTCTGGAGCATTTTCAGATTGGAGAGGAGGCGCACCGGAGAGGGAAAATTCAGCTCTGGCAGGGACAGTCAGCTGACAGCGCCTATAATCTTGGTCCTACGCAGAAATCATGGGGCGGCCCGCTCCGGCGCTTCTATCTTACTAAGGAATACTGGCAGGGATTTCCAGACGTTTCCGGAAACCGGTTTGTTGGAAAGTTTGCTCGTATTTTGGGTCAGCTGGGCCCCATTGCCTGGAAGAGAATGCATGCGGAAGCGCTCCGCCAGCCAACTTCTTTCCAAGAGCTTGTGAACGCCTTTGAAAATGCTCAAGGAACTCCTCCCTTTCCCGCAAAGGGCAAGGAGAGCATGCCCGGGTTTTCCACGAAGCGCACCACAAGGGAAGCTCGGGAGGAATTCTTTGCATGGAAGGCGCAGGCGTTTCTTACGGGACGCGATCCAAGAATCCGGTATACGGTAGCTAACCATTACGGATTTGAAGCGGTGCTTCCCTATACCGCCTCAAACATGCTTGGGTTCTTCCGCGGCCTGGAGATGGATTTTAGGGATGTTTTCTCTCCCAAGCGCTTTATCTATCAGTACTTAGAGGAGCTTCTGGGAAAGAAGGCGTATGCCGAGCTGTACAAGGGGCAGGAAAGGCGCGTCCAGAACGCCTCTCCCTTAACATGGGCGCAGTGGCAAGAAGACGTGTTAAGCAACACGGTGTTTGGAAGGGAATTGCGGGAAGCGGCGATTGCGGGAGGGTTACTGCGCCGCTTTGAAGTAGAAGACATCTGGAATCGTTCAGACCTCCAGCATGTACTTGGGCCTGTGTGGGTACAGTATGTGTTTGAGGAAATAGAGGGCCTTGGGGTTTCAGTGGAGGTCTCTTAAGTAAAGTGGCCCTTATTGACACCTCTTGTCTATATGCGGTATTCTGCCTGTATACGTTAAAGAAGTATGCATTTGTTCCTCAAAGGGAAACTGGATATTTTAGAGAAGGTAAGCTCGCTTTTTGACCAAAGGGAAAAAGTTCAGTTTGCCGGAGTAATGGCGGTAGCCCTTGCCGCAGCCCTTTTTCAGGCGCTTGGCGTTGTGTCTGTTCTTCCTTTTCTTGAGCTCGTCATAGAACCCGATATTGTGTACCAAAACAGATGGCTCAATCTGGCGTTTACATCTCTTGGTTTTGAAACCGCGTTCTCCTTTACGATGGCGGCTGGCTTTGTAATGCTCGGCATTCTTGTGGCTGGCAACCTTATTTCCGCTGCCGCCGCCTGGCTTAAGATTCGCTTCGTATGGCAGAAAAACCACAGCATTTCCGTTGCCCTGCTGCAAACCTATCTCTCTCTGCCCTACGTGTACTTTCTTAACAAGCACTCGGCGGATCTGGGCAAAACAATTCTCTCTGAAGTACAACAGCTCACGAACCAGCTCTTGATGCCCATTTTGCACATTATTACAAATGGCATTATCGTGGTTATCGTTCTTGCCTTGTTATTTTTTGTGAATCCTGTCGTAGCCGCAGGAGCCACATTTCTGTTTGGTTCCGCGTACATCCTCGTCTTTCTCTTTCTGCGCAGTACGTTGAAGACCCGGGGAGAGATACGACTGCAAGAAAACACAGGACGTTTTACCACGGCAGGAGAAGCGCTTGCCGGAGTGAAAGACATTAAGGCCTTGGGGCGCGAACGCTACTTTTTTGAGCGGTTCTCCAAACACTCCAGCAGGTTTTCCGCTCTTCAAGCATGGAGCGGTGTTGCGATTCAGCTTCCCCGGTATTTTATGGAGATGGTGGCGTTTGGCGGAGTGATTGCCCTTATTTTAGTATTTCTCGCCTTGCGTCAGGATGGTACACAGGTTATTCCATTGATTAGTTTTTTTGCCTTTGCAGGGTATCGGCTCATACCGGCTCTTCAGTATGTATTTCAGGCGGTTTCTGAAATTCAGTTCAATAGACCAATCTTAGATAAGATTGCAGAAGATATGAAAGGAGGCGTAGGCCAGTCCTCTTTTGCGGGAAGCGGAGAACTGCCAACGCCTTTGTTTCTTCGTGAACAGATTAAGCTGGAGAGTGTTTCATTTCATTACCCCTATACTTCACAGCCCGCGCTCCAGGCCGTGAGTTTGGAAGTACCGAAAGGCGCTGTCGTGGGCTTTGTGGGGCCAACGGGCGGAGGCAAGACAACGCTTGTGGATATTATTATTGGTTTACTCGTTCCGCAAGAAGGAGCGGTGAAGGTTGACGGTGTGGAGGTGAATCACGAGAATGTCCGGAACTGGCAGCGCAACCTGGGATATGTTCCCCAGCAGATTTTCTTGGGAGACGATACCGTTATGCGTAATGTGGCGTTTGGGCTGCCAGATGAAAAGATAGATATGGCCCAGATAGAACTGGTGTGCCAGATAGCAAATCTCCACGACTTTATTGCGCGGGAACTTCCCCAGGGGTATGATACCGTGATTGGAGAACGGGGCGTGCGGCTCAGCGGAGGACAGAGGCAAAGAATCGGCATTGCGCGAGCTCTTTATCATAATCCGGAAGTGCTGGTGCTTGACGAAGCAACGAACTCTCTTGACGGAGCAACGGAGAATGCGGTTCTTGAGGCAATGAAAAGCGTTACTCAGTTTAATAAGACGCTTATTGTCGTGGCCCACCGGCTTACTACGGTACGGGATTGCGATATAATCTATCTTGTAGACAAAGGGAAGATTGCGGCGCGCGGCACCTATAAAGAGTTATTGGAAAGCAATCCGCAGTTTCGGGCGATGGCGCGGGAACCAGAGCATTTATAGAGATATGGACGGAAAACATAACAAAGTAGTGGGTATCATTCCCGCCAGGTACGCTTCTACCCGGCTTCCGGGCAAGCCCTTGGTAGAGATTGCTGGGAAGACCATGCTTCAGAGAACGTATGAACAAGCAGTCAAATCGCACTTGCTGGATGAGGTTGTGGTTGCAACCGATGACGAACGAATCCTGAACCATGTTGTCTCGTTTGGGGGCAAAGCCCTCATGACCTCCAGGGAGCACCAAACCGGCACGGACAGGGTTGCCGAGACAGCCAGACATTTTTCTAAGGCAGAAATCATAGTAGACGTTCAGGGGGACGAGCCGTTGGTTCACCCAAGCGCCATTGACGCGGTTGTGGAGGCGATGTTGGAGAATCCAGATATTCTCATCACGAATCTCATTGCCCAGGCATCAGAGGAGGATGCGGATGATGTCAGCATCGTGAAGGCGGTGTACGATAAAGACGGCTTTGCGCTTTACTTCTCACGTTCCCGCATTCCTTTTCCTCGACAGGA
>Ga0180007_10007264_pt1 | contig 10522 bp, 8 predicted proteins | sample MM_PC_MetaG_FD_121122 | JGI IMG/M metagenome (GOLD analysis project Ga0180007, IMG submission 121122) | Groundwater microbial communities from the Aspo Hard Rock Laboratory (HRL) deep subsurface site, Sweden - MM_PC_MetaG | ecosystem: Environmental > Aquatic > Deep subsurface > Groundwater...
AATAATGTGTTGGGCCAATACTTGTAATACAAATATTGATAGAAGGGCGAGGTGTTGGTCCCGGAAAGTTCGTGGTTACCGATAGCGCCAAAGAGGGGTACCTTAGAAAGATGACCCGTGATGTTGCCGTAAGTATGATCAAAGAATTCATCCTGCCAACCAGCTTCTTCTTGACCTTGATTGACAAAATCGCCGACGTGCAAAGTAAAAGTTTGCCTATCATCAAGATCGGTGTTCATGTTTTGAAGTAGTTGAGCCATAACAGCATCATGTTCATTGGGTTGACTTCTGGTGTCTCCGTAGCCGTAAAATGAGAGGCTAGGGTCTGCTGCGTAGGGCGCGGTTCTAAAAGATGAGGCGTAATTATCGTTATCAACGGTGATTTTATAGTAAACCGTGGAGTTGGGAGTTAGGTTTTGAATGGTGTAGGAGAACTGGTGCTCATCAGTTTCACTATGGCTTTCGGTTACAGTTGCGCTACCACCTCCATACGCTGTGCTATTACCCCACTCTATTCTGGAGCTTTCTGGAGTTTCACTCGCTTGCCACAACACTGTCATCTGGGTGTTGTTTTCAAGGTACATCAAATAAGGACCCTTGCGAATTTGAGCATTACCCTGCCCCAAGGTTTCTTTTGAACCTAGGAACAAACAGATAACCATAATCAGCAGGCACGTGGCCAGGAGAATGTTTTTGTTTTTCATTTTATTTGTTATATAATCTTTAATCCAAGATTAGCATTTATTTTGGGTTATCACAAAGCTTTTTGATTGAAATTTTCTTCTAGTCGAGCTATAATAAAGGCACAGAATAACAATATTTCATGGAACACAAGCCCACCGAAGCTGTTCAGGCTTTGGCTAATGTCTTTCAAAAAACCATCAAAGAGGGTGTTTATCCCAAAGATACGCCCAAAATTAAGGTTAGCGATGTTGTGTCAAAGATTGCTTTTTTGTATGAAAAAGTGAGAAATATTGTTGACTTCAAAGAGGAGCATCTACTTAGAAAAGACGCTCTTAAGCGGAGTCTCAAGAGACGCATGGTCGTTGGTGCTTCTGGCAAGGACATGGCTACTCCCCTTATCCAAGAAATGATTCGTGGAGGTTATCTTGACAATAATGCTGTGCCAGAAGAAGAAATAAATAAAGTAGCGGCTATTATTGACCGCTATATATTGTTGATTGGCAATATTGCTTCTCAAGAGAGTCGCAAAGAACAAAAGAAGCTGACCAAATGGTTTGTTGATGTTGCTTCTTGTGAGATAGAGGAGGAGTTGTCGCCCAATCCCAAAAATCAGGCCTTGATTGAGTGTATGTATCGGTCAATCAATGAGAATTTTGTCACCAAGGAAAAAAGTCTCTCTGTCGAAGAGAAAAATATTCAGGTTTACATCGCTATTCAAAGAGCCTTGGTCAAAGCCGATCAACCTATGATTGAGTATAGCCTTCTTAAGCTTTATTACCCGACCTGGCAAGAGTTGAACCTTAATAATATCCGAAAGATCAGAAAAGAACTAGTGGGAGTGCGAGACAGAATTGATGGTCACATCAAGCATCCATTGTCTCGCTATTTCTTGGTCCAGATGCAAAAGTATAACCCCCTCTTTATTATTCTAAGAGACGTTCTAGAAGAAGGTGAAGAGCAAGCTTCTGGCGTGGTCGCTGATGTCGAAGAATTTGAAAATGCAGTTGAAAAGGCTTGCAACGAAGAATACCAGCAAACTAATGCTCGGCTAAAAAGAAGCATTATCAGGAGTCTTATCTACATCTTTATGACAAAGATGCTTCTGGCGCTAGTGGTTGAGGTTCCTTTTGACGAATACTTCTTGGGAGCGCTTGACTGGACTCCAATTATCGTCAATGTTATCTTTCATCCTATTCTCTTGGCCGTGTTGGTCTTGACGGCACGTAAGCCAGGCAAAGATAACACCGAAAAAATTATCCAAGGACTCAAAGAAATTGTTTACGGCTACGAAGAAGAGGGTGGTCCAATAGAGATCAAGAGAGATCCCAAAAAACGAGGAGCAGCCCAGTTGATCTTCAATATTCTCTACGCCACAACTTTTGTTGTTTCCTTTGGGGCAATTATCTTTATTCTCAACAATTTGATGCACTTTAACGTGGTTAGTATTCTCTTATTCCTCCTTTTCCTGAGTATTGTTAGTTTCTTTGGTATCAAAATTAGACATACCTCAAAAGAATTGATGGTGATAGATCGCAAAGAAAATGTTGTTAGCTTTGTTTTTGATCTTATGGTTTTGCCTATTGTTAGAGCCGGTCGTTTCATTTCTCTAAACTTTTCTCGAATCAATGTCTTTGTTTTTATCATGGACGTGATCATTGAGGCTCCTTTCAAGAGTCTGATAGAAATTTTTGAACAATGGCTCACTTTTCTCAGAGAAAAAAAAGAAGAAGTTTTCCGAGAAAGCTAGAGACTAAAATTAAGCAATAAAGTTTTTACTTTTAACCTTACTTTGTCATGCCCAATCCTTTTGACTTAGATGGCCTACAAATCATTTATTTTGGCTGGTCTGCTTTCAAAATCAAGACTGCTGATGCGGTTTTGTATTTTAATCCTAGCAATGTGGGAGAAGTGCCAGAAGAAGATAAAGCTGATCTAATCTTGATCGGAAATAGCCATGACGCAAACTGTTCTGAGGAAGATATTCAGAAGATTATGAAGGATGGTAGTAAAATATATGGTCCCCAAAAAGTCGAAGACACCATTGGGCCAGATGTTCTGGTGGTTACCGAAGGCGATACTTATACAGAAAAAGGTGTTGAGTTCAATATCGTCCCAGCCTACAATGAAGGGAGCTCCTATAATCCAAGAGATTTTGGTTTTGGCTTTGAAGTCATGATTGGCGGCAAAAAGTTATATTTTGCTGGCGATACGGACCTAATCCCAGGCATGCAAGACCGCGATGATATAGATATCGCTTTTTTGCCTATTGGTGGGACGGACGTGATGGATTATCGGGATGCGAGCGACTCTATTGATATGATTAAGCCCAAGTATGTCATTCCTATGCATTATAAGGTAGGTCTCGACTCTCCTGTAGAAAGCTTCAAGCATCGTGTCAGCGGACGGGCTGAAGTTGTGGTGATGACCTAGGATTTCTTTTTCAATCCAGCTGTAAGAATTCAAGCTTGTCTTGAGAGTTTTCAGTTGCTATTTGAAAATTTAACTATCTCTGTATGGCAAAAGACGCAGACAAAGGAGGAAGCAAGCGTTGGCCTATCTATCTCGGGATCATTGTAGCCGTAGTCTTGGTGACTACAGTCTACGTGGTTAGAGGAGAGAAAGCTGACACTGGTGAACAGGAGGAGACAAAAAAAGGAGAACAGACGGTTGAAGAACCTCAGGTTAGTGATAACGGCAACTCCAATCTCAACGCGAAGGTTGTGGTTCAGGAGTTTAGCGATTATCAGTGTCCCTATTGCTCCACGGCTCATTTCATTCTTCAGGATCTCAAATCTGAGCTGGGAGACAAGCTAGAGATAGAATTTGTCAATTTCCCGCTACTGTCACTTCATCCCAATGCCAAGAATGTGGCTATTGCCGCTGAGTGTGCCAAAAGACAAGACAAGCTCGTAGCCTACCAGGACTACATTTTTGGTCGTCAAGGTTATATTTCTTTCAGTGATAACCTCGAAGTAGCTTTAACCAAAGGCGCTGAAGCAGCTGATCTTGATCAAGAAAGCTTCAAGAAGTGCTACCAAGACAAAGCTACCAAGGATATAGTTGAGGCTGATGTGAAAAATGGAGAAGACAAGGGTGTAAATTCAACGCCTACCTTCTACATTGATGGAGAGAAGCTTGAGCTAGAGAGTTTTCAGCAGCTTAAGGATGAGATTAGGAAAAGAGTTAACGGGTAGTTTTACGTCTTTGATATGGCCCTGTACCAGCCCTGCGGGCGGTGCAGGGCCCCTCTTGGCGGGGGCACAGCCCCGCCAAATCGGGGGTCCATAGCTCAGTGGTCAGAGCACTCGGCTCATAACCGAATGGTCGCAGGTTCAAATCCTGCTGGACCCACGTCAAAAATTCCGCCATAAGGCGTTTTGGTAAAAAAATAGGACTTAGATAGTCCTATTTTGAACAAAGAGCAAATTATGTTGCTATTTCTTGCTAACAAGAAATAGCAACTATGCCGGAGATGGTGAAAGTAAAAGCTACTAGAACGAAGTTCCATTTGATCTCTCATTCATGCCGATAAAGTCATATTGGGATTTGACAATTGTTTGCTATAATATATGTATGCAATACTACGCAAAATCAATCAAAGAGGATCTAGCTGATCTCAAAACAGATCCAGACAAAGGTCTTCAGGGAGAAGAAGTTATCAAGAGGCAGCAAGAACTTGGGCCTAATGCTCTTGATGAGAAAAAGCCGGATTCTTATTTTATTGTGCTACTGCGCCAGTTCAAAGATTTATTTACCGTTATCCTCTTTGTGGCAGCCGGCGTGTCTTTTCTTTTTGGCGAAAAAGTAGACGCGGTTATTATCTTGGCTGCTCTGGTTCTCAATATAACTATCTCAGTTATTCAGGAAACCAAAGCCATCAAGACCATCAGCGAACTTAAAGAAATTATTGTTTATAAGGCCAAGGTCATTAGAGACGGCAATGTCAAAGAAGTTGATGCCAAGAAATTAGTTCCGGGTGATATTATTCATCTTGACGCTGGAGACAGAGTTCCGGCTGATGCGCGTCTTATAAAAACCACTAGCTTTGAAACCAAAGAAGCAGTTCTGACCGGAGAAGCCAATTCTATCAAAAAAGATGAATCCAAGACTCTCAAAGAAGATATAACTCTTGGAGATCGTCTCAATATGGTTTTTCAGGGCACAGTGGTCACCAACGGCAAAGCCAAAGCTGTAGTCACGGCCATTGGTATGCAAACAGAAATGGGCCAGATTGCCAAGCTGGTCTCTGAAGCCAAAGAAGAAGCCACTCCTCTTCAGAAAAAGATGAAAGAGTTATCAATTTGGATTTCCATTGCTGCCGGCGTGGCCATATTGCTGGTTTTTGTTACGGGAGTACTTTTGGGTCACAGCATGTTGGAGATGTTTGAGTTTGCTGTTGCCCTAGCGATTGGTTCTATCCCGGAAGGCATGGTTTTGAGCGTGACCATTATTTTAGCCGTTGGTATGCGCCAGATCCTCAAGAAAAAAGCTATTGTGAGAGAACTGGTTGCGGCCGAAACTTTGGGAAGCACCACAGTTATTTGTTCTGACAAAACCGGAACTATTACTACCGGTGAGATGGTCGCCGAAAAAATTGTTACTCCAGATGGCGAGTTTCTTATCTCCAAGCTTCAAAAAGATCAAATTGAGAAGGATCAGAATCTTCAATACTCGATGTTGGTTTCAGCTCTCAACAATGATCTCATTGTTGAAGATCCAGAAAAAGGTTGCAAGCGAGTTATTGGAGACACAACAGAAAAGGCTCTCTTTGATATGGCTCTAAGGGCCGGCTACAATAAGTGCAGTCTGGTTGACGATTATCCTCTTATCGACGAAATTCCTTTCGATTCCTATATCAAATATATGGTCTCGGCTCACAACAACAAAGAGAATGGCAAAACCATTGTCTTTGTTAAAGGGACTGCCGAGCGTCTCCTGGATCTCTCAGTCAAGATTTTTAAAGATGGTGAGTGTAGGGAAATCACTGCAGAAGACAAGAAGAGAGTTCTCAAACAGAACGATTCTTTGAGCCTCAAAGGTTATCGCGTCATCACGTTGGGCTACAAAGAGGTTGATAATGAGGGTTTTGACATACAGAAAGATCGAGGCCAAGACATTACCTTTCTTTCGTTTGTGGCCATCAGAGACCCTATTAGAAAGAATATTAGAGAATCTCTTGATCAGTGTCGCAAGGCTGGGGTAGAGGTCAAGATGATTACTGGTGATCATAAGATGACAGCCAAAAATATTGCCACTGAAGTTGGTTTTGTTATCAAGAGCGATGACGAAATCATTGACGGGACAGAGTTTGAAGCGCTCAGCGAAGAAGAGTTAGCCGAACGTGTTCCCAAGGTCAAAATTTTTGCCCGAGTCGCTCCTATTCACAAGCTCAAGATTGTCGAAGTCTTGGAAAAGAAAGGTGAGGTAGTGGCCATGACCGGTGACGGTGTTAATGATGGTCCGGCTCTCAAGAAAGCTGATATCGGCATTGCGATGGGTTCTGGTACTGAGGTCGCTCAACAAACTGCCAGCATGGTTCTTCTGGATGACAACTTCAAGACTATTGTGGCCTCTGTCAAAGAAGGGCGTCGTATTTTTGACAATATTAGAAAAGTGGTTTTATTTCTTCTGTCTGACTCTTTTTCTGAGCTGTTGTTAATTTTTGGTTCGTTGCTTCTGGGCTTGCCGGTACCACTTCTGCCGGCCCAAATTCTCTGGATCAATATCATTGATGATGGCTTGCCCAATGTGGCCTTGGCCTTTGACCCGGCCGAAAAAGAGATTATGAATGAGCCGCCCAGAAAGAAGCAAGAACCGGTTCTCAATGCAGAAATGAAGGTTCTTATGACTATTATTGGTCTAGTCACTGGTCTGGGAACGCTGTTGATGTTCTATGTTCTACTCAAAGTAGTCGGCAAGCCCGTTGAAGAAGCTCGAACCGTTTGTTTTGCCTTCTTGGCTGTTGACACTCTTCTCTACGTCTTTAGTATTAGAAGTCTTAGACATACTATTTTCCATGAAAGATTCTTCTCAAATCTATATCTACTAGGAGCAGTAGCAGCTGGATTTATTCTTCAAATAGCGGCCATTTATTTTGCGCCACTACAGAAAATATTCCGCACCGTACCGCTCTCGTGGCAAGACTGGGGAATTATTTTTGCGGCAGCCTTGGTGCTGATTGTCATCATCGAGATTGTGAAATGGATTTTCTTAGTTAGAAGGAAGAAACATGAATAAAAAAGAATCAACAAGACGTTACCTTAAACAAAGCTGCCTTTGATTGGCAGTTTTATTTTCATATACAAATCCGCGCTTACTTTTTGAAGTTCCGCTTGACAAATTTCCAATTTTAGGCTTAGTTTAAGGTAGGTACCTTTACAATTCAATGCGCTGAACAGCGAAAAAAAGGAGAAAACAAGATGTTTTCACGTTTTTTCTGTTATCTGATCGTTTTTTGCCTCGCAACCCCAGCCCTGGCGGCAACTAGCCGGCAGGAGCCTGTCTCTAAGGCAACAACTCACAAAGCATCAGCCGCTTCCCAGAAGGTTAGCGGCAAATGGTTCTTTTTCTTTGCTCGAGGTACGGGCCAGGTTTGGCCTCGTTACTACCTTGATAGTTTGCGAAAAGTTTTTGCCAAGCCCATTTGGGATCGTCATTTGTGTGATCTTTTAATCACAAAGAAGAAAGGTGGCGATGGCCAGGGCTTTAAGATTCGCAAAGAGTGTTATCAGGGTTTGAAGAAACTTTCAAGAAAACCAGGAGTCAGGATTATCTTGTTTTCGAACTGGGGTAAATCTGACAAACGAGATTTTTTGAAAATGTTCTTCTTCAAGAACGGAAGGACCAAGAAGAAATGGCAGTATGTCGTTAGTCGTCACAGAGATACTGCTACTTGCGACTGGTGGGTTAGCGCCTTCCATGCTTTTTTCAGGAAATCTGTCCCGAAACGCTTGGGTGAAAAGGCCTTGCCACTGAAAGCTAAAATAGGCAAATGCTATCCAAAGCGAGTTGCGGGGCTTGTTGCTAAGGGAGCAAGTGTCGTGGCTGTGCCTCGTCAGGTAGATTTTTTTGTCAACAAGGGGGCTGAGAACCGCTATACACGCTCCCTTCTTGCCAAGCTTAAGGAAAAGCTTGGTGGACAGAATGTTCAAAAACATCTGCTTAATTCTAGCTGTAAGGGGACACTTTGTCTGGACGAGATTAAAAAGAAGTTCCCAAGACTTCCATCTAGCAAGGCTGGACGTGTTCTCTATGTTGAAACTCGTGCAGAGCAAGCACAAATGAGTCACTCTCTTATTCGAGTGGGGCTTGTCAAGCTTGGTGGGGTTGGAAACCGTCAGTGCCTGGTCTGGTGGAGAGGGTTTGTGGCAGAAAACGTCAATAACCATTGCCTCGATAGGTCATGGGAGGTTCTGATCCGAAGCCTGTTGGTTCATCAAGAGGCAGACGATCCTACTATTGGCGGTGGGTGGTCTCAAGTTAGAGCGATGTCCAAAGACAGGCGTTCCAATCTGGGACTGACTTGCGAGCCTGAGAAGAGGCAAATTGCCCTGGCGGACTATCATGTGCAAGGAAATCTGGAAGGCTTCAAAAGAGTATTTCGCATGTCTCTGAAAAATCTTGCCAATATTCGTCAAGTATCCTTGACTGTCCTGAAAAAAGGGCAGGTGAAAACCGCTGGTAGCTGCCAAAAGATCGGCTACGAGTTTGAATGCGAGCGCAAAGCTTCACGTAATGGTTTTCCAAAGCACGAGTGGATCAGCCTCTTTGCGGGATTTTTCCCTGGGGGTTCGGCCAACTTCACTCTGGAGAGATGTGTTGTTGAGAAAGGGAAGCAGAGATGTCAAGAGCGCAAGCTGACCATTGGGCCCTATGCCCAGAAGTCAGAATGTCAGATCGCGATTGTGACATTCTTTATGAGGTATCTCAGAAATCCCGTGCCGACGAGGAGATCAGTCTTTGAGGCGCCTTCTGATTGTCGACCTCGCTTTGCCAAATCGTCGGCCAAGGTCAATCCTTTTCTCTTGGGAGCTGTAGTTTCGTCTGGACTGGCGGTGGCTGCAGGAGTGGCTGGAGTCTTTGTCGGAACATTGGGTATGTCCGGAGCCGTTAGTAGCTTCAATGGAAGATATCAGCAAGTAGAGGCTAAACCCAGCGAAATGGGTTTTGCTGAGCTAGGCAGTCTTCGCGGGAACGTGGAGGCTATGGGGGCTGGTAGCACATCGCTCTACGTAGTATCGGGAGTAGCCTTGGCAGTAGCAGTGACGTTGGGGATTCTCTACTTCTCCAGCAAACCGAAACCTCTCGCTCAAAAACCACTCCCCGCTCGAGATAAAAAGGATAAAGATCATGCGCGCGTTGCAAAAATCAAAAGAATACTCCCTCCTGTTCAGTAGTTCTTTCGACCCATGGATCAATGCTGTGGGTGTTAGTGCCAGGCGTTTTTTCATCTTTTGTATCTAGAAGATGAAGAAGCACCTGGCTTTTTTTTATTATAATTATATGCTAAAGTAAAGAGTCCAAATATCCACAACGGTCTCAGGTACTTTGCTTGACACTAGAGCAAAAATATGATAGAATATGAAATCGTTGCTTAATTTCTAACAAAGACTATGTCTTCACTTTGTCTTCAAAGTCCAAACGGCAAAAGTAAGGTTCTCAATCCCCCTTTCTATCTTGCTGGCACAGTCGAGAAAGGTGATGGTCGAGGAGCAAAGCTTGGTTTTCCCACTCTGAACATTAAAACCGGCAATCTTTATATTCCTTATGGTGTTTATGTAGTATTGGCCAAAATAGAAGAACAAGTTCTCAAGGGGATTGCTCACGTTGGAATTATAGAAACCTTTGATATCAACAAACCACGAGTTGAGGTTCATCTTTTGGATTTCAAGGGAGATTTGTATAATCAAAGAGTTGAAATCAACATTCTCAAGCTACTTCGCCAGGTCCATAAGTTCAAAACCCCGCAAGACTTGATTGTTCAAATGCAAGAAGACGAGAAAATCGCTAGAAATTTTTTGAAAAATCTTTAGATATTTTATGTTTTCAGGTATTATCCAAGAAATGGGCCAGGTTAAGCAGGTCAAAGAACGGCGACAGGTCAAAACTTTTACTGTTCAAGTCAAGAAAGTCCTCAAAGGCCTTCAAAAAGGGGATAGTGTGTCGGTCAATGGCGCTTGTATGACTGTTATTCGCCAAAATAAAGCCAGCTTTGTTTTTGAAGTTATGCCAGAAACTCTTGGGGTGACAAATTTTTCTGCTCTCAAAATAGGAAGTCTCGTGAATTTGGAGGATTCGCTTAGAATTGGAGACAAGCTTTCCGGGCATTTTGTTTCCGGACACGTTGACAGTGTAGTAAAAGTTAAAAAAGTGTCAGAAAAAGGTGATTCCAAGCGTATTTATTTTTCTTTACCCAAGAAGTGCGCCAAATATGTCAAAAGAAAAGGGTCAGTTGCTCTCAATGGAGTTAGCCTGACTGTCTCAGAGAAAAAAGGAGCTCAGTTTTCTGTGGATCTTATCCCATTTACTCTCAAGGAAACAAATTTCAAAAAAATAGCAAAAGGTGATATGGTTAATCTAGAAGTAGACGTTCTGGCTCGATATGTTTTGGACTAGGCTAGTTAAAACTTAGAAGGTTATTATGGTTCGAATTTATCAGGGAAAAGCAAAAGGTTACGGAGTCAAAGTAGGACTGGTAGTTGCTCGTTTCAATGAGCCGATTACCTATACTTTGCTTGCTGAGGCCCAAAAAGCACTGCTCAAACAGGGCGTTGAGGATGAAGATATTATAATCGCTTTTGTCCCAGGGGCCCTAGAGATACCACAAGCGATTCTAAAG
>Ga0180007_10007265_pt1 | contig 10522 bp, 7 predicted proteins | sample MM_PC_MetaG_FD_121122 | JGI IMG/M metagenome (GOLD analysis project Ga0180007, IMG submission 121122) | Groundwater microbial communities from the Aspo Hard Rock Laboratory (HRL) deep subsurface site, Sweden - MM_PC_MetaG | ecosystem: Environmental > Aquatic > Deep subsurface > Groundwater...
TAGACCGCACCTACTCGCATCCCGAATACAAGGTGGACTTCTTGCTCGTGTACCAAGACGAGCGAGGAAAAGAGAACAAAATTGTCATCGAATATGATGGTTTTAAGGAGCACTTTAAAGACACGGAAGTGATAAATGCATACAACTACGAGAATTATTACTCCGATGGAGACGTATATCGACAGAAGGTGCTTGAGAGTTACGGCTATAAATTTTTAAGAATAAACAGGTTCAACGTAGGCGATAACCCTATAGCCACCCTCAACGAGAGAATAGGACGGCTGGTTAAGGATGAACCGTCAGCTAATCCATTGCTCCACAATATCCACGAGACCATTGAGGGACTTCAGAAAGGCGATATGAAGGAGTGCCCGAAGTGCAAGGAAGTCAGGTCAATGCAGGAGTTCCGAGACCTATCGCTCATTACCGGCTACGGAAGATTTTGCAGCCACTGCAAGAATATTCGTGTAGTCGAAAGGCTTGCTACTGAAGCCGCAAAGCCAGCTCCTGTTTTGAGCGATCTCACTTGTCCTCGTTGCAATGCAAAAATGATATTGCGCAATGGACGCAAGGGGAAATTTTACGGATGTTCTCGCTTCCCGTATTGTCGCGGGACTCGGAACACATAGTTTATGGCACTTCTGACAAAAACTGATTTTATTCTCTATCGAGAGTGCCCAAACAATGTCTGGATAAAGCGACACAAACCAGATGAATACGCCAAATTTGAGGTATCGGACTTTGAAAAATCTCTTGTTGTGATGGGTAATGATGTGGAACGGTTAGCGCGGGGAATGTTTCCTACCGGATACCTCGTGGGACGGCGCAGTGAAGGGGCGCAGGAGTTAACTAAGAAACTTATTGCCGAGCGGACACCCGTCATTTTTCAGGCAGTTTTTTCAACCGATAAATATCTGGTTGCCACCGATGTGTTGAAGTGGAATGAATCAGCTCAAAAATATGACATTTATGAAATAAAGATGTCGTCCACCGAAGAGGATGATGATGAAGGGAAGCCTAAGAGTGTCAACAAGAAGAGAGAACTGCAATACGAATATGACCTCGCCTTCCAGGTCAATGTTGCGGATGAGTGCGGTGTTTCATTGCATAAAAAATATTTAATCCGTCTCAACCGAGCATACGTAAGAGATGGTGAGCTCGATTTCACTCCGGGTCAGCTTTTTATAGTCGAAGACAAGACTGAGGCAATAGAACGTCTCAAATCTACCGCCGCGAAAGAGATGCTTCAGTCACAGATATATTTATCAGCAGAAAAAATGCCGCCTGCTCCGTGTCCTTGTTATTACAGAGGGCGCAGCTCGCACTGCACCGCGTTTGCTTTCATAAATCCACACGTGCCTACATACAGCGTTCACGATTTGAATAGAATTGGGAATAGCAAGCGATATCTCAAGGAGCTGCTTGATGAAGGAATTTTGGAAATTGGTGATGTTCCTATCGACGACAGGCTGAGACCTAAAGAGCCAAAAGACCTTGTAAAACCAAGTAAGCCACGAAAGCTAAATCAAATTTTGGTGCATAGATCTCAGGAACCGCTCGTCAATGTCGAGTCTCTCAAGGCTGAACTTGACTCGCTTACTTTCCCTCTATATTTTCTCGATTACGAAACATATCCAACCGCAATTCCGCCATTCAGCGGATATCGTCCTTACCAGCAGATTGTCTTCCAATACTCGCTGCACGTCCTACAAGATAAGGAATCCGAGCCAGTTCATTTCGAGTGTTTGATACTGGACGGAGAGCCATCAGAGCGGATAACGGAGAGTTTACGCGAGCATATGGGCGATACAGGAACAGTCGTATCTTGGTTCAAGACCTTTGAAAATTCTCGAAATCGTGAGCTGGCAGATTTTCTACCAAGCTACAAAGACTTTTTTTTCGGTATCGTTGCTCGCACCTACGACCTAATGGACATTGTTGAAGGTCAACACTATGTACATCCTGGCTTTGAAGGAAGATCATCAATCAAAAAAGTCCTGCCAGTATTAGCCCCCCACCTTTCTTACAAGAAACTTGGTGTCCAAAGCGGCACGGATGCTATTGAGTCTTATCGAAAAATTAGCCGAGGAGAATTGATGGGAGACGCCGCAAAAGAAAAGGAGCGCCAGATGCTGGAATACTGCAAACTTGATACATACGCTATGTTTGTTTTATGGAAATTCTTTTCCGAATTAGTAAAGGAGCAAAGTTTATGACCAACTTACTTATTATACTTGCCGCAGTCTTCATTGTCGTAGTCGTGGCACTCATCATTTTTCTGAAACTGTTTGAAGGCGGCGTAGATGAGGAGAAAAAGAAATATCAGTACAAGCGCAGGAATTTTTTTCTCAGCCGTGCAGAACACGAATGTTTTGACGCGCTGACGACGGTCGTTGGAAGTGACTACCTTATTTTCGCACAAGTGCATCTGCCGACGTTGGTTGATAACAAAGTTGTCGGACAAGACTGGCGTTATTTTTAAGCAAAGTTTATTTTCTGCGCAACAGATACCGGAAGCGTCGATTTCATCTGATCGGCATCGATCGTGGGTGACGCTTCTCTCTCTAGTGCCGGACTGTAGTCTTCCACCTTATCGATCCTATAACCTACGCTGTAATTAACGAAGAAAGCATCCGCAATATTATCAACAAGAGCCTCTTTCCAATCGGTTCCAAACAATTTTGACGTCACAAGATCATCAGCAAGCCATCGCACGATCCCGTGGTGACCTATCGCATAGATTTTCGGATCGGTCACTATTTTAACGAGTCGTGTTCCTGGTCTATATGTTACATTGCCGCCAATCCGTATCTTTACGAGGTCTTCATCGCAAATCTGTTTGACGCCTGGTTTTGGGCCGCTAGAAGGATACCAAGTATCGAAGGTTTGTTTGTTAGGTATGACAAAACGCGTTCCTTCCTTGGTGTACCAGTAAAGGCCGTCTCCGCTTCCCTTGATTAGACAACTGCGTGGGAGCTTTTCAAGCTCACAAATTCCGGGTTCGACATAGTAGTAATCCGGCATAGGATTAACTGCACGAAAACGCGCCTGACGATACAATTCTTCCCATTCTGGATGCTTCTTTAATAGCTCGCTCGAGATCACGCCAGCGATCGGTTGATCATCACCGAAGGTGGTATGTTCAATCAACTTACGCATCGATTCGGCAGTATGAAGCCCCACATACCGCAAAAAATCATAAAGCACGTCCATTCCGCCTGTTTTGGGAGCTGGTTGATCCGGATTCTTCTTTACGATTTCATTCAAAATAAATGCCGCGAGTTCGTAATGATTCCGAAATTGTTGTTCAGCCTGATTGGTACGAGTAATGATGGCTTGTCCCAATTGGATAAGCGCTAGCTCCCCAGCGTGAGCAAGGCCGTTCAGCTGATCTAATATCCGGTATTCTGCTTCCGACAAGGAGTTACCTGTGGAATTCTTGTAGGTAAGATCGTGTTCTACCTCTGACCAAGCGTGCATAAAAACGCTTGCCACCTGAATTTCTATCGTTTCATCGTAATACCGCGATAGTTCACGATTAATTCCATTTTTGTTTAGCTGAACGCGAAAATGTACGGCCTTGTATCCAGGAAATCTATACCTGTTCGGCTCTGAAGTTGGTTTTTTGGTCTCCAAAACAATAAAATTTTGTCGGATTAACTGCTCGACACGAGCTTGATCTCCAGGAAAATAAAGCGCAATTCGTGTTCCGGCTAGATCGAAAATATCAGCCCGGATCTCTTTGGCAGATGCGTAGATAACACCCTTGTCGATCTGCCGCCTGCGCACCTTCTCTCGAAGCTTATCTGGGGCTTTTGCACGATGTGAAAAAATTGCCTTTACACCCGCTGCCTCGCAAGCCTCTCGACACCGAGACTCGCAAATAGAGGCTAAGTGGTCGTAAAAATCGACCTCTCTTTTATAGCCCTCAATGAAATCATCTATTACATTCATACGGCAAGAAATTAGCTGTTCCGTAACGGAAATACAAGGGAACAGATTTCACGCATACACCTTTTTTAATAAAGATGCTAGGTTCTAGGTATAGAAACCTAAATATGGCTGGCAACGCAGGCAGGATCAACGGCAAAAAAGAGGTCGCCCCTGTGGCTTCGAAACCTCAGAGACTAAAACACGTCGCGCAATGAAACAGCGGTGGCTTGAGAATGTTCGAGGCGCGGCTGATCGCATTTTATCGAATCAGAACCATTCCTCTCACGGATGAGCTATATCAGGTTCTGGTCAGGCGCGTCGTAAAAAGGGGTTTTGTTTTCGCTCACCCCGATGGCGGTCACCTGCGCAAGAGTAGTTGGCCATGGAAAGCTATGCGACGGGCTTGCAAGGCGGCCGGATTAAGACGGATAGGTTGGCATGCCCTGCGTCACACTTTCGCTTCAGAGCTCGTGAGGCGCGGTGCCGCGATTCGAGCCGTACAACTTCTATTGGGACACTCGACCGTTCAGATGACTGAACGCTATTCCCATCTCGCACCGTCAGCTCTCCAGGAAACTATTTCGCTGCTTGGAAAAAAACAAATACTGCCATCACGCGAAGTAATTTTTGGGCAACAGGTGGGCAACACTATGGAAAATTTGTTCGCGGAAGTCCTTTAATCGTATGTCGGCTAATGTGATTTTTTCGCTCAACATAAACCAAAACTCACCCGTGAGGTGAGTCTTGGAAATGGAGCGGGTAGGGGGAGTCGAACCCCCATTTCGTCCTTGGCAAGGACGCATAATAGCCGCTATACGATACCCGCTTGTTTTTTGTGTCTAAAAGGCTATCAAAAAACTTTGGAGTTCGCAAGGACTCTTTTAAATTAAGAAAAACCAATAAACAATTAACAATAATCAATCAACAAATGACTAATGACGAATGAAGTAAAAATTTCCAATTTACAATTTTCAATATTCAATTATGGAAGGGGAATTCAGAACTATGAAATCCGAATGACTAATGACGGAAAATAAACAAGTAATCAATAAATAATAACTAATGGTTTGATAAGATTTGAATGACGAAATTTGATAGGGCTTTCTCGCTCTGATATCTCTAAATGAGAAAGCCCTGTATCAATTCAACTGTTAATTATTTAAGGCTTTGCTTATGTGATTTCAGTTTCCAAAATCTTCTCAAGCGTTCGCCTTTTGCGCCGTTCGCGAAGCTGTTTGAAGCCCTCGGTGCCGGCGATTGCGACTCCGGCGGCGCCAAGCGGGGTCCAATTTGGGATTATCGGCTCTGTTGCAGCGTCCTCTTTTGGTGGTGCGTGTTTTAAGAGTGAGATGTCATCAGTTTGACGCGGGATGATGCGTGGCAGGGTTTTTGAGAGGTCAAGCAAGCCGATAATTTTTACACTGTCTCCAATTGCCAACCTGCTCACGCGATAATCAGTCTCAGGATTTATTTCCACTTCCACATCTGCGCCCTCGTAATCCAAGGTGACGACTTTGCCGCTGACTTTGCGTACGGTTCCGGTTATTTCGACCAAACTCCAGGCATCCTCTTCGCTCGGCGCTATGAAATTTACTTTGCGCAAAGCCATGTCTTGCGTGGTTGTTGCGGTTAGTTCACGCCACTGGTCTTTTGACCCGAGTTTTACGATGGGGACGCCGTCATCACCGAAGTGCAGTGTGCCGGATAATTCAACCAATTGATTTAATGCCGGCAGTTGCTGTGTTGTCGGGACGCTGATCAACAAGCCTCTTCCGTCGGGGGAAAGTAAAACGAATCTGTGGTAAGGCAACAAACCGGGGGGCGAGCCGACCGTGCCTTGTATTACCAGTCGGATGTCGGGAGTTTTGTTGGATGTCGTCATAGTTGATGTATTAGTTTTTTTAGAAGTCGTTTTAGCCGTTGAGGTGGCTTTAGCCGCTTGCGGCGCAGCGTTGCTTTTCAGTGAAACCTTGGCTATCTCGACAGAGCCGGTTTTGCCCAGCGTTGGCGATATGGTGGACGTGCTACTAACTTTGCTTGCGTTTTGAATGCTTGAGGCCGCGTTGGCAAGTGATACGGACCCAGTTCCGCCATTCACCGGCTCGTTGACGGTTGTTTCTTGCACGCTTATGGCTGTTGTAGTGGCAGCCACTTCAGAGGCAGGACTTTCTATAATCGGCGTCGGGTCAGACATGGCAACGCCGACGTTTTTTAGCTTTTTCGTCGCTGTTCCAGTTTGCCAAGATCCGGTTCCGTCAGGGTATCTGGACCAAGTGAGGTTTTTTTGTGATTTGTCGTAATCAAGCCCATCAAGCAGATTGCCGTTCGGATCATACAGCGTAACCGTATCCCCATCGTTATTTAGTTTGGCAGAAGCGAGTTCGACGACGTAGAAAGGATTGGCCGCATTTACGATGCCGTCAACAAATGTGTAAATCGTGCCGGTTCGATCTTTTATTTGCAGTCCTGTCAAGGGAATATCTCGCGATAGATCCAGCGATGTAATTTCAATCCATTCTTTGCCTTCGGCGGGGTAGGGCATGATTTCATTCAACTTTATCAACTGGTAGTCCGGTGTTTCGAGGGGCGCGGATGCGGTTTGCAATATGATGTTTGTATCGGTTGCGATATTTGGCGAGACATCTGTCGTTAAAGGCGTTGTCGTCGTCATGTTTGTAATTTGTTCCGTAATGATTGCGGTTGCGGCGGCATTTTCTTCCGCACCATCCAGCGGTGTTTGATCGACAACCGTATTTAAAATGACTTGTGCAATTACAGGCGTAGTTTCCGAGTCGTTGTTTTGCGGTGTTTCCAAAGATGTAAGCGCCGGCTCCGTCGAAGAGGCGTTTGAGTCTGTAGAAGATGAATTCAAATGCGCGCCATCTGATTCATCGCCGATCTCAATGGCTGGTTGCGTATTGGTTGCGACGGAGTCCGGCTCCGCCGTGACGGAGTCCGGCTCCGCCGTGACGGAGTCCGGCTCCGCCGTGACGGAGTCCGGCTCCGCCGTGACGGAGTCCGGCTCCGCCGGAGAGGCAGGATTTTCCATTGCCGGACCCTGCGTTGTTGAAGACGCGATTGCGCTGACCACGAGTATTTCAGGAGAGTTTTCGGCGGAATTGAATGTTTCAACTATCAACGGCGTAGTCGTGGCAATGGGGAGCGAGACTTTTAGAATTGGAAAGTCTTGGCAGGGATTTATCGGATCCGGCGTTACTTCTGACTCTTGAAGATCAGCTTTTGGTTCAGCCTCGTCAGGCGGATTTACTTTCGTCGAAGTCGCCGCTGTTTCGCTGTTTGGCGGTTGGGCTGTTGTGGCGCTTGTCGCATTTTCATTCGATATGACAACGTCGTAGTTCGGAATAGGATTATCAGCGCTAGGCGCCTCTTGATTTGCTGGCACTGTTTCCACTTCCAAATTAGTTGATGTTACAGCGTCTATCGGCAGAGATTGCATGATCAGATCATTTAATAAAGAGTTGTTTTCGTTTTGGACGGTAGGATTTTCCGCATTTGTCGTATCGTTTTCCATCTGCGGCAGAGTTGCGTTTTCGGCGGCTGGCACGCTTTCTTCTTTAAGCGCGCAACCGTCGCACAGACCCGGTGTTCCTAAATCGAGAACGCCAGCGTCAAAACCGGTTGAAGCCATGGTCGTTATCCAAATGTCGGCCGCGGAAACCATTGTTGATTTTGGATTTGCATTTGATCCGGCAGGCGGCACAGCGCCGTCGCCGACCGTGCTAATCTGCGCGCCATTATCGTCCAATAAAATTATTTGTAAGGAGGAATTGGATAGCGAGAGAGCGCTGCTGACCAGATCCGGTCGGACATTTAGGGCGCTTTTCGGATCATCTTCCGCATAATTTGCGATCAAAAAAGTTTTACCGGCGCTAATTATTGCGTCATCAGGCAGGAGCAAAGGATTCGAGGCTGCACCGAGTAAAGAATAACCTGAAAGCGGCAAGTCTTCGTCGCCCGTGTTCCAAAGTTCCAGCCATTCGTCAGCGATTGATAGGGAAGATCCCGCCCACGCGACTTCGCCGATTACAACTTGCGCAGTTGCCTGCGCGGTTAATGAATTAAGCGGCGTTACGGCCAGTATGATTGCGATTGGAGTGCTTTGAACCAACCGCCAAATAAGCTTGGGGCTTTTCATATAGTTATGAAAATTAATTAATTTTAATTGTCTCTACTTATACCGCTGCCATTTTTTTATTTCCTTGTCAATCCTCTTTCGTGCCACTATAAAATAAGGATTTTTTTTCATGATTTATGGATGTGGATAAAAAAATTATTTTCTTTTTTGTCTTTCTGTGGATAACTTTGACGATTTTCTGTGATTTTTTGAGTTTTATTTCTATTTGACGAAAGTTTGATAGTGTTCTACTTTTGTTCTATAACCTATAACCTTTAACCTACTTCTTTATGCCTCCTCTTACTCCCAAACAAAAAGAAGTCCTCGACTTCATCGTCTCATTCATAAATGAGCGTGGTTATCCGCCGTCTTTTCGCGAGATCGCCTCCGGCTTGAATCTGGCGTCGCCGTCAACCGTGCACGTTCACATTCAGGCGTTGCGTGAGCGCGGATTTTTGCGCGCGAATGGAGCAAACTCTCGCGATCTCGAACCGACGGACAAGGCTGTGAAATGGGGGAAGAGCGTGCTGTTGCCGCTGATAGGCTTGATTGCTGCGGGAGAACCGATCGAAGCACTTGAAGAGCGGGAGGCGATTGCAGTGCCCGTTGATTTGACGCCGGATTCCGCCAATTCGTATGTCTTGCAGGTAAAGGGGACTTCTATGATTGATGACGGGATTTTGGACGGTGATTATGTCGTGGTCGAACGCAACCCGTCGCCTAAAAACGGCGATGTCGTTGTAGCGCTTCTCGACAATGCTTATGCGACCTTGAAACGTTTCTACCGCGAACGCGATCGCATTAGATTGCAACCGGCCAACGCGGCGATGAAGCCGATTTATTGTTATGACCCGCTCATACAAGGGGTTGTGAGGGCGGTAATTCGGAGTTTTAGAACGTAATGTCATCTTGAGGGAAGTCGGATGCGACCGAAAGATCTTCCAAATAAAAATCCGCAGGCGTGACGTTCATCACAAGTTGGAAGATTCTTCGTTTCACTCAGAACGACATTCTTAAATATCTATGTATTCCAAAGTCTCCGAACCCATCGAGGTTCTCGCCGCGTTTCGCAAAGATCGAACAGAGCCCATGACTTTCAAATGGGCGAATCGGTATTATCAGGTGAAGAAAGTGAACCTCGTGCACACCGAGCGGCAGGGGCGCGAAAAGATTTATATTTTTTCCGTGTCGGACGAAGCGAACGCGTACCGGTTGTCGTTTTCAAGCGAGACGCTCAAGTGGCGGCTTGAGGAAATGGCGGTGTTGTGATTGGATAGAAAAGTATTTATTTCGATAACGAAATCGTCAGATCCGCGTCGAGCGCTTTAGCTACCTTATCCAAGAAAGCCACGGAAGGATTGTAGGACCCGGATTCAAGTCGAGCGATAGCGGATTGCTTGGTACCGATCTTTTGCGCGAGCGTAGCTTGGCTCATACCTTTTTTCAGGCGCTTTTCAATGATTGATTCTATCAATGCAAATTCAGGTCCGAGTTTTTCGTAGGCAGTTCGGATTTTTTTATCTTGCAAAATTCTTCGTTTGAGTCCAGAGAATGATTTAAGCTTGATCACGTTTGATTTCATAACGAAAGTATAACATATATGTTATGGTCATGCAAGTCCCATTCTTTTCCGACGTGCAGTGTCTAATTCCTTTTCCGGTATCCGTTGCGACTTCTTGATGCATCCGTGCAATAAGACAATCGTTTTTTGATGAAACGTATAAAATACACGTACGTTCTGACGGCCTGTGAGGCGTAATTCAAATAAATGTTCGTCGATTTTCTTAGAATGCGGCATCCGTAAAGCATGTCCAAATCGTTCGAGAAGATCGATCGTGTGGATGAGTTTCGCGGTCGTTGTTTCGTCGAGACGACTTATGAATTGTTCGATTCCGGGATCGAGATATTTAATCTCCATACATATACCGCTGACAGATTTTTTGAAAAGAAGCAAGGGTTACACTGTGGATAAGGTACCAGGTACGCATTTTTCAAAAAAGATATTTTTGCAGTAGTATTTCACTGGAGTACCAAGTCCGGGATCAGCGCCGAGTTGATCAAAACAAAAACCCTCCGATATTTCGGTGGATTTTTGTTTGAGTTGCATCTGGTTGAGCCAAGCCAACCTCCCTTGACAAAATGGCTTTTTTGTGCTATATTGTTTTATTCAGACTACGGTTCTGAACCTTACAATTAAAGTGCTTATTTGCTTAACGGCAACGGCAAGTCCGGGGATCCGACATGGTGTCGGATCGAGGGGCAAGCCAAACCAATGAGGCGAGCAATGGCAAAGCGAAACGTTTCCGAGATCGAGACTGGCGCGGGATTCTTCATGGGATTCGTGTGCGCGACGATGGACGTGGTCCGCGAGAAGGCGTATCCATTCGCGGCCATCTACCGTCTGGCCACGGCCGGCGGCAGGACGACGCTCGTCAAGATCGTCGACCTGGCCTA
>Ga0180007_10007266_pt1 | contig 10520 bp, 2 predicted proteins | sample MM_PC_MetaG_FD_121122 | JGI IMG/M metagenome (GOLD analysis project Ga0180007, IMG submission 121122) | Groundwater microbial communities from the Aspo Hard Rock Laboratory (HRL) deep subsurface site, Sweden - MM_PC_MetaG | ecosystem: Environmental > Aquatic > Deep subsurface > Groundwater...
AAAACCGCGGGCTTTCGTGGATAGACCCGGAAGGGAACCGTCACTGGATAGACGAACTGGATGGACTTGATGCCGGGACACTTAAGGTAATCTGGACGGCCGCGAAAAACGCTGTAAACATCGCGAACGGCAAAAACCCGCAAGACAATGGATATGTTAAAGACACTCAAGCTATCAAAGATGTTATAGCATACCATGAGGATATCCATGCACTGTTCCGTGATCAGAAATATAAAGAACTTATATCACATTTTAGGCAGAAACTGGAAGAAAAACTCGGCCCTCTCCACGAAAGCCATCCTTTTATTAAAGCTTTCAGCAAAACCTACGGCAGACCTCACGCGGGTGAGTTTCCGGAGGGCGAGTCACGGGTCACGAGCAACGAGCGACGGATCGACTGGTATTTGGAAGAATTTTTGACGCTTTCGATCCAGGAACACAATCTATTCCACGATAAGTATTTTGTCTTAAACAAGATGATAGAAATGGCGGACAAGAAAGATAAAACAGTCTTAAGCCGGAATAAAGATATCATTCGGAACGCATTAGATGCCATATTAGAAGATCATCTAATAAAATATGAAATTGAAAAAAGACAAGAACCACCGTCGTATCTCCAATATGGACATGAATATGAGACTAGACGAGGTTTAGATGATCTGCAAAAACTTTATCCCGGACTTGAAAACATTCTGGGTGATCTGCCTGAGGGAGCTGATGTTCTGGTTATCGGTCCCGGAGCGGGCTTTGAGATCCTTGATATGAAAAAAGACTATTCGCATCTCAACTTTCAATCTATAGACCGGGAAAACATATTTGAGCTAGAAGGCATAAGAATTGATATTCAAAACCGTTACAGTATCAGCGATGATGCCGAAGCTGAAGAGAAGTTAGACTATTTAAAGAGACATTTCCTGGAACATGACGTGGAAAAGGGCCTAGTCGGGAAAGGATTGTATGAAGAGAACATGTTTGACGCGGTTATCGTGGGAAGTTGGGTTATGAAGCATATAAAGAACAAACCGGCGCTTATAGAAGAGATACATAAGGTACTTAAGGTAGGAGGAGTCGGATTGACGGAGCTCATAGATATGCAAATAGCGGCAAAAAACAATTTACTGGGAGTAAAACCCCCGAAGACATTAATGGAACAAGCGGAAAAATTAAAGCAAGTGATCCGGTTTTTTAATAAGCCTGAAATAAGCAGAGGAGAATTACGCGCTGAAGCCCGCTTGTTTGGGCATAGCAGAGACACTAATATTGTGGATCTCGCGTCATTAACCATCAAGAAAACCAGCACAAGAAAACTTTCGATACCATTACGTCTGCATGATCCTGAGAATGGAATATATGTTGTGGATAGGAGAGGAGGGTCCAGTGTCAGTTCAGCCGAAAAAACAGATCCATTCATAAAACACAAAAAAGAAATACTCGATAAGCGAGGGACGCTTGATGCGGAAAAACATCTGAAACTTTATGGTCCGGAATCAAATAGTATATTGGACAAAGAGGGGAGAAAGGATCTTCTGGAAAGATTAAAAAAATACTCCAGGATCTTGGGGCAGCATATTTTCTTATCAGAGGAAACTCATGCCGAAGGCATGCAATATATAAGCGTAGAGAAAGGCCGGCCGGGAACGTATCGTTTTATCCTTAACAGGATACCTTCCGGGTTGAAGAAAAATGCCAGATTTTGTGTACCCGGATATTCATATGATCTGAGGGTCAAGGGAGTGCAGGGGACCGTACTTATGCTGGAAGACGCTATAGGTGACAGTGTGCCGTTCCCGCGGTCAGGAGAGCTTGTATTCCGCGGCGAAGATACGACATACTTTGCGCAAAAAGAGGTCGTTGATGAATTGATCAGGAACTTATCGTCGAACGGATCAGATACGACGGGGTATAAAGCCATAGACAGATTACTTAGATTGAGCAGAGATGACGTTCCTACAAGTTCTGAGAAGTTGAGGGAGAAGATCGATTATTTGGATAAAGAGATATCGCGGATAAAGATCATAACGGAGGAAGGGGAAGAGATATGGAAAGGCGACGAGTCGCAGGATATGGCGGTAAGGCTTGCTTTGTCAGGATCAAGACAGACAGTGATCCATGGTTCCCCGGGAACGGGCAAGACCAAGACGATAGTGGCGATAATACGGCAGTATGTGAGGCGAGGCAAGAAGGTTCTCCTTGTCAGCCAGCAGAACCAGGCGGTCGATCAGGCGCTGGCAAGGGTGATGGATCACGTGCCGAGCTTGAGGTTGAGTAATGAGGCCAAAGAAGAAATGAAGAAATACGGCACCGACAGGATATGGTCGGGAAACACCGTTGCCAGAAACAGGTTTGAACGCGATATACGGGGCAATAACACGGGGTATCTCATAGCTTCGACCAACATAAGCCTGGTGACGGATAAGTTCTACGGAAAGAACAATCTGAAAGGCAGGGATTTTGACGTAGTCATAATGGATGAATCATCGCGGACACAATTGACAGAAGCGCTGGTTCCCATGAGGTATTTAAAAAGCGACGGTAAGCTTATAGTGGTGGGGGATGCGAAACAGTTGAAGCCCCATAGAGATATGGATATCGAGAAACGTTTCAGAATGAACGGGAAGACCGGTGTGACGAAAAAAGATTTGGATGGGTTTTATGGCAGCGTGCTTGATGAAATGGAAGGTACCGGAATTGCCGATGAAGTCATGCTTTCTACCAACTGGAGGAGCCGTCCGCTTCTTGCTAAATTAGTATCGGAAGTATTTTATAACAGCGAAGTGAACCTTCGCGGATGGGAAGAGTTCACTCCCGCGACATTGAACCTGAAATTGATAGATACCGATTGGGATAAGAAGTTGGTATTCGAAGAAAGCGGTAATGAATTCGGCAGAAATGGAACGAGCCTTATGAACAGGAGATCAGCGACGATGGTAACTAATATGGTAAAAACTTATATGGAAAAGCCTGAGACAAAAGCGGAAGATATCACGATAATAACGTTCTACGAAGCGCAGAAGGTCATGATAGAAACGCTGCTTGAGAACCTGTATCCTGATGGTAAAAGGACAAGAGTGTTTACCGTGGACAGTTATCAGGGCGGGGAAAATAAAACCATAATAATAGATTTTGTAAGGAGCAACCTGAAAGGAAAGATAGGTTTTATGAGAGATATGAACAGGTTAAGGGTGGCCATGTCCCGGGCCGAAGAGCATCTGGGACTTGTAATGGACTCAAGGGTGTTCATGGAGGATCCGGAGACTATCGATGAAGAGGACAAAGAAGTGAGGGACGCGTTAAAAAAGATAAATGAGTTTTATGAAAGAGAGGTTTTGAGCGTTTTCCCGGACGCTGAATTCCGGAAATATAAGACCAACGGAAATGGATCGGAAGAGCTTGAAGAGGAAGACCAGGAAGTTCCTGATGATATGGAAGACGCAATAGAAGAGGACGATATTGAAACCTCTGTTCCTTCGGATCTCATTGCCGGGAGGTACAAGGTGCTAGGTGAGATCGAATATGTTAACGGAAAAATTGTATTTTTAGCAGAGGATACAAAAAAAGACGTAAAAATATTTATTGAACTTCCCGCGCGAAAAGCGGAAAACGGCGAATTTAAAAAAGGGTCACTGATCAGTGAAATCCATAATATCACGAAGGATATATTAGACGTGATACCGAAGGGCAATAGATTCCTCCTGGAGCCCAATGAATACGGCATACTCAAGATAATCAGGGGAGATATCCTGGCTGTAGTGGATCCTTCCGCGGGAGAAGAAAAAGGAAAGAAAACTAACCCCAAAAAGAAAAAAGCCGTGGGGGGCAAGGAAATAGGAATAAAATTCGGTGATAAAAGAAGAGTTCGAGAAGAATGGGCGAGGGGTAAAAATAAGGGTTTTATGGGGAAATTTGAGGAAGTTAAAGATGAGTCGGGAATAGTCATAAAACCGGTAGTTATCTCCGGAGATAACGGTAAACTGGAAGGAATTGTGCGCAATCTTGATACCGGGGTTGAATTTGACCTTGCGGAGATGGAGCAGGAAGTGATCTCGGGAAGCGAAGATGTGCGAAGATACTCTGAAGAAAAAGCGGCTAGGATAAAAGAACTTTTAGAGGATGTTATGCCGGTGGATTCTGAAAAACGGTTTATAGAGGAAATTTTAGACAATTTTCTTTGTAATAATCTACCGGATAATATCATCCTGACGAAGGGAGGCGTTCAAGGATTTTTCGGCATCGCGATAGAGGGGCATGCAGGCAGCCATTTTGATATAAAAAGGCGAAAAGTCCTAGCGATAGACACAGATCTTGCGGACAAAAATCCTATATCCTTTTTGCATGAGGTCATGGAATATTTTAAATATATAGCGCAGGAGGATGAATATGAAGGGTATATTACGGCTATCTATAAACTTCTTGAAGATGTAGATCTGTTAAAAAGCGCCGAAGTGAACAAATTTTCCGGCCGTACCTGGTTTGAGGCGCATGAGTTTAAGTACCGTACCCAGGGGCGACGAGACTATTTTTCTGAAAACCGTGCGCATTATTTGATACGGGCTTTCACCAGACAGGTTTTTAAAGAACATGATTTTGAGTTGACACAGGTCATAACGGCCACCGGCATGTATGAGACGGCGCAAGAGCTGGTCCCGGCCGTTGTTAAAATGATGAGAAAAGCCCCGATATACGCGATAGAACCCGCCGCGTCGCTGGAAAGTGTTTCACCTGTGATAGATTATTTGAGACAGACGGAACGATCGTTAGATAAGGGCGGACATAACATACATGCCAGGAGTTATCTCGCTGATGAGGGTTGGGTTTGGAATATCAGACAAGAATTAGGTAAGGTGATACCGGATTTTTATACAGACGTAACCAGTTTTGAGGGGAAGAACCGCGATGAGAACAAAACAAGGATGGTTATACGTCTCAAATCATCAGACGAAAAAGATCCGGTATGTGAGGAAGCAGTGATCAGGACTTTTATTATTGCAAGGCTTATCGAGTGCATAAGTAAGGATAATAAAGATCTTTCCGACGAAGAAAAGGAAAATATCGCGGAAGAGATAATCAATAAAAAAGTCAGGTTTATTGCTGCCTATTTCGGGAATACGGAACGCCTGAATACTGTGATCGACCTTTTTACGGATATCACTGTGGTGGAATGCGACAGGTATGGACGGGATTCGCACGGTAATTTTAAAAAAGACGGTTATTCGGAAGAAGTGCCGGAGCATCTTGCCGAACGGTTGTTGTGTTTATTGCGGTCATCTATCACAAACTACGATGAGATCATAAGAAAGGCGGGAGGGGAAGATATTCCCGAAATCCTGAAAGCCCTTTTCTCGGGATCCGTTATGCGTATAAGATCGGTTGACTGGGGAACCATAGCCGACTGGAAGAGGTCCTGGGACGCGGTACTTAAATCGCTATAGTAAGGTTACGGATAACAGGGTTCGCCTCGCCCAGGAGGGCTCCCCTCGACTTCCTCGGGACAGGCGGCACTTCCTCGGACATTACGTCCTCGGTTGCAGGGTTCAGGATTAAGCCAAAGAGTTAGAGAGGCAAACAGGTCATATATGAGAGGATCGACCCAAAAGAGATGGAATAAATTTCCGCACAAGACTTACCCCTCATAATACATATAATATACTTGCAAATCTACTAATACCTTGCTACAATACGGTCTAAAAATAGTGCCCGCATAGCTCAGTTGGTAGAGCAACTGACTCTTAATCAGTGGGTCCAAGGTTCGAGCCCTTGTGCGGGTACCAGTAAATCTGGCGGAGCCAGATTTACAGAGCAATCGAGATCCGAGATTCGAAAATAGATGTTGTGTCCTGCCTAAGGCAGGACGACTGGATGGGAAAGCAGCGAGATTGCGGTCGAATATCTAATCTCGATTTTCTAGGTTAGAGGGGCTCGAAGAGAGACAACGAGCCTTTAGTCTAGGGGAGCTGTGAAAAGGGTGAACAGCGACCCACAAACGAGATGGCGAATGGCCGACCGAAGGGCGCGGATGTTTTCTGATACGAACGTTAGTGAGTGTCAGTGAAAAGGTTTAAGCCCGTAGGCGCCGAGCCCTTGTGCGGGTACCATTCTTCTTCGCCCTTCGACAGGAGGGCGAAGCGGTGGGGCTTCGAAGAAACAAGTTCTTGATATGAGGTAAGCGAAGAAGAATGCCTCTGCGAAGCATCACCGAAAATTGATTGGAGGAATGCGAAGCAGGGCAAGGCCGAAGCAGGAGTTTTGGATAGTTATTATGAAGTGTCCACCTTCGCCAAATTAATTAGATATTAATAGGCTTCGGTGAGATAAATTCAACTAACAAATTTCACTGCGCTGTCGTTTGTGAAATTTGAGTTTCATTTGCGCCCGTAGCTTCCGCCTTCGCCGAACTATTTGTATGCTATCTGGCTACGGCGGACAAGTTTAATTCGTAGTTGGGCTTTGCAAAGTACAGTCGTAATGTTTTGGACATTTGTACAACAAGCGGGTGTAGCTCAGTTGGTAGAGCATCACGTTGCCAACGTGATTGTCGTCGGTTCAAGTCCGATCACCCGCTCCATTCTGCTTCGCTCTTCTATAATAGGGGTTAGCTGGTAGAGCTTCGCAGAAATTAATATTGCGTAAGTCTCTACGTAGCCGTACCATAGTTTAAATGTATAACGGCGAAGTAGGTCCATTCTTCTTCGCCCTTCGATAATAGGGCTCGCTGGTACGAAGTTTCTTCGAAGCTGTACCGTTGTTTACTTTTTGAACAGCGAAGAAGAAGGGCTTCGAAGAAACAAGTTCTTGACATGAAGTAAGCGAAGAAGAATGCCTCTGCGAAGCATCACCGAAGATCGATTAGAGGAATGCGAAGCAGGGCAAAAAAATCGTCCTTCGATAATTGGAAAACTGGTAGGGCTTCGAAAAAATAAGTTCTTTTAAAATCTCTACGAAACCTCACTGAGGGATCAACTGGTGAAAGCTGAAGTAGGATTCTGCTGCGCTCTTCGAAAATATAGTAGATGGTAGAGCTTCGCAGGAATTGACATTATATAAGTCTCTACGTAGCCGTACCATGGTTTAAATGTATAACGGCGAAGTAGGATACTTCTTTGTCCTCTGTTCATACGGATCGACACTGGGCTTTGAAGAGATCGCAAAGGGCGGGGAGCATAGATAGCATGAAGATAATAGAGCTGTTGGACAAAGAAGCTGTGTCTGTGGATATTCAGTCAAAAGACAAGGACAGTGTGTTGTCCGAGATAGTGGGTCTTTTGGTGTCTTCGGGTACCGTGAAAAAGTCGGATAACGAAGAAATATTAAGGAGACTTAAAGAAAGGGAGTCCCTCGGTTCTACCGGTATAGGAAAAGGGGTAGCGATACCTCACGCGAAATGTCCAAAAGTGAAAAAAATGACAGCCGCTTTCGGAATATCGAAAAACGGCGTGGATTTCAAATCACTTGATGGAGAACCCACATACATTTTCTTCCTTTTAGTCGCTCCCGGGGAAACCCCGGGGCCTCATCTTAAAGCTTTAGCCAGGATATCTCGATTATTGGATGATAAGTTTGTAAGAGATAGATTGCGGGCCGCAGGCAATGCAAAGGATCTTTTGAAAGTTATCAAAGAAGAAGAGCAGAAGAAAACGCAGTAAGAAAGTTCCAAACCCGCGGTGTGTATACACACCGCGGGTTTTCTTGCCGAACTCTTATGACCTGTTTCTGTTTCTATTGGGAGACTGTAACACATGGGAAGACTGAAGTGGCTATATCCCGGAATGCTTATAAAAAGATGGATATCCTTATCTATTTTCGGGATATTGATGATATCCATGGGGTTCGTTATTGTTATAGCGGAAAGGAATCCGGAGAGCAAGGCTATGGCCGGGATAATCATGATCGCCGGTATTCTATGCGTGATAGTGGCTGTTAAAAGAATATTAAGGTCTTTCATGACAGTCCTTATCCCCAGGCCTCCCGTTAACGAAGACGATCTGGTGAATAAGATATACGAAAAACGTATACTGGAAAAGGGCCCCAAGATAGTCGTTATCGGGGGCGGTACGGGTCTGTCCACGTTGCTCACGGGTATCAAACAGCGTACGAGCAATATAACCGCGATAGTTACGGTAGCGGATGACGGCGGATCTTCGGGCAGGCTGCGTGAAGAATTCGATGTTTTGCCCCCGGGAGATATACGCAATTGTCTTGTGGCTCTGTCCGGTTCCGAAGATCTCTTGGGAGCGCTTTTTCAGTTCCGTTTTACAAAAGGCGAGGGTTTGCACGGGCATAATTTCGGAAATCTTTTTATTACGGCTCTTACCAGAGTTACCGGGGATTTTGCCAGTGCCATAAGAGAGTCCAGTAAAGTTCTTGCCATACGGGGAAATGTATTTCCGGCGACACTTCAGAGAGTGAAACTTGTCGCACGGCGTGAAGATGGAAGAGAGACCGTGGGAGAAACCCGCGTGCGGGAAGAAAAAGGAAGCCCGATAGACCGTATAGCTCTTATGCCGGCGGATTGCAAGGCCACACAGGAATCTGTCGAGGCTATACGGCAGGCCGACGCCATAATACTCGGACCGGGAAGTTTGTACACGAGTGTTCTTCCTAATCTTCTTATAGAGGGGATACGGAAGGAAGTAATAAAGGCTAAAGTCCCGAAGATATACATATGCAATGTTATGACCGAGGCCGGGGAGACAGATGGTTATTCCGTAAGCGACCATGTGAGAGCCGTATTGAAACATACTCATCCCGCGGCCGTTAATTTTTGTATAGCCAATACCGCGATAATACCCGAGGTTTCTTACGAAAAATACAGGCAGGAGGACAAATTTCCGGTAAAGCTTGATGCTAAGGACGAAGAATGGTTTAAAAGGGAAAACATACGTTTGATAAAAGCCCGTATAGCCGGTGCGCAGGAATTCGTAAGACATGATCATATAAAACTTAGCAGCGTTATTATGGATATACTGAGCGAATATAGGGAGCAGTAATTGAATAAAATAAAATTCTCAATGGCATTTCATTGCTATCAGCCCGTTTTTAACTTTGACGGAGAATTCGAGAATGCGTACCAAAAAGCCTATTTGCCGCTCTTGGAGATGTTCGAGCGTTACCCCGGCATAAGAGCGTCTTTTCACTACCCAGGGAATATGATCGAATGGTTCCGGAAGGATCATCCGGAGTACATAGATAAACTCAGAAAAGCCCTTTCCAGAGGTCAGATAGAGATGCTCGGAGGGTGCTATTATGAGCCCGTGATGTCCATTATTCCCGAAGAAGATAGAAAGGCGCAAATGGAAAAGAACAGCGCCATTATGCGGGAGACGTTCAATTCTAAACCTCGCGGAGCATGGCTGGCCGAGAGGGTATGGGACCCGGAACTGGTCGATACGCTGATAGAGTCCGATATTGAGTACACTATACTGGACGACAATCATTTGTTAAGGGCCGGTGCGGTAAAAGAAGACCTTTTTCGGCCATGGAACATTGAGGAAAAGACCGGGGATATTGTGATCTTCCCGGCGAACAAGACCCTGAGGTACTTGATGCCGTTCCGGTCTCCGGGGCATGTTCTGGAATATATGAAAAAGATCTTACACGGATCGGCCGGGGATAAATGTCTTTTTTTCGCGGATGACGGTGAAAAATTCGGTGCGTGGCCGCACACATATAAACTTGTATACCAGCAGGGATGGCTTGACAGATTCTTCTCTCTTCTCAGAGAGAATTCCGAAACGGTCGAAACATGTACATACTCAGAGATATTGGATACGGTAAGTGCTAACAGGATAAAGAATCTGCCCCCTTCAAGTTATAGTGAAATGATGGAATGGAGCAAAGGTGATTTTACGAATTTTTTTAAAAAATATCCGGAAGCTGACAGAATGCATAAACGAATGATATACATCAGCGGCCTGCTGAAAGAAGCCGGGGAAACGGGGGCTAAAAAAAATGAAGACCCGAGAATAGAGGCCGCCAAAACGGAACTGTATAAATCTCAATCAGGTTGTGCCTACTGGCATGGGACTTTTGGGGGTGTCTATCTTCCTCACTTAAGAGCGGGCGTATATCATCATCTAATAAGGGCCAAGGGTCTTATAGAAGGGGACAAACCCTCCGTAATGAGGTCGGCGGAATACGATATGGAGGGAGGATATAAGGAAACCGTTATAGGTAACGATATTATGGATATTTTTCTAAGTTCCTTAAACGGCGGAGGGATAAGCGAACTGGACCATAAGCCCCGGGCCGTGAATCTCGTGAACTCCATGTCCAGAGTGAAAGAACAATACCACAACAAAGTTAAATGGAGATATTTTCAGCGCATAGCGCAGGCTCGGCGTGCTATAACCCAGGGCATGTCGGCGGACATACATGACGCTTTGGGAGTAGGAGAGAGGGGATTAAAAAAATTCCTGCATTATGACCGCTATGTAAGAAATTCTTTCATAACGCATATATTTGACAGGAATGTTCCTTTCGACAAGATGTATGCGGGTATTTCTGGGGACGACTCTTTTCTTAAA